>Ga0315268_10001982_pt1 | contig 23370 bp, 21 predicted proteins | sample C1_top_MG_FD_204535 | JGI IMG/M metagenome (GOLD analysis project Ga0315268, IMG submission 204535) | Sediment microbial communities from Yellowstone Lake, YNP, Wyoming, USA - C1_top | ecosystem: Environmental > Aquatic > Freshwater > Lake > Sediment | place: USA: Wyoming | collected 2017-08-01 | reverse complement strand
TATCCTCGAAATCCATCACCGCCACACGTTTTTTGAGCCCCTGGGCCAGTCCGATCGAAAAGCCCATCATCAGAGCCAAAGTTATCAGGGTAAGTTTTCTTAACATGACATGGTCTCCTTTTGATGATTGTTTCTTCCCGCGAAGGCAACGGGACAAAAGTTATTTTTTTTTGAGAACGCCGACTTTCAATTTAACATATTTATCCTGATAAGTCAAGGATATCGTTTGAGTTTTTTGCCCGAATTTTCTTGATTTTTTTGTCGTTTAATGGTAACATAATAAATTACCTAAGTTCCTAATAAATAAACGGCTTAATCAGATAAAACCCAAAAATTTCAAGGAAAAACAGCATGATCAAGATCACTTTGCCGGACGGCAAGATCAGGGAGTTCGAACCCGGCGTCTCGGCCCTGGATGTCGTAAAATCCATAGGTCCGGGGCTGGCCAAAGCCGCCCTGGCTGCCGTCATAGACGGCCAGCCGGCGGACCTTTCCGCCAAGATCGACCGCGACGCGAGCTTTGCCGCCCTGACCTTCGACTCGGAGCAGGGCAAAGAGGTGCTGCGCCACTCGGCCAGCCACCTGATGGCCCAGGCCGTCACCGAGCTGTTCCCGGGCACCAGAGTGGCCATCGGCCCGTCCATCGAGGACGGCTATTACTACGACTTTGACCGGTCCGAGCCCTTCTCCTCGGACGACCTGACCGCCATCGAGAAGAAGATGTCCGAACTGGCCCAAAAGGACATCCCCATCGTCCGCCGGGAGATGCCGCGGGAAGCCGCCCTGGAGCATTTCCGCAAATTGGGCGAGAAATACAAGGTGGAGCTGATCGAAGCCCTGCCCCAGGACGAGGCCATCTCCTTCTACCAGCAGGGGGAATTCATAGACCTGTGCCGGGGGCCGCACCTGCCCTCCACCGGGCGGATCAAGCACTTCAAGCTGCTTTCGGTGGCCGGGGCCTACTGGCGGGGCGACGAGCGCAACCAGATGCTGCAGCGGATCTACGGCACCGCCTTCGACAAGAAGGAGCAGCTGGAGGAGCACCTGAACAAGCTGGAGGAGATCAAGAAGCGCGACCACCGGAAACTGGGCCGGGAGCTGGACCTGTTCTCGCTGCACGAGGAGGCCGGCCCGGGCCTGGTCTACTGGCACCCCAAGGGCGGCCGGATGCGGGTGCTGATCGAGGACCACTGGCGCAAGCGGCACTACGATGAAGGATACGACATCCTCTTCACCCCCCATGTAGGCAAGGAGTGGCTGTGGCAGACCTCGGGCCACCTGAATTTCTACCGGGACGGGATGTACTCTCCCATGGAGCTGGACAAGGCCAATTATTACGTCAAGCCCATGAACTGCCCGTTCCACATCATGATCTACAATACCGGGCACCATTCTTACCGCGACCTGCCCCTGCGCTGGGCCGAGCTGGGCACGGTCTACCGCTACGAGCGGAGCGGGACCCTGCACGGGCTGATGCGGGTGCGGGGCTTTACCCAGGACGACGCCCACATCATCTGCACCCCGGACCAGATCGACGGCGAGATCCTGCGGGTGCTGGACTTCTCGCTCTCCATGTTCAAGGACTTCGGTTTCACGGACGTCAAGGTGGAGCTTTCGGTGCGCGACCCCGGGAACCTGGACAAGTACGCCGGATCGGAAGAGATGTGGGTCAAGGCCGAGGAATCGCTGGTCAAGGCCCTGAAGGCCCGCCACATCCAGGCCGAGCGGATGGAGGGAGAGGCGGTTTTCTACGGCCCCAAGATCGATATCAAGATCAAGGATTCCCTTTCGCGGCTGTGGCAGTGCAGCACCATTCAGTTCGACTTCAACGAGCCGGAGCGATTCGGCATGACCTACATCGCCGAGGACGGCAGGGAGCACCGGCCCTACATGGTGCACCGGACCCTGCTGGGAAGCATGGAACGCTTCTTCGGGGTGCTGATCGAGCACTACGCCGGCAACTTTCCGCTGTGGCTGGCTCCCGTCCAGATCATGGCTATGAACATCACCGACGCCCAGGCGGGATATGCCCGCCAGGTGGCAGACCAGCTTTCAGCCTCGGGCTTCCGGGTCAAGCTCAACCTGGGCGGCGAGAAGATCGGGGCCAAGATCCGCGACGCCGAGATGCAAAAGGTCCCCTATATGGTCATAGTGGGAGCCAAGGAACAGGAGCAGTCAAAGGTCTCGCTGCGCCGCCACGGCCAGGGGGACGTGGGACAGATGGCGCTCGCTGAACTGGCGGAGCGGCTGAAGCAGGAGGTGGAGAGCCGGAAGTAGCGGCCGGGCGGGGGCGGAATGGTCCAAGCCTAGGTATCCGGCGATGAACCGCAGTAAAAAATGAGAGCAGTCAATAAAACATGGAAAAATCCGAAACCATAATAATCGAGCCGGGCCGGCTGGAGCGTAATTACTGGAGGGACCTGTGGCGTTACCGGGAGCTGTTCTGGTTCCTGTCCTGGCGCGACATCCTGGTCCGCTACAAGCAGACCGTGATCGGAATCGCCTGGAGCCTGCTGCGTCCGCTGCTGACCATGGCGGTCTTTACCTTCATCTTCGGGAGGCTGGCCAAGCTGCCGTCCAACGGCCTGCCCTACCCGCTGCTGGTCTTTGCCGCCATGCTGCCCTGGCAGTTCTTTGCCAATTCTCTTTCGGAAAGCAGCAACAGCCTGATCGGGAACTCCAACATGATCTCCAAGATATATTTCCCCCGGGTGGTGCTGCCGGCCAGCTCGGTGATCGTCAGCCTGGTGGACTTTGGCATCTCGCTGGTCCTGTTCGCCGCCCTGATGCTGTGGTACCGGTTCGTTCCGGACTGGAGGATAGTACTGCTGCCGGCCTTTCTGCTGCTGGCCTTTCTGGCGTCCTTCGGTTTCGGGCTATGGCTGGCGGCGCTGAATGTCAAATACCGTGATTTCCGCTACATCGTTCCCTTCATAGTCCAGTTCGGCCTGTATATCTCGCCGGTGGGATTCTCCTCCAGCATTGTGTCCGGGAAATGGCGGGTTTTATATTCGCTTAACCCCATGGTGGGGGTGATCGACGGATTCCGTTTCTGCATCTTCGGGGGCCACAGCAGCATTTACTGGCCGGGATTTGTCCTGTCGGTAGTGCTGACCGGCCTGATATTTATGACCGGGCTGATCTATTTCCGCCGCACCGAAAAAACCTTTGCGGACGTGATCTGAATGAACGAGGGAATAATAAAAGCCGGCAACCTGGGCAAGAAGTACCGCATCAGCCATCAGCGGTCCGGCATGCGTTATGTGGCACTGCGGGACGTCCTGACCCAGCGGGCCAGGAATCTTTTCGTCCGGGACAGGGCGCCGGGTCCGGACCAGGAAGATTTCTGGGCCCTGAAGGACGTTTCCTTTGAGGTCCAGCCCGGTGACAAAGTGGGGGTGATCGGCCGCAACGGGGCGGGGAAGTCAACCCTGCTGAAGCTTTTAAGCCGCATCACCGAGCCCTCCGCCGGCCGGATAGAGATCAGGGGCCGGGTGGCCAGCCTGCTGGAAGTGGGGACAGGCTTTCATCCCGAGCTGACCGGCCGGGAGAACATCTTTCTGAACGGGGCCATCCTGGGGATGGGCCGGCAGGAAATAAAGCGCAAGTTCGACGAGATCGTGGCCTTCTCCGAGGTGGAGAAATTCCTGGACACCCCGGTCAAGCGCTACTCCTCGGGCATGTACGTGCGGCTGGCCTTTGCGGTGGCCGCCCACCTGGAGCCGGAGATACTGCTGATCGACGAGGTGCTGGCGGTGGGCGACGCCCAGTTCCAAAAGAAGTGCCTGGGGAAAATGGACGAAGTGTCCCGGGGCCAGGGCCGGACCATACTGTTCGTCAGCCACAACATGGCCGCGGTAAAGGCCCTCTGCGGGCGGGCCATTTGGCTGGAAAACGGGATGATCAGAAAGTGCGGGGAAGCCGGGCAAACAATAGAAGAGTATCTGGAATTCTTCTCGGGCGAGAAAAAGGTCACGGACATCTCCCGGAAAAAACGGGAGAGCAAGTGCACCCTGAGGGCCAAAATAACCAAGATCACCCTCACCTCCGGCGGTTCGGTGAACCCGGAGTTCCTCGACAGCAAGGGAACGGCTGCCGTCAGGCTGAAGGTCATGGCAAGCGCCCCGGTAAGATGCAGCGCTCAGCTGATAATCGCCGACGAGTTCCAGCCCATCAGCCTGATAGACTCCGGAACCATGCACGGCAGGATGTACAATCTGCCGGAAGGCGAAAGCGAAGTGGAGTGCCGGATCGGTCCATTCAATCTTTACGGGGGGAAATATAAGTTAAAGTGCGGATTGACGGTGCCCGGCCAGGAAGTGATAGATTTCGTGGAGGATGCCTATGAATTCAGCATCCGGGAATACGACCCCTACGATTCCGGGTACAACCTGCAAAAGCATTTCGGTTTCGGCCTGGTGAACATCCCCCACCAGTGGCAATGACGATGCCATAAACATAAATCCTAAAGGAAGTTGAACAAGCCAGAGATGAGAATATCAGAGACCATCACGAACAGCCTGAAAAGACGGGCTCAGACAAAACGCCTGGAAAGTTACCTGCGGAACCATGTCCGGCATTATAAGCCCAGCTATATTTACAGCCCGGACGAAAGGGAGGGGGCCGCCCCGAATTTATTGAAGCTGGCCCTGGAGGCGATACAAAAGGCAAGCGAGACAGACCTGAAAGTTTTGGCTGGCAGCTTTGCCGCCGATACGGCCGGTTTCATCACAGCCTGGCCCGGCGAGCATTACCGGCTTCTGGCCGGGATCGCCTCCGTGGTCAAACCCCGGCTGGCCATCGAGATCGGAACGGCGACCGGGGCCAGTGCCCTGTGTGTGAAAAAGCAGCTTTTGCCGGGGTGCCGGCTCATCAGCTATGACATAGTTCCCTGGGACGAGTATCCCCAAACCGGCCTCAGGAAAACTGACTTTGACGGACAGCTGGAGCAAAGGGTGATGGACCTGACCCGGCCCGAAACCGCCGCCGGCCAGAGGGAGACATTTAAAGCGGCGGACCTGATCTTCATAGATGCCGCCAAGGACGGGCGGATGGAACAGGTCTTTTGCGACTATCTGGACAGCGTAAAGTTCGACCGCCCTCCGTTGGTCGTTTTCGATGACATCAAATTTTACGAGATGATAGATGTCTGGCACGGGATCAGGCATCCCAAGATCGACCTGACCTCATTCGGCCACTGGTCGGGAACCGGATTGGTGAGCTGGGAGTAGCGCCATGAGAGAACCCCTGGCCGGAATAGTGATACCGGTCTTTCAAAAGAGGTACATAAAGCAGGCGATCTCCGTCATCTTCGCCACCACCCGCCAAACGGAAATTGCAGTGTGCGTGGTTAACGACGGCCAGCCGTCGCTCCGGCCGGAGCTGGAAGAACTGAAGCGGCCGGGGCTGGTGTCGGTGATCCAGCTGGACCGCAACCGGGGTTTCGCCGGGGCCAACAATGCGGGTTGGCGGCACCTGCTGAAAGAGCACCCTTCGTTAAAATACCTGGGGACGATCAATGACGACACCGTTCCCCGTGAGGCCTGGCTGGACAACATGGTGCGGTCCCTGGAGGCCCATCCCCAGACCGCCCTGGCTATGCCGGTGATGGAGCAGAAAGCCAACTGGTGGAGCCCCCGGAAGTACTATGCCACCTGGCAGTTTGCCGGAGTCCCGGGAACGATGGTCCCGGACCGGAGCGCCATTGAGGAGGACACCTTTGTCCCGGCCGTCAACGGTTTTTGTTTTGTTGCCAGGGCCGAAGCCTTAAGGCAGGTGGATTATTTCGATGAAAGATATAAAAACAGCTGCGAGGACCTGGATATCGGCCTGAAGCTGATAACCTCCGGCTGGCGGCTGGTGGTCTGTAAATGTTCAGTTGTTTTCCATTATGCCGGCAGGTCCAGGGGAAGCAGAGAGGCCAATACCGACTGCCGGTTCTCCCGGGATCTTTTATCGCAAAAGTGGGGCCGAGACAGGACAATTTACAACCGGCTGGACAGGGATGGGTTCTGGGAATCCGGCGGCCGCGGAATCGCCGGCAAGGGAAGTCCCGTGTAACCGGTCCCTCAAATCCGGCGGGCCTTCTTTGCCGGGCCGTTAAGCCCTGGGACCAAATTCATCGGAAAAACCAGAGATTGAGATACAGTATGGCTTCAGTAAAATTTGCCCTGCATGTGCTGATGTTCAATTGCCAGGATACCATTGTCGGAATGCTGGATAATTGCGGTCCTTTTGTGGACAGGATTTATGTGGCCTACAGCAGGCATCCCTGGAAATACAATGCCAAAGCGCGAAATGACGTCACCAACACCACCGACAAGGAGATTATCAAGCAGTCGAAGTATTACGGTAAAATCGAGCTCATTGAAGGGCAATGGGATTATGACGAGGACCAGAGGAACGCCTGTTTGTCCAAAGCGAAACATGACGGTTTCGACTACCTGATAATCCAGGACGCCGACGAGTTCTATCATCCCCAAGATTACCGGAAAAACATTGAAGAGATCAAAGCGAATCCCGGATACGAGATATACCGGACCCCCTGGTACTGTTTTTGGAAGAATTTGAACTACGTCGTGGTCAATGAAACAGGAGCCCCTATAGTGGGCTATCCCGAGTTTGCGGTGAACTGCAAAACCGATGTGAAATTCGTAAGGGCCCGGACCACCGATGCCCGGAAGGAATACACTCTGCCAGGGTTGTGCTATCACCTTAGTTATGTTATGCCGGATGAAGCGTTATGGCTTAAGATAAACACCTGGAGCCACTCGCACCAGTTTGACGTAAAAAGGTGGTACCGGCGGAAATGGCTTAAATGGAATGAATCCGTCAAGGATCTCCACCCGGTCGATCCCCCAAGCTGGAGCCGGGCGGTGAAATTTGAGGGCCGGCTCCCTCCGGAGTTAGAGGGCCGCTTCTCGAATCAGGGCGAGGCTTACAGACCGGGGCGGTGGGAGATTTTTGAGAACTGCCGGGAAGGGGCCGCTGATTTTTCGGCGGCGGCTGGAAGGAAAATGCGGGGTTTAATGAGGCGGATCAAGAGCCTCATGCGGCCGGAGAGACAGCCATGAAGGTGCTTCAGGCCGGAATATTTACCGACCACGAATTGGGCGGCTGCCTGGTCTTTGAAAAGGGGCTGCGGCAGAACGGCTGCCAGGTCGAAAGGTTCGATTACCCGGAGCTGACCCGCCGGCATGGCGCCAAAAAAATGAATCTGATGCTGGCCGAAAATTCCAGGAACAAGGACCTGGTCCTGATCGGCAAAGGGCGCACTATAACCCGGGAAACGCTAAGGTCGGTAAGACGGCAGGGGGTGCAGACGGCGCTCTGGTACGGGGACATCCGTCCCCGGCCCCAGCCCTGGCTGCTGGACCTGTTGCCCGAAGTAGACTGTTATTTCATGTCTTCGGGGGGCGGGATATTGAAGGAATACCATACCCAAGGCAAGCCCAAGCTGGCCGCCTTTTATTTCAACCCATCGGACCCGGAACTGGTTGAAAGATACAAAGGCTATACGCCCAAGGACAAGGACATCGTTTTTACCGGCAATGGCTACGGATTCTCTGACCAGGCCCGGGTCGATGCCGTGAAGTATCTTCTGACCCGCCCGGATGTGACATTTTACGGCGGGGCGGAACGGCTTTTGGCCAACAGGAGAAGCATTTGGTCCCGGGGCCGGGACAGGCTGCTGCAGTCGGTCGGGCTGAAACCCAGGCTGCCGGCCTCCAAAAGGGTGCAGGGCCCCGAATACATACAAGCGATAAAAAGCGCCAGGATCGGGATCGGGGTCAGCGCCCGGCAGGATGTTCCGAAATATACCAGCGACCGGTTGAGCCATTATCTGGAGTTCGGGACATTTTACCTGTGCTGGAGATTCAAGGGGATCGAGGAACTTTTCACCAACGGCAAGGAACTGGCGGTGGTGGAGAGCGCCGGAGAAATGGACCAGAGGATCAAGTATTTTTTACAAAACGCGGCGGACCGGGAAGAGATAGCCGCCGCCGGCCAGCGGAGGATGCTGGAAGAGTACAACACCAAAAACATCACGGCCATGATGCTGGACATTATCTCAACCGGGAAGTCTGATCGTTTCCCCTGGGTGGAGATCTGCCGGTAGGCCATCATGGACCACTAATGCTGAGGCCAAAATAAAAAAATGAACATCTGCCTGATCTCCCAGGATTTCCGCCCCATGATCGGAGGCATCGCCAGCCACGTCGACGAGCTGAGCCAGGCTTTGGCCGGCCTGGGTCATAAGGTGGACATCCTGCAGGTTACGTCCGGCCCGGAAAACAGCTATCGGACAGAGGGGGAGAATCCCGCGGTTCACCGGCTGGTGGTCAAGCCGGCGCTGCCTTTTTGCAACCGCCTGTTGTACTTTTACCAGGGGCGCCGGCGGCTGAAAAATCTGATGGCCCGGAACAATCACCAGGTGGTGCACTGGCATGACCTTTTTGCCGGGGCCGGCCTGGCGAAATGCGCCGTGGGCCGGGCTAAAATCGTCTGGACCAACCACACCTCGGAATTCCTCCGCTATTACCAGATGCCGGCCATGCGCCGGAAAATGCTGAGGGAGTTTTCCATCGCCCAGAAGATCATCGCCCCCAGCACCGAGCTGGCGGACAAGGCCACGGAACTGTTCGGGCGGAGCGCAGTATTCATTTCCAACGGGGTGGACGTGGAGAAATTCAAGCCCGGCCCGGATTCCCCGGCGTCATCCGGACCGCCGACCATCCTTTGCCCCAGGCGGATCGATCCCAAGAACGGGATCAAATACCTGGTCCAGGCCATGCCCCTGGTGCTGGACCGTTTTCCTGACGCCCGCCTTTGCATCGCCGGCTCGGTGTTCGACCAGAAATATCTGGCCGAGGTCCAGGCGGTGGTCAAGGCCCAAAACACCGGGCGGGCAGTCAGCTTCGCCGGGGCGGTCGAAAATGAAAGGATGCCGGAGCTTTACAATTCCGCTGCGGTGGTGGTCCTGCCATCGCTGCTGGAGGCCACCAGCATCGCCGGACTGGAGGCCATGGCCTGCGGCCGCCCGATCGTGGCCACCAACGTGGGCGGGCTGCCGGAGATCATGGATAACGGCAGGGAGGGGATCCTGGTCGGAGCCCGGGACCCGGAACAACTGGCTTCGGCCATCATTGATCTGTTATCCAATGAGTCCAAGGCGGGAAGCATGGGACGGAACGCCCGGGAACGGGCAGAACGGGATTTCAGCTGGCGGGAGATCGCCCGAAAGACCGTGGAAGTGTACCGGTCATGACCATCCTCAACCTCTCCGACAGCTTCCATCCCCTGTTCGGCGGCAAATCAGTGACCCGCCGGGCGCTGCTGAAGGAGCTGGCCCTTAAGCACCGGGTGATCTCGATATCGCTGCACCGGCAGGCCCAGGACCTGAAGCAGGACGGGATCGAGATTCACAACCTGGCCTGGCCCCAGACCGGCGGCCTGAGCGACCGGCTTAAGATCCACCAGCACCTGATGGCGGGAGTTTTCCTGAAGGCCGGGATCGGGAAAGCCCTTTCCGGGGTGAGTCCGGACCTGGTCTTCACCGACGGCTTCTTGGGATGGCTGGGGGTATGGCTGGCCCGGCAGCGGGGCGCAAAGGCGGTCTTTTTCAACCACGATTTTGACGGGCTTTGTCCGGACCGGGCCCACTACCGGGACCCGTTGGGCTGCGGACAGGATTGCTTTTTCTGCACCAGGCGGACCGAGGTCAGGCTGACCTATCCCCTGGCCGCTTTCTACCGGAGGAGGTACATCAAGGCCGTCAATGAAGCCGACCTGGTGGTCTCTAACAGCCGCTACACCGGAGAAGTAGTGAAGCGCTTCACCGGCCGGGTGTCCGAGATCTCGTACCCCATGATCGGCCTGGACTGCCCGGGGAACAATGGGGATGAGCTCCGGGAGGCGGCGATCTTCGTCAGGCCGGTCAGGGCCAAGGGGGCCAAGCTGGTGCTGGACCTGGCCGCCAGGCTTAGCGAGCAAAGCTTCGTGGTGGTGGGCGGTTCGGACGATCCGCTGCTGGAAAGGCTCAAAGCCCTTCCCAACGTCGAATGGATGGAGCGCTGCCAGGACATGCCCCGGCTTTACCGGCGGGCCCGGGCGGTGTTGGTTCCCTCGCTTTTGCCGGAGACCTTCGGGCGGGTGGCGGCCGAGGCCATGGCCTGCGGGGCAGTGCCGCTGGTCAGCGACCGGGGGGCCCTGAAGGAAACAGTGGGACCGGCCGGGATAGTGCTGGACCCGGCCGACCTGCCGGCCTGGGAGGCGGCCTTAAGGCGGCTGTCAAGCGACCAAGGATACCGGCAAGGACTTTCAGCGCTTGGCCGGCAGCAGGCCCGCAATTATGAGGGACAAAGTACCATGGCCGGATTCCGCCAGACGGTCCGCTGCCGGCTGGGATTGGAGATATGAAGGACCGGGCCGAGAGAAAAAAGCCGATGATGGCACAGCCATGAAAATAGCCTTCGACTGCCGGCTGCTGCAGGTCCCCAGACTGGCCGACGGGGCCAGCCGCTACGCCGCCGAACTCTTGTCCTCCCTGGTCAGAGCGCCGGGCGGCAACCAGTACTATTTTTTCGGCTACGGCGGCGAACCAGGACCAGCGGTGCTGGACGGCATCCTGCCGCAGGGCGGGACCTTCGTGCCCGCCTACCGCAGGCCGGGGTCAACCGCCTTAAACCAGCTGCTGTTCGAAGCCCAGTATCCCCGGCTCCTGAAAAGGCACGGCATAGACATCTACCATGCATTTTTCCAGACCAACGGCCTGAGCCGCTGCCCGGCCCGGCAGATCATAACGGTCCATGACCTCGGGCCGTTTTTGAGCCATCCCGGGGCGGTGAGGAAAAAAATCGAGCGGGCGGCCGGACTGCACCTCCGGCTCAACCTAGCCAACTATTACCGCTACCGCTGCCACCAAAAAGCAGATCTGATCCTGAGCGATTCCGAATTCACCCGCCAGGCTTTGCTGCGGCACAGGCTGGCCCGGCCGGAAAAAATCAGAATTTTCCACCCCGGTCTGGCCGCCCGGCCGAGACCTTCTCCGGAAGCTGCCGGACAGGCCCTGGCGGAACTGGGCATCGGCGGAAAATATCTCCTGATGGTGGGAAGGATCCAGCCGCTCAAGAACATCCTGGGGGCCATCCGGGCCGTCCAGATCGCCCGGGAACAGGGATATTTTAACGGCCAGCTGGTGGTGGCCGGAGCCGCCAGGGACAGGCGGGAGCTGAGTTATTTGGAAAAATGCCAGGTCCTGGCCCGGGAGCTGGGGATCGCTTCCTCGGTCCGCTTCCTGGGATTCGTGGAAGAGGCCGGGCTGGCTCCCCTTTACCTCGGGGCGGCAGCCCTGCTGCAACCCTCGTTCCTGGAGGGGTTCGGCTTTCCTCCCTTGGAGGCGGCCGCCCTGGGAGTGCCTTTGGTGGTCTCGGAGATTGGCAGCCTGCCCGAGATCTGCGGCACCGCTGTCAGGGTTTCCCCCTTTGACCCGGCCGCTATCGCCGGGGGCATCAGGAAGGCATTGAATGACCGCCGGGGAGAGCCAGCCGAGTGGCGCAGCTGGGAACAGGCGGCGGCGGAGTTTTTGGAGCTGTGCCGCTGGATCATGCCGCCTTCCCGTCAGGGTGGATCACTATCAGCCCAGCCGGCCTGCTGTTCCAGGCATGAGGACGCAAGATCAAACCGAAAATCAGAGACATGACAATAAAAGAAAACACCGGACCAGGTGCCTGCCGGGCCTTGGTGGTATCGGTGATGGGCATAGGCAACGCCCTGCTGGGAGTGCCCTTGATCCAGGCCCTGTCTCGGAGGTGCGAAGCGCCGGTGGCAGTCGCCGCCTGGCCTCCGGTCACCGCCAGGCTGTTGGAGGGTAACCCCCATGTGGGAACGGTGGTCCCGGTGGAAAGCAATTCGGTACCGGGATTGCTAAACGCGGCCCGGAGATGCCGGGCATTAAGACCCGAGGAGACCTGGGAGATATTCCCCCCCAGCGACCGGGGCCATCTTCTGTCCTTCCTGAGCGGAGCCGGGATGCGCCGGGGATTCGTCAAGAACGGCGGCCAGAATTGGATGCTTAACCGCCGGCTGGAAGTGAAACCCGGCCTCCATGACGTGGAGCAGAACCTGAGGCTGGCGGAATGGCCTCCCGATCCCGGGAACCTGCCCCGGATATATCTTTCCAAAGCCGAGCTGGACCAGGCGGCGGCGGAACTTCCCCGGGACGGAGCCATAGGCCTTCATATCGGGTCCGGGTCCACTCTTACTGGGCGGCGCTGGCCGGCCGTTTCTTTCGCCCAGCTGCTGGACGGCCTTTTTTCCCAGGGACATAAGCAGCTGATTGTGTTTGGCGGGCCCGGCCAGGAGGAGCAGATGCGGCAATGCCGGGCAATGTGCCGGGCCGCCAGCCCGACGACGGATGCCGGCCAGGATATCCGACAGGCGGCCGCCCGGGTCAGCCGATGCCGGCTGTTCATCAGCAACGATGCAGTGTGGTTGCACATCGCGGCGGCCCTGGAGGTGCCCACCCTGGGCATTTACGGCCCCACCGATCCGGCCCGGACCGCGCCCCGCGGTCCCAATCACCGGATAGTCAAGAGCGGCCTGGACTGCGCCCCGTGCTATACATATGAGCGCTGGAAGGAATGCCCCCGGGGCCATCAGTGCCTGGACGACATCAGTCCCAGGCAGGTGATAGAGCAGGCCCTCCAGATGCTGGCCGCTTTGGAGGAGCGGGATGCCTTTAAAAAACCGGAGGACGGGGAAAAGTGAAAAAAGCCAAATGAAAATAGCGTTGATCTTCGGCACCAGGCCCGAGGCCATCAAGCTGGCACCGGTGATCCTGGAATTGAAGAAACGGGACCGGGCGCAGCTAAGCGTCTGCGTCACCGGCCAGCACCGCCAGATGCTGGACGAGGCCCTGGCGGCCTTCGGCATAGTTCCCGACGAGGACCTGGGGCTGATGCAGCCCAACCAGAGCCTGGCCTCCTTCACCGGGCGGGCGGTGGAGGCGCTGGACCGGTATCTTACCAAACTCCGGCCGGATGCGGTGCTGGTGCAGGGCGACACCACCACGGTGCTGTGCGGGGCACTGGCCGCCTTTTACCACAGGATAAAAGTGGGGCATGTGGAGGCCGGGCTGCGGACCCATCAAAAATATTCCCCGTTTCCAGAGGAGAAGAACCGGGAGCTGGCCTCCCGGCTGGCCGACTGGCATTTCGCCCCCACCCAGAGCGCCCGGGAGAACCTGCTGGCCGAGGGCATAAGCGAAGACAAGATACAGGTCACCGGCAATACGGTGATAGACGCCCTGTATCTGGCCAGGGAAAAGGTGAAGGACCTGGGCCTGGGCGATCTTCCGGAACTGGGGTCCCTGGCCGGCCGGGCCAATGCCCCCGGCGCCAGAATGATACTGGTGACCGGGCACCGCCGGGAAAGTTTCGGGGAGGGATTCGAGCAGATCTGCCGGGGTCTCAAGCGCATCGCCCTGGCCCACCCCCAGGTCCAGATCGTATACCCGGTGCACCTTAATCCCAACGTCAGGGAGCCGGTCAGCCAGCTGCTGGCCGGGGTAGGCAACATCCATCTGATGGAACCCTTGGGCTATCTGCCGTTCGTGAAACTGATGGACATGTCCCATTTTATCCTCACCGATTCCGGCGGGGTCCAGGAGGAGGCTCCGGCCCTGGGCAAGCCGGTGCTGGTTATGCGCCAGGTCACCGAGCGCCCGGAGGCGGTGGAGGCCGGGGTGGTGCGTCTGGTGGGGGCGGATCAGGAGCGGATCTTCCAGGCGGCGGACCTGCTGCTGCGGGATCAAGGCGGGTATAAAAAAATGGCCCGGGGCGTAAGCCCTTACGGGGACGGCCGGGCGGCCGGGAGGATAGCGGACGCAGTCCTTAAAAATGAAGAATGAAGTTTCCGGAACCGGTTCCCGGCGGCGGGTCTGCGGGCCGGGGCCTTCCCGGAAACATGAATGAACGAACTAAAAAGGACAATGGAGCACAGACCTTTCGTCAGCATCATCATTCCCGCCTATAACGAAGCCGGGCATATAGAGCGGGCGCTGGAGGACATCCTGGACCAGGATTACGGTCCGGAGAATTACGAGGTGCTGGTGGCCGACGGCAGAAGCTCTGACCGGACCCGGGAGATCATCCGTGAATTTCCCGCCGGAAAGACCTTGATCCAGGTCATAGACAATCCGGGCCGTTATGTACCCTCCGGCCTGAATCTGGCCATCGGCCAGGCCAAGGGCCGGGTCATAGTGCGGATGGACGCCCACTCCCGCTATCCAAAAGATTACCTGACCTCCCTGGTCCACTGGCTGGAGCGGCTGAAGGCCGACAACGTGGGCGGGGTCTGGATCACCCGGCCGGCCAACGATTCCGCCAAGGCAAAAGCCATCGCCCTGGCCCTGGCCCATCCGCTGGGGGTGGGCAACGCGCTTTACCGGCTGGGCAGCGACAAAGTTAGGGAAGTGGACACGGTGCCCTACGGCTGTTATCCCAAAAGGGTTTTTGAGAGGATCGGACTGTTCGACGAACAGCTTTTACGCAACCAGGACGACGAATTCAACGCCCGGCTCAAAAGATCGGGCGGCAGGATATTCATCATCCCCGGGATCAAGATCGAGTATTTTGCCCGGGAGAATTTTTCCAAGCTGGGCAAAATGTATTATCAATACGGTTATTTCAAACCGCTGGTCAACAAAAAAATTAAAATCCCGGCCAATGTCCGTCAATTGGCCCCGGCGGCCCTGATCCTGGTGCCGGTGGTGCTGGCGCTGCTGGGTTGGTGGAATACCTGGCTGGTCTGGGCGGCAGCCGGCTTGCTGTCCTTATATCTGCTGGCGGTGACCGGGGTCAGCCTGGCGCTGTGCTCCGGGAAGGGTCCTGGTTTGTTTGCCAATCTGATGGGTTCCTTTTTCACCATCCATTTCTCCTATGGCTGGGGTTATCTCAGGGGGATCTGGGATTTCACGGTTTTGAACCAAAGGCCCCGAAGCTTGACGGCCAACAGATAAGACTGCGAAGATGAGATGAGGGAAAAAACCATCCGCATTTTGGATGCGGTCATACAAACTTCGATCGTAGGCTTTGCCGCCGCCCTGCCGGTCTCCATTGCTTTTTACCATGTCTGCCTGGGGGTGGGCGGAGCAGCCTTTCTTTTAAAGTGCGCACTCTCCCGGAAATGGCTGGGCCGCCGCACCCCGCTGGACCTTTATTTCGGACTGTTCTTCCTGGCCTGCCTGGTCTCCTCCCTTGCTTCCCGGAAACCGTTGGAGAGCCTGATCGGCCTGAAGGAGTTCTTTCTGACCACGGCGGTGTACCTGGTGGCCTACAACACGGGGTCGGTTGAAAGGATAAAAGAAGTTGCCGGGGTTTTCCTGCTGACCTCGGCCTTAAGCGGATTGTACGGACTGCTGGCCGTGGCCATCGGCCTGCAGGCCAGGCTGGAGGGGGCTTTGGGGATGGCCATGACCTCCGGCTCCATCTACATGATGGCCTCGCTGCTGTCGCTCTGGTACCTGCGGGAGGCTTGGGGGAAACCCGGCCTACGGAAATGGCTGGCCGGGGCGGCAGTGCTGGCGATCACCGCAAGCCTGGGGCTGACCAAGACCGTCAGCTCCTGGCTGGGATGGGCGGGAGGCCTGGCCGCCCATCCTCCCTTCCGGCGGCGCTGGCTGGCCTACGGGCCGCTGCTGCTGGCGGTGGCTGCGGCCGCCGCGGTCATAGCCAGCTCGGCCACCTTGGGGCTCAACTATTCCAAACAGCAGACCTGGCAGGCCCGGCTGACCATGTGGAAGATCGGCTGGCAGATCATCAAGGAGCACCCCGTCACCGGGGTGGGATTGATAGATCTGGGGGAGATCTATCAGTCCAAAAGAACTGGCCAGGACATCGCCCGCTACGGAGACCACCGGCGCTACGGGCATCTCCACAACATCTTTATCCATATCACGGCCATCACCGGGTTCCCAGGGCTGGCGGCCTTTCTGCTGATGTTCTGGGCCATGCTCCGGATGAGCTGGAAAACCCTGAGGTCCGGCCCGCCCAGCCTGGGCGCTTTTTCCGGCGCCGCCCTGGCGGCTACGGCGGCCTTCCTGGTGGGGGGGCTGGCCGAATGGAGTTTCGGCGACTCCGAAGTGGTCTCGACCCTGTGGCTTATCACCGGCCTGTCGGCCGCCGCCGCCGGCCTCGCGGCCAAAATCCGGAAAGAAGATCCGCAGGGGATCAAATCGTAAAACACCCGACCATGACATGAAAAGAGCCTTTGACATCATCGCGGCCGCCCTGGCCCTGATCCTGGCCTCGCCGCTGCTGCTTTTGGTGGCCCTGAGCATCGCCACCGGGTCCCGGGGCGGGGTATTGTTCCTGCAGGACCGGGTGGGCAAGGACGGAAGGGTCTTCAAGATATTCAAGTTCCGGACCATGGTCCCGGACGCCGAACACAAGGGGCCGCTGCTGGCGGTCAGGGGGGATCCCCGGGTGACCGGAGTGGGAAGGTTCCTAAGGCGCTGGAGCCTGGACGAACTGCCCCAGCTGTGGAACATCATCAAAGGCGACATGAGCCTGATCGGGCCCCGGCCGGAGATCCCGGCCCTGGCCGCGGAATGGACCCCCTGGCAGCGCCGGGTGCTGGCGGTCCGGCCCGGACTTTCCGGGTTCTCCCAGGTGATGGGCCGCGATGACCTTTCGATAGAAACCAAGCTGCGACTGGATAATCATTACATCCGCCGCCGGAGCTTTTGCTTCGATCTGTGGATAATCTGGAGGACGGTGGCGACCGTAATAAACGGAAAAGGAGCCTTTTGATGAACTTCGACCAAAAGAAGCGCTGGGGACTGGCAATGATAGACGTCCTGCTTTTGAACCTGGCGCTGTGGGGGGCCTTTGCCCTGCGTTTCGAGGGCAATATCCCGTCCGCCTTCACCTCCAATTTCCTGTACCTTGCTTTATTCGTCACCCTGGTCAGGATGGCCTGCTTCTGGCAGCTGGGGGTCTACAAGGGGGTCTGGCGCTACGTGGGGATGTCGGACCTTTTAACCATTATCAAGTCCATCTCGCTGGGCTCGGTGATCATCCTGGCCGCCACCTGGACGATGGTGCCGGCCCTGGGATATCCCCGCAGCGTGATCATCATCGAGTGGCTGGGCGACGTGATGCTGATCGGCGGGGTCAGGATGGCCTTCCGGCTCTGGTCCCGGGGCCGGTACCAGGCCCGGGCCCGGGACGCGGCCGCCAGCCGGGTGCTGATAGTGGGGGCCGGTGACGCCGGGGAGATGGTGGTCCGCCAGATGCAGGCCCACCCGGAGTACGGCTACCGGCCGGTGGGCTTTGTGGACGACGATCCCCGGAAAAAGGGCCAGAACATCCACGGCATCCCCATCCTGGGGGGACGGGCCGACATCGGCCGGCTGGTGCCGCAGAAGCGGGCCGACACTATCGTGATCGCCATCCCCTCGGCCCCGGGTTCGGTGGTCAAGGCGGTGGTGGAACAGTGCAAGCAGGCCCAGCTGAAGTTCAAGATCGTGCCCGGGATCAGGGAGATCATCGAGGGCGAGGTCAGCATCAACCAGATCCGGGACATCGAGCTGGAGGACCTCTTAAGGCGTCCCGCCGTCAACGTCAGCCTGGAGGAGATAGCCGGGTACCTCAAGGGCAAGACCATTTTGGTGAGCGGGGCCGGCGGATCCATCGGCTCGGAGCTCTGCCGCCAGATCGCCACCTTCGAGCCCGGCCGGCTGCTTTTGGCCGGCAAGGGCGAGAACAGCCTGTACCACATTGCCTGGGAGCTGGGCCAGAAGCACAAAGGCCTGAAACTGTCCACCCTGATCTGCGACGTGGCCGACCCCAAACGGGTGGACCGGATATTTGAACAGCATAAGCCGGAGGTGATATTCCACGCCGCCGCCCACAAGCACGTCCCGATGATGGAGCAGAACCCGGGCGAGGCCGTCAAGAACAACATCTTCGGCACCAAGACCCTGGCCGAGGCGGCCCTGGCGCACGGGGCCCAGCGCTTCGTGCTGATCTCCACCGACAAGGCGGTGAATCCCACCAGCGTGATGGGGGCCACCAAGAGGATCTCGGAGAAGGTGGTGATGAGCCTCAACGGAACGAAGGGGACCAAGTTCATGGCGGTGCGTTTCGGCAACGTGCTGGGCTCCAGCGGCAGCGTGGTGCCCCTGTTCAAGAAACAGATCGCCGCCGGCGGCCCGGTGACCGTTACCCACCCCGAGATGGAGCGGTACTTCATGACCATCCCCGAGGCGGTGCAGCTGGTGATCCAGGCCGGGGCCATGGGCCGGGGCGGCGAGGTGTTCGTGCTGGACATGGGCCAGCCGGTGAAGATCGTGGACCTGGCCCGCGACATGATCCGGCTCTCCGGCAGGGACCCCGAGACCGACATCAAAATAGAGTTCACCGGGCTGCGCAAGGGGGAGAAGCTGTACGAGGAGCTGCTGACCGCCGAGGAGGGGACTGCCGCCACCAAGCACGCCCAGATCTTCATGATCAAAGGCAGGCACGCCAGGCTCGGGGAACTGCCCCGGCTGCTGCCCCTGCTGCGCCGGGCGGCCGACAGCGGGGACGAGGCCAAGGTGGTGGCGGCCATACAGAAGGTGCTGCCGGATTTCCGCAGGGAAGCCTGACAAAAGCCGGACGGAACATTGAAGACAGAATTTTGAATGCAGAATCTTGAACATAGAAAATTTGAAATGGAAAACAGAGCAAAATGATGCCAGATGAAAGATACCTGAACCGCCCCAAGCGCCACGCCATGCTGCCATTCTGCCCCCCGGACCTGGGGCAGGAGGAGATGGATGAGGTGATGGACTCGCTGCGTTCCGGCTGGATCACCACCGGGCCCAAGACCGCAAAATTCGAGCGGGAGCTGGCGGCCTACGTGGGGGCCGGGCAGGCGGTGGCGCTGAACTCGGCCACCGCCGGGCTGTTCCTGTGCTTGAAGGCTTTGGGGATCGGACCGGGGGACGAGGTGATCACCACCCCCTACACCTTCGCCGCCTCGGTCAACGTCATCCTGCATTGCGGGGCCCGGCCGGTGCTGGCGGACGTCAAAAAGGACGACTTTAACCTCGACCCGGAGCTGGCCGCAAAGGCCGTCACCAAAAGGACCAGGGCCATCATCCCGGTGCACTTCGCCGGCAAAAGCTGCGACCTGGACGCCATCGGCGCTTTGGCAAAAAAGCACGGGCTGGCGGTGATCGAGGACGCGGCCCACGCCATCGGCACCGAGTATAAGGGGAAAAAGATAGGCGGCATCAGCCGCTTCACGGTCTTCAGCTTCCACGCGGTCAAGAACGCGACCACCGGCGAGGGCGGGGCCGTGACCACCGATGACGCCGGGATGGCGGAAAAGATAAGGGTGATGTCGCTTCACGGAATGAACAAGGACGCCTGGAAGCGCTATTCGCCCGGGGCCAAAGTGCAGTACGACATCGTCTGTCCCGGTTACAAGTTCAACATGATGGACCTCCAGGCGGCCCTGGGGATCCACCAGCTGCGCAGGGTGGAGCAGACCCTGGAGCGGAGGCGGGCCATCGCCGCCCGCTACCGGGAGGGGCTCTTTGGCCTGGACGCGCTGACCCTGCCGGGCGAGGCCCCGGACGGCCGCCACGGCCGGCACCTGTACCCGGCGCTGCTGGACCTGGAGCAGCTGGCCATCGGCCGGGACCGGGTGATCGAGCTGCTGCAGCAGGAGAACATCAGCTCCAACATCCACTACACCCCGGTGCATCTGTTCAGCTATGCCAGGGAATACCTGGGGTACGGGCCGGGCGACTTCCCCAACGCCGAATGGCTGGGGGAGAGGGAGCTGACCCTGCCGTTCTACAACCGCTTGAGCGAGGGGGACGTGGACGACGTGATCGCGGCGGTGCGGAAGGTGATAACGGGGAACCGGGCCTGACGGGACGCGGATTCCCGCCGATTGACGCGGATCTATCTTACTTACGGGACCTTCCCGCTAAATACGCCAAAGAACGCTAAACATATAAAATGGTTTCGCAAGTTTTGCGTACCAAGCAATTAAATCATCTTAATCTGCGTCGATCAGCGTCCGGAATGAACATCAAATATAAAAAGATCATACTGGTGGCCGGGACCCGGCCCAACTTCGTCAAGGCGGCGCCGCTGCTGAGGGCCTTTAGGGCTCTGCCCAAAGCCGATCGGTCCAGGGTCCTTTTGCTGCACACCGGGCAGCATTACGATTACCTGATGTCCAAGGTCTTCTTTGAGGATCTTAAGATACCCAAACCGGACATCTTCCTGAACGTCAAGGCCCGCACCCCGGCCGGGCAGACCGACGAGATCATAGACCAGTTCCAGAAAGTGCTGGCCCGGCAAAAGCCGGATCTGGTGATGGTGGTGGGCGACGTCACCGGGACCATGGCCTGCGCCCTGGCCGCCAAGATTTCCGGGGTCAAAGTGGCCCACGTGGAGGCCGGCCTGCGCAGCTACGACCAAAGCATGCCCGAGGAGCGCAACCGGGTGCTGACCGACCACGTCTCGGACCTGCTGTTCACCAGCTGTCCCGAGGCCTGGGGGAACCTGTTAAAAGAGGGGATCGCCCGGAGGAAGGTCCATTTTACCGGGAACGTGATGATAGATACACTAAAGGCAGAATTACAAAAAGCAGAAGGCAGAATTACAAAAGGCAGAAGGCAGAATAAACTACAATACGAAGGCAGAAAAATACTGAGCAGGCTGGGATTGCAAAAGGGGAAAGATATTCTGCCCTACGTGCTTTTGACCCTGCACCGGCCGGGCAACGTGGATGATCCCAGGGTCCTGGGCCCGATGCTGAAGGCTTTCCACAAGATCTCCCAAGAGGTGACGGTGGTGTTTCCGGCGCATCCGCGGACGCTGGAACGGCTGGGCGCGAATGCAAAAATTAAATTGCAAATTGCAGATTGCAAATCACTTAAAGCAAGAAACGGCAAACAGGCAACGGTAAACAGCAATTACGGCCTGCGCATCGTTCCTCCGCTGGGATACCTGGATTTCATAGCCCTGCAGCAGCACGCCATCTGCGTGTTCACCGACTCCGGCGGGGTGCAGGAGGAGACCAGCTTCCTTAAGGTGCCCTGCTTTACGGTGAGGAACAACACCGAGCGCCCGGTGACGGTGGAACTGGGGACGAATCAGATCATAGGGACCAAGCCGGAAGCCATAATAAAAGCCTGGCGGGGTATAAGCCGAAAGTTGAAAGTTGAAAGTATAACGTCGAAAGCAGTAAGGTTAAAGCGCAGAGCTTCGATACCCAGATGGGACGGAAAGGCGGCGGAGCGGATCGTCGGCGTGATAGCAAACGCAAAGTAGAGTTCATAAAGCAACCAAGTTCGTAAAGTAGAAAGTTCGCAAAGTAGAAAGTTCAACAACGGATAGTTCATAAAGTAGAAAGTTTACCAAGTGAAGATAGAAAGATTTGAAGACATCATTGCCTGGCAAAGGGCAAAAACCCTGACCATAAACATATACAAAACCATGCAAACATGCAAGGATTATGGTTTCAGGGATCAGATACAGAGAGCGTCAGTATCCGTAATGAACAACATCGCTGAAGGGTTTGAAAGACGGACCAATAAAGAGCTCAAGCAGTTCTTCTTCATTGCCAAGGGTTCGTGCGGAGAGGTCCGGTCAATGCTGCATTTGGGGCTGGAGCTGGGTTATTTTGCCAAAACTCAACAACAACAATACCTGGCTCAGGCCGAAGAAACCTCGCGGTTGTTATCGGGGTTTATCAAAAGTTTGTCAACTAATGGTTGAGTTCATAAAGCAACCAAGTTCGGAAAGTAGAAAGTAATCAAGTACTCACAAACAGACGGAGTACACTTTATAAACTTTATGACTTTAAGCTTTGGACTGTAGGAAGTATGACAAAAGTTCTAATAACCGGGGGTTGCGGATACATCGGCTCGCATGCCAACAAGCTTTTAAGCGAAAGCGGCTACGATACCGTGGTGCTGGACAACCTGGTCCACGGCCACCGGGAGTTCGCCAGGTGGGGCCGGTTCGTCCAGATGGACCTGGCCGACCGAGAGGGTCTGGAGAAACTGCTGGCGGCGGAAAAGTTCGACGCGGTGTTGCACTTTGCCGGCTATGCCTACGTGGGCGAGTCGGTGACAGATCCGGCCAAGTATTACCAGAACAATGTGGCCGGCACCCTGAACCTGCTGGAGGCCATGAGAACCTCCGGCCCGGACAAGTTCATCTTTTCCTCCAGCTGCGCCACCTACGGCGTGCCCCAATCGCTGCCCCTGGCCGAGGACCATCCCCAAAGGCCCATCAATCCCTACGGACAAACCAAACTGATGGTGGAGCAGATCCTGAGGGATCACGATCATGCCTACGGCATGCGCCACGCGGTCCTGCGCTACTTCAACGCGGCCGGGGCGGCGCCGGGGGCCGGCATCGGCGAATGGCACCAGCCGGAGACCCACCTGATACCCCTGGCCCTGCTGGCCGCTTTGGGAAAGATCCCCGCGGTGAAGATCTTCGGCACGGACTACGACACCCCGGACGGCACCTGCCTGCGGGACTACGTCCACGTGGACGACCTGGCCCAGGCCCACCTGCTGGCGCTGGAGCATCTGGTCAAAGGCGGGAAGAGCGATTGCTTTAATCTGGGCAACGGAAGCGGGTTCTCGGTGAAGGAAGTGATAGCCACGGCCCGAAAGGTCTCCGGACGCAAGATAACGGCCGAGGCGGCCCCCCGCCGGGAAGGCGATCCCCCGCGGCTGGTGGCTTCCTCCGAAAAGGCCAAAAGGGCATTGGGCTGGAAACCGAAGTACACCGGGCTGGAAGATATAGTGAGGACGGCCTGGGAGTGGCATCTTAAGGGCTGAAAGTTCATAAAGTTGAAAGTGGAAAGTCCCTCAAGTAGAAAGTTTATAAAGCTGAAAGTCCAAAGCTGAAAGTTCATGCAGCAGAAAGTTTATAAAGTGGAAAGTTGGGGGCAAAAAAACTGAAAGCTGACAGCATATAGCTAAAAGCTATAAAGTAAACAGCCCTTCGACACGGCTTCGGTCAAACAGGCTGGGCCGCTCAGGGCAAGTAAACGGAGGTAGTCAGATGAAGAAGACCATGGTGTGCCTGATGACGCTGGCGGGGTTGAGCCTGCTGGCGGGGATCCTGATGAAACTGCATATCACATCCGGCCATATCCTAGGGACGGTGCCCAGTTCCTGGGTTCAGTTGGCCATAGTGTTTTTGCTGGGGGCCATTGCGGCGGGGGTGTACGGGGGAGACTGCTGCAAGAAGGACTAAATGCAAAGGCAGGCCCGATAGAGATGTCAAACGAGGAGCAAGGCACCGGCTGAGGAGCACGGCAAGGGGCAAGGCTATGGGGGCC
>Ga0315268_10001980_pt1 | contig 23373 bp, 24 predicted proteins | sample C1_top_MG_FD_204535 | JGI IMG/M metagenome (GOLD analysis project Ga0315268, IMG submission 204535) | Sediment microbial communities from Yellowstone Lake, YNP, Wyoming, USA - C1_top | ecosystem: Environmental > Aquatic > Freshwater > Lake > Sediment | place: USA: Wyoming | collected 2017-08-01 | reverse complement strand
AATCAACAGTATTCGAAGATAAGTTTTTCTGATATGCGCTATTCCACGGGTATAGCTGTGGCTTGGCAGTCCCCCATGGGGCCGATGAAATTCAGCATTGCTGCCCCGCTCAATTCCAAGGCGGATGACAAAGTGGAGCGCTTCCAGTTTATTTTGGGTTCTTCATTCTAAATTATGACTTTTGGAGATCAAGTTGAATAAGATTCTTGCTGTAATACTTGTTGCTATAATGTTGCCGCTTGCCGCAGTGGCGTCCGCCGCCGAATTGAAAGTCGGTTTTGTCAACACCGAGCGGGTTTTTCGCGAAGCCGGTCCGGCGCTGAAGGCGCAGAAAAAACTCGAGAAGGAATTCGCCGCACGTGAGCAGGAACTACAGAAAATGGCAAAACAGGCCAAGGAACTGCAGGCACATCTGGAACGCGATGGGGTGACGATCAGCGAATCGGAGCGGCGCAACAAGGAGCGCGATCTCGCCAATCTGAACCGCGATTTTCAGCGTGCGCAACGGGAATTCCGGGAAGACCTCAACTTGAGGCGCAACGAGGAGCTGGGCGCCGTACACGACCGCGCCAGGAAGACGATCATGGAGATCGCCGAGAAAGAGAAATTTGATCTGGTTTTGGAAGAGGCGGTATATTTCAGCCCGCGCATCGATATTACCGACAGGGTGCTCAAGGCACTGGCTGACAAATAAGGTATCTTTCTGTTTCTGTCATTTATTCAATGAGTCGCGATAGTCAGACGGGCTATAGACTGGGCGAGATCGTCGAGCGGTTTGGCGGAGAGTTGATCGGTGATGCGAATATCGTGATCAAGCAGGTTGCGCCGCTATCCACCGCGCAACCCGAGCATATCAGTTTCCTCGCCAACACCAAATATCGCCATCAGCTGCAAACCTGCGGAGCAGGCGCCTTGATAATAGCGGTCGCTGAACGTGATGTGACAACACTGCCGCGTATTCTGAGCAACAACCCTTACGCCTATTTCGCCAAGGTTTCCGCGTTGCTCAATCCGCGGCATACCGAAGCACCGGGCATCCACCCGACAGCAGTCATTGATGACAGCACAACCATTCCTGATTCGGCCAAAGTCGGTGCTTTCGCGTTTGTCGGCAAGAGCGCCAGGATCGGTGAGCGAGCAGTTATTGGGGTTGGTTGTTATGTTGGCGACGGCGTAGGAATCGGGGAAGACTCGCTACTTTATCCTCAAGTAACGGTTTACCATGATTGTGTGATTGGTAGCCGAGTTGTTTTGCATTCGGGAATAGTCATCGGAGCGGATGGTTTTGGATTGGCAAAGGAAGATGGACGCTGGATCAAGGTGCCGCAAATCGGCCGGGTGATCATCGCTGATGACGTCGAAATTGGCGCCAACACGACTGTTGATCGAGGCGCCCTGGATGACACGATCATCGATGAGGGTGTCAAGCTGGATAACCAGATTCAGATTGCACACAACGTTCACATCGGAGCGCATACGGCAATGGCAGGTTGCGTCGGGGTTGCGGGCAGTGCCAAAATCGGACGGCACTGTACGGTGGGGGGGGGCGCAATGATCCTGGGACACCTGGAGATTGCGGATTACGTTAATATTTCCGCCGGCACCCTGATCACCAAGTCGATAGCAAAGCCGGGAAAATACACTTCCGTGATGCCGTTTTCGGCTCACCAGGATTGGCTCAAGAATGCGGCACACCTGCGCCACCTGGACAAAATGGCGGAAAAACTGGGTGAGCTGGAAAGAAAAATCAGCGAATTGGAAAGGAACAAGCCTTGAACAGCATGGATATCCACGAAATATTGCAGCATTTGCCGCACCGCTACCCGTTTCTTCTCGTTGACCGGGTTATTTCCTGCGAACCGGGAAAAAACATTGTGGCGCTGAAAAATGTGACCATCAACGAGCCCTTCTTCGTCGGTCATTTCCCGCATCACCCCGTGATGCCGGGTGTGCTGATCATCGAAGCTCTGGCCCAGGCCGCGGCGATTCTGTCATTCAAGACCATGGGTACCAAGCCGGACGACAAATCAGTCTATTATTTTGTCGGCATAGACGGCGCACGCTTCAAAAAACCGGTTTCCGCCGGAGATCAGTTGAGGCTCGAGGTGGAGATTACGCGCTCGGTCAAAGGCATCTGGAAATATGCGGCCCGAGCCAAGGTGGACGGCGTTGTTGTGACCGAAGCAGAGCTGATGTGCACGGTGAAAGCGCTGTAAATGATTCACCCGACAGCGATCATTCATGATGGTGCCATGCTTGCTCCCGATGTCAGCGTAGGCCCTTACTCGGTCATCGGCGAACACGTTGAAATCGGTTCTGGAACCTCGATCGGCCCACATGTGGTGATTACCGGTCATACCCGGATCGGTTCGGACAACAAGATTTTCCAGTTTTCGTCCCTGGGAGAGATGCCCCAGGACAAAAAATACCAAGGCGAAGAAACCTGGCTGGAAATTGGCGACCGCAACGTGATCAGGGAATTCTGCACCTTCAACCGGGGGACTTCCCAGGATGTTGGCGTGACCCGCGTGGGCAATGACAACTGGATCATGGCTTACGTACATCTGGCCCATGATTGCCAGGTCGGAAACAACACCATCTTCGCCAACAATGCCCAGCTTGCCGGCCATGTGCATGTCGGTGATTACGCTATTCTGGGCGGGTTTACCGTGGTGCACCAGTTCTGTCATATCGGCGGGCACAGCATTACCGGCATGGGCACCATCCTGTTCAAGGATGTCCCGCCTTATGTGACTGCGGCCGGGCATGAAGCGAAACCCCACGGCATCAACTCGGAAGGCTTGAAGCGGCGAGGATTATCCAGCGACAGCATCATGGAGATAAAGCGCGCCTATAAAACACTCTACAAGTCCGGGTTGACTCTGGAAGAAGCAAAGCTGGCTCTGGCCAAGCAGTCGCAGTCCTGCCCCGAAATTCAGCTGCTGACCGATTTTCTCGCCCATTCGATGCGCGGGATCATTCGTTAAAAATCCAGAATGAAAGTCGGGATCGTTGCGGGTGAAGCTTCGGGCGATTTGTTGGGCGCTCACTTGGTCCATGCACTTTCGAGCCGGGTTCCAGGCATCGAATTCATCGGCATCGGCGGGCCTAAAATGCAGGCCGCTGGTGTCAATTCGCTCTTCCCCATGGAGAAACTGGCGGTTCGAGGTTATGTTGAAGTGCTGCGCCATTACCGGGAGATCGTCAATATCCGGCGCAAACTGCTGCAATATTTCGTTAATAATCCGCCCGACGTATTTATCGGGGTAGATGCCCCAGATTTCAATCTCGAACTCGAAATCGGACTAAAGAAGCGGGGAATCCCAACCATCCATTATGTCAGCCCGTCGATATGGGCTTGGCGAGGCGAGCGCATACACAAGATCGCACGGGCGGTGTCACATGTGCTTGTGCTGTTTCCATTCGAGAAGAAAATCTACGATGCAGCCGGCATCCCGGCAACGTATGTCGGGCATCCTCTGGCCGACATCTTGCCGGAGCAGCCCAACCGCAAGGCAGCACGCGAACAGTTGAGATTGCCCCAGAGTGGCAAAGTAATCGCGATGCTGCCCGGCAGCAGGCAAAGTGAACTGCACTATATGGCGAATTTGTTCGTGCGTACTGCGCAAAGGATCGTTGCTGTCAGCCCGGACGTGCATTTTCTGGTTCCGCTGGTGAGCCGGGAATCGCGTAATTTGTTTGAGACGGAGTTATATAGGGCGGGAGGTGGTGATTTGCCGCTGACGGTATTGTTTGGCCACGCCCATGTGGCCATGACTGCCGCGGATGCCGTCCTGGTGGCTTCAGGTACCGCAACGCTGGAAGCGGCATTGCTGAAATGCCCAATGGTAATCACCTACAAAATGTCGCCCTTGACCTGGCGCATGATGCAGCGCAAGAAATACCAACCTTATGTGGGGCTGCCAAATATTCTCGAAGGGCGCTTTGTCGTTCCAGAACTGTTGCAGGATGATGCTACCCCGGAAAATTTATCCCAAGCTGTTGTGAACTTGGTCAATGATGAACAGGTCAAGGGCAGACTGGCACAGGTTTTTTCCCGCCTACACCACGATCTGAAACATAATACAGCGGACAGGGCGGCGAGGGCCATCCTGCCTTTCCTGAGATGAACAACAAGCAAGCCCAGCTTATTTGCGGCGTTGATGAGGCTGGCCGAGGTCCGCTGGCCGGTGCTGTCTTTGCGGCTGCGGTGATTCTGGATAGGGAACGGCCCATTCATGGGCTCGCCGACTCGAAAAAACTGAGTGGCAAGAACCGCGAAAGATTGGCGGCAGAAATCAAGGAGCATGCGCTGGCTTGGGCAATCGGCCGTGCCGAAGCGGAGGAAATCGATCGTATCAACATCCTGCAAGCCAGCCTTCTCGCTATGCGGCGGGCAGTCGAAAGCCTGGCGCTTGTTCCGTCAGAAGCGCTGATCGACGGCCTGTATTGCCCTGAACTGGCGCTTCCTTGCCGCGCTATCGTCAAGGGTGACAGCAGCGTGGCGGAAATTTCGGCCGCTTCTATTTTGGCAAAAACCGCACGGGATGGGGAAATGCTACGCTTGCATCTGCAATACCCGCAATACGGTTTTGACCGCCACAAAGGTTATCCGACCGCCATGCATCTTGAAGCATTGCGGCATCACGGCGCATGTGAAATTCATCGTTTAAGTTTCGCGCCGGTTAGATTGGTTGTTTTAACGCAACGTAGTGAGGAGGCTTGATGGGGATAGCGATTATGTTGCACCTTCTGGGTGTGGTTGTTTGGGTGGGCGGAATGTTCTTTGCGCATCGAGCGTTGCGCCCGGCGGCTGCCGAACTGCTTGCACCCCCACAGCGGCTGCCTTTGTGGGGGAGTGTCTTCAATCATTTTTTTCCTTGGGTGTGGGTTTCAGTCGGACTGATCCTGTCCAGTGGCTTGTATATGGTTATGCTGCTAGGCGGCTTTAAGGCGGTTTCCTTGAGCGTGCATGCGATGTTTGGGATCGGATTGGTCATGACGCTGGTTTTCTGCTTCGTTTATTTCGTTCCCTATGGCAAACTTGTACATGCGATTGCCGATCAGGAATGGAATAAGGGGGCTGAGGCGCTGGCTACAATCCGCAAGTTGATCGGCCTGAACCTGAGCCTGGGGCTGATCAATATCATCATTTCTGTCATGAGCCGTATTGTTTTTTTATGAAATTTTCTGAAACGCATTCTTTATTATCAAAATCTGTCAGATCTGACTCTGATCCGTTCTTAGCCTGGGAAAGGCGAAAAAGATGCTTGTAATTGTCGGTTATCTGATTGTTTCTGCCTCGGTCTTCGGCGGTTTTGTAATCGCTGGCGGTCATCTCGCTGCGCTGCTCCAGCCGGTGGAATTATTGATGATTGGCGGTGCTGCGTTAGGCGCTTTTTTTGTGGGCAACTCATCAAAAGTGATCAAGGCGACGTTAAAGGCCTTGCCAACCGTTCTCAAGGGGTCGAAATACAGCAAGGCGCTTTACATGGAGCTGTTTGCCTTGCTTTATGAAATCCTGGCCAAGGTGCGCAAGGAAGGGCTGATGGCGATCGAGTCTGATGTCGACACGCCGCAGGAAAGTCCGTTATTCACGAAATATCCTCAAATCATCAGCGATCATCACGTCATCGAATTTATTACGGATTACCTGCGCATCATGGTGGGCGGCAATCTTAACGCCTTTGAAATTGAAAATCTGATGGACAATGAAATCGAAACCCACCATCACGAGGGCGAAGTGCCTGCCCAGGTCATCGCCAAACTGGGTGATGCGATGCCTGCCTTCGGTATCGTGGCGGCCGTGATGGGGGTGGTGCACACCATGGAATCGGTTGGTATTCCCCCTGCGGAATTGGGGATACTGATCGCGCATGCACTGGTCGGCACCTTTCTCGGTATCCTTCTCGCTTATGGTTTTGTCGGCCCGCTGTCGACGCTTTTGGAGCAGAAACACAACGAGGGGACAAAACTTCTTCAATGCGTCAAGGTGACCCTGCTGGCCAGCCTGAACGGTTATGCACCGCAGGTCGCTGTCGAGTTCGGGCGCAAGGTGCTCTATTCCACCGAGCGGCCTACCTTCCTGGAGTTGGAAGAGTATGTCAAGCAAAGCAAGTCGAGGTGAGCGTCTGGTTTGCTCTAGGAATCTGACATGACTGATGACTCCCAGCGCCCGATAATCGTCAAGCGCATCAAAAAATCGGCGCATGGCCACCATGGTGGTGCATGGAAAATTGCCTATGCCGACTTCGTGACCGCGATGATGGCCTTTTTCCTGTTGATGTGGTTGCTGGGTTCTACCGCAAAAGGGGACCTTGACGGCATAGCTGAATACTTCAAAACACCGTTGAAAGTCGCATTGCAGGGTGGAAGCGGCAGCGGCGACAGTTCCAGCGTGATCAAGGGGGGTGGCAAGGATTTGATAAGAAAAGATGGGCAGACGCAAAAAACCATTGATCCTAAACAGAAAAAAACTATCGATCTGCAAGCGGCAAAAGCCGAATTTGAAAAGCAGGAGCTGAAAAAACTCCAGGGATTGAAGGAAAAACTCGAAAAAGCCATCGAAACCAATCCGTTGCTAAAACAGTTCAGGAATCAAATTCTGATCGACATCACAAGCGAAGGTCTGCGCATCCAGATTGTGGACGAGAAAAACCGGCCCATGTTTGATTTGGGCGGCGCACACATGAAAAGCTACACGACTCAAGTTCTGCGCGAAATCGGCAAGGTGTTGAATGAAGTGCCAAACCGGATCAGTCTGTCCGGGCATACTGACGCCACATCGTATTCCTCAGGTGAAAAATCTTACAGCAACTGGGAGCTGTCTTCTGATCGCGCCAATTCCTCACGACGCGAACTGATAGCTGGCGGGATGGATGAGGGCAAGATATTGCGGGTAGTCGGACTGGCCTCGGCTCTCATGCTTGACAACAACGACCCATTCAATCCGATCAACCGGCGTATCAGCCTGATTGTTCTGAATAAAGAAACGGAGGATGCCATCTCCCGTGGCGGCAAGCCGCTGGAGGTAAAAAATCCGGAGCAGGCATCGACTGCATTGGAAGCACCGTTGAAAGAGAAACCTAAAGAGAGTCAGAGTGCTACCTCAGCGGAAAGCAATAAACACTAAATTCTTTTTTCATGCAAAGCTCATGACTGGATTGCCCGTGTTCAGGCTTGTAACGTCTCCTTCCTTGATCGCATTGATCGCTCAAGCAGCGGCCACAGCGGTAACCCTTGTTTTTTTCCTCCCGGCATTCGGCGTGCTCGGAATCGACATCCCTCTTATGTTTGCTGCTTTCATCCAGGGGGGGATTGCCGCGGTCGCATGCTTTCGCTTCGGGCTGGCATCATGGTGGGTGCCGATTAATCTGCTGTTCGTGCCTATGGTTATATGGGCACTGACTTTTGGCATTGCACCTGTCTGGTTTCTTGCTGCTTTTTTCCTGCTTTTCCTGGTGTTTTGGAGCGTTTATCGCAGCCAGGTGCCGCTTTACTTTTCCAGCCGAAAAGCATGGGCTGCGACCGTCAACCTGCTGCCTGCCGGTTCCGGGTTCGCCATGCTTGACCTGGGTGCAGGGTTGGGCGGGATGCTAAGCCATCTCAGTATCAAGCGCCCGGACGGACGATTTTATGGCATGGAAATAGCACCCTTGCCCTTCGCATTGGCGTGGCTGAGAAAAATTGCGGGTAGAGGTGCTTATCAGATCAGCTGGGGGAACTTCTGGGCGCATAATCTTGCAGGCTATGACGTTGTTTATGCTTATCTGTCGCCAGTTCCCATGACGAAGCTCTGGGTCAAAGCCAGTATGGAAATGTTTCCCGGCAGCTGCTTCATCAGCAATAGTTTTCCTGTTCCGGAAGTCAAGCCGGAAGAAATCGTCGAGTTGGATGATTTTCATCGTTCCAGACTCTATGTTTACCGCATACCAGCAAGGCAGGGAATCGGAGTCGCGCCATGAAAACAATGGACGAATGGGTGGATGAACTGAAAGTGCGTGATCTGCCGGTGTTGCGCCGCACCATTACGGAACTCGGTCGGCTCGCCGTCAGGATGGAACAGGTCAAAGCGGCTGAAATCGTGAATGTGGTACTGCAAGATCCCTTGATGACACTGAAAGTCCTGCGCCTGGTCAATGGCATGTCACGCAACCGCCTCAGCAATGAAATCACCACCGTGGAACACGCCCTGATGATGTTGGGCATCGGCCCATTCTTTCGTCATCACTCGAATCTCAGCGCCGTCGAGGAAAGTCTGCAATTGTTCGAAGGCGCATTGCCGGAACTGATGCGTGTTGTCAGCCGCGCCCATCATGCCGCCTGGCAGGCGCGCGATTGGGCGATTTTCCGGGCAGACATGAAATCCGAGGAAGTGTATATAGGCGCGCTATTGTATGACATGGGTGAAATCCTGTTATGGGCTCTGGCGCCGGAGCAGGCGCTACAGATTCGGAAACGGGCGCGGCGCAAAAGAATCAGTACGGAAGAGGCGCAACGGAATGTTTTGGGATTCGGGGTGCGCGATTTGCAGTTCGCGCTTACGACCGCGTGGCGTTTACCGGAATTGGTGCAAGCCTTCATGCACAGCGAAAATGCCAGCCAGCCGCGCATGTTGGGGGTAATAATGGCTGCCTCCGTGGCACGCCACGCCGAGAAAAGTTGGCTCGGCACACAACTGCTGGCGGATTACGAGGTGATAGCCAAGATGCTGCATACTTCGTTCGATGAGGCAGTGGCCATGGTGCATCACAATAGTGTGGCGGCGGCGCGTCAGTGGGAACGATATGGAGTGCCGCCAGCCGCCGCATGGTTGCCGATGCTGCCTGGCGAATGGCCGGAAGATCCTGTCGATCAAGAGTCAGCCCAGTCAGAAGAAGCGATTTGCCTGATGCCGCGTGTCGATGTGCTGCAGAAAATCATGGCGGAAATCTCGGCACATCTTGATGGCACGCTGAACCTGCATGACATGATGTCTTTGGTGCTTAAGGGGATGCACGAGGGCATTGGATTGAACCGTGTGGTATTTGCCTTGATGACAGCGGATCGCACCGCCATAAAACCCAAATACATTATCGGAGCTGCCCCGGAATCCCCCTTGCGCCAGTTCCAGATCGATCTAACTCAGCCGCAACTTTTCAAACGTTTAATGGAGAAGATGCAAAGTGTCTGGTTCAGTGCAAGCAACCAGAAAGCGCTTGAGCCGATGATCCCGCCTGGGGTCTGGCGGTTGATCGGGCACGGCGAGTTTTTCGCCATGTCGGTATTCGTCCACGACAAGCCCGTGGGACTGTTTTATGCAGATCGCAATCGTGGCAAATGTGTGCTAGACGAGCACAGTTACCAGGAATTTAAGAAGCTTTGTTTACGCGCGTCTCAAGGGCTGGCTCACCTAGCCAAGAAATAGCTTCAGTGGGGCTGCTATCATCGGCCCGTTCTTGTTCGGGTTGAAACCATTCTTTGCTGCTTGGCACAAGCTTTTTTTCAACTGACCGAAAACCCGTGGGGACAATTCCGTGTGCTAAAGTCTTTTATCTTTCGGCCTTTGTTCCTACACGGATAACGGCAGTCGTTTTTCTCGGCAAGCACAGGGTAGACGGCAAAATATATCAGCATGAAAATGATTACCTCAAAAGAAAACCCTTTGTTCAAAGCGGCAAAAAAACTTGCAGGCTCGGCAAGGGAGCGCAAGAAAGCAGGCAAGACACTGCTCGACGGCATTCACCTGGTCTCGGCTCATTACAAAGCGGCTTGTCTGCCTGAAGCGATCATTATTTCGGCGTCGGCACAGAATAATCCGGAAATCAGGGATTTTCTGCGTGAAGCGCAGTCTTCAAATTTATTCGTCTTGGCCGACGAGTTGTTTCGGGAAATTTCAACCGTGGAAACGCCGACCGGGATTGCCGCGTTGATCCAGATTCCGGCGCCATCCGGGGGGGAAGCCGATTGCTGCATACTTCTGGAGGGCATCCAGGACCCCGGTAATCTGGGTTCGATCCTGCGCTCCGCAGCGGCTGCCGGAATCAAGCTGATTTATTTATCGGCGGGGTGTGCCGATGCCTGGTCACCCAAGGTGCTGAGGGCAGGCATGGGCGCGCACTTTCATCTTTCCATCTTCGAAAATAGCAACTTGCTGAAAGCTGCGCGAAATTTTCCGGGGCGAGTCATCGCAACAGTTTTAAATGCCGATCAAGTGCTGTTCGACCTTGATCTGAGCGGCCCGGCTGCATTCATCATCGGTAATGAGGGTGCTGGAATATCCGCAGACTTACTGGAAGTGGCCGACAGCAGGGTAAGTATCCCCATGCCGGGTGCTGCCGAGTCCTTGAATGCCGCAGCAGCAGCGGCTATCTGCTTTTTTGAGCGGGTCCGACAGACTTCCCGAGCAAGCGCAGCTAGTAACCCAAGGCGCGCGCAGCCTGATAAAACGCGAAGCTGAGCAGCCACGCCAATACAAGGGGAAAAGCCACGGAAAACAGGGTGAAGGCAAGGCTCTTCGACTCACTGCGGATGGTGGCGATAGTGGACAGGCAAGGGGTGTAAATCAGGGTGAACAGCATGAAGCTGTAGGCCTGCACCCAATCGAGCTGCTGCGCCATTATGCTGGTCAGTGCCGTTCCTTCCAGACCATAGATCACCGCAAGTGAACCAACCACGATTTCCTTGGCGACAAAACCGAAAATCAAGGCTATGGCGAGCTGCTGGTTGATGCCGATGGGCGAGAGCAGCGGCTCCATGAAATGACCGATCATTCCTGCCCAGGTGGCGTCGCTTCCCTGTGCCGCACCTTGAGGGAAATTGGTTAACAGCCAAACCAACACTACGCCGGCGATGATGAACTTGCTGGCGCGGCTGAGAAAATGGCGCACTTCATGCCAGCTGCGCAGGATCATCTGGCGCAGGGTAGGGAAGCGGTAAGGCGGCAACTCAAGGATAAAAGGTTCGTTGTTCTGGAAACGGTTTTTGAACAGTAGCGCAGTGGTGAAGGCGGCGGCGAAGCTGAACAGATACAGGCTGAACAGCACCAGCGGCGCCGCCTTGGGCGAGAAAATCGCCGCGGTGATGAAAACAAACACCTGCAGTCTTGCCGAACAAAGCGAAAAAGGGATCACCAGCATGGTCAACAGGCGCAGGGCGCGTGAGCGCATCACCCGGGTGCCCATCAGTGCCGGCACGTTGCAGCCGAAGCCCAGCAGCAGCATCACGAAACTGCGGCCATCCAGCCCCAGCTTGGCCATCAGCGCATCCATCAGGAAGGCGGCGCGGGACAGATAGCCGCTGTCTTCCACCAGTGCCATAAACAGGAAGAACAGGATGATGATGGGTACGAAAGTCGCGACGGTGCCCACCCCGTTATAAATGCCCTCGATTAGCAGGCCGTGCAGCGTTGCTGGCAGGCCTGCCAGCACGGGTTCCAGGGCGCCTTGCTTGAATGCCTCAAGCACCCAGCCGACGCCATCCTGCAAGGGCTTGCCGAGAAGAAAAATTGCCTGGAACAACAGATACATGATCAGGAAGAACAGCGGCAACCCAAACCAGGGGTGGAGCAGGAGGCGGTCAAGCCGTGTTGTCAGGTTGTCCGACAGTTGCACAGGCATCTGGACGGTACGCTTAAGGACGGCCTCCATGTCGGTTTCTATCTGGTCGTCTGCCGCCAGCAATACTTGCAGTTTTTCTGGCGGGACCGGCGTGCTGTGCTGGATGCCTTGTGCAATGATTTGGTGTGCATCCTGGTAGCCGTTGCCATATTTTGCGCTGAGAAGGACGACAGGCATGCTCAGCGCATTTGACATCTTATCGGCTTCTACGGTGATGCCAAACTTTTTGGCCTCGTCGGCCATGTTCAACAGTAGTACGGCAGGTAAGCACAATTGCTTTATTTGCAGGGCCAGGCTGAGTTGGCGATCGATCTGAGTTGCATTGAGGATGATGACGACTAGATCGACCGGATTGTTCTCCAGGAAGTGGCGCACCACTTGTTCGTCGTCGGAGAAGCCGTGCAGGTCGTAAATCCCGGGCAGATCAACCAGTTCGACCATCTCTCCGGCGAGCAGCAGCTTGGCGCCCAGCAGGTCGACAGTAATGCCAGGCCAGTTGCCAACCCGGGCGGAAGCGCCGGTAGCGCGGTTGAAGAATGTGGATTTGCCTGTGTTCGGCATACCCACAAGAGCGATGCGTTTCATCAGGAGAGCGTTTTAACCTCAATTTTTTGCGCCTCTTTCCTGCGCAACATGATGTCGGTTGCGCCGATACGGACATGTAACGGGCCGGAAAAACGGCCATGGCGGATAACTTCGACGCGCTTGCCGACGCGGAAACCCAGCGCTGCGAGGCGGTAGGAGAGGGCGCGATCTGTGTGCACTGCGGCGATAGTGCCGGTTTCACCGGGTTGGAGGGTTTCCAGGTTGACGGTATCCATGCATTCTTGGACTAAGATTAATGAGAATTGTTCTTATTATGGCACAGCCTTCAGCGTTTGCAAATTGTTTTATGAAACTTGTTTAACTTGAATTTCCTGCAAAACATTACGAGTCGTTGATGGATCGGTTTATCCCGATGGATTGGCCGGGAAGCGCCTGAATAACGCGTACAGAGAAGACTCGGCGCGATACGCTGTACTATTGTATACGTACTTAACCCATCTGGTTTTGGTGAATGAAATCGAGCATGCAGCGGAGGTAAAACAGCCTGTTTCTGGTTAAGGCAGTGCATCCAGTATTTTTTTCAGGCGATTCGCAACCTCTTCGCGCTCTTTTGAGGTGGTGGGCAGGTCGGCTAGGGTACGGATATCATGCCGAATTCCTTCAATACGGAAGAACTCTGCGTTGCGCCATGCCAGGGCTTGCACCAATACGGCGTGGTTACAGGGAATATGGGCTTTTTCTGAGAAATCCAGCTGCAGGGCGGCGTCTATCAATGTCGTCAAGCTACGCAAAATACAGTTCACCCCATAGGCCCAGATGCGATCGGCCAGTACCAGTGCCGCCATGTTAACCAGCAAAACCACCCCTAGCACCTTCATGCCTTCCCTGAGCAGATATCCAAACACACTCAGTTTATCGGCGAGGTGAATACGATACAGGTCTTGGTCGATCGCCTCACCCAAAGCTTTATACAGCATCCACATGGCAATCACGGTGAGTGCCACTTCCATTGCCACCAGAGCGACCAGCAACCATTTCTGGATGCTGAGATCGAGATAATGGATGCGTCTGTGGTTATTTCCCGGTCGAGCGCTCATAGATCGTGGCATTCAAAACAGAGGGCGGAGCCGGTGTTGTTCATCACCAGCTTGCCGTGTTCCCCGGCATAACCCTGATGACATGAAACACAACTAAGCTTGCCGTCTGGCAACAGAATTTTTTTTGAAATCATGTGCATTGGGCGATATCCTCCATAGATAGTACTTTTCTTATAATTTACGCCGATGGGATGATTGACTGAACTGCCAGCATGCCGCACCACACCGCTTTGGTCCACGGCGGTGGCAAACTTTGGATTTCCTCTCTGGTCATGGCAACTCATGCACTTGGCGGAGTAGGTGTCGAGGAACGCTGCGACGAAGCTCCCACCGCCCAGATGGCCAACCTGCGTGGATATTCCGCTATCGCGCATTTTTGCAAAAAATTGGACATTATGACAGGAGAGACAGAGTGCTTTTCCTCGCTGCGTTCCACGCATGAGTCCATTGCCGGAACTGTGGATCTCATGGCAGGTGCTGCAAGTAAGATCGCCCTTCCAGTCCAGTGGGTAAGTGGCGGGAGGCTTGTTCTTGGGTGTAAAACCGCTAGGGTGGCTGACCTGGATGGCTTTGGGATGGCATTGTCCGCACAGGGTTTCCTGGCTGGCCGTGAGTATGGAGGCATTCTCTGCATTGACGCGGTCGCCTGCCAAGTGGCAGCCGGCGCAATTGCTATCGCCCAAGTGTTGGCGGTTGCCGGGAACCAGTGTGGCATAAAGCACTCCAGCACCTGCTACCATGGCGAGCAAGGCGAGCGTCGCCGCCAATTTAAATGTGAATTTTTTCATCTAAGCTTTTAAGGTGCGCCACCGCATCGGCATATTGTGCGGCGTCGCCAGCCGCTAGTGCGGAGGAAGCTTCACGCGTCGCATCCTTCATAGCGGCATAGTGGTCGCGCAGGCCGCATATCGCTTGTTTTATGGCCTTCGCCTGCTTGTGCATGGTGTCGTCTTTCCTGATGGAGACAAGTTCCACGGGTGAAGCATTTTCAGTCGCCAGCTTGAGATTCCGGGAAAAACGGTAAAGTGGTCCGGCGACTCGGAAGGTGCTGTACAGGGTGATGATCCAGGTCAACAGGCCGGAAATCGTTGCCAGCAGCAAACCCGCAACCAGCATGGCAGGCCCTAGTTGCTCGCGAGTGAGCGTCTTCGAGAGGATGATGGCACTGTAGGACTCCCCCCCCTCATTGGTGATGAATTTGAGCGTGATCAGCAAAACGGCGCAACTCAACACGCCTACCGACAGACCGATTTTAGCGACTAGTTTGTGATGGTGCGAAATCAAAGGGTCGTGATTCAATTGCGGTTCTCCTCTGACAAAGACTTCTTGCCAAGATTGGGGAGGTCATTAAAGTGGGCGCATTCGCTATACTTCATATACTTTGAAATATACTTCGAAGGAAATTCGCCGAGAATATGAACTCTAATTCCGTTGGCCTGGAATGCCGTTCAGTGCACCAAGGATGCCAAGTATAGATACAAAGAAAGGGCGGAACAAGTTGGAGACTCTCCCATGTCCCGGAAATTGACTTGACCAACCGAAAAATCGCCCGGAACGGCGAGCAGCTGTCTTCGCGGCCTTCGTCCAAGGGGTTTTGCAAGAAGCGCTTACTTTAGCTTTATGTGAAGCCCGTTTTGCGCTATCATTTGACCCCGTCTTGTGCCCAAAACCATGCTCTCATGACCAAATACATTTTTATCACAGGCGGGGTGGTTTCATCGCTCGGCAAAGGCATCGCAGCCGCCTCTCTTGCCGCCATTCTCGAAACCCGCGGCATCAAGGTTACCCTCCTCAAGCTCGACCCCTATATCAACGTCGATCCGGGCACCATGAGCCCGTTCCAGCACGGCGAGGTATTCGTCACCGAGGATGGCGCCGAAACCGATCTGGATCTGGGGCATTATGAACGCTTTGCCCAAGTGAAGATGAAGAAAAGCAATAACTTCACCACTGGTCAGATCTATGAAAGCGTGATCAAGAAAGAGCGCCGCGGCGATTACCTGGGCGGGACGGTGCAGGTGATTCCTCATATCACCGACGAAATCAAGAATTTCATCCGCATCGGGGCCGGGGATGCCGAAGTCGCGATCATCGAGATCGGCGGCACGGTCGGCGATATCGAGTCGCTCCCCTTCCTCGAAGCCATCCGCCAGATGGGTGTGCAACTGGGGCGCAATAACGTCTGTTACATCCACCTTACGCTGGTGCCATACATCGCCTCGGCGGGGGAAATCAAGACCAAGCCGACCCAGCATTCCGTGAAGGAGTTGCGCGAGATCGGCATCCAGCCGGATTTGTTGTTGTGTCGCGCGGACCGGTATCTGCCGGATGACGAGCGGCGCAAGATTGCCTTGTTTACAAATGTCGAGGAAAAAGCGGTCATTTCCGGCATCGATGTGGATTGCATCTATAAGATTCCCGGCCTGCTCCATCAGCAGGGGATGGACGAAATCGTCTGCAAGAAGCTTGAATTGTCGCCGCCGCCGGCGGATTTGGCGATGTGGGAAAAACTGGTCTTTTCTCTGGAGCATCCGCAACATACTGTGAACATCGCCCTGGTCGGAAAGTACGTCGACCTGACGGAGTCCTACAAATCCTTGTCGGAAGCACTGATCCACGCCGGCATCCATACTCTGAGCAGGATCAAGATTCATTATATCGATTCCGAATCGCTGGAAAAGAATGGTACAGACACCCTCGATGGCATGGATGCCATCCTGGTTCCTGGCGGCTTTGGCAAGCGGGGCGTCGAAGGCAAGATTGCAGCTGTACGCTATGCGCGGGAAAAGCGCGTGCCCTACCTGGGTATCTGCCTCGGCATGCAATTGGCAGTGATTGAATATGCACGCCACAAGGCTGGCATGGCGGATGCCCATAGCACCGAGTTTGATCCCGACACCGCCTATCCGGTGGTCGCATTGATCAGTGAGTGGCGCACTCAGGAAGGTAAAATCGAAGTGCGTGACGCCGGCTCCGACCTGGGTGGGACGATGCGCCTGGGTGGCCAGGAGTGCAGGCTCAAGGCCAATTCGCTGGCGCGCAAAATTTATGGCACAGACAAGATCATCGAACGTCATCGTCACCGCTATGAGGTCAACAACGGTTTGCTGCCCCGACTGGAGCAGGCGGGCCTACTGGTAAGCGGCAAGTCGGCCACGGAAAATCTGTGTGAAATGATCGAGCTGCCCGACCACCCCTGGTTCGTCGCCTGCCAGTTCCATCCCGAATTCACATCCAATCCACGAAACGGCCACCCCCTCTTCAAGTCTTTCGTTGAGGCGGCTGTGCAGCAGCATGACTTGAATGCCCTGAGCGGGGCTCGGAAGGAGATTAAATGAAACTGTGCGGTTTTGAAGCCGGGCTGGATCAGCCACTGTTTTTGATCGCCGGTACCTGTGTCATTGAATCCAGGCAGATGGCGCTGGATACCGCCGGCACGCTGAAGGAGATTTGCGCGGACCTTGGCATCAGCTTCATCTATAAATCCTCCTACGATAAAGCCAATAGAAGCTCATCGAAATCCTTTCGTGGCAAAGGAATAGATGAAGGTCTTGATATTCTGGATGAGGTTAAGCGTCAGATCAAAGTGCCTGTTCTGACGGACGTACACACGGTTGAGGAAATTTCGCAGGTGGCGTCAGTCGTGGACGTATTGCAAACCCCGGCTTTTTTGTGCCGTCAGACCGACTTCATTCACGCGGTGGCAAGCGCAGGCAAGCCGGTCAACATCAAGAAGGGCCAGTTTCTTGCTCCGTGGGACATGAAAAATGTGGTCGAAAAAGCCAGGCAGGCGAGCGGCCAGGACAATATCATGGTTTGTGAACGCGGTGTATCTTTCGGCTACAACAACTTGGTCTCGGATATGCGCTCCTTAATGGTGATGCGCGATACCGGCTGCCCGGTGGTTTTCGACGCCACCCATTCGGTTCAGTTGCCGGGCGGACAGGGCGACAAGAGCGGTGGGCAGCGTGAGTTCGTGCCGGTTCTGGCAAGAGCGGCGGTCGCCAGCGGGGTCGCCGGTCTCTTCATGGAAACACACCCCAATCCTGACCAAGCTCTGTCAGACGGCCCCAATGCCTGGCCGCTTGCAAAGATGCGCAAACTTCTCGAGACTCTGAAGTTGTTGGATGACCTGGTAAAGAAACAGGGATTCGCCGAACAGGAATTGTAGCCATATATATTAATATAATCAGAATATTGAGAGATTAACTTAAGGAAACGAAATGAGTGCAATTGTAGATGTGATCGCTAGAGAAATTCTTGATTCCCGTGGTAACCCGACGATCGAGGCAGACGTGCTGCTGGAATCCGGCATCATCGGCCGTGCAGCGGTCCCTTCTGGCGCCTCTACCGGCAGCAAGGAAGCAATTGAATTGCGCGATGGCGACAAGCAGCGCTATCTCGGAAAAGGCGTTCTTAAGGCCGTCGAAAACGTGAATACCGAGATCTGCGAAGCGATCATCGGTCTCGACGCCGAAGAGCAAACCTTTATCGATCACACCCTGATTGACCTGGACGGCACCGAAAACAAGGCCAGAATGGGCGCCAACGCACTTCTTTCCGTGTCTCTGGCCGTGGCGAAAGCCGCTGCTGAAGAATCCGGCCTGCCGCTGTACCGTTATCTGGGCGGCGCGGGGCCGAAACGTCTGCCCGTACCGATGATCAACATCATCAACGGCGGCGCGCACGCCAGCCACAGCTCGGATATTCAGGAATTCATGATCATTCCGGTAGGAAGCCCGAATTTCCGTGAGGCGCTCCGCTGTGGTGCTGAAATCTTCCACAACCTGAAGAAGATTCTGGACAAGCGTGGCCTTGCCACCACCGTGGGGGATGAGGGAGGTTTTGCTCCCCGCCTTTCCTCCAATGAAGAAGCGTTGCAGCTCATTATGGAAGCCATCGAAACGGCGGGTTATCTGCCGGGTTCCGATGTGGCAATCGGTCTGGATTGTGCCAGCACAGAATTCCTCAAGGATGGAAAATACATCCTGGCTGCGGACAACTTGGAGCTGAGCGCCGCCCAGTTTACCGACTACCTCGCTGCCTGGACCGACAAATACCCCATCCTCAGCATCGAGGACGGCATGGGCGAAAACGACTGGGAAGGCTGGGGCCTGTTGACTGAGCGTCTGGGCAAGTCGATTCAACTGGTGGGCGATGATCTCTTCGTCACCAACACCAAGATCCTGCGCGAAGGCATCCAGAAGCGCGTTGCCAACTCCGTCCTGATCAAGGTCAACCAGATCGGCACCCTGACCGAAACATTCGCCGCCATCGAAATGGCCAAGCATGCTGGTTACACCACCATAATTTCACACCGTTCCGGAGAAACCGAAGACACCACCATCGCCGATATCGCCGTGGCCACCAACGCCATGCAGATCAAAACCGGCTCGATCAGCCGCTCCGAAAGGATCGCGAAATACAACCAGCTGCTGCGGATTGAAGAGGAATTGGGCGATGCCGCTAGCTATGCTGGGAGGGATGCCTTCTACCAACTCCGCTGACCATGCGCTGGTTGACCTTGATACTCGTAGCATTGATTGCCGCACTCCAATACCCTTTGTGGCTAGGGAAAGGTAGTTGGCTGCGGGTATGGGAGGTTGACCGTGAGGTGACGAAGCAGAAGGAAATCAACCAGACGCTGAAAGCGCGCAATGCCTCGCTTGATGCCGAGGTACGCGACTTAAAGCAGGGTTATGGCGCAATCGAGGAACGTGCCCGCAGTGAACTGGGCATGGTCAAACGCGACGAAATATTTTTTCAGGTTCTGGAAGAGCCCAAGCAGCAGAAGCCTAAGCTGACTGAATCGCCGAAGAATGCTGGTTCGCGATAAGCCACGCCAAATCATTCTGGGACTGGATATTCTGTTGACTACAGCTATTCATTAAGATCCGTCCTGAAACCACCTATGGCGATTTGGATTAACGGCTGAGCAGCTTTGCTGCCGCTCCCGGCTACGGGTGCATGGATGACCATTCCGCGTCAGCCCCTCTCTCCAACTCTTCCCCGCAAGCGGGGGGAGGGTTGGAGCCTTGCCCTGCATACGATCTTTCACGAGCTTCCCCTACACTCGCCTTCGGGTCGCATAGGACAAGAGCTCGTAGAAAGTCGGAGTCCTTTAGGGCACCCCAAAAATCGCACACTCCACCCCGTTCAACTGCGGTTTCCAGGATTATCGAGTAATCAGCCAGCAGCGGTGAATTTTCCTGTTGCGAAAATCTTCAGGCACGGTCTGCCCGGAAATTTCCTTGATGCTGTGCGTTGCAAGCGCTGCATCGTCTAGATTGAAGCTGCGCAGGTTGGTGGAAAAGAATAGTTCTCCGCCATCGGATAAAAGTTTCAGGCATTGATTGATGAGGTGGGCATGGTCGCGCTGCACGTCAAGAACGCCGCTCATCTTCTTGGAGTTGGAGAAGGAGGGGGGGTCCATCACGATCAGGTCGTAGCGTTCGGTCGCATCGCCTAAAAAATCGAACACATCGGCGCGCACCAGTTCGTGGCGCGCAAGATCCATGCCGTTGAGCTCGAAATTGCGCCGTGCCCAATCCTGGTAGGTATTGGACAGATCTACCGTGGTGGAACGAATTGCTCCGCCCGCCGCAGCGTAGACGGTGAAGCTGCCGGTATAGGCGAAGAGATTGAGAAAACGCTTGTCCGCAGCCTTTTCCTGGACCATGCGCCGGGTATTGCGATGGTCCAGGAAAAGGCCGGTGTCGAGGTATTCCTCCAGATTGACGATGAAGCGGTGGGCACCTTCGTGTACGATAAAATCCTCGCCTTTGGAGCCGGTTTTTTCATACTGCGCCAAGCCGCGCTGGCGCAGTCTCTGTTTGAAAACGATGGCGGCAAGGGGTAGTTCCAGGATTTCACTTGCCGCAGCACGCATGTCTTCCACCCAGCGTGCATGTTCTTCCTCGCCGATTTGCCAGCCGGTATCAAATTCCTGCAAGTGCGCTCTTTGTTCATACAGATCCAGCGCAATTGGAAACTCCGGCACATCGCGGTCATAGAGACGATAGCAGCTGATATTCCGGCGTTTCGCCCACTTTGCCCAGTGGCGGAAGTTTTTCTTAAGGCGGTTAGAAAAAATAGTGATATCAGGCATTTGGTGAATTGATAGGGCAGGCGTATAATTCTGCGGCAAGGATTTGTTGTCGTGCATCCGGTCTGCCGCACAAACCCACGTAGTATACCTCACCCAGAACCATTTACTTTGCCATGATCTGCCTGGACCGGCTGAAGCATTTTGCGGGCCGATATTTAGGAGATGTGATACATGTCGTTTGAGAATCTCGGCCTCTCGGCCGAACTGCTTCACGCCGTTTCCGATCAAGGTTATACCGAACCCACGCCGATTCAGGCGCAGGCCATCCCGGTCGTCCTGGAAGGGCGCGATCTCATGGGTGGGGCGCAGACAGGCACCGGCAAAACCGCCAGCTTTACGCTGCCTTTGCTGCAACTCCTGAGTGCCCAAGCCAACACCAGCACTTCGCCGGCCAAACATCCGGTACGCGCACTGATCCTCACGCCGACGCGGGAACTGGCAGCACAGGTGGAAGAAAGCGTACGGACCTATGGCAAATATTTGCCGCTCAAATCCACCGTGGTATTCGGTGGGGTCAATATCAAAGACCAGATTGCCGCACTGAAGGGCGGGGTGGAAATCCTGGTGGCGACTCCGGGGCGGCTGCTCGACCACGTCGAGCAAAAAACCGTTAACCTGTCCAAGGTGGAAATTCTGGTCCTGGACGAGGCCGACCGCATGCTGGATATGGGTTTTCTCCCGGATATCAAGCGCATCATCGCGCTATTACCGGCGAAAAGGCAAAATTTGTTATTCTCCGCCACGTTTGCAGGCGAAATCAAGAAGCTATCGGACCAACTGCTCACCTCCCCTGTGCTGATTGAAGTCGCGCGTCGCAACGCCGCTGCCGACAACGTTACCCAAGTGGTTTATCCGGTTGATCGCGAACGCAAGCGTGAACTGTTGGCACACCTGATCAAATCCGAGAATTTGCAGCAGGTCCTGGTATTTAGCCGCACCAAGCACGGTGCCGGCCGTCTTGCCCAGCAACTGGAGCAGGATGGCATTTCCGCCACCGCGATCCACGGAGACAAGAGCCAGCAGCAACGCACCCAGGCACTGGCGGAATTCAAGGAAGGTGTGGTACGCGTTCTCGTCGCGACCGATGTCGCCGCCCGCGGCCTGGATATCGACCTGCTGCCTCATGTGGTGAATTTCGAGCTGCCCTCCGTACCGGAGGACTACGTCCACCGCATCGGCCGCACCGGGCGAGCAGGCAGCAGCGGCGATGCCATTTCGCTGGTGTGTGCGGATGAGCTGAAAATGCTGGCGGATATCGAACACATGCTCAAGCGCGAACTCCCCAGAAAAATTATGCCCGGTTTCGAGCCCGGTACTGCTGCCCAGATTGAAGCGCGCGCAGGATTTTCAGACCGACCACGCCGCAATACACAGCCTGCGGATCGTCCACGGGGACGAGACGCTAGAGGAGGAAGTGGCTTTCACCAACCCAAGCCCGTCAATGCACTGGATGAGCCTTATATTACACCGCCTGTCCAGCAACCCTCGGTTCAGGCCGCCCCCTTACCACATGCCCAGCCGCGCCAAGCCCCGAAAAACCCCATTCCGGCTCTATTGATGCGTCCGGTCGACCGTCAGTCGGAGGGAAATTAATTAGCGCCAGATATTGATTCGAGCCGGGTTCTGGTTTATTCTTGCCGGCTCCTTGGAGAGGTGGATGAGTGGTTTAAGTCGCACGCCTGGAAAGCGTGTTTAGGTTAATGCCTAACGCGGGTTCGAATCCCGCCCTCTCCGCCAGATTTATGGCGGGCCTCCCCGCATTGCAAGATGGTGAACCTGGTCAGGTCCGGAAGGAAGCAGCCACAGCTATTTATTGCAAGTGCCGGGGGTTGGGCTCGCCACCCCTAAACCGTTTGCCGCCCTGCCGGGTGGGGCGGATTCTGGTACAATTTCCCCATGAGTTACCAAGTCCTGGCGCGCAAGTGGCGCCCCAAATCCTTTGCTGAGCTGGTTGGCCAGGAACATGTCGTCAGGGCGCTTTCCAATGCGCTTACGCAGCAACGCCTGCACCACGCCTATCTGCTCACCGGCACGCGCGGCGTTGGCAAGACCACGCTGGCGCGAATCATGGCCAAGGCGCTCAACTGCGAAACCGGCATTACTGCGACGCCCTGTGGCCAGTGCTCCGCCTGTCGCGAAATTGACAGCGGCCGTTTCGTGGATCTGCTGGAACTCGACGCCGCCTCCAATACCGGCATCGACAACATGCGCGAGGTGCTCGACAACGCCCAGTACCTCCCGACCGCAGGCCGATTCAAAGTCTATCTGATCGACGAAGTGCACATGCTGTCCAAGGCGGCATTCAATTCCATGCTGAAAACGCTGGAGGAGCCGCCCGAGCACGTGAAATTCATCCTCGCCACCACCGACCCGCAAAAAATTCCGGTGACGGTGCTATCGCGTTGCCTGCAGTTCAATCTCAAGCAGATGCCGCCCCTGGTGGTTATCGGCCACTTGCAGCACGTCCTTGCGCAGGAAAACATACCGTTCGAGCTGCCTGCGCTGCAATTGCTGGCCCGTGCCGCCCAAGGCAGCATGCGCGACGGTTTATCCCTGCTCGATCAGGCCATCGCCTTCGGTGGTGGCGTCGTTGCGGAGGGACAGGTGCGCGACATGCTCGGCGCGATCGACCAAACCTATCTGCTGGAAATCCTCGATGCGCTCGCAGCAAAAGACGGTTCGGCCCTGATCGCCATGGCTGAGCGGATGGAGGAGCGCAGCCTGTCGTTTGAGGCGGCCTTGCAGGATTTGGGCGTTCTGTTGCACAAGATCGCCCTGGCGCAGGCATTGCCGGATGCGCTCGGCGAAGATTTACCGGAGCGCGGAAAATTGCTGGAATTGGCGCAGGTTTTCGATGCCGAGGAAGTGCAGCTGTGCTACCAGATCGCCTTGCACGGTCGGCGCGATTTGCATCTCGCACCGGACGAATTCGCCGGCTTCAGCATGACCTTGCTGCGGATGCTGGCTTTTACCTTGGAACAAGGCGCGCCGGCTCGACGCGAAGGACAACGCCCGACACCCGTCC
>Ga0315268_10001979_pt1 | contig 23374 bp, 26 predicted proteins | sample C1_top_MG_FD_204535 | JGI IMG/M metagenome (GOLD analysis project Ga0315268, IMG submission 204535) | Sediment microbial communities from Yellowstone Lake, YNP, Wyoming, USA - C1_top | ecosystem: Environmental > Aquatic > Freshwater > Lake > Sediment | place: USA: Wyoming | collected 2017-08-01 | reverse complement strand
TCTCTATTCGAGTACTCCAGAATCAAAATGGAACGATATGGCGATGAAAGCGATCGAAATGGTTGGACTCGGGCATCGCACGCATCATTACTCCGCACAGCTCTCCGGTGGCGAGAAACAGAGGGTCGCGATCGCCCGCGCGCTCATCCTCTCGCCGGAGGTGATCTTTGCGGACGAGCCGACAGGAAATCTTGATTCAAAATCGGGCCAGGCGGTGATGGAAACGATCCAGAGGTTGAACGAGGAGCATGGACATACGATCATATTGATCACACACGAGACGCATACAGCCGAACATGCCGAACGCATCTTGCATATCAAAGACGGCCGGCTTGAAATGGACCAAAAGGTCGCAAAGCGCCGCCGCGCAACCGATACATTTGAAAAATGAAGATAGATCAACTCCTAAAAACCTCATTCGGTGGAATTACTACGAATAAATCCCGATCATCGCTCACGATCTTGGGCATCGTGATCGGCATCACGGCCATCATCATCGTGATGTCACTGGGCGAGGGCGCGCGCGGCCTAATTTTGGGACAGATACAGAACATCGGCGCGCGGACGATCGCGGTCGTGCCGGGCCGGCAGCCGACGAGCCCGACCGACTTCCTCTCTACCTTCGCAGATTCTTTGAAACAAGCGGATCTCGCTGCACTGCAGAACAAAAGCAATGTCCCCCACGCCTCGGAGATCATGCCGATAGTTTTCGGAAGCGAACCGATCTCGTGGCAGACGAACACTTACCAGACGACGGTCCTTGGCGCGACCGAGCTTTTTGCGAGCATCTATGACATAAAGCCGTCTCAAGGGACGATATTCGATGCGGGAGATGTGGAAAGCTACAGTGATTCGGTCGTTATCGGCCAAAAGGTGGCAGATAAACTTTTTGAAGGTAACCCCCCGCTCGGCGAGAAGATCCGTATCAAAAATCATACGTTCCGCGTGGTCGGCATCATGAAGAGCACCGGCCAGCTTTCATTTTTGAACTTTGACGAAGCGGCCTTCGTACCATACACGACCGCCCAGGCCTACATATTCGGCATCAAGTATTTCAACCGGCTGGTCATTGAGGCGGACAGTGACAGCACGGTTCTAGAAACGGTCCAGGACGTCAAGGCGACGCTCCGCAACCAGCACAACATCACCGATATTTCCAAAGACGATTTCTTCGTTGAAACTCAGGAGAGCGCCATGCAGACAGTAAGCACGATCGTGAACGTCCTCACGCTTTTCCTAGCCGCCGTCGCCGCGGTCTCGCTCGTCGTTGGCGGCATCGGAATAATGAACATTATGCTCGTTTCCGTGACCGAGCGCACGCGTGAGATAGGCCTGCGCAAGGCGCTCGGCGCGACCGATTACAACATCATCTCGCAATTTTTACTTGAAGCGATCATCCTCACCGTGATCGGAGGCGCGATCGGCATCACGCTCGGCGCGCTTATTTCATTCGCAGTGTCGTTCCTCTTGAGCAACGTCTATTCCCTCAACTGGCAGTTCGTTTTGCCATGGACGGCAGTGGCGCTGGGCCTCGGCGTCGCCTCCGGTATTGGCCTCATCTTCGGCATCTACCCCGCGCGCCAGGCAGGGAAAAAGAGCCCAATTGAAGCTCTGCGGTACGAATAGCTTGAAAGCGTATCGGATACTGTGCTACTTTCTAATAAGTAGCTGGTTACCGCTCTTTGTAACTTTAAGGAGGTAACACGAATGGCGTCCCCACGAATGGAACCACTGGATCCGTGCCGAAGAAGCGACGAAACTCTTAATTTCGAATCTTCTCTGAGGGGAAAAGTTGTCGCACAGGACGAAGCGGTCCAGGCGATGACCGATCTCTACCAAGTGTTTTGTGCCGGGCTTAACTCGCCCGGAAGACCCGTTGCAAATCTTCTCTTTCTTGGGCCGACCGGTTCCGGAAAGACACGGATAGTCGAAGCCGCGGCTGAGATCCTTTTCGGGGATCCTCGCGCCACGATCAAGGTAGACTGTGCGGAGTTCCAGCATTCGCATGAGATCGCCAAGCTCATCGGTTCGCCGCCGGGATATCTCGGCCATCGCGAAACACATCCCATCATCACCCAGGAGGCGCTCGGGCAATGCCACACCGAAAAGCTCAAGTTGAGCTTCCTGCTCTTTGACGAGATAGAAAAGGCGTCCGACGCGCTATGGATGTTACTCCTCGGCATGTTGGACAAGGCAACTCTTACGCTCGGCGACAATCGCCGCGTGGACCTCTCAAGCACCGCAATATTCTTGACGTCAAACCTCGGCGGCAGGGAGATCGGCGAGACGCTTACCGGCGGCTACGGGTTCGTTCAACAGAAGGACGGATCTGAGGACAAACTCCAGGCAAAGATCAATCGCGCGGCCATAGAGGCCGCTAGAAGAAAGTTCATGCCTGAATTCATAAACAGGCTGGATAAAGTAGTGGTATTCTACCCGCTCGGCGATGAAGCCCTGGAAGATATACTTGAAATAGAGCTCCGCCAGGTCCAACAGCGTGTGCTTGAAACCGCGAAAGGACAATTTCTTTTCCGAGTGACACCCGCAGGACGCAAGTTCCTCCTTGAAGAGGGTTCCGATAAGCGCTACGGTGCGAGGCACCTGAAACGCGCGATTGAGCGGCACATCGTTTACCCGCTCGCCAACCTCCTCGCCACCGAACAAGTGAAATGCGGAGACCTGGTCTGTATAGACTGGGACAGACGGTCAAAAAAACTGGTCTTCACCGTAGAACTAGGAAAAGCCATTCTGTCCCAACAAGGCAAAGCACCGCCAACTATGGCCGGCTCATCCAATGAGGCATCGCAAACCAAAACGAACGCTGTCCCTTCTGCGACAAAAAGGGGCAAATCCGCCTAGATAATGGCGGACCAACCGAAAGGGCGATTCCTCGGACTCGCCCTTTTTTATTTATGCGATTTTTTAGAACAAATTCCCGACGTCGCGCACGGTAAGCATGACCATGAGCGCTATGAGGAACGCGAACCCCAGGCCGTTTATCCATGCTTCCGTTTTTGCAGACATTGCGGAGCCTTTTATCTTTTCAATTATCACCATAAGAAATCTTCCGCCATCAAGCGCGGGGAACGGAATCAGGTTCACAACGGTTAGATTGAGCGAGATGATTCCCAAAAATTGCAGAAGGTATACGAGGCCTATCTTACCCGTTTCCTCTGCTATGCCGAATATTCCGACAGGACCTACGACGCCCGGGAGAAGCGTGGCTCGAACGAATAATTCTTTAATAAGCTGGTAGAACGAATATAATGTGAGCCGCAGAATCGCAACCGCATCAATAAACCCGTCCCGGAGCGCCTGGAAAAATCCTTCACGTGCCTCGCCGGCATCCGTGAGCGCCACGCCAACGGCGCCCTCGTTCGGCGCGGTCTTTACCCGCGGAGTTACGTTGAAACTTATTTCTTTGTTGCTTCTCAGAACATTCATTGAAATTTGCTGCCCGCGGTGCGCGTTCACGAAATCAATAAAGTTCTGGGCCGTCGTAAAACCATTTATAACATCTCCCGACATAAGGCCGACTGTTTCCGCCGGAGATCCTTTTTGTACATTGCTTATCACCAATGCCTTTGGCGCACCTATCATGAGGGTCGCGGAGATGAGAAGCCATCCCAAGATAAAATTGGTTGCCACGCCAGCGAGCATTATCACGCTTTTTTTCCATGCCGGTTGGGCGTAGAGCAGGCGCGCCTTGTCGGCGCCATCTTTATGAGTGCCGTCAACGTCAAACATTTCAAACTCTCCGCGTTCCCCGCCGATCTTCACGAATCCACCGAATGGCAGCCAGTTCAAGCTGTATTCCGTATCTCCCCTCTTCCACGCCATGGCGCGCGGCGGGAATCCGAAACCGAACTCGTCAACTTTCAATCCGAACGCCTTCGCAGCAAAAAAGTGCCCGGCCTCGTGCCCGAGGATTAGGAGTGAAAGACCGATGATGACGAGAATTATGATAAGCATTTTATTCGCCCAATTCCTTTAATTTATTTTCAACGAATGTTTCTATCTCATTGTTTACTTTGTCCACTGCTTTCTGCGCCTTTTCTTTTCCTTTAAACGCGTCGTCTTTCGTTATCTCTTTTTTACTTTCCGCGTCCCTAAGCTTCCTTATCGCTTCCTCGCGCTTGGCACGGACCTGAATGCGCGCGGCCTCTGCGGTTTTCTTGATTAGCTTCGTCATTTCCTCGCGGCGTTCATCGCCTAAAGGCGAAAGCGTCGCCCTGATGTTGCTCCCATCGTTTGAGGTGGAAAGGCCCAAGTGCGCACTTTCTACGGCCTTCATGACGGCACCTACGGCGTTCTTATCCCAAACCGATATCTGTATCGTCCGCGGCGGAAGTATGGTGAGAGACCCCAATTCGCGGATAGAGACCGTTTGGTCGTATAAGCTGAGTTTGATGTCCTGCACCATATCTGGCGACGGGCGGTTGCCGCGGATCTGTCCAAGGTCCTGCTTCAACTTCTGCGTGATTACGGCAAGCCCGGCCTCAAGGTCTTTTATTAATTGTTCGGATTGCGTCATTGTGTGATCAATAGGTTTTCCAACTGCAGTCGCGGGTTCAAGCTAAAGTTGCTCACGTCCCTATACAGCCCGAGCGTCTTGTGCCAAAGCGCCGCTTTGCTCTTTGACGGCTTTTCCCACGCGAGATTCATTATAAGTGCATCCAGGAAATCTCTCAAATTGAACTCGTCCGGCTCCAAGAGCTTCTTGAGAAATTCCTTGCGCGACGCGGATGTAGTCCTCAAAAATTGTTCCGCGAGCGCGATGTTCTTCTTGAAGTTCTCGTCGTATGCAAGTTTCCACGCGAGACCTGGCTTGCCGAGAGCTTTTGCGGCCAATTCCTTGGCGCGCGGTGCCGCCACTGCATGGTCCTTCACGAGCCATTTTGCGATGTCCGCAGCCGGAACCGATCCGAAATATATCTTCTGGAGGCGCGATCTCATTGTGCCCATCAAGCTTTCAACATCCGAGGTCACGATGATCAAAAGCGAGGATACCGGCGGCTCCTCGGTAATTTTCAAAAGCGCGTTCTGGGCTTCGGTCGTGAGCAGTTCCGCCTCGTCTATGATGAGCGTCCTCTTTTTGCTCACGTTCGGTTTCTGCCACAAAAAATTCTTTATCTCGCGAACCGCATCAATGCCGATGGAATTTCCCTCACCCGGATCAATGACTTTTGCATCTTGAAGAACCTCGCCCTCGGTTGGCGATGCAAACTCATCTTTTTCAAGAAAACGCGCGAGCGCAAGCGCCGCAGTCCGTTTCCCGACCATAGCCGGACCGCAAAAAATATAGCCGTGGGATAGCTCCCCTTTGCCGGCCAATCTCCGGAGATCTTCGGTTATTTTTTCATGGCCCAAAACGCTCGGCATCAAATTATCGCTTGTTGAGCAGTGTGCGTTTGTAGGTATCCAAATGGTTCAATATCATGCCCGTGCCCTTCGCTACGCAAAAGAGCGGGTCCTCCGCGACGTATGCCTGAACGCCGAGGAATCGCTCGAAGAATTCCGGCATGTGATGGAGCTGGACGCTGCCTCCGGACAAAATTATCCCCTTTTCCATGATGTCGGCAACAAGTTCGGGCGGCGTCACATTGAACACGCTCTGAATGGAGCTCGCAATCTCAACGAGCAACGGGTTCAGCGCCTCCGCGATCTCATTTGAATTTATCGTTATATCTTTCGGAAGGCCGGTAACGAGGTCCCGGCCGCGGATCTGGTACTCCATTTTTTCCTTTGTTGGCATCGCGGATCCGATTTGGATCTTCACGTTTTCCGCCGTCTGCTCCCCGATCGCAAGGCCATATTTCTTCTTCACGTAGTCCATTATCGCCTGGTCAAACTTGTTCCCGGCGATGCGCAGGCTGTTCCAGGAAACGATGTTTCCGAGAGCAATGACGGCCTGTTCCGAGGTGCCGCCGCCTATATTGATGATCATATTGCCCGAACGCGCGTTGATTGGAATGCCCGCGCCGAGTGCCGCAAGGATCGGTTCGCGGACGATGAACGCGTTCCCCGCGCCTGCCTCGCGCGCCGCGTTCACCACTGCGCGCCGCTCGGTCTGCGTGATGCCTGCGGGAACCGAGATCACAACATCCGGCTTCACGAGATTCAACCACCCAGTCGCCTTGGAAATAAAATATTTGAGCATCGCCTTCGTGATGTAATAATCGGCGATCACACCGTCCTTGAGCGGGCGGTATGCCACGATCTCATCCGGCGTGCGGCCGATCATTTCTTTCGCTTCCACGCCTACGGCTAGCACGGTGTTATCCGGCCGCGTCAAAGCCACGATCGTAGGTTCGTTTATTATGAAACCTTTTCCGGGCACGAATACCACGGTGTTCGCGGTTCCTAAATCAATGCCGATTTTCTTGCGAAACATAGGAGTATTTTAATCGAAAAACTGCGAAAAAGCAAAGATGGTGCGGCCAATCTATAATCTCTTTATATCTGCACCCAGCTGCCGCAGGCGTTCGTCCATGTGTTCGTAGCCGCGGTCAATTTCTTCAACGCCCTCCACTTCGGACACGCCTTCCGCAACGAGCGCCGAAAGAATGTCCACCATGCCGGAGCGCAGGTCGCGCACATGGAGCTTCGCGCTCTTGAGCGGCGTCGGCCCTTCTATTTTCGCGAAGTGGTAGAGTTTTTTTCCGGAGAAACGGCACTCCTCCCCTGTCGGACAATCGGTTGAGACGCGGATCTTCGCGCCCATATCATTGAGATCGTTCGCATAGCCGAACCGATCTTCGTAGATCGTCTCGTGGATGCCGGAAGCTCCGCTCGCCTGCGTAAGCAGTACGGCTAGCGGCTGCTGCCAATCTGTCATAAAGCCTGGATGTGTTGAGGTAGTAACGGATAACGCCTTGAGCGGATTTTGGCGCCAAAATGCGATGCCGTCACGCGTGACCTCGTATTCGCCGCCGAGCCTCCGCACGACGTTCAGGAACGTAAGAAGTTCCTCCTGCCGCGCGTCCTTAACGAGTATTCTTCCGTTCGTCGCGATCGCGAGGCATGCGAACGATACCGCTTCGTTCCGGTCCGGCATGATATGGTGCGTCACGCCGCGCAACTTTTTGACGCCCTCTATTGTGATCGTGCGTGGCGGAGCGAGCTCTATGATAGCCCCCATTTTTTGGAGCATTTTTATGAGGTCGGTGAGTTCCGGCTCAAGAGCGGCATTTTTGATGACGGTCTTCCCTTCAGCAAGCACTGCGGCAAGGATCGCGTTTTCGGTAGCGCCAACGCTAGGGAACCGCAGTTCCATCTCCGCGCCATGCAGGCCATCCTTGGCCCATGCGCGGTAGCTGTCTTTCGTGATCTGGAGCTGTGCCCCAAGTTTTGTGAGCGCCTCAAGATGAATGTCCACGGGCCGCGCGCCGATCTGGTCGCCGCCAAGGACCGGCACTTCCGCCTCACCGGCGCGCGCAAGAAGCGGTCCTAGTGCAAGGATTGGAATGCGATTGCGGCGCGTGAGCTGCGTCACGCGGCTGTTCTTTATCGCTGGCGTGCGAAGCCGCGCCGTGGAGCCGGCGATCTCTATCTCCGTGCCAATATTCTTCAAAAGCTCAACAACGATAGCCACATCGCCTATCTCCGGAACATTTTCAAGAATGCATGGTTCATCCGTAAGCAGTGAAGCAACCATCATCTTTGAAACGGCGTTCTTTGCTCCCGCAAGCGTCACCTCGCCGTACAACGGCTTCCCGCCCTTGATGATGAACTTCCCGCTCATCAGATCTTTTCCGAAAGAAATTGTTCCAGGCGGTCCATTGGAATCCGTTCCTGTTTCCCTGTATCGCGGTCGCGCACGGTAACGTCATTTTTTTCCAGAGAGTCAAAATCAACCGTGATGCAGTACGGCGTCCCGATCTCATCCTGCGCATAATAGCGCTTGCCGATGTTCCCGCGGTCGTCCCACGCGATCGTGAACTTCTTGCGGAGATCGTCGTAGATCTTTCTGGCAGCATCTACGAGCGGTGGTTTATTCGGCAAGAGCGGGAATACCGCGGCCTTGTACGGCGCGAGTTTCGGTGGAAGCTTCAGGAAAATGCGTTCACCGTCCTCTGTGTATGCGCTCAAAAGCACGGCAAGCATCGTCCGGTCCACGCCGAGCGACGGCTCTATCACATGCGGCCAGAACTTCTCACCAGTCTGCGAGTCGGCGTAAGGCGGCTCTTTGAAGTGGTTCTTCAGGTCAAAATCCGTCCTGTACGCCAGACCGTAAAGCTCCTTCTGGCCGAACGGATATTCAAATTCAAAATCAATTGTCCGCTTTGAGTAATGCGCGCGATCGCCTTCCCCGATTTCAATCTCGTGAACTTTTTTGGGATCAATTCCGACATCCTTGATCCACACCACCATTTCCTTCCGCCACATTTCAAAATAATCCTTCCAATCTTCGTCGCGCGCGGGAACAGGAATGAAATATTCAATTTCCATCTGTTCAAACTCCCGCGTCCGGAAAATAAAGTTGCCCGGAGTTATCTCGTTCCTGAAGGCCTTCCCGACCTGCGCTACACCGAACGGAAGCTGCCTGCGGGTGGTATCCAGAATATTTTTGAAGTCCACGAACATCGCCTGCGCCGTTTCCGGGCGGAAATACGCCACATTCGCCTGTTCTTCTGCAGGGCCAACGAACGTTTTGAACATCAAATTGAACTGGCGAGGTTCCGTAAAGTTGTCTTTTTGTCCACAATTTTCGCATGGCTTTTTAACGTCAACCTGGTCGGAGCGGAACCTTGCATGGCATTTTTTGCATTCAATAAGAGGATCCGCAAAACCAGCGGAGAGATGCCCGCTTGCATCCCACACCTTCGGGTTCATTATTAGCGCCGCGTCAATGCCAACCATGTCGTCCCGCCGGTGCACGAACCGCGCCCACCATAGATTCTTGATATTATTCTTCAATTCAACTCCGAGTGGGCCGTAATCCCAGGAATTCGCAAGCCCGCCGTAGATCTCCGAGCCGGGGAACACGAAACCGCGTCGCTTCGCGAGCGATACGATCTTGTCCATCAAATTTTCTTTTTTCTCGGCCATGTTTGAATATTATTGCGTTACTCGCCGGTTTGAAATTCCGCTTACTGTTTTGTCGTCCGGAAGGTCCGTGGTCACCGGGCCAGCCGACGCTTGAAGCTGGGTACCCGTAAACACATCTGTTGTCTGCAGGGTGGTCGGGCCGAGCAACGTCACCGACTGCCCAACCTGGTTCACGGCTGGCGTGTTCTCAACCTGGAATATGGCCTCAGCCGCAGAGCCAGTGATGCCGGTCGTCGCAGGAACGTTGGGTATCGTCCATGTGACTAGGCCGCTCGCGGCATTGCATGTCGGCGATGTGGAAATATTGCTCTTTACCTGCCCAGTGCACGTTGTCCCGGATTGGAGATATGCCGATACCGTCACCCCCTGCGCGTCGGTGGAGTAATTAGTGATCGCCCAGTGTATCGTATATTGCGTTTTCTGATTGACCCTTGGAGGATACGGGCCTGCGTTCAATATGCCGGAGGCCGCGTCACGCCAGAAGCCTTTCGCGGCGAGCGCTATCCTGCCGCCCACCTTGTTCTCAATGCTTGCGGCGGAAACCGTTGATGCGGCGGATATTCCCGGCGGCACGGTCGGCGAAGAGATCTGGCCGTTCACCTTCAGCGTATAATTTTTATCGCTCAAAAGGCGGATCGGGTAGGATGATTTAGTCCGTATCTTCAGATCAACAGAATCAGATTGTCCCGGCGCAAGGCTTAGAAGCGCAGGTGTGTTCGCCGCATACCAGGTGACCGTGTTCGTGATGGAGTTCAAAGAACCGTTGCTCGAAAGCGATGAAAAATCAAACATATCTCCTACGAGCGTGGCTTTGAGCGTCACGTTCTGAAAGGTCACGTTTGAATCGTTACTATATGAGATCACATAATCCAGAGAATCGCCGGCGCTTGCAATATAGTCCGGAGAATTATTCGGAGTGATCTTGAGCGAAAGCGGGGAAGAGCTGATCGCAATGTTAGCCGTCTGGCCGGAGAGCGTATACGTATCCCCCGCCACCTGGCCCGTGAGATTGCCGACGAGCGAATAGGCTGCGTTGTTGGGCCCGACAACATTCCCAGTGACCGTGATAGTTCCGGCACCAGCCGCGGGAATGGTCCCCATATTCCACGAATTATTTCCGGATGAATCGGATTGCATACTGCTCCTCAAAAAAGTGAACACGGGCGGGTATTGCACCGAAAGCTCAACTTTATTGAAACTATGGGAAGTGTTGTTGTTGTAATTTATCGTAAAATCAAAATTCTGCCCGCTGAAAATGCTCGGCGGCGGGGTGATGGTTATGCTTATCGCCGGACCTCCTACCAAAATATCCACGCCGCCGTCCGTCTCAAATTGCGCCCTTGAGTTCGCGTCGGTGCTGTACGTGAGCTTCGCGGTCACGCGCTTAACGGTGTTCGGATCACCGGTCACAATAAGCTTGAGATTGGGATACGGTTTGTTGATGCTACCCGGACCAAGATCGCCCACCGTCTGCTCCATCACCCGCTGGCTGGGATCCTGTCCGATAAAGGAAACATTATATGGCAGGGAGATAGAAAGGGTTGCGTTCTTGAGAATATTTGAAGAATAGTTTGTGAGTGTGACGTCAAAAAGAAACGGATCGCCGACCAACACCTGTCCCGCCGGCATGAACTCTATGCTCACATTCGGACCCGCGGTTGGTCTAATAAAAAAGTATAGAACTCCGCCGCCCGCAAGAACAGCAAAGACAACAGCCGCCCACAAAATCGTGCGTCCAGTTCGAGCCGGAGGTTCGTCGTGTATCTCAACTTTCTTTACCAGCGCTGGCTGTGCCGGCGGAGCCCCTTCTGCCGCAACAGCCGCAGCGCGCGAGAGGACCTTGGCCTTCTGCTGCGGGGCCTGGCTTTCGGTCTTCTTGCCTTCCCAGATGGAGTTCGGGTTGTACTTAGGCATGTGCTACTAATATTAGCTCACTTTGCTTGAATTTTGAAGCGCACGCGGCGCAAAAAAACTCCTGCCGCGGGAGATAAAAATAGGGAGCCGCCTTGCCGCATTTCTCGCATACGGCGCCCGCAGGGTCCCATCCGAGAATGCGCAAAGCGTTGGGCCATGAGAACCGGCCGCTCAACATCTCGTCCCAAAGATCCGTTTCCGGCCCGCTTTCGGCAAGCAGTGCATCCAGGCGCCCGAGATCCGGAAGGGATATTCCGAGCTTTTGTTCTTTCAGAGCATCCACGACCCGCGTCCCGTTTTTTTCCACAAAACGCACACGCGCCAGATTCCCCGGCTCAAGATGTCCGGCAAGCTTGGAGTTTATCTTCCGCGTGCTCGTTGCGCGTCCCACGATCTTCCCGAACCGCTTCGTGAAAAAATAATATCGTGCGTCAAAATCCCTCACCGGCTCCTTCCTCAACACCACCGCCTCGCTCACGTATTCCTGCATACCTCTATGATACCGCGAGGCGCGATACGGACAAAGAAAAAGGCGCGGTCTTGGAGTATTGTACATACTCACAATCCCGCGCCATCCGAAGGCTCATCGTCATGAACGAACCTACGGTAGGACCGGTACCACTCAAGAGGCCAAAGAATAAACCCTGACCCGTCGGACCGCTCCTCGTGGTAGAGCACCCGCCCGCCTACCATGAATCGCAGATACTTCTCATTGACGCAGACGAACACCGAATCGTTCCCGAAGCGACGATCGTCCTTTTTGAACGTCGCCCCGGGAAGAAGCTTCAAACGGAAGTCCAGAGAATCGTTCTCCCCGAATTTTCCATTTGTCTTCGTTTTAGCGCGCACATCCATGATACGTACCATGGACAACCCGCCGTTGTTGCCCGTCGCCTTCCTGATCGCCGCTGCGGCCTCCTCGCTGATAAAGATCGCACATCGAGGAGGCCTTATTTTAAACACACTCATCGCACACCTCCTAGATTGCGAATTACTGCCGAAACCATACCACGTTTTTATTATTCCATCAACATTTATGGTAATTGATGACGGCGACAATCAGCATCATGCCGTAGCAGTAAGCCATCGGCGGAGCCGGGAGATTGAAGAATGGGGTAAGAAACCATCCCCACAAAACCTTGAGCGCCCAACTCTTAATGAGCACGCCCAAACAGAGAACCGGAAAAAATGATAGGAAGTACGACCAAAATCTCTTCATGACGCCCTCCTTGGTTTATATGTGAAGTTCTAGCTTGCACTAGACTGGCTATAATTTAGCACAAAAAATCTTTTCTGTCAAATGTGCGCGGGAGAGGATTCGAACCTCCATAACCTTACGGTCGCTACCACCTCAAGGTAGTGCGTCTGCCAGTTTCGCCACCCGCGCATATGTAATGCATCACAATTATAGATAGAAACCTGCTAGATTTTCAAGTCGCAAAGCGAAAGGCACGGCAGAGGCCTCTCGATCGACCTTGGCTTCACGGGAGAGCGAGAGGCCTCTGCCGTGCCTATGCTATAGCGACACGTCCAACTTAGCCCTGATGCGAGCCGCGGAGATGCCGCGAACAAAATACAGTTTTGAGCGATGCACCTTCTTGGGACTGGATACAACATCCACCTTCGTGATGGACGGTGAATGGACCGGATAGATCTTTTCCACACCAACGCCCGCGACCATCGTACGTACAGTGAAAGTGGCGCCCGGCTCGGAGCCGTGCTTGCGCGCTATAACAAGACCCTCAAACGGGGTCTTTCCTTCGTAGACGCGGACCTTGGCTCCGGGCCTTATTTTCTTCATAATATCCAGATTGATCATAGTGCTGTTTTATACCATAAGTTCTTTTATTTTTCCAATGAGGTCGTCTATGGAGATCTTCACCTTCACGAAATATTCCTTCGCGCCGAGTTGCCGCGCTTTCTGGATATCCGAGTCCTGGGCGAGGTTGCTGAGTATCACGACCGGAACGTTTTCAAATCCCGGAGTAATGGAGATGGACTGCAACACCTCAAAGCCAGTGACCTTCGGCATGATGAGGTCCAAAATGACGAGATCCGGCTTCTCGGTCTTCAATGACTGGATGGCCTCCTCTCCGTCAAACGCCTGAAGAACCGTAAAGCCGTCCTTTTCCAGGCGCGCTCTGATGAGCGACGACAAAAAACGGTCGTCCTCCACCACCATGATTTTTTTTGGTCCTTCCGGCATATCCTTAGTATAGCAAAGAGCTTTTTAGTTGCCCAAATTTATCGACTTAGTTTAATTGATCCACGCACAGCTTCCGCTACGCGTGCCTTGTTACGACTTAGCCCATGTCACCGATCTTAAGTTTATCCCACCGAAGTGAGATTTCACCTATTACCGGCTCCCTTGGCTTGACGGGCAGTGAGTACAGGACTCGAGAACGTATTCACCGCAGCGTGGCTGATCTGCGATTACTAGCGATTCCAACTTCATGAGGGCAGGTTGCAGCCCTCAATCCGAACTGAGGTCGAGTTTGATGGGATTAGCTCCCCCTTACGGGTTGGCAACCCTTTGTCTCGACCATTGTAACACGAGTGTAGCCCAAGGTATCAAAGGGCCATGCGGATTTGACGTCATCCCCTCCTTCCTCCCAGCACGAAGACCATGATCCCTATGATCCCGATCTTTGTGCTGGGCAGTTCTCGGTGACACTTGTAACACCGAATAGGGGTTGCGCTCGTTACCCCACTTAAGGGAACACTTCAAAGCACGAGCTGACGACAACCATGCAGCACCTGTGTAAATTGTCCTTGTGAGAAGGCCCACGTTTCTGCGGACCGTCAACTTACATTTCAAACCTTGGTAAGGTTCCTCGCTTACTATCGAATTAAACCTCATGTTCCACCGCTTGTGCGAGTCCCCGTCTATTCCTTTGAGTTTTAAGCTTGCGCTCGTACTTCCCAGGCGGCCTGTTTAACGCGTTAGCTACGCCACTCCGAGGGTCGATACTCGAAACAGCAAACAGGCATCGTTTAGGGCGTGGACTACAAGGGTATCTAATCCTTTTTGCTCCCCACGCTTTCGCGTCTCAGTGTCAGGAAGGTCCCAGTGCAATGCCTTCGCCTTTGGTATTCCGCACGATATCAACGGATTTCACCCCTACACCGTGCGTTCTATGCACCTCTAACCTCCTCTAGTCCGACCGTATTCCTGGCGGGTCCATTGTTAGGCAATGGGATTTAACCAGAAACGTATTGAACCACCTACACGCGCTTTACGCCCAATAAATCCGGATAACGCTTGAGGTCTACGTTTTACCGCTGGTGCTGGCACGTAGTTACCCACCTCTTTCCGTGTGATAGTCATTTGCATTCTTCTCACACTACCGCAGTTTACGACCCGAAGGCCTTCATCCTGCACGCGGCGTCGCTCGATCAGGCTTTCGCCCATTGTCGAATATTCTCGACTGCTGCCTCCCGTAGGAGTACGAGCCGTGTCTCAGTCTCGTCGTTGGGGGTCAGGCTCTCACCTCCCCTACCGGTCATAGCCTTGGTAGGCCGTTACCCTACCAACTAGCTGATCGGACCTAAGCCGATTCCGAAGCGTCTTTCGACTTTAGCATTACTGCACCATCGGATATTACCTCACCTTTCGATGAGCTATCTCCGTCTTCGGGGTACGTACTAGGGTGTTACTAACTCGTTTGCCGCTATCACAAACAAATTGTTTGTGACCGCTCGACTTGCATGCCTTATCCACGCCGCCAGCGTTCATCCTGGACCAGGATCAAATCCTCTATAAAGAGAACTCTTTCAAGCTCTCAATTGATGAGCTCGAACTAATCCTAAAAAAACATTTGCGACATTTTTAGAAAAAACGCCGCGAAAAATTACTCAGAAATAAATTGGGACAACTAAAAAACTCTCTTTTGTTGTCATAAATTGTGAAAGGGCCGTCGTTTGAAGCACGGGGTCTATTGTAGCAAAACTGGCTATTGTGTCAACTGGTCCGCTTGGAACGTCTTCGAGGAGGATCTCGTAGGCAATGCCGGCTTGGTGTCGCCGTTTCGGCGACCGGCATTGCCGAGAGCCAGCGGGCGCGCGCCGCAGGAGCGCGCGAACCGCGTCTCCGAGAAGACGTTCCAAGCGGACCAGTGTTGACCTAATTGATTTTTTGGACTACAATGGCTCGTATATGAAAAAGGAGACTCATCCGACGTATTTCCCCCAAGCCCACGTGGTCTGCTCGTGCGGCAATTCGTTCATGGTTGGCGCCACGAAACCGAACATCAAAGTTGAAATTTGCGCGAACTGCCATCCGTTCTATACGGGCGAGGAAAAATTGATAGACACGGCCGGCCGCGTGGAGAAGTTCAAGACCCGCCGCGCCGCGGCGACGGAGCCGAAACCGAAGAAAGTACGTGTGAAAAAACAGTAAATAAAAAATCCCGCGTGAACCGCGGGATTTTTTGTGCCCGCCGTGATTTGACAAAACATCCCAAACGTGCTAAATAATACAGGCTAGTCAGTAACTTAAAAACCAAATAAGGGGTTACAAAGATGAAAAAAGCGTCGTTGATGTTTCTTGTGGTTGCTTTTGTTTTCTCACTCTTCGCCAGCTCCATCAATGCCAAGGCAGCCGTGGTACGGTTCTCCGCACCAGCCCGTCCGCTCGTCCGGCACATTGCGCCACAAACGGTGGACGATACCGACGTGCAGTTCCCTCAACCAGAACAGATCTCTCTCGCTATGGCTCTTCTGCCGCAACCGGTCAACCTTCGTCCTCCTATTGTTTACGGAGAGAAGGTATCCGGATACCGGCTGAATATTCCGACCGAAGTTGCGGCCGGGATACCGCTTAAGCGTGAGCTTGAGACCTGCATTCAGTACGAATCTGGACAACGGGACTGTAAGTTCAAGTCCTGGGCAGTTCCGACCGCCGATGGCCATGTATTGTTATCGGTTTCCATCAAACAACTTCCAACAGTGCCGTTCAAGCTCCTCATAGGCGGGATCGAGGGTCCCATCAATGGAGATGACTTTTCGGCCGTCGCAACGACCTTCACGGGACGGTTTCCGGGCCCGAGAAAAATAATGCGTTTCCTCCTGGCCGGCTTACGGCTCGGCGGGAATGCATTTGCAATGACGATGATGACTGGCAATCCGATCGCAGGAATATCGCTCGCGATCGGCGTGCCGACTGGAAGGGCAGTACTGCGTCACTTCATGAACGAGAAGTAAAAAACGAAACTCCAAGGAGAAGAAATGAAAATGAAAAAGTCCGCATTGCTGTTTGCTTTTATTTTCTCGCTGTCGTTTTTCCCGGCCGCATCCGCCTACGGGCAAACATCCGGAAAGTCCGTTCCGTGCCCGTGCGAAAAGAAGCATGTCCAAAAGAAGGCCTCGAAGAAGGTCGCACCCAAACCGGCTGTTGCGATGCCTGTTCCCAACCCGGCGCCAGCGCCGACTCCGGTACCGCCGCCGGTGGATGATCGTTTGACGATGATCCTTCAAACTCAAGCACGCTCACAAGAGATGTTTGCGCAGGCACTGGGACAGGCGGCTCTCGCGAATGCGGAGGCCAACCGGATCAATGCCGAAGCAAATCGTCTGGCCGCCGAGGCTAACAAGCAAAAGGCGGAAAACGACAAGTCCGATACCGAAACAAGACGTCTCCAGCAAGCGGCAGAGGCAAAGCGCCTGCACGACCTCAGCAAGCACGAAGCCTTCAATACCTACGTCAATGGGCCGCTTGGTATCACGGGTGGCACGTTCGGCAACTGGCTCGGCAGGACGAGAGTTGCGATAAACACCAGCGCGGCCGGAGGCACCGGCTTCGGTGGCGCCGGCGGTACTGGCGGGGCCGGAGGTTCCGCAAACGCCAAGATCGGCGACGTGACATCCAGCTCAACTTCAACATCTGACGCGACAGCAAACGCATCCACGAACGTGGACGTCAAAAACACGGTTGACGTGAAGAACGTCAACAACACCGACAACGACAACCACGACAACAAAGACCATCCGAAGAAGGACGACGGCAAGCACGACCACGACCACTAACCCCCAATAGCTCTTTCCCGATCCCGTGGGCGCGCATCATTCAATATGATGTGCCGCCCGCGGGATTTTTCTTTTTGAAAACGGTTTATCTTATCGCAATTTCGGCAAAGTAAAACGGAAAACAGAACCTTTTTCCACTCCTTCCGATTCAACCCATATCTTTCCTTTGTGCGCCTCAACGAATATCTTCGCGACGTGAAGTCCGAGGCCGCTCCCGCGGATCTCCCGCTTCACGCGCTCGTCGCGTATGAACTCCTCAAAGAGGAACGGCGAGACATCCGCCGGAATACCCATACCTGAATCGGCGACGGAGAACGCCACCGTATCGCCCTTCTCCTCTACCTTCACACGTACGGAACCCTTTTCCGTATATTTAACGGCATTGTCCAGAAGGTTCTGTATCACGTGCCGCAGCTTCTGGGCATCACCGTAGATCGTGATCTCTTTCTCGGGCGCGTCAAAACTGAGATTCAATCCCTTGCTGGTTGCCATATGGCCTAGCTCCTCGGCTGCCTGCCGAGCCACCTTCACAAAATCAATGTTCTCCATCTGATATTCAACTCTCCCCTCCTCTATCTTGCGCAGATCGATCACGTTTTCAACAAGTGTAACGAGATCTTCGGCGGAGAACTCTATTTTTTCCAATATCTCCTTTGCCTTGTCATCTATTTCCCCGTAATGCCCTTCGCGCAAGAGCGCAACATAACCCCGGATGACCCCGAGCGGCGTCTTCATCTGGTGCGATGTCAACGCCAGTAAGTGCGTCTTAAAATGATTGGCTTCCTCAAGTTTTTTGTTCAGCGCCGTGAGTTCTTCGCGCGTCGGCTGTTGTTCGTCCATGATTGAATAATACCAAGAAATGCGATAGAATAGAATCGGTACCTAATCTTCTCTGGGGGTGTGCTAAATGCATTTGAGATTGAAGTGGACAGTCATGATTCTTGGCATGTCCACAATAGTGCTCTTCTGCCTGCTCGGCCCAGACCCCAACTTAACAAGCATATTGGTGGAAAAATTCCGCTATTTCCTCCATGAACGGATGGCGAAAGGCCATTATTGAGACATAACCCCCGGCAGAGCTGGGGGTTATTTTTTTGCCAGGATCTCACGCACTCGCGCGGCTATCTGGTCCAGGTCAGCTGTCTTGTCTATGTAGTCTTCCATACCGAGTTCTTTCGCGAGTTTGTCGCGCTCTCCGAACGTAGTCGGCCATGGGTCCTTCAGATTGCTTAAAAACGCGATCTTGATGTCTTTGGTCTCCGGGTTCTGTTTGATGGCGAGTGCGGCGTCCGTCCCGGTCTCCCCTGGCATATGGATATCCATAAGGATCAGGTCTGGGTGCAGTTTTTGCGCGGCGTCCATTGCTTCCTTTGCATCCCGTGCAACGATCGGCTCAAACCCAACACTGCCGAGCTTCGCCGACATGATTTCAAGAAGATCGTGCTCGTCATCCACTATGAGGATGAGCGGCCTTTCCCTCATTTAATAAGATCTTTTATCTTCTGCGTGAGCGTGTCCAGATCGTCCGTCTTTTTCAGATACCCCTGCGCGCCGAAATCCTCCGAGAATTTTTTATTGATCTCCTGTATCTCAAGCCGCGGATCGCCCAAACTAGTTAGAAACGCAACTTTGATATTTTTCGTCGCCGGATTTTCCTTCATTTTGATCACCGCCGTCGCGCCATCCATAACGGGCATTTTGACATCCATAAGAACGAGGTCCGGTGCCACTTTTGCCATCTTCTCCAAGGCGACCTGGCCGTTCTCCGCCGTATCCACGCGAAAACCTTCTGCACTGAGTTTTGCGCCGAAAATCTCCCGAAAATCGGGCTCGTCGTCAACCACCAAAATGAGAGGTTGCACCGCCATAGGTTTATAATTATGATACCATATTGAAATTGACCGACAATGGCTACTACGGTGAATAAGATAATACTGGAAATACGGGCCGGCGCGGGCGGCGACGAAGCCGCCATTTTTGCCGGTGATCTCGCGCGCATGTACCAGCGTTACGCGGCAAAGCGCGGCTGGGCATTTTCTGTGCTTGATTCCAATCAAACCACGCGTGAGGGGTACAAATCACTCGTCGCCGAAGTGAAGGGTGAAGGAACATACGAAGCGCTCAAGCACGAATCCGGCGTGCATAGGGTCCAGCGTATCCCAAAGACGGAAAAGGCAGGACGCGTGCACACGTCAACCGCTTCCGTGGCCGTTCTGCCGGTTGTTGAAGCAAAAGAAGTGAACATCGGCCAGAACGATCTTGAAGTGAGCTTTTCCCGCGCCGGCGGCCCTGGCGGGCAGAACGTGAACAAAGTGGAAACGGCGGTGCGCATCCTCCATAAACCCACGGGCATCGTTGTCTCCTCGCGCGAGGAACGTTCGCAATACGCAAACCGCGAACGCGCGATGGATGTCCTGCGCGCGAAGCTATACGAAATTGAGCAGCAAAAAGCCACGGGAAACGTGGGCGACATCCGGCGCGAGCAGATCGGCACGGCCGACCGTTCGGAAAAGATCCGAACCTATAACTTTCCGGACGACCGCATCACGGACCACCGCATCGGCAAGAAGTGGCACAATATAGAAAAAATCTTGGAGGGCGAAATGGATGCTATCGTGAAGGCGTTCCAGAAATAATCCTGCCCACCTCCGCTATCTCCTCCGCAATTCCCTCAATCAGGTCATATTTTTTTGCTTCTTCAGCCGTCACCCAGGCAAAATCGCTCATTTCTCCGTTCAATTTTACATCTCCGCTTTTATAGCGGGCCCAATATGAAAGCGTGACCACGGGATATCCGTCGGGCCGGATAAAAAGGAGATCGGTCAGATATTCCGGTTTTTCTATTTCAATGCCCGCCTCCTCGCGCACTTCCTTGCGAACGAGCCAATCCATCATGTTGTACCACTGCGGGTACGGAGTTTTATACGGCAGTGATTCGTATTCTTTTCGCACCAGCTTCCCACCCGGCACGGTCCACTTGTTCGGGAACGCTTTCTCGTGCGCCGCGCGCTTCGTGATCAGGAACTTCCCGTCTTTCACGACGATTGCGGTCGCCGTCACGAAATGGAGCCGCGGGTCAAGGTCCGCCATCTTTTACTTGCCTAGGATATGGTCCATGTTGACGTCGTAGAGCATGGCTTCGTTGATCAAGCGGTAATCAACGATCTCTTTCGGATGGAACCATAATGAGATCTCCTTCTCTGCATCCTCGGTTGAACCGGACGCATGGAGAAGGTTCCGCACCGCGCGACCGTCAATGTCGGAAACTTCATACGAATCAATCGTGTAGTCGCCACGGATGGTTCCCATGTCCGATGTCAGCGGCTCCGTCCCGCCGGTTATCTTACGGACGATCCCGACCGCATGCATCCCCTGCCACACCATCGCGACGGTTGGCCCCTTCGTCATGTATTTCTTGAGATTGTTCAGTATGACCTCGGTCACCTCCAGCGGATCCTCCGACGGCGGTTTCTTGCCCTTCTTTTTATACGATTCAATTGTCTTTAGGCCGGTCTTCACGCGCCATTCGGGATCAATAAGATAATGTTTTTCTATCATCTCAACCGTCGGCACGATCATCTTGAGGCCGATGAGCTTGAGCCCGCTCTGTTCGTAGCGCTTTACGATCTCACCGATGAGCGTCCGCTGGATGCCGTCCGGTTTTATAATGACGAGCGTTCGTTCGTGTTTCGGATGTTTGTTCATGTTATTTTTTGGTTGATTTCTTGATTTCCAATCCTAACTCATCCAATTGGCTCTTGTCCACTTCTGACGGTGAATCCATCATTGGGTCGCGGCCGTCGCCTGTCTTCGGGAACGCAATGACCTCGCGAATGTTCGGCTCACGCGCGAGGAGCGATATCAGCCGGTCCAGTCCCCACGCAATGCCTCCATGCGGCGGAGCCCCGTATTTCAAAGCATCGAGCATATGACCGAAGTTCTTATGGATGCGTTCTTTTTCAAATCCCATTATATCAAATACCACCTCAAGCGCGTCGGATTGGTGGTTGCGGATACTCCCTCCGCCTATCTCCAGTCCGTTCATCGCCACATCGTATTGCGTGGTGAGGATCTCTCCGATATTTTTCTTAGCCAAAAGATCGTTCATGAATTCCGGCTTCGGCGCGGAAAAAGGATTGTGAGTGAACGTCCATCCGCCGCCGTCCGCTTTTTCAAAGAACGGGAAATCAATGACCCAGCAAAACGCCAAAAGGTTCGGATCGTTCTTATCTTTTCGCATATCGGGACGGTCCGTGCCGTATTTTTCCATCGCATCCTTGTAGCTCACGCGCGGAAAAGGGGTCTCCTGTATTTTCTTTTCGGGCGCGATGGCCTTCACGAGCGCAATGAGCAGTTCCTCATTCAGTTTCATAACGTCCTCGCGATCAACGAAGCTCAATTCCATGTCCAGCTGTGTGAATTCCGGCTGGCGGTCGCCGCGCGTGTCCTCGTCACGGAAACACCGTGCAATCTGGAAATATTTCTCAATCCCACCGACCATGAGAAGCTGTTTATATTGCTGTGGAGATTGTGGCAATGCGTAAAATTTCCCCTTATGTAGGCGTGACGGCACCAGATAATCGCGCGCGCCCTCGGGCGTGGACTTTGTGAGGCTTGGCGTTTCTATTTCCAAAAATCCACGGCCATCCAAAAAATCACGGATAAATTTTATGATCGTGTGGCGCAGGACAAGATTGTTCTTTATCCGTTCCCGGCGAATATCAAGATAGCGGTATTTTAGCCGTACTTCTTCGTCGATCTCGTATCCATCGCTATCCACCGGAATAGGTACCGGCTCGGCAGCGTTCAATATCTCCAATCCTGTCGCGCTAACTTCGTAGTGGCCGGTCGCGATCTTGTCGTTCACCATCGCAGGCGGGCGTTTTTTCACTTCCCCCTTCACTTTGACGACGTATTCAAGGCGCAGGTCGGATGCCCCGGCCACGCCAGGCCCAAAGACAACCTGCGCAAAACCACTCCGGTCACGCAGGTCTATAAAGACCAATTTCCCGTGGTCGCGCCGCGCGTGCACCCAGCCAAAAAGCTCCACTTCCTTCCCTTCGTTTTTGACGATATCGGCTATGTTGGTTCTCATGCGATCAATTATGCTAATATTAATATAATGTTGACGTTTGAACAAATGCTCATTCGTTTCACGGTCGCCCTTGTTCTTGGCGCAATCCTCGGCTTGGAACGTGAACTTGTCGGCAAAGAGGCCGGAATACGGACCGAGATCGTTGTAGCCGGCGGAGCGGCGCTCTTTACCATCATCGCGCTCACCCTGCCGTACATCATATCGGCGGATACCGGAAATCTTCCGGATGTTCTTGCCCGCAATGGCGGTTTCCTTTCTATCATCGCGAACGTGGTCATAGGCATAGGGTTCCTCGGAACCGGGCTCATTATGAAGACCGGCGACCATCCGCACGGACTTACGACGGCCGCACTCGTATGGACAACCGCCGCAATCGGCATTCTGGCCGGCATCGGCCTCTTCAAGTTCGCAGTCGCTTCCGCTATCGCCATCACGCTCATACTCTATATCTTGCGCAAATTGAACATATCGGAACGCGTGGAGCGGATCTAGCGGTTTGAATTAAAATAATAGGAGAGATATACTGGAACGCAGCAGTATCCGGCATAAGGAGGGATGTGATGATCGTGACCTCTGTTTTTGGACTGGCTTTTCCCGGCTGGGATGCACTCAGCTTCATCTGCGCCGTCACCGGGTTCACCTTATCCATGATCGCGCTCCATAGGGTGCCCTACGAGAGTAAAAAGCGCCTGTTCCGGCTTTGTGTTCTCAGCGCGGCGCTCCTCGCCATACCAACATACCGCACATCGGAGCCTGTCATGAGATGGTTTCTTTTTCTGCTGGCGATGTCCACCATGATGCTCCCCTTCACTCCGGACCGGAAAAAAAAATCCCGAGCAGAAACACAACAAGGGAAAGCTCTTCAGGGCAACGATTCCAAATTGAGGCCCGACAAACACAAACCACGGCCGCTCGCGATGAACCGAATCGCGAGCGGCCCTTTTTTATTTTTCTATAAGCGACCCATACCTCCTGTAGAAATATTTCTTGGCGAACTCCGTTGCGAAGAGATACGCCGCGACTATGCCGGCGATAAGAACGAGCGATGACAAGCCGAACCTTGCGAAACCGAGCGGCGCGCCAAGGAAGGAATATGGAATGAACCACGCCAGGGCAACCGCCACAACGGTGCTTGATGCGAGCTGCCAGCTCGGTGGCGTCTTCACGAAACTGCCTCGGTTCCTGATAATACCGACCACAAACGTTTGCGTGGCGATGGATTCCAAAAACCATCCTGTCTGGAAACCGCCCGCGGGAACGTGCAGCACGAAAAGCAGGGCGCCGAAAGTT
>Ga0315268_10001977_pt1 | contig 23386 bp, 14 predicted proteins | sample C1_top_MG_FD_204535 | JGI IMG/M metagenome (GOLD analysis project Ga0315268, IMG submission 204535) | Sediment microbial communities from Yellowstone Lake, YNP, Wyoming, USA - C1_top | ecosystem: Environmental > Aquatic > Freshwater > Lake > Sediment | place: USA: Wyoming | collected 2017-08-01 | reverse complement strand
GACGGGAGTCAGCCCATCTTTTTCAGCGTGCGCGCGAAGCGCGAGCCGGGTGGGGAGGCTCGCCGAGGTTCACCCTCGGCGAGGGGCGGGCGCAGCGCCGCCCTAGCGAGTGTTAGTGCAGAACGCGCCGCGGCACGGCCCGGCGTTGGTGACCGGGCACTCGTACGCCACGCAGGTGTCGATCGTGGTCGCGTCGCGGTCATCGCACTCGACGTCGGAGACGCATGGCACTTGGTCGGGCACGCAGATGCCGCCGTCGACGCAGTAATAGTCGGCGGCAGTGGTCGGGTCGCCGACGCAGTACGTCGCCTCGCAATGGAAGCCAGCCGGGCACACCGTGGTCGTGTCGCACTGGTTGTTGACCGGCGGCACGCAGAACCCACCCATCATGCACGGCGGGCAGGCCGCGCCGGTCTCGCAGGCCGGGCACACGCCGCCGGTGTATTCGCAAGTCCAGCCGTCCGGGCACTGCGTGTTGTCGAGGCAGTCGCCGTTGGGCGGAGTGACACAGACGCCGCTGGCCATGCACGGTACGTCGGTGCACGCCATGCCAGCCGGGCACTCGGGGCACACGGCCTCGAGCTGGCAGATCAGACCGTTCGGGCAATCGAAGTCGCTGACGCAGGTGCCGTTGGGCACGCACACGCTGCCGCGATAGCAGGTACCCGGATCGGTCGAGGCGCCGGCCATCGGGCAGTCCGTCATCTCCTGGCAGGTGTAGCCCACCGGGCACAGATTGCTGGCGCTGCACTCGCCGGTCGGCGGCGGCACGCAGAAACCACCGACCACGCAGGGGCCGCAATCCGTGGCGCCCGAGCAATCCGGACAAACACCGCCGACGTACTCGCAGGTCCAGCCGGTCGGGCAGTCCGTGTCCTGCATGCACTGGTCGGACGGCGGCGCCACGCACACGCCGCTGACGAGGCAGGGCATCGCGGTGCCCGCGCACGACGGCTCGTTGGGCGGGCAAACCGGGCAGGTCGCGTTGGTCTGGCAGATCAGACCATTGGGGCAATCGGCGTCGCTGACACAGGGCGGGTCGACCGGCACGCACATCGAGCCGCTGTAGCAGTCGCCCGCCACCGGCGCGGTGGAACCGTCGCGCACGGCGCAGTCTGCGGTCATCACGCAGGTGAAGCCGGCCGGGCACGGATTGGTGTCGCCGCACTCGCCGGTCGTCGGTGGCACGCAGAAGCCGCCGGCAAAGCAAGAGGCGCAGACATCGGCACCTGCCTCGCAAGGCGGACAGACGCCGCTGCTGTACTCGCAGGTCCAGCCGATCGGGCACTGGCTACTGTCGGTGCACTCGCCGCCAGGCGGAGCCATGCAGACGCCGCTCGAGATGCAGGGCATCTCCGTGCACGGCGTGCTGCCCGTCGGATCGCAGACCGGGCACGAGGCCGACATCTGGCAAACCAGCCCACTCGGGCAATCGTCGTCGCTGGCGCAGGTGGTGGCATCCGGCACGCACACGGCGCCGGCATAGCAGTCGCCCGGGGCAACGGTGCCGTCGCGATTCGCGGCGCAGGCGTATGTCTGCTCACAGTGAAATCCGACCGGGCACGAACCTGGAGCCGCCGGATCGCACTCGCCGGTCGCTGGCGGCTGGCAGAAGCCGCCGACCATGCAGGGTGCGCACTCGGTACCACCCACACACTCGGCGCACACGCCGCCGCTGAACACGCAGGTCCAGCCGTCCAGGCAGTCGTAGTCGCTGAAGCACTCGCTGCCCGACGGCGGCACACAGAAGCCGCCGACCACGCACGGACCACAATCCGTGCCGCCAGCGCAATCCGGGCAGGCGCCGGTGTACTCGCACACGAATGGCGCCGGACAATCTTCATTGCTGGCGCAGGTGCGCTGTTCGGGCACGCACATGCTGCCGCCGTAACAGACCGGTGGCGCGCAGTCGCTGCCAGCGCAGTCAACCACGTCGGTGGCGCAATCGCGCATGGCCTCGCAGAGATAGCCGGCCGGGCACGGATGGGTGTCGTCGCACTCGCCGGTCGGCAGCGGCACACACACGCCACCGCCCTGGCAATACGCACCGCCAGCGCTGTCCGTGCCGCAGTACGTCACCTCGCACATCATGCCCATCGGGCAGTCGGCGTCGCTGGCGCAGCCGCTGGTCTCGGGCACGCAGATGCCGCCCGAATAACACAGCTCGCTGGCGTCGCCGCTCGCCGGATCGGTGCGGGTCGCGCAGTAGAACAGCTCGCAAATCTGGCCAGCCGGGCAGGACACGCTGTCGCTGCAGCCCTGGTCGACGACCTCGCAGACGCCGCCCTCGACGCAGAAGTCCGCGCCGCTCGAGTCGGTGCCGCAGTAATCGGTGTTGCAGCGCATGCCGTCGCCGCACTCGGTGCCGCCGCCGCAAGCGACGCTGTGGTGCGTCACGTTGGCCTTGGTTTCGGGTCCTGGAATGCAGTTGGCACCCATGGCCGTCACTGCCATCAAACAGACGACGAATCGCATCAAGGAACTACATGCATCCTTCATCTCATGCCCTCCTGTTGAGTTCCTGCGACCGCAGAACGGCCGTGCTCGACCCTCCGCGTGCGCAGCTTGGCCGCGACTCTAGCAGACTGGCCGCGATCTGGCCATCGCACCTCCTGGCTCGCTGTTGTCCTGCGTGCGCAATGTGCAGATCTCGAACCAATGCCGGTGCGCATCCGCAGATCCCTGAACCGGGCGAAATCACTCGTGCAGTGCTGGCGTGACCGGTAATGACGTCGAGCGGGTGCTGCTGCAACGGGCTCTCAGTCGACGAAAAACCGCGCGCCGGTGACCCGAATCACTGCCTGGTGGGAGGCTGGCCGACCGGTCCGCTCAGAGCCCCGGTCTGATCCAGGCCGACAGTGCCCGTTCGAGCGTCTCCACGTGATCGCGGTCAGCGTCCATCAGCGCGGTGAACAGACGGCAGAGTTCGGGATCGCTGAATTCGACCACCCGATGGCTGTGGAAGTCGAGATACTCGCGCTCCATGCCGACCATCTGCCGCAGCGCCTGCTCGATGCCCGGTGGTTGGGTCAGGAAGTCCTGGAGCACCTGCTCGACGCGCTGAAGACCGGCGCGCGCCTGGACCACGGTGAGTGCCGGCGCCAGGCTGTCGCGGTTCTGCACGTGCGCTTGCGCCAGCAGATCGAATTGCCGGGCGTGGGCCATCTCCTCGTCGGCGGTCTTGAGCCAGACCGGCCGCATCAGGTCACTGTCGCAGTGGGCGGCGGCCAGCGCGCGATAGATCTGAGCCGTCACCTGCTCGATGCGCCGGCAGATCGCCAGCAGCGCACTCACCTCGGTCGTGGCGTCGGCCATGGTCCCCCCGTATTCGGGTCGCGGTTGTGCGCACCGTCGGTACTCGCCTATGTAGGGACGCTCGAACGAAATGCAGCGACCAACCCGCCTACTGTTGCCGTCCAGACGCTTGCCTGAGCTGTTCGATCGTTTCGGGCGCGATCCAGCGCTTTGACTGGCGCGCCTTGCGCACGACCTCCCAGCTCTTGTCGAACTGTTTTGTCTCCAGATAGCACGAGGCGAGCGCAGCTTCGGGCTGGCAGTCGCAACTGTCCGCCTGCAACTGGAGCGCGATTGCCTTTTCATAGTCCGCGATCGCGAGCTCGTATTGCTTGGCCAGCTGTCGCACCGAGGCGCGCCGGCAGTAGGTCTCGGCCAGCCGCAGACGGCCAGCGTGTGGATCGAGCGCCATCTCCTGCGTGAAGTCGGCAATGGCCTGGTCGAGCGCGGCGCGACCATAGCTGGTGAGACCGCGGCCGAGATAGACTTGAGCGATGCCGGGACCGAGCGCGACGGCCTGATCGTGGTCCTTGATCGCCAGGTCGAACAACCGGGTGTACTCGGCGTCCTGGATCAACTTGAACGAGCGCGAGTAGCGGGCCTTCTCGGAGTAGCCGCGGCCACGATCGTTGTCGGCGCGCGCCCGTTCGTCGTCGGTACTGGCCCGCGCGATGGCCTTGCTCGCAGCATCGATGTCGCGCTGGTACCTGGCCAGCCACCCCGACTGGCCCAGTGGGCAGCCCAGGCTGGCGACCAGCGCGCCGAACACCAGGGCGGTGCGAGCAGGACTGTGCGTGCGGTCGATCAGGAGCCACTCCTCGCCCGGCACCGCACCAGGGCGCCGTCTAGAAGCGTAGCCCGTCTCAGCCGCGTTCGATCAAGATCTTGAGCGGCGACGCCCAGGCCTTGTGCTCGGCGGTGTAGTACAGGTAGGCCGACGATGCGGGCGCGGTGTAGGTGCCCGGCACGTTGGCGACGAGGTCGATCGGCACCTCTTTCTTGGCGTTGGGCGGCAGCGCGCGGAAGTAGAGGATCACCTCGCGCGGCCGGGTCTCGTAAAAGTCGACCAGCTTTTTCTCGACCAGTTCCTTGAGCTGCCAGTTCTGGAACGTCAGGCCGCCCGGGATGCCGACCCGGATCAACGTCATCGGCAAGCCGTCCTTCGAGGTCGACTCGAGGCTGGCGGTGACGCGCACGGTCTCGCCCATCTTGAGGCTCTGCTTGGCGATCGCCGTGGCCAGCTTGAGCGGCACCTGCGGGCTCGACGCCGGATCGTTGCTGCGATAGTCGATCGACAGCGCGTAGGGCAACTGCGCCGTGCTGGTCAGCTTGAGGTCGAGCCGGTTCTTGCCTGCGCTCAGATTCTTCTCGAGCCCCTCGATCACCAGCGGCTGGCGCCGCCCCTTGTCAAACTTGACCGACTGCACCTGCGCACCGTTGACCAGCACCGCGATCTCGCCGCCAGCGGGCATCGCCTTGGCCGCCCGGTCAAACGCGACCAGCGCCTTGAGCGCCAGGATGGTGGCCTGGGTCGAGCCAAAGCCGCCCTGTTTGCGCGCGCTCATCAGCCACTCGACGCCCTTCCTGGCAGGGACGAATTGGGTTCCGGACTTGAGCAGCGCCAGCACGGCCAGCGAGGTGGTCTCGACGTCGAGGCCGAGACCGCCCGAGCGGGTGATGGAGTGCGACGCTCCGTGAAAACCGCCGTCGCTGCCCTGCAACGAGACCAGCCGCGTTGCCAGCTCTGCCCCGTCGCCGCCCTTGCCCTTCATGTTGAAGTTGGCGGCGGTGGCCAGCGCCACGATGTACGGGTCCTTGCTTTGCTTGCCCAGGCCGGTCACGGTTTCCAGTTCGGCCGGCAGATCTTTCATGCCGGCCTCGGACAGCGCCCACACGATGTAGCTGTTGGTCACCTCTGGGCTGGCCGAGCCAAACGAATCGAGCGCACGCGCGTTACGGGTGAAACCGCCGCGGCCGTCGCGCCGGCTGTAGAGCCACTTCTTGGTGCGATCGATCATCGTGCTGTCGACGCCGCCGTAGACCGCGCGCATGTCGACGAACTCCAGCAGGCCATAGGCGGTCAGCGCCTCGTGGCCGGGGTCGCCGCCAAACCACTCGTAGCCGCGGCTCGGGCTCTCGTAGCCGGCGATCTTGCGGTAGCCGCTCTCGAGCAACCGACCCGAGCGCTCGACCAGCTCGGGCTCGGCCGCATCGCGCTCCTGCAGGTACTGCAACACCATGATATTGGGATAGTTGGAGGACGACGCCTGTTCGAAGCAGCCGTTGGGCTCCTGCAGGATGCTCTCGACGCCGGCCAGCATGTCGGCCAGCGGCGACGGGAAGAAGCTCACGGTGGCGACGACGCTGCCGTCGAGTGCGCCCTGCAGGTCGAACTCGTGGCCCATGGTCTTGGCCAGCATGCCGCTGTGCGAGATGTTGCGCGGGAAACCGAGCGGCACCACGCGCAGGGTGCGCGTGAATTCGTCTTTGAGGCCGTTGGTGATGGCATTGAACGCCACCTCGGTGGCGCCCATCTTGCCCACCACTTCCAGCGGATAGAGCAGCGTTCGGCCGCTGGTCGCTGGCAGGTCGATCGACCCCGGCGCCACTTGCTCCAGCAGCTTGAGCTGGGGACCGAAGCGGCTAGTCATGGCGATGACCAGGTTGCGGCTCTGCTCGTTTTTCAGCGTCAGCGGCAGGTTGATCAGGTCGCCGGCCGACACCTCGAGCGGCAGCTTGACCTCCATGAAGAACGGCAGCTTCGAGTTGATCACGGTCTCGTCGCGGCCGGCCAGCCCGGTCGTCGAGAAGCCCTCGGAAAAGACGCGGAACGACGTCACCGCATCGGACAGGAAGAAGCTGATCTGGGTGCGGCCGCTGGCGTCGGTCTTGACCGACGGATTCCAGAAAACGGTCTCGCGAAAATCACTGCGCGGTCCGTCGTAGTTGGGCGTGTAGGTCGGCTGTGGGAACACCCGCACCTTGGCCCAGGCCACGACCTGGCGCTGCACGTTCTTGTCGGCACCGGCCCAGTCCGCATCCTTCATCTCGCCGCCGCGCGCCGGTCGTTTCTTGCCCATGCGACCCTCGCCACCGGCGTGCGGCGCGTCGCGCTTGCCGCCGACCGCGCGCGCCCGCTCGAGCTTGTCGCCGACAGCCGCCACCTCCGGCGCCGCCTCCTCCTTGTTCGCCAGCTCGACCGGCGCGGCTTCGCCCCTGGCCACCCCGGCCGGCATCTTCTTGGCCAGTGCGCCGGCCGCGATCAGCTTCTCGGGCGCACGCTTCGCTTCGGCTTTTTCGGCCATCGGTTGCGCTTGCGCCACGGCCGGCGGCGTGGCCGGCATGGGCGGTGCCTCCGCCGGCTTGGCCATCACGGGTCGCGGGGCCATCGCGGGCATCGCCTTGCGATCCATCATCGCCTCGTCGGCCGGCATGGGCCTCGCGCCCTCCGCCTCCATGTCCATTGCCGGTTCGGCCGCTGCCTTTGCCTGCTTGGCCGCCGCTTTGTGCTTTGGCCGCGCTGGCTCGTTCATCGCCACCGGCACCGCTGGAGACGCCTGTCTGCCCGGCGCCAGCAACTGGCCCACCTTGCCGAAGAAGCCCTTGCCAGTGCCGCCGCCGCCCTCGGCTCCCACCGTGGCGACCGTCCCCAGATCGGGCTGTCGCACCAGCACCTGCTGCCACTCGAACTTGCGCCAGCCACGGGTGCCGAGCAGCATGTCGAGCGCGAGCGGTGCCTTGTTCTTGTCGGTCTTGTAGTAGAAGTTGGGCTCCTCGACCTTGCCCTGTACCTCCTTCTCCAGGAACATGTGCGCCAGCAGATGCGCGGTCTTGTCGTCGGCAAAACTGATCACGGTGTCGTCGGCCACGCCCATGGCCAGCTCGGCCGGGATCGGCTCGCCAGCCAGGTCGCGGGTCTCGACCGTCAGCGTCACCTTGTCGCGCGGCGCATAGCTCTGCTTGTCGGGTGTGATCTTGACCTGCAGATCCTTGTGCCAGCCGCGGTAGACCAGCCGCTCGGCCAGCGGTTCCAGCCCGTCGGAGAACAGCGTCACCCGCGCCACGCCCTGCATCGCGGGCCGGGTCAGCGGCAAGTGCACGATCGCCGGCTGACCGGGCTTGACGTCGGCGCTGACGCTAGCGATGCGCTGCTCGCGAATGACCGCGTTGAGCATGACGCTGCGCGGCTGGCTGCAGTAGACCGCGACCCGGATCGTCGACTCCAGCCCCTTGGGGTCGTCGTAGGTCCGCATGGTACAGCCGCTCTGTTGTGCCACCGGCAACGCGTACCGCTCGACCACGCCGACCGGCTTGCTGATCTCGACCTGGTAGCTGCGACCGGTGGCCGGCATCAGATCGAAGCGCCCCATGCCGTCGTGGTACGAACGCAGGTTGGCCGCGGTCTGGCCCTGGTCGTCGACGACCCGGCCCTCGATGTCGGCCGGTTTGCCAATCATGTTCTGCGCCGCGAAGTAGACGCGCGACGGTAGCCCCGCCACCAGGTCGCCGCCCTCGGGGTAAAAGGCGAGCTGCAGCTTGTTGAGCACGATCGGCACGCTCTTGCTGACCGACTCGGTGACACCAGACTCCTCGACCAGCACGGTGAGCAAGCCATCGCCGCGCTCGATCTGCGCCGGCAGCGGCACCTTGACGACGGTGGCGCCCTTGTCGTCGGTCTTGAACTTGGCACGCGGCAGCTCGGCACCGTCGAGGGTGAGCACCGCGGTCACGTCCTTGCCCGCGAACGGCTCGCCGGTCGGCAGCTTGACCTCGATCGTGGCGCCGACGGTGTCGCCCGGTCCATACGCCTTGCGGATGAAGTCCAGCTTCTTCTTGAAGCGCGGTGGCTCGTAGGCGCTGACCACCACGGTGCGCTCCTCGCTGGCGCCGTCGTCGCTGACCATCTTGATGGTGTACTCACCGCCCTGCACGTCGGCCGGCAACTCGAAGTCGTTGCTGGCGGCGCCGCTCTGTTGCTGCACCCGCTTTTGCAGCACCACCGCACCTTTGGGGCTGATCAGCTGGTACAGCACGCCGACCATGCCGGCGTTGCCGACCAGGGTCGCGCTGTTGACCGCCGCCGTGCGCAGCCAAATCGTCTCGCCTGGCTGGTACATCGGCTTGTCGACCTGGATGTAGACCCGCTTGGTCGGGTGGCTGGCGAAATAGGTATCGGCCAGCCCCTCGAACTTCTTCTGCGGGTCGCCCGCTGCGACCATGCCGCTGGCGGCGGGCGCCAGCTGCGGCTTCCAATCGTTGACCGCTGCCGCCTCCTCGTCGTCGACCGCGGGCTGGGCCGCCGCGACCACGCTGGCTGCATCCGCCGGCTGCGGTGTCGGCACCTTGGGCCCGGGCGGACAGCCGATAAGCCCACCCATCGCGATAATGACCGAAAGCTGGCCGACCCCGATGCGGACGTTGGTTGCACTCATCGTTCCCTCCATCAGCGGGCGAATGGACTGATTGGCGACTGGCCCCACCCGGCACACAGAACGTGTGCGCAAGCGAGGTTAGTCGGTTCTGTGCAGGTGTCAACGCACGACGCTGCGCCAAGTTCTGCCAGCCGCCCGCCTCGCGGCGCCGCCCGCAGCGCCCGAGCGGCGCGCGAAACCAGGACGGAACTCTGCTATGTCTTGCGCTGTCTATCTGGGGATGGCGGCGGTCGATGCACGAGCCCACGGCGGATGATGCGGAGGCCGGGCCAGCGGGCCAGGCTGGACCCGCCAACGCCCCGACGCGCAGCGCCTGGCGCCCCCGCCTGCTCGGGGGCGCCGCACTTCTTCTCGGCCTGGCGCTGGGCGCGCTGTTTCTGTTGCGCGGCCACCACGTCCTGCTCACGCTATCGCCGCACCACACTCCGGGACCGGCCGAGCGCTGGCACTCCGACCGCCGGGCCGACCATGTGCTGACCGTCGAGCCCAACGTGGTGCTGGTCTCCGGCAACCGGATCGAGCTGCGAGCCGGTGCCAGCGGCCGGCAACTCTGGCACAGCGAACTGGGCGGCACGGGCGAGCAACCGACACCTGAAGTGGCGACCCGGCCAATCGCGATCGGTCGCCACCTTTTCATCGGGCTCGGTCCCAGGCTGTACCTGCTCGACCGTGAGACCGGCGCGATCCGGATGTCGATCCTCAACGACGGCATCGTCGCCGACATCGTCGGACCGCCGCTCATCGCCAGTTTCATCCTCGAGACCGGCGCCGCACAGCTGATGGCGCTGGAGCCCGAAACCGGCCTGCCGCAACAGATGCAGCAGCTGGCGACGGCGGTCGGTCGCATGTACGTCGCCGATGGCGTGGTCGTCATCGCGCTGCCCAATGACAACGCGGTCATCGGTCTGGACGCCACCACGCTGGGCGAACGCTGGCGCGACGGGCAGCTGACGACGGCCACTCTGTTCGAGCTGGACGGCCAGCTCTACGTCGAGAGCGCCGATGCCGATGGCGGCCGCCGCGTACAGCCGCTCAACTCCCGGTCCGGGCAACTCGGGCTGGCCAGCGGCGATCGGGTGTCGGTTCGCGAATCGATGCTGCCAGAGATCACCGTGCAACCATGGGCCACCGGCCACCTGGTCGAACGCCGGCCGCTCGCCGCGCGCCTGGAACCGTGGTCGACCTGGCTACCGTGTCGACCTGGCGTCGGCGCGGTCCAGCGCGGCCAGCTCTACCTCGCCTGTAGCGGACCCGAGACCTCGAACTACATGGTCCGGCTCGACTGGCGCAGCGGCGCGGTCGAGCGCGCCTGGTACGGCCTCGATCCGGTCCGCAGCATCCAGTTCGGCGCCGATCTGGTGCTGGCGTCGACGGCGAGCCGCGTGGTTGCATTTGCGGCCGACCAGGCGGCAGCGTCGGCAGCCGAGGCCACCTCGGTCGAGGGCGCGCTCGACCGCATCCTGGCGCAACCGATCGCGGCCCAGCTCGATCGACTGATCGCCAGCGTCGGCGACGATCAGCGGGTGCAGCTCGAGGCGCTGGGCGAACCGGCGTTGACCCCGCTGCTCCGACGGTTGCCAGCGCTTGCCGACGGCGCCTTTGCCGTCGCCGCCCAGGTCCTGGCGCGGACGCAGTCGCGCGCAGCCGCACCGACCATCGCGCAGCACGCCACGGCGCTGGCCGTTGCCGGACCTGCGCCAGCCGGCACCGACCTGGCTCGCCAGGCGCAGCTCGCGGTCTTGCTGCACGCGCTCGGCCGCATCGGCGGCAGCGACGGGCTGGCGGTGGCGACCGTCGTGCTGCACGATCCCCGGCAGCCACCGTTGCTCAGACAGCGCGCGCTGCGCACGCTGGTCCAGCTCAAGAACGCCGATGCCGACATCGCGGTCGGCCTGTTTGTCGAGCGCAGCCGGCCGACCGGCCGCGACCGGTGGTGGCGCCCACTCGATCATTGGCAACAACCGGGCAGCGGACGCGCCATCTTCGCGCTGCTCGGTCGCCACCTCGATGCGCCCGACGGCAGCCACTGGATCCTGCTGCGCGGCGGACCACTCGGCGACAACGGTCACCTCTGGCTGATCCAGGCCAACGCCGACGGCAGCGCCGGTGATGCTTTTGGCATGCTCGGCCAGCGCTGTCCCAACACCGCCGTGCACGAGGGCATCATACCCGGAGCGATCGCGGACGTCCGCTGGAGCGGCGATCAACTCGCCGTGCACTGTGTGGGCGCGAACGCGCCATTCGCGGTCGCGCTGGCCAGCGTGCTGTCCGATCGCGACGGCGACGGCATCAACGACCGGGCCGAGGAGTTGCTGCACCTCAATCCGCTGGTCGCCGACAGCGACCTCGACGGCATCTCCGACGGCGAGGATCTGACTGCTAACGGACGCGCGGGCGAACCGATGCTCGAGCGCGATCAGATCGTCGGCGCGATCGTGCGCGATCGCTTCGGTGCGCTTGGCAGCGAACAGAGCTCGCAGCCGACGCTGATCGTCCACGCTGGCGCTTACAACTGGGAGACCGCGACCACGCCGCTGCTGACCTACAACGAGGAGGAGCTGGCCTACGCCTGCGATGTGACCGGCTGCGCGGACGTGCCGAGCCTGGTCGTCGCGCCAGCGCCGAGCTGCGAGCTACCAGGCCTGGCCGCCTGTGGCCCGTACCAAAAATTCGCCTCCCAACGGCCGCTCGATCCGGACGAACGCGTCGTCATCCGGCGCCTGCGCGGAGGTCCGCCTGGTGACCAGGACGCGTCCGTGCTGGTGCGCAAGGTGGGACGGTTCTGGGTGGTGGAGGAAGTGACAGCGTTATGAGGGGCGGCGCCGGGGCAACCACGCCACGATCGCGACCAGAGCCAGCAGCGGTAGAGCATTGCCCGCCGGTGCGCCGCCGCAGCCGCCGGACGTTTCGCCCGCCTTGGGCAGACAGTCGTACGCCGGCGTGACCAGGTCCGACCGGACCGTCAGCTCGACGTCATTCTGGAACTTGCTCGGCGCCTGGTCGGTGTGCAGCCGGACCAGCTTCTTGCCGGTGAGCTTGCCCTGCAGCAGCGGCGCCGAGAACGTCATGCCCGGCTCGTTGCCGGCGTATTCGACGACGAAGCCACCACCCTTGGCGTCGATCGCCTGCTTGAGCAGGTCGTTGTAATTGGCGTTGCCGTCGGCGTCCTCGGTCAGTGCGCTCTTGTCGATCGACACCAGCTCGTAGTTGGAGGGTGCCAGCAGATCGCCGGCCGCGACGTAGAGCACCAGGCTAACGCTCGTCGTCACCGACAGTGACGACAGCTTGATCGGGAACACCGGAGCGCCCGTGTACGGGATGTGGATCGCGACCGGACCGAGCACCGGCTGGTCGCCCTGCAGCGCGTTCGCGCCGACCTTGAACGCCACGAACGACCAACCAGCGTCGATGTAGTTGTTGACCACCAGCGTGATCGCGTTGTTGGTCGGGTAGTTGTGCGACTGCATCCAGGCCGTCAGGTCCGAGCCATCGCTCGCCGACAGCACCGCATAGTCGAGGTTGTCGAGCTTGCCTTCGGCCCAGACCGTGACGTTGCCCTCGCCCTTGTACTGCAGTGCATCGGTGGCGCAGGCGCCGCCGGCCTGGCAGCTGACCAGCATCGGTCCGGTCATCTGGCCCAGCGTGTCGAACAGATCCTTGTCGACCAGCACCGGCACGTCGGGCACTGCCGGCGTCGGAATCAGCCAGCCGAGCTCGGTGGCGTTGCCCTGCACCGCGATCTGCAACACGTAGTCCAGGCTGTCGCTGTTGACGATCAGCATGGCCCGCTGTGCCACCTCGTCGGCGTGGCTGTTGGCGAACGTCAGACAGGGGCAGGCGTTGGCCGGACGCGATACACCGAGCGCCGTCACCGCCAGCGCCCAGAACCCGATCGAGACCAGTAGGCGATGCATGGGAACCTCCGACTTCCGTGTTAGTCTCGGACCTCGCCGAGGAGCCTACCATGACCGACCCAGCGATCGAAAACCTGGTGGAGCGCGCCGTCGAGCTGGCGCAGCGGCAGTGTCTGGACGACGCGGCCGCCTTGCTCGACGAGGTGTTGGCAGCACAGCCCGAGCACCTGCGCGCGCTCGACGTGCTCGGCTTCGTGCGTTACTTCCAGCAACGTTACGCCGACGGCGAGGCACTGTGCCGCCGTGCGCTGGCGGTCAAACCTGACCATCCGTATGCCCATAAGGGACTCGGGTTGCACCTGGCCAAGCTGGGTCGCCTGGACGACGGCGTGGCCATGCTCGAGCGCGCGATCGAGCTGGCGCCCAATTGGAGCGACCCGTACTGGGATCTCGCGGTCACCCTGGTCGAGGCCGGTCAGCACGCGACCGCGCGCGCCGTGCTCGACCGCGGTAAGGCCGCCATTCCAGCCGAGCGGCCGCGCTTTGCCGCCTTTCAGCGCCAGATCGACGCGACCGAACGCGCAGCCAAGCGCGGTCAATAGGCGACCGCCATCGGCGCCGTGGCATGGGTCGACTCCCGTTCACGTGAAGCGCCGCGGATCTCGTGCTCATCGCGTTCGAAGCTGTCCTGAAACTTGTAGACGAGCACGGCAGCGCCGGCCGCAGCGACCGAGCCGATCACCATGGTCAGGCAGGCTGCGCCGCCCGAGAGGCTGGCCGGAATCAGGGCGCTGCCGGTCGCCACCTCGGGCAGATAGGTCCGGGTATTGATCGTGGACCCACTCGCCTGGGCCACGATCACGCCGACAACGCTGGCGACCAGCCCGGCGGTTCCGCCGAGTGCAGACGCCACCAGCGCCGGCGCCCAAAACTGGCTGCAGTGCCAGCCTCGCGCCAGGCCAATTCCGAGGGTGGCGCCCGCCATGGCCGAGGCCGCACCGATCGGCATGCTGAAGAGGCAGCAGCCGCAATAACACGGGCTCAAGAAAGTCAGTGCCCCGACGCCCAGCGCGCCGACCAGACCACCGCTGATGGTGGCGATCGCCACCACGGAGCCGCCGTTGCCGAACAGCCAGTCGAGCGGACCCGGGGATGGCGCTGCTGTTTCGGTGGACGGCGGCGGCATGGCCTCGCTGGGCGTGCTGCCCGGCGCGATCACATCGGGCACCGTCACGATCGGAGCGGTCGGAGGCTCGCTCTCCGCGGCCGAACTCTCCTGCGCCGAGACCACCGCCGGTGTTAGCACCAGCAGCAGCACTGACAGCAAGAGCGCAAGTCGAAGGCCCAAAAGTCTCACTCAGCCGCCGACGCGACCCGCATTGCGGTAGCCGCCGAATGGCGCGCCCCACGGTATCTTGGCGGCCGGCTTGCCGGTCTTGAACTTGCGGATCGAGGTGCCGTCCCAGACGTAGAGCGAGCCATCGGGACCGAGCACCGGCGCTGGCGAGAGCCCGGTGTTGAGCACGGTCGAGAAAGTCATGATGCCGCCGTCTCCCGATCGCACCTCGCCCGCGGTCGGGTTGTACATGGCCCAGCCCAGCTGTTTACCAGCGCGGTCGAGCGCAACCACGGCGCCGTCTGTGGCGACGTAGAGCGTACCGTCTTCGGCCACGGTCGGCCGTCCCGATGGGTGGTGCCGTACCGTGGTCTGCGTGCTGAGCGCGAGCGGCCCGAGCGCTGCACTGTTCGAATCGTACGGCGCGCTCAGCGTGTAGAAGCCGTCGTACTTCCACAGCAGGCTGCCGTCTCGCCGCAGCGCATACAGCGGATCGATCGTTTGCTCGGACGGGAACTCCGGCTCGGGGTCGTCGCAGCCGCCGTTCTGGGCCCAACCCTGCCACACCGGGAAGTAGACCGCGTCGCCGGTCACGGTCGGCGCAGCTGCCACTGTGCAGTCGCTGCAGTCCGGTTCGAACGTCCATTCGGAGCTGCCGTTGTCCGACACCCGCACCAGCTTGCGGTCGCCGGTGACGACGTAGGTCTCGCCGTCGGGGCCGGGCGCAAAGTCGCGGATGCCGCTGTCGTCGGTGAACCGCCAGCGAATGTTACCGTCCTTTTCCTCTGTCACCAGGGCCTGGAAAGTGGCACCGCAGTCCCTGGCCCCGACCAGATATTGCAGGGAGCCGTCGGCCGCGACTGCTGCTGGCGACGCATCGTCGCGCGTGCGCACCACCGAGCCGGTCTCCGCCTGCAGGGTCGTCAGCTTGCGACTGGTGCGCTGTTCCGAGGTGACCGCAACGTGCACCTCGTCGCTGCCGATCGACGGCGGCGCGGTCACGCTGTCGCCACCGATCGTCTGCGTCCAGCTCACCTGGCCTTCGTTGCTGGCGCCCTGGACCATCGCCTGGCCACCCTGGTCGCCGACCGCCACGAAGATGCGGCCGTCGTTGGTCAGCGAGGGAGCAGAGCCGGTGCCGGCCAGTTGCTGGAGCTCGAACGTGCCACCCTCGCGCCCGACCTCGGTCAGCCGGTCGCCCTCGACCACCAGCACCGTACCGCGGTCGGTGGCTACGGCCGGCCAGCGCAGGGGCCGGCCGCTCCACAGCGACTCGATCCAGCCGGGCTCGCCAAAGTCGCCGCAGATCGCCAGCTCACCGTCGTCTTGACAGGGATTGCAGGCGGTCGTGCTGGCGATCATTGCGAGCACCACCGAAGTTGCCATTGCGGTACCTGCGATTCTTTTCACGCTGCCCTCCCGGCGAACGGTCCGAAAACGGACGTTCGCTCTGCGGACCATTTGCATCGTACCAAACACCGGACCCAGCCGTCATTGTCACCGGCGGCCGCGTTTCGCTTCCAGCAGGACCCGTGCCAGCACCCTTGTTTGTCGTTACCAGCCCGTGATCATTGGTGAGCAGTCGTAGCATCGCCCGGCGCCACTGCAGTAGCCGGCGCAAAAGTGTGACATGCGCGCCCGGTACCCGTGCAGGCGCGTCACGCCCCGTCCTCCAATTGGCAATAGGCGAGCGACTCCGTCACCTGCTAAAAGCCTGGGCGAGATCAACCTGGCTCCGCAGCAGATGCGGCGCCGCCGGAGCTTTTCGTGACCGACCTGGCAGGCTATCAGCGCACATTTTTACGTGGACTCGCACACGGCCAACCGGTGTTGATCCACATCGGACAGCGCGGTTTGACCGATCCGCTGCTGGCCGAACTCGAGCGCTGTCTCGACCAGCACGAACTGGTCAAGGTCAAGTTCATCGCGGCCAAGGACAGGGCCGCCAAGCAGCAGCTGGTCGACGCCATCGCGCAGCGCACCGACAGCGCATGCGTCGGCCAGGTCGGCCACGTCGCCATCTTCTACCGCCCGCAGGAAGATCCGGAGCGCCGGGCCGTCAAGCTGCCGACGCGCCGGCGCAGTCCGAAATAAAGCCGGGGCAGCTCAGCTGACGTCGGCCTTGAACGCCTTGGTGGTCAGGGCGTCGATGAGCAGACCGTAGATGGTCCCGGCGACCAGGTAGGGGACCGTCTTGTCGGGCTGCCAGAGCGCGAGGCCCGGCCCCACGCTCATCAGCAGACCGAACAGCGGACCGCGCAGGAACGGATTCATCTTGAGCGAGCAGACACCGATGACAACACCCATCATCGTGCGGTTGGCCAGGCCGGCGAGAATGAACGCCGGTCCCCATGGCGTGCCGCCGAGAAAATGGCCAAGCATCAGGCAGATGATGCCGCAGCAAAATCCGAAGACGGTGGCGAGACCGATGCGTTTGCCGTTCATCTGACACTCCCGATGGTTGATTGATGCACTCGTTTACCACACCGCCGACTGAAAGTATCGCGCTCGACACGCCGCGTGGTTTGACACCTCGGTAGGCGCAGTCTAGCTTGGCGGCGATGACCTCCCGCACCCTGGCCGCACTGTTCGTCGTCGCCGCACTCGGCGCCTGCAACAGTGGCAGCTACCGCGCAGTGCTGGTCTATCCGGCGGACGCCGAGTTCGATCGCGCGGCAACGGTCGAGCTGTTCGTCGGCGAGCAGATGGGCTGCGCCGAGCTCAAGCAGCAAAATACGCTGCCGCGGCTGGTCTTCGATGCCCACGGCGACGCACCCACGCTCGGCCGCGTCGAGTTCGGTCGGATCGCCGTGCTGGCCAAGGTACGAGACACCAGCTGCACCATCTTTCTCGCCGGCTGCGCCGAGGCCGTGGTCGAGGCCCGCAGCGACGTCATGCTGCGCATCCCGCTCGAGGCCAGCAGCGGTGGTGGCTGCCGCTCGGGCGAGCGCTGCATCCAGGCGCGCTGCGTGGTGGCCGACGCTGGCGCCGGCGACGCGGCACAACCTGACACCGCGCAACCCGATGCGACACGGCCCGACGCTGCGCAACCCGACGCTGTGCAACCCGACGCTGCGCAACCCGATGCTGCGCTGCCAGCAGACATCACCAGCAACCTGCTCGGCCGCTGGACCTTCGACGAGAACACCGGCAGCGTCGCCCACGACAGCTCCGGCAACAATCGCGATGGCACCATCTCCGGTGCGACCTGGACCACCGGCCACTCGGGCAGCGCGCTCTCGTTCGATGGTAACGGCGACTCCGTGATCGTACCGTCGACGACCGCGCTCGACCTGCGCGGAGCAATGACGCTGGCAGTCTGGATCTTGTCAACCGGCCAGCAGGCGACCTGGGCCCGCGTGATCGACCACGACTACAATTCGTCTTACTCGCTCAGCTTCGGCGACGGCGTCGACGACCTCGAGTTCTGGCTCGACGGCCAGAAGATCGTCGATTCGGGCGACGGCGTGATCGCGCACGACGTCTGGAAACACGCCGTCCTCACCTACCAGACCAGCGGCGCGACCACGCTCTACATCGATGGCGTAGCGGTCGCCAGCGCGACACATCCCGGTGCGATCACCGGTGCCGCCAGCAATCTCTACTTCGGCTCGGCCGCTGGGTATGATTTTGCTGGCCGTCTGGACGGCATCCGCGTCTACGACCGGGCGCTCAGCGCTGACGACGTGGCTGCACTGTTTGCTGCAGGGGACTAACGCGCGCGCATCAGGTACTCGAACGGATTGATACTCCCCGACGAATAGTCGCCGCGGTAGATCGAGAAGTGGACGTGCGGCGCGGTGCCCTGCGCGCTGCCGGTGTTGCCCACGGTTCCGATCGGGTCTCCGGCGTTGACGTGCTGGCCAGCTCGCAGGTTCTCCAGGCTGTCCAGGTGCGCCATGTAGAAGTACTCGTCGCCGCGCTTGATGGTGACGCAATTGCCGCCCACGCTGGTGTAACCAGAATGGACGATCTCGCCGGACACCGGCGCCACCACCGGCTGGCCCTTGGGAGCAAAGATGTCCACGCCGAGATGGCCATCGGGGTGGCTGGCATTGGTCGGGCTGCGGCTGTAGTCCGAGTTGTGGGTCGCCGTGTTGGAGTCGAAGTTGTTCCAGTTGCCGTCGTAGCCGATGTTGTAGCGGCCGCCGGCGATCGGGAAGGTCTCGAGCTCGGCGCCACGAGCATCGGGATTGGTGACCGGAGCAGTCGGTTGAGCCGGGTTCGTCGGGTTGGTCGCCGGCGCCTGGCTGCCGCCCGGCAGTTGCAGCACCTGGTTGGGGTGGATGAGATTGGGGTTGCTGATGTTGTTGAGCCGCTGCAGCTCTTGCCAGGTCGTGCCATGGCGCTCGGCGATCCCGGACAGGGTGTCGCCCGGCTGCACGGTGTAAGTCGCAGGCCGGCCCGACGCCGGCTGGTCCGACGCTGGCGGCGTGTTCGCCGGTGGCGCGGTGTTGGGCTGAGGCTGCGCCGGCGCTGCCGTCGCACTGGGCGGACTGTCGCTCAGATTGCCGTCTCTGAGAATGTTGTGCCGCCGATTGTTGCCGTACTGGCCAGCGTCGGCGAGGTCGGCAAAGCGCGCCTGGATCTCGCGCTCGCTGCCGCCACCCCGTGCCGCCTGGTCGAGCATTTCCCGGGTGCCACCGACGCCGTTTTGCACGCACGAGTCGAATAGCAGGGCCTGCGAGCGTTCGCTGGTCAGCCCGTGATCCTTGCCCATGGCCACCGCCGGATTGAAATAGCCGCTCTTGGCCAGGTCGCGCTGCACCTGCTGGAACTCGGGCACGCGCCCAGCCTCCTGAAAGCGCGACTTCCACTCGGGCGTGTTGAAGTTGGCGCTGCGCACGTAGCTCTCGTCGAGCAGCTTGTTCGAGTCCGCCCCGAAGGTCTGCGCGAATTTTTCGGGATTTGCCTCGTTCATGCCGCGCAGCAGCGACGGCAGCGAGCCCGACTTCTGGTTGAACTGGATCAGACCAAAGCTGATGCCGTGGCCGGCGTCGTTGGGGTTCCAGGCGTCGTAACGGCCACCGCCTTCAGTGCGCGCGGTGTAGTCGATGATGCGATCGGACGGAGACAGGCCGTTGCTGTTGTTGCTGGGCGGGGTGTTCGCAGCAGGCGCCTCACCCGGCGCCTGCAACTTCGTGGGGTCGACGCCCCCCGACGGCGGCCGCTTGGGATCGCCGCCGCGCGGGTAGCTGCCATCCGGGTTGGCCGGGATCGGCTGCGCCACGGGCCGGCTGCTGGCGTCGGGGATGTTGAGCTGCTGGCCGGGGTAGATCAGGTTGGGATCTTTGATCTGCGGATTGGCCTTGGTCAGGTCATCGAGCGAGACGCCGTTTTGCCGGGCGATGGCCCACATGGTGTCGCCGCGCTGTACCGTGTGCGTGCCGCCGCCGGCAGGCTGTTCTCCTGCTGGGGGCTGCGCGCCGCCACCCGGCAGATTGACCTCCTGACCCGGATAGATCAGGTTGGGATTCTTGATCTGCGGGTTGGCCTTGATCAGCTCGTCCAGCGGCACACCATTCTGCTTGGCAATACCCGACAGGGTGTCGCCCGATTTGACGGTCACTTTGCCGGCGTCGCTGCCCGCGGACGGGGCCACTGACTGCGATGAGCTGCCAACGCGATCAACTGCCATGGTGACACCTCGAGCGCCCGCTGGCGCACAGCGATTCCACTCCGATCGGAGTATCGCGAGTGGAAGCTGGCCGTTGCAGTTTCCTATATCCCCCCGCTGACGTAGGCTAAATTTCAGCAGGTGTGGCTAGAGGGCCCTGATGACACGAAATATTGCGATTTTGCTTGCGGTCTGCGCGGGCGCCCTCGCCTGTCGACCGTTTCCAGCCACGCCGTGCAAGACTGACAGCGACTGCCCCGCGCCAGCGTATTGCGACCTCGCCAGCAGAATTTGCGTGAGCGGTGTCGACGCCGGGCACGATGCCAGCGTGACCGCCGAAGGGGGCACTGGCGACGCGATCGCGGGCGACGGTGCGCAGCACGATGGCGGAGGCGCCGACCTGCAGGGCCGCGATGCCATCGCTGCAGATGGCGGGACCGAAGACTCCAGCGGCGCCGACAGCGCGCACGGAGATCGGCTGGCGCTGGATGCCTCGCCGGGCGACCTCGAATGGCGCGGCGACGGCTGGCTGCTGACCTTCGTCTTTGCCGGACCGGTCACCTTCAATGCCGAGATCGGAAGTGACGGCGATCCCGGAATCACACCCGAGTGGAATTGCCAGGACGGCACCTGGCGATCGGGCGACGTCGCCTACTGCCTCGAGTCGACGGATGGCGTCACTGCCGCCACGGTCGAACCGATCGAGCTTGCGCCCTATGTCACCCGGGTCGCGTCCTTCGAGGATGGTCTGATCGCGTTCCCCGAGGGGCTGGATCGACTGAACGGGTTGCAGACGCTCGATCTCCGGGCCAACTATCTCAGCGGTCGGATCCCGACCATGCTCGGCGATCTGGGCCAGCTCACGTCGCTCGAGCTGGGATGGAACTACCTCGACGGCGCCATTCCCGACGCGCTTGGCAGGCTGCATCAACTCACCTACCTGGGGCTGACCCAGAACGCGTTGACCGGAACCGTTCCGCAGACTTTCAGCGAGTTGCAGCAGATCGAGGACCTCTCGCTCGGGCAGAATGAGCTGAACGGATCGTTCCCGACTGTCTTGCTCGACTTGACCACGCTGACCCGGCTCGACCTCGGCAACAATTGGTTCAGCGGCCAGATCCCGTCGACCATCAACGCGCTTGATTCGCTGACCTACTTGCATCTCAACGGCAACGGGTTTGGCGGCGCGATCCCGACCACCATCGGCGGCCTCAGCCACCTGACCGAGCTGGAGCTGGGCTGGAACAACCTCACGGGCACCATCCCGCACGCCATCGGCGCGCTGACGGCGCTCGAGGCCCTGGGTCTGTCAAACAACCAGCTGACCGGGCCGCTGCCGGAAGAACTCGGCCAGCTACCCGTGCTGGTCCGCCTGTATCTGGGCGGCAACCAGTTCGGCGGCGACTTCCCGCCGCTGCTGCTGGGCATGCATCAGCTGATCGAGCTGGAGGTCCAAGACGATGGGTTCACGGGTGCGATCCCGACTTTCGCTGGATTCAATGCGATCGAGAACCTGCGGCTGTCGAGCAACGAGCTGAGCGGCCCGATCCCGATCGAGTTCGGGGCGCTGACCAACCTGCGCTTTCTTAGACTCGGGTACAACCATCTGACCGGTGCGATCCCGGACGCGCTCTGCAGTCTCGTCGACCTCGAAGAGCTGGACCTGGCCCACTACCCCTACGACTCGATCCCGGGTCTGGATGGCGTGATACCGACCTGCCTTTCGAGCCTGCACTCGTTGACCAGGATCTATCTCGGCTACAACCAGCTGACCGGCAGCTTTCCACCGGTCCTGCTCGACATGACCTGGCTGGTCGCGCTCTATCTCGCTGGCAACGGATACGTCGGCACCATCCCACTGACCATCGGCGACTTGGGCGCGCTGCAGGAACTCGATCTCTCGGACAACGGATTTTACGGCCCGGTCGAGCCTGCGCTGGGATCGCTCACCAACCTGGAAGTGCTTAATCTGGGCGGCAACAACCTCGACAGCGGCATTCCCACGTTTCTCGGCAGCATGCCTGCGCTGAGCACGCTCACCCTCAGCGACAACACGCTGGGCGGCACCATCCCGAACGAGCTAGGCAACGCGACCGCGCTGACGGGATTCAACTGCATCTGGTGCGAGCTCACCGGTGCGGTGCCGGCTGGCTTTGCCCGCCTGACCCGCATGAGGACGCTCATACTCAGCAACAATGCGCTGACCGGAGTTGCCGGCGGTGTGGTCGACGCGCTCACGCAGATCGAGGATCTGCGGCTCGACGGCAATCTGCTGGACCAGGCCGCCCTCGACCTGATCCTGACCGAGATCTATGCGGCGCGCGCCAGCTACACCTCCTCGCCCAATCTGAATCTCGCGAACAATCCGGGCGCGCTGTCGGGAAACCTGACCAACCCGAGCAACAATCCGGGCACCGGCCAGTCCAACGGCGACTGGCATTGGGACGGCACCTGTCACCGCCCGCTCACGCCGAAGGCGATGATCTTCGCGCTGTCCGCCGACAACTGCGGCGAGGGGTTCCAGCGCTGGACCGTCACCTTTGACAACTGAGGGTCACCGGCCAGGCGGCGAAATCAGCAGCGGCTCGCGGCGGACGGCGGCGCTGACCGCTACCACACGTTCTCGAAGTCGGTGATGTGCCGGCTGCTGACCTGGTAGTCGCGCACGAAGTCGCGACCGTGGTGCGCGATGTACAACTGCTGGTACTCGCGGTAGCGCAGGAACATCCAGAGTGGCGCGCCACCGTAGGCCGCGGCCGCGCGCAGCGAACAGCGCCGTAGCACCTTGCGCGCCGCGTCCTCGTCCATGCCGGCGGTCGCCCGGAAGCTCAGGTTGGTCGAGAACTCCTGGCTGTCGGTCACGATCGAGGCGATGCCGAACTCGGTCGCCTTCTCGCGCAGCAGGCTCTGCTTGCCCAGCGTGAAGACCGAGCGGCCGTACGAGTGCATGACGTCGACGTTGTCGCAGATGGCGTCGATGGTCTGCTCGGCCTCGGCCGTCGTCTCCGTCGGAAAGCCGAAGAAGAGGTAAGCGCTGTTCCAGATGCCGGCCGCAGTGGCGTCCCGCAGCACCTGCCAGCGTCCCGCGTGGTCGATGCCCTTGTTGATCAGGCCCAGGATGCGCTCGCAGCCGGTCTCAAAGCCCCACAGCACCAGCCGCAGTCCGCCGGCGTACAGCTTTTGCAGCCGTCGCTGGTCGAAGGTGCGCTCGAGCCGGCCATTGCAGATCCAGCTGACGTCGAGATTCTCGGCGACGAGCCGATCGGCCAGCTGCTCCATGTACTGCGGCGTCATGCACTCGTCGGCAAACTCGAAGTGGCGGACGTCCCACTTCTCCTTGAGGTGACGGATCTCCGCCACCACGTGCTCGACCGACGCCTGGTCGCGGCGCACGCCGAAGAACGAGTCGCAGAAGGTGCACTTGCCCCAGTAGCAACCCTTGCTGGTCTCCATGCAGACGACCAGCTCGGGAGTCAGATAGAGATCGAGCGGCAGCCCGCTCAGGTCGTGAAAGCCGCGGCTCTCGAGCGGCTCGGGCTCGCACTCCGGCGTCACCTGCACCGTGCCAGCGGCCGTCGGAAAGGCCAGGTTGGGCACCTGGTCGAGCGGCTTTTTTGCGGCCACCGAGTCGAGCAGAGCGCACAGCGGCCGCTCGCCCTCGCCAAAGCTGACGCTGTGGCAAAAGTGCTCGAAGAAGGCCGGCCGCTGTCGCAGGTTCTCGACCAGGCGGGTGAAGAAGTTGCCGCCGATGTTGATGTGCACCTCGGGCGCCACCCGCTTCTTCAGCTCGTAGGCCAGGGTCAAGCCGGGCAGCAGTTGCGAGAAGGCGTTGATCGAGATGCCCAGCACGTCG
>Ga0315268_10001976_pt1 | contig 23389 bp, 21 predicted proteins | sample C1_top_MG_FD_204535 | JGI IMG/M metagenome (GOLD analysis project Ga0315268, IMG submission 204535) | Sediment microbial communities from Yellowstone Lake, YNP, Wyoming, USA - C1_top | ecosystem: Environmental > Aquatic > Freshwater > Lake > Sediment | place: USA: Wyoming | collected 2017-08-01 | reverse complement strand
GTTGTGGGGTTTTATGACGGGCATCCGGACGCCGGCGGCGTGTTGCTGACGAACGTGGTGTTGCCCGGCTGGCTGACCGCGGCGACGAGGACAGTGGCGAGCGCGTTGTGGGTGGTGCCTGAGCCCGCGGCGCCGCATGTGCTGTACGCGGTGGTGAACGGGACCGACCTGGCGACTGAGTTCGACGTGTCAAACAACGTGCAATGGGTGAGCATCGGCGGGACCGACCTGGCGGTGGGACTGGTGTCGTATCGGGCCGAGACGAACGGCGCAGTGCGGGTGATCGCGCAAGTGCAAAACCTTGGCGCGCCGACAGCGAGGAATTCCGTGTTGGCCATCCGTCGGGACGGGGCGACAAATGCGCCGTTGGCGGCAGCGGAGGTGCCCCCGTTGGAACCGGGCCGACTGGCCCAGGTGGCGCTGGATTTGCCGTTAGGGACGCAACCGGAAGGGGAACAAGTCTACCGCTTGTTCGCGGACGAGACGCGCGTCGTGGCGGACGTAAACACAAATAACAACACCACTGCGTTCGCAGTGAATCTGTGGATTGACTCAGACGGCGACGGCATACCTGACGGCTGGATGATCCTGCATTTCGGGCATCCCACATGGTTGCCGGGCGATTTGTCCAGGGCTCAGGATGATGCCGATGCCGATGGGATGACGAACCTGGCCGAGTATCTGGCGGGGACGGACCCGCGCGACAACACGTCGTTTTTGAAGATTGAAACGGTGGCGGCCAGCGGTCTTGGCACGGCGAACAGCCTGGTGCAACTTACTTGGGGCTCGCAGATGAATCGGCTTTACGAAATCCAACGCGCTCCGGTGGTGAACGGGCCATTCGCCCCAGTCGTATCGCACCTGATGTCCACGCCACCGGTCAACAATTGGTTTGACACGACAGCGACGAACGCGAGCCAGTTCTTCTATCGGCTGCGGGTCGAGTAGGCCGCGAAGGCACGGTGGCCGCGGTGCTGGTCGTGGATAACTCCGGCTCGATGAGCGGCGCCGGCGCCAGCGGGAAGTCAAAACTCAAAGAAGCCGTCGCCGCCGCCCAGGACCAACTGGCCGCCTTGCGGGACAAAGACTCCGCCGCTTTGGTGCTGTTGGTGGACGACCCGACTGTGCCCGTTGTCCCGGCGCTGACCACCGACAAAGCCGCCGTCAAAGCCGCGCTGGAGCGCGTCTCCGAAACGGAAGCCACCGGCAGCGTGGCGCGCGCCCTGGAGCGCGCCCTCGCCCTGCTTGCCCCGGCTACAGCCAGGGACTTGGAAATCCACGTCTTCTCCGATTTGCAGGCCAACAATTGGGCCAGCCCTCCGAGCAAGGGCGCGCGCCACGGCAAGGCACCTGGGTCGTCGTGCACCGCCTGGCCTCGCCCGGCGCGGGCAAGCTGAACTTGGCCTTGACATCCGTCCGCCTGCCAGACAAAGTGATTCTGAGCGGACGGCGGGTCCCCTTGCAGGTGAGCGTGGACAATCTCTCCGGCGTCGAGGGCCGGGCGCGGTTGAACTGGACCGACGACGCCGGCAACCAGGGCTTGGAACAATTGACCGTGCCGGCCCACGGCGAGCGCACGCTGACCCTCCTGCTGCGGGCCCCGAACCCCGGCCACCGCTGGCTCAACTTGTGGCTCGAAGGCGACGAATTCACCGCCGACAACCGGGCCGGGCTGGCCTTCTTCTGCGCCGAGCGCCGCTTGGTGCTCTTCGCCGGCAGACGCGAGGAATTCGGCCCGTTGCCCCTGGCCATCTCGCCCACCAGCGATGGCCGGCTGTCGGGGCTAATCCCGCAGGTGGTCGAGCCTTCGGGGCTGGCGGCAAAGCTGCGCCAGGCCGGCCCGGTGTTCCTCGTGCTCACCTGGCAAGCCTGGCCCCAACTCAACACTGGCCCGGCAGCCGCGCCGCTGCGCCAGTTCTTTGCCGCCGGCGGCTGCGGCCTGCTGCTCCCTTCCGCCACGGGCGCGCCCGCCGGCCCCGGGCGCGTGGAGGGATTGGACGCCGCGCTCGAACGGTTCCAGACCAACGCCGCCGGCCGCGCCACGGTGGTGCTGCACCCGGCCCACCCGATTTTCAACGATCTGCGCGACGAGAAAGGCGAGGTGCCTTGGCATAATGTCAAGGCCTTTCGCTGGCAACCGTTGCGGTTGGGCGTGGCGGCCACGCCGCTGCTTGGCTTCGACGACGGCCAGGTCATGCTGGCCGAACTGAAGCTGGGCAAAGGCACGCTGTTCCTCAGCGGCATGGCCTTCGCGCCGGATTGGACCACCCTGCCGCTCAAGCCCGGCTTCCTTGCCCTGGCGCAAAGCATGGCGCTGACGGGCGCCAGCGCCAGCCAGAATCCCGCCCCCCTGGTGGCCGGCGAACCGTGGCGCCAGAACCCGGCCCAGCCGGGGGAACTACACGTGCAATCGCTCACCGGCGGGCCGCTGGACTGGAAAGGCCGCCGCGCCGATTTGGCCACTTTTCCGCGCGCCGGCGTCTATACGGTGCAAGCCGGAACGAACCTCGCCCATGTCGCCGTGCGCGCGTCCGACAAAGAAGGCCGCCAGCAATTCATCACTGGCGATGAGCTGCCCGCCCTGGGCAAACTCGCTTACACCGTCACCACCGAAAGTGGCCGGGGCACCCGCCCTGCTGGCACCGCCGCTGGCAAATCGTTGAACCTCAGTCTGCCTTTCCTGCTGCTGGCGGTGCTGGCCTTCTGGCTCGAAGGCTGGCTGGCCAATCCCGGCCCGGTCAAACTGGCACCGCCCAAGCCGGCCTCTGGGTAATTGCAAACTGAGAATTGTAGATTGAGAATTGCAGATTGAAGACCCACCTGCAGAACCTTTGAATTGCCACAAAAGGGCGCAAAGAACTCAAGGAATCCCCTTGCTTCTTGCTTCTTTTCTTCTCTCCGAAGCTATCCCTGAACGAAGACCAACATGTTGGTCGTAAAGCTCCAACCGGAACCGAGTCATCAGCGCAATCCGCGCAATCCGCGGTTGCTCTTTGACCGCGGATTGCGCGGATGGCGCGGATGAGAATGCAGGAGCCATCGTTTTGACGGTCGTTTTTTCTGCTCGTTGAGGTCGCCGACTGGCTCGTAGCGGCTGTTCGCCATCAGGCGAACCTCTTTTCCAGAGCGAAGTCCTGGAAAAGCCACGCGTTATTTCAGCACGTAGCGGCCGTTTTTGAGCGTGCCCAGACGCTTGACCAAGCCCGCCTTCATCAGCGGACGCAGCAGGTCCATCGCACCCTGCTTGGACACCTTCAACCCATCCCAGATTTCTTTCGGGCTGAGACTGCCGCGCGCCTTGAGCATATACAGCAGTCGCTCCTGCTTGGGCCGCAGCACGAGTCTGGCGCGGCCCGCTGCCGGGATTTCCTGAATGCGCCACCACAAAAGCTAGCCCGCCCCGATGCACCGTATCGATAAAGACCGCGAACGGGGCCGCGGCAATCGAAGCCAAGTCAACCGACAACCCGACCGCCGACCAGGGGGTCCAATTCACCAGCCGGCAGTTCCAAGCGCCGTTGCTGGCCGCCCAGGTGCGGCTGAGCATGGACGGGCGCGGGCGCCTGTTCGACAACATCTTTGTGGAGCGGTTGTGGCGCAGCGTGAAGTACGAGGAGGTCTATCTCAAGGACTACGAAGATGTCCCGGCCGCTCGCCGCGGGCTGCGGGATTACTTCCATTTCTACAACACCGAGCGCTACCACCAAGCGTTGGAATATCGCACGCCGCACAGCGTGCACTGGGGAGGATCATAAGCCGGCAAGAGCCAGGGGTCGGCGACCGCAGGGCGCGCGAGCTAAGGCTCGCCGCTCGCGCCCTGCTCGTTCTACTTCGAGATCGACGCCACCGGTTGGCCGAGAATTTCACCATCTTAAATTACCTGAAAAATTGTCTAGACATTGGGGAGGGGCTCATCTGGGTCGCGTGGCGGGGGGCACGAATTTCTGATGCCATTGAAGTTGCCAGAGGTTCTCCAGCTTTACAGTCTCCACGTGGCCATCCACAAAGACCATGTTGATGGCGCCCGGAAGCCGGCTGCCGGCCGGCACGACCCTCGGGGGCGGACGCCCCACGGAGCCGTGCCGGCCAATGCAGAAGCGCGCCATCATTGATGACGTGTCGACAAGCAGGTTGCGGGCTGGTCTGTCGGCGGCTTCCGGCCAGCCGTCGGCCCAGGCGCAGTCAGCGAACACGGGATTTTGGGTAGGCTGCTGAAACTGTCCTTCCTTGCTGAAGTGCAGCGCGCCATCGCCCCAACCGATGTTGCCTTCAACGGAATACATCCAACCGTTCATGCCGTAGCTCCCCTCGAAGCCGGTGTTCCATTGCCTGGGCGCCTCTTTGGGCCCATACCATGCGGCTAAAGCGCTGCCCCACATCTCTTGCTTGGCCAGGCGCTTGACGGGCACTGGCGCGGCGGGGCAGATGCGGATGGCATCCACGGGGACGCTGTTGGTGCGGAGCAGGGCCATCCAGAAATGCTGTGGGTCGTCGTAGCCGCCCAATGGGTAGGTCTTGCCGTGGTCGTTCATGTACATGATGAAACCGAGGCCCATTTGCCGGAGGTTGTTGCGGCAAGCGGTCTCCTGGCCTTTGAGCTTGGCACGGCTCAGCGCCGGCAGCAGCATCGCCGCCAGAATGGCGATGATGGCGATGACCACCAGCAATTCAATCAAGGTGAAGGCCCGCAGGGTCGTGGCCTGAATCGGACCTTTGTCTCTTTTCACAAAATGGAACCTCCCTCAATCCAAGCGGCGGACGGGAATTGCTTCCCGTCCGCCACGGGTCAGTCAATCACCTATCAATCACCTATGCTTATTGCCGGACGCGATAATACCCTTGAACGCCCGTGGGCGTGATAGTCCAGGGACTGCTCGACCCAGTAACGTCCGTATAGGGTCCAACAACGTTCGTCGCTGACTGGAGGACGCCGCCACCCTCCCAGGTCAACACCACGTTGCTGTCAGACCGTGTGATTGTAATAATAGGCCTCACGGGTGGAGAAACGAGCAAGCTGCCAGTCCCGCTGATTTGCGGCGTAGTCGAGGCGCTGTAAACGCCAGGCGGCTTCGCAACCCCACCGATGGTCAGTCCCGCGACGGTGATCGTTTCGGCAAAGTCAAGCTTCAACACAGCGTTCGCGTTGATGATGACCGTTGAAGCCGCGGCCAGCGTAGGAGAGCTGATAACCAACGTGCCTTCGTTGACGGTCGTGGCGCCGGTGTAGGTGTTTGTGCCAGTGAGGGTGAGCGTGCCGGCGCCGAGCTTGGTCAGGCCGCCGCTGCCAGCGGCGATCAAGCTGCAATTGACCGTGACGTCATTGCCGGCGGTGTCGAGAATCGCGCCACCGTCGCCGACCCAAACGCTGTTGGTGTAGGTGCCCTCGCCAGAGGGTGCGTAGGTAAGCGTGATGAAGTCGGCCGACGAAGCCGTGGCCACCACTTTCCCACCGTTCCAGGTGAACCAGCCTTCCCCACCCCAGTCGGCGACCCTCATGGCGATGGATGGCGTGTAGAGCGTGCCCCCGTTCAAGTCCAACACAGGCCACCAACACTCGGCCCTCGTCGTCTCATACGGCGCCGAAAAGTCAACGCCGTTGGTAAGCGTCACCGTGGCGTTACCCGAGATGGTCAGCACCGCCCAGTCCCAAGTGATCGGGACGCCGAAGATCCGATCGGCCGCAAAGCTGCCGCTCGTGATGGCGAGAGTGGCCCGGCCCAGGTCCACATCCCCCGCGATCGAAACCGTCGGACCATTGACCGTCAGCACGCTGACAATATTATTGTGCCTGAATTCTGCGCCATACCCGGTGCTGCCCCCGAGTGCCAGGCTCTCTGCCTGGAGACTGCCGCCGGTGAAGCTGGCGTTGGGGAAGTTGAGGCCCGCGCTGCCCAACGTTACACTCCCCGCCATAATCTCGGTAAGGTTGATGGTCCCCCCGACGGTTGCGAAAAGCGCGTTGTCCGGCCTGGTGTTATCCCAGATGTTGCCGGTCCAGTTGGCATCGGTGGTGTTCCAATTCCCGGTGCCCGCACCGTTGTCCCAGACCAGGTTTCTCGGCGACGTACCGGCAAGGACGAGCAAGCTGCCACTCCCGCTGATTTGCGGCGTATTCGAGGCGTTGTAAGTGCCAGGCGGCTTCGCCACCCCACCGATGGTCAGTCCTGCGACGGCGTTCGTTTCGGCAAAGTTAAGGCTCAACACGGCGGTCGCGTTGATGATGACCGGGGACGCTGCGGCCAGCGTAGGTTGGGTGAGAACCAACGTGCCTTCGTTGACGATCGTCGGGCCGGTGTAGGTGTTTATGCCAGTGCAGGTGAGCGTGCCGGCGCCCAGCTTGGTCAGGCCGCCGAGGCCCAAGGCGGCCAAATTGACGTTGATCCAGACCTCGTGGCCGGCCGTGTCGAGGATCGCGCCACCGTTGTCGACGTAAACGTTGTTTTTTGACATGCCACTATAGACCGTGATGAAGTCGTACGAGTCGCCCGTGGCCACCACTTTCCCACCGTTCCAATTCATGAAGGCTTGCCCCGCGTAGGGTTGAGAGCGGCGGTCGGCGACATTGATGAACGGCGTGTAGAGCGTGCCCCCGTTCAGGACCAAGGCAAAGGTTTCCTTGTGAGGACCTCCTCCCAGCGGGTCAGTCGAACCGTCAATGCCGTTGGTAGCGGTCACCGTGGCGTTACCCGAGATGATGACGTCCGCCCAGTCCCAAGAGTCTTGAGCGGCGATGATCCGATCGGCCGCAAAGCTGCCGCCGGTGATGTTGAGCGTGGCCCGGCCCACCGCCACATCGCCCGCGATCGAAACCGTCGGAACATTGACGGTTAGCGTGTTCCCAACCGGGCCCCTTCTAACACTTGTTGTAATGGGCCCGTTGTTGCGGTTGCCCTGAACGGTCAGGCTGTCTGCCTGCAGACTGCCGCCGTTGAAACTGGCGTTGGTGCAGTTGGCGTCCGCGCTGCCGAACGTTATACTGCCCGCCGCAATGGGCGCCGCAAGGTTGATGTCCCCCCCGACGGTTGTGAACAGCGCGTTGTCCGGCGCGCTGTTGTTCCAGATCAAGCCGGTCCAGTTGGCATCGGTGGTGTTCCAATTCCCGGTGCCCGCACCGTTGTCCCAGAACACGTCCGCGGCGCTGGCGCTTGGGGTGCCCGCCGCCAGCGCCAGCACGGCGAGCACGGCAGCACTGAGGATTTTGGCATAAGCCCAGTGCCGGGCCCAAAGCGTCCCGGTGGAAGGTTTTTGACTAACTCGTTTTTTCATAGGCATTTTTTGATCGTCTTCGGTGGTTTGGTCGAGCCCACAAAGTCCCGACCCTGCAAGTTTATCCGACCTTGCCGAAATGAGAATGGACAAAAACCACGATTCCTTGGCTTTTTTTCACAAGGGCCAGATGAACTGCCGCCCGTTAGCCTGCCGGCGGCGCGACGAGCGCGGCTAGGCGCTGGCGGGTGATGGGGTATTGCCGGATGGCGAGCAAGGCGGCCACGCAAACCAGCGGACGCGCCAGGAACGTCGCCGCGAAACGACCGTCAACCGCTCCGCCTTGAGTCTGGGCCCGTTGTCACGAACACTGCGAAGCCATCAAGATAGGATAACAGATATCAAAATCCTTATGGGCACGCTTCTCTTTGGGCAACGATGCCAAACGTTTACTCCAGCACCATGATTGTATCGACATCGTCCCAATGATCGGCTGGATCGAGCGTCAGACCAACAGCGGTGTCCGTCTGGAGCAACGACACCTTGTGGCCGCTGTCAAGCAGCCGGGCGGAGGAAAAACGACGGCCGTCAGCGGGCGCCGGAAGTTGAAGGCTGCGATCTTTAGGTGGCAGGAACAGATGAACAAAAGTCCGCTTGCCATCAGGGGACTCGGTGGCGACGTAGGCCAAGCCTTCTAGCGGCTGCCGGTCCTTGACCACGTAGGCCCGGCTCGGACGTGTGCCGAACAAGGACGGTCCCGCTTGGTCAACGAGCGCCCCCAACCGCTGGCAGAATGAGGGGACGCCGACTTCCCATCTCCCACCCGGATGCGGGCCAAACGACCAGGCGACACCGCCACCCATTCTGCCGGTAACGGCGGCTTGCAGAATGGTGTAGCGGTAGGCCAGTTCCGGGCGCAAGTGAACCGTGGTGCCTTTGGCCCACCACTCATCGGTGATGTTGTGACACCGGAGCCAGGTGGTGGCCGGGTAAGGAGGTCCCATCCGCTCCAGTGCCCCATAATCGACACAGGCGCGGTTGAGCCCCGAGTTCTGGATGAGCCAGGCGCCCGGTTGCCGGTCCAGAATCGTCTTGCGCAGCCTAGGCGCATCGACTTTCCTCGGCAGCCCGCCGTCAATGTAGTAGCCCGAGACGTCCTTGCCGTAACGCTCCACCACCTCGGCTATCACCTCGTTGATGAAATCATTCCAGCGGGCGAACGGCGGTCCGTCGTTCCACCCGACCCGATGCTGGTCCTCTCGCGTGAAATCATGGCCGTCGCTGGGATGAATGTAGAGCATCGGGCGGATGTTTTTAGCCTTCAGCGCCCGGACCAGGTCCCCGACCGCGTCGCGGCGCGAGCAATGGCCCGGCAGGTGCCGCTTCATCGCGGCGCTGGGGAACAGGACATTCATATTGGCGTGCCAGGCGGTGAACAGGGCATACTGTGCCCGCATGGTGGCAGCCATAGCGGCAAAGTCTTCGACGTTGAGGTTGTCCGCCAGTTCATCCAGACTCCGCACCGCCGTGCCGTCCGCCCACGCGGTCGAGCCAAATTCATAGGGCTTCCCCACGTAAGTGTAGTGGGCAAACAGGCCGAGGTGCATGTCGGTGAAGGGCGCGTGATTGGATGTCTGGCGCAAACCTGGGCCCTCCTCGCCCCACGTCAGCAACGGGCCCGCCAACATCAGCCAGACAAGCACTGCTGCCGCCATGCCCCTTAGCCAACAAAATGTAACAGACACCAAGGCAGCGCCGGTAACTAGCGTGCGGATTCTCGTCACAGGTTGGGACTGGACCTTTGGGCTGGCTGCGTGCATGGCGACTCCTTCGGTTGATCGTTTCATGGCGTTGGCTCCCTTAGTAATTCTTGATTGTTTTCGGTTACTTGGTTAAGGCCACAACATCATTCACAACGGCTGGTGTTGATCTTCAAAAATCATCCTATCCGACTTGCCGAAATTGAGAATGGACAAAAGCTTCGGTTTCTTGTCTTTTTTCCACAAGGGCGAGGTGAACTGCCGCCCCTTAGCCTGCCGGCGGCGCGACGAGCGCGGCCAGCCGCTGGCGGGTGATGGGGTATTGGCGGATGGCGAGCAAGGCAGCCACGCAAACCAGCGGGCCAGCCAGGAACGTCGTCGCCGGCAGCTTCCGCGCGGCCGCGCCAAGGCTGGCCGGGCCCGGCGTGGAGGAAACTTGCGTGCTTTCCCCGCCGCGAGCCGGGGTATCTCTCGATTCAGACAACATGAAATCGGATAGTTCGAGGATAGCACGACGCCAACCGGTCGCGGCAATGGACAAATCCAATTGCTTCGTGGACATTTTTCACAGGCGGCCTGGAAGAAAACCATGGAACTGGAGCGCAACCCAGGCTCGGGAGACAGGCACGGTTTCTACCGCAGCGGTGGTACTACAATTTGTGACGACCGAAGAACTGTTGCCGGTAGCGAGTGGGGCTAATGCCGTTTAATCGTTTGAAGAAACGGCTGAAGTGATACTCGTCGGCGAATTTGAGCTGACAGGCGACCTCCTTGGTCGGCGCGTCCGACTGGATGAGCAGCTTGATGGCTTCCTGGTTCAAACGGCGGCTGAGCCAGGCTTTGGGACTCATCCCCACGTTTCGGCTGAAGGCCATCGAGAACGCCGGGACGGGAAGCCTCATGGCGGCAGCCAAATCGCACACTCGCAAATCCGCCCCGAGTCGGTCTTCCATGATCTCGAAGAGATGCTCGAATCGTCTGTGCGACTGCAAATGCGCGATGATGATTTGTTGGAGGTCCGGCAGGGCTTCGGCCAGCCAACCCAAGATTTGAGCTTGCAGCAGCAAGAGCCACCTCATATCAGGTCCCTCCCCGGACCGTCGGAGCTTGCGAAAGCTGGCTTCATCCCAGCGCCCCAGACGAAGGGGGCGGCGCTCTGGCCAATCCAGCAGTGGATCCACGCCGGGAAGCCACTCGCAGCGGAACTTGATGAAATAGACACGGCAACGTTCCTGGCAGCGGCGCTCGACGGGAGTGCAACCGGGCAGAAACCACGCCCAGCCCGGGGTTAACTCTGTCACCTCGCCAGCGTGGACAACCTGCCGCCGCCCCGAGCTAACAAAGTCAATATGGTGAAGAAAATCGCCTTCCACCCGCCCACCCGAGCTCCAGGACGGCCCCACTTCCGCATAATACAACCCGATGAGGTGAATGCGAAAGCGCTGGGCCAGTTCGAGTCCTTTCTGCGAGCCGGTTTCGCTGAAGAGGGTCTGGCAGCCAAGGTGCGCACTCGGACTGGTTGTATCCTTCAGTTTCACCACCGGCAAAGTTGCCGCCCAAGCTCAACAATTGCAAGCCTGCATGTCGTGTAACTTTCAAAACCGGAAATGGATTTCAGAGAACTGGGCAATGGAGGAGGAGGACGGGGAGGCTGTTGGGGTCAGGGGAGTAACGCAGGTAGGAGATATCGCCGTTGGGGCGCTGGCAACGGATGACGGTGGAGCGGGGCGGGGCGGCTGGGATTTGGGCATCTGGCCAACCCTGCGTTTGCTGCGGAGCTTTCGCTGATTGACCCACTGCCCCACCAGCGGATCGCCGTGTATGACGTGATGCTCAAGCAGCCCCGGCTGCGGTTCCTGCTGGCGGACCCGGCCATACCCATTGATGAGGTCCAGACCCTCGCCGAGCGCCTGCGCAAGTCGCTCTGGGGCAGGCGGACCTTGGCCTGGCTGGTCGGCGTGCCCGCCGTGGCCGCGGTCGTCATGGCCTGGGCCGGGATTTTCGGCGTGATCAGTTACTCGGTCAGCCAGCGCACTCGCGAGATTGGCATTCGCCTGGCCCTTGGCGCCCAGCGGACAAACGTGCTGAGCCTCTTGTTGCGCGAGGGAATGACTCGCGTCGGCGTGGGCATCGGGCTGGGGCTTGGCGGAGCGGTGGCGCTGACGCGAGTTATCGAGAGCATGCTTTTTGGGGTCAGCAAAACGGACCCGCTCACGTTCATTCTGAGCACGCTGTTGGTGGGCGCGGCGGCGCTGGCGGCCTGCTGGCTCCCGGCGCGGCGAACGGCCAACATCGCCCCCATGGTGGCGCTCCGATGCGAATGAAGGGATTTGCGATTGCCGATTGCCGATTGCCGAATGAAGCGCCCCGGAAGGTGGAACCATGAACAAAGCAGACCTGAAAGCCCGCACGAAGCACTTTGCGCGGATGGCGGCGCTGGCGCCCTTATTGCTCGCCGCGAGCTGGCCCGGCTTGGCGGAATCTCTGCCGCGGCTCAAGGTGAGCGATAACCACCGTTTCCTGGTCACGGAATCAGGCCAGCCGTTTTTCTGGCTGGGCGGCACCGCGTGGGAACTGTTTCACCGCTTGGGCCGGGAGGGCGTGGAAAAGTACCTGGCGGATCGCGCCAAGAAGGGCTTCACCGTGATCCAAGCGGTGGTTCTGGCCGAGTTAGGCGGATTGGCCGAAACCAACACCGGCGAGCGCAAGTTCACTCCCCCCACACCCGGCCAAGAACTCGACTGGGTGCTGGTGCTCGACGATGCCGCCAAGGGATTCCCGCCGCCCGGCGCGCGGAAGTGAATTGGCGCCATGAGACCTCATCGTCGAAGCCTCTGTTCCGCCGCCCTGTGGCTCACCGTCCTTGTCAGCTTGGCCGCCGATGCGGCCGAGCACGGGACGCCGCCCGCCGCTGCGGCAGAGGCGGCAGGCTTTCAGCCTCTGCTCTCGCCAGCGGCGCTCAAGGATTGGCGTCAGTGCGGTCCGGGCCGGTTCGTCGTCACCAATGGCGTCGCCACGGGCGAAGGCGGGATGGGCTTGTGGTGGTATGCTGGCCGGCAGTACACGAACTTTGTCCTGCGCGGCGAGTTCGTGCAGGAGCAGGACATTGCCGACTCGGGGGTGTTTCTGCGCTTTCCGGACCCGAAGGGCGACCCCTGGAACGCCGTTCACCAGGGACACGAAATGGAGATTGGCGATCCGAATCCCAAGGACCCGACGTGGCGGACGGGGTCAATCTATCCCTTTGAGGCCTCGACGAGCGCTAATGCCGGGCCCATCGGCCAATGGAATCTTTACGAAATCACCTGTAATGGGTACCATTACTCCGTGCGGCTCAATGGCAAACTGGTGCTGACTTGGACCGACCCGAAGCGGCGAACTGCCGCTGGCTACATCGGCCTGCAGAACTACAACGACGGCAAGACCGTCCGGCACCGAAACCTGCGGATCAAAGAGCTGCCGGCGCTGGCCACCAACTCCATCAGTGCGCCCGGCCCCTGAGGCCAAGGCCGCTTTGGCAGCCCTGGCTCCGCGCTAAACCGACCGCCATCGAAACACCAATCCATGAATACGACATTACCGCAAACCGTGTCTCGCCGTGAGTTCATCAAAGAAACTGCCGTCCTCGGCGCGACCGCTGGACTCGCCCCCACGCTGCTGGGCGCCGAAACTGGCCCGGGGGGAAAAGTCCGGGTCGGCTATATTGGCTGCGGGAACGTCTCGGGGTCGTATTTGCCAAACCTCACCGCCCAGCCTTTCATCGAAGTCGTCAGCGTGTGCGATATCAAGATCGAGCGCGCCCGGAAGCGGGCCGACCAGTTCAAGGTGCCCAACGTGTATCCCAACATTGACGAGATGCTGGCGGGCGCGCCCTTTGACCTCCTGGTCAACACGACTTCGATGCCCTCGCATTACCCCGTCAACAAGATGGCCCTTCTGGCCAAACGCCACGTCTGGTCCGAAAAACCCATGGCCCTCGAAGTGGCTCAGGGCAAGGAACTGTTGGCATTGGCCAAGAGAATCGGCGTCCACCTTTGGGCTGCGCCCACCTGCGTGACCAGTCCGCAGTTCAAATTCATGGCCGAGACGATGGCCAGCGGCAAAATCGGCAAAGTGACCGCTGCGCACGGGGCCTACGGCCACGGCGGCCCCGGCTGGTCCGGGTGGTTTTACCAGAAAGGCGGCGGCAGCCTCTACGACCTGGGCGTCTATAACGTCACCACTTTCACCGGCTTGCTTGGGCCGGTCCAGGAAGTCGTGGGCATGAGTTCAATCCTCAATCCGACCCGCAAGGTGGAAGACCTGGGCGAGGTAAGAGTCGAAGCGGACGAGAACACGATGTTGGTCATGCGCCACGGCAACGGCGTGCTGTCGCACGTGCAAACTGGCTTTGTGTATTTCGACGGCGAGTACTTGCCGGGCGAAAAACGGCGGCTCTACACCATTGACATCACGGGCACCAAAGGCGCGATGCACCTGCAGGGCTGGGATTGGGGACCCAGCGGCGTGGACGTCGCTTTCCAGGGTGAGGCGGCGCTGGAAACCTTCTGCAAGGAGCCTGGCAAGTACAATTGGGTCGGCGGCGCAACCTATGTCGCCGAGTGCCTGCTGACCGGCAAAGCCTGCCTCATCACGCCTGAGCACGCGCTGCACGTGCTGGAGGTGATGAACGCTTGCCACGAATCACAGCGCAGCGGCCGGCGCGTAAAGGTCGAGTCCACCTTCAAATGGCCGTTGTTCGGCTGAACGTTTCTCGCACGACCCTCAACCCTCAACCAGATTATGAACCAGGTCATCCAGCCCGCAGACTCGCCAGCGGTCGCTAAACCCGTTGCGCCCTCGTCCTTGGTCCTTAAGGCCGCTGTGGCCCACACGGCCACTTACTTCATCGCCGGAGTGCTGGCAGTGTGGCTGGCTGATTACCGCGAGTTGTTTTCACATACCCCGTACGCGACCTTCATGCGTGCGCTGGACGATCCCTTCATCAAGATCGGCCCCATGCTCCAGCCCGTCCGCGGAGCTCTTTTCGGACTGGCGCTGCTGCCGTTCTGCGGGGTCATCTCGGCCAAGAAACAGGGTTGGGCGCTGATCTGGCTGCTGCTGTTGATCATCGGCATTCTCTGCCCTTTCGGACCGGCGCCCGGTTCAATCGAAGGCCTGATTTACACCCGGGTCGGGCTTTTGGACCAACTGCGCGGCCTGCCTGAGATCATTCTCCAGTCGTTTCTCCTTTCCTGGACGCTTTTCCACTGGGTGTGGGGTCCGGGGCGCAAATGGATTGGGCGGACGCTGATCGCCCTGACGGCCCTCATCTACGTGTTCGGCATTCTCGGCCTGTTCGTCGCTCCGGCAGCGAAGCCGTGACCTCGTGGCCATGCCAAGCTTTTCGAACACGCCGTTGAACAGATGCGTGATCGCTTGTCTGGGGCGTCCTGGCCATCCCCCCATCCGCGGCGGTCGCGCTGAGCGACCAAAACTGTCTCTTCGGCCTGCCCCGCGTAGGTTGCGCGGTCCCTACAGTCCGAACAGCAGTTTTGCCTGTTGCCGCACAGCGTCGTGCAACGCCTCAGAAAGCACGCCGAGCCGGCCGCTGACCACGCTACTGTTGAGGGTGCAAAGCCGGTCCACGCGGATTACTGAGGGAAGCTTGAGCCGGGTCTGCTGCCAGTCAGGATGCAACGGGGTGACGAGCACACCGAACTTCGGGAAGCGGGCCGGGGCTCCCGTCGTGACAAAAGCGACCACAAAGTCCCCCGGTGATTCAGCCGCGGCGAGCACAACGCAAGGCCGCCGTCTTGCTCCGGACAAGTCCGTGAACGGAAACGCCGCCAGGACGATGTCACCGGGCTGCAGCATAGCCGCCGAAATCAGGATTGCGCTGGCCTGGTTCGAGATCGGCGTCGGTGTAAAGATCAGGCTCGGCGGCCAGGAAGTCCAGCGCGCCACTTTGCTCGGCAAGCCCGGCAATCTGGGCGGCGGTCGGTTCGCCTGCTCCAGTGCTGGAACCGTCCAGCAGCAGCACCGCCAGCCGCGCGTCCGCCGGCACGGACACCTGCGGCGGCAGCCGCAGCCGCCCGCCTTCTTCCACTTCGATCCGGATTGCCTGCATGGGCAAAGAATACCCACTAGGCGGCGTTTGGCAAGCACTTTTGACCGCCCGGCGCGCGGCGACGGTCATTCCCGCAGTGGCGTCATAACGCGAGTTGACCCATGCCAACTGATCCCAAGAACTCGAAGCCTTTTGCCCGGCTCGCGGGTATTAGTAAAAAGGCGCGGTCTTCTGGCCGCGTTGTCGCTGCATTATTGTTCAACATACATAAACCAATGACTGCAATGAAACCAACCTTGCTCCTGTGCCTCATCGCCTCGCTCACGGCCCTGGCCGCCACCGAGGAACAACTCAACAAACGCTTCCCGGTCGAACCCGGCGGCACGCTCGTCGTGGACGTGGACTTGGGGGGCATCGTTGTGACCACCAACGCGGCCAATGAAGTCGCCGTGGATGTCTGGCGCAAGGTCACCCGGAAGAGCAAGGCCGACGAGGAGGCCTTCCTCCGCGACCGTCCCGTCACCTTCACCCACGAAGGCAACACCGTGACCGTTCGCTCCCACGCCAAAACCAAAGTCAGTTGGTCCTGGGGCGAGGGGGGTCGGACCGAAGGCAAATACACCATCACCGTGCCGGCCCGCTTCAACGCCCAGCTCAAAACCTCGGGCGGCGGCATTGAGGTCAACGATCTCACCGGCGACGTGAAGACGCACACCAGCGGCGGCGGACTTCGCTTCGCCCGCCTGCGCGGCCCGCTGGATGGCGACACCTCGGGTGGCGGCATCCACGTGGCCGACTGCGAGGGCACGCTCAAAATCCACACCAGCGGCGGCGGCATTGACGTGGCGGGTGGCGCCGGCTCGCTGGACGGCGACACCTCCGGCGGTTCCGTCAAGGTCAGGGACTTCCGCGGCCCGGCGCATGTCGAGACCAGCGGCGGCGGGATCACCGTCGAAAACGTCGCCGGCAAGGTGGACGGCTCGACTTCGGGCGGCTCGGTTTCGGCGGTGCTGCCAGCCCCATTGCCGGACGACGTGAGGCTCTCCACCTCCGGTGGGGGCGTGACCGTGCGCGTGCCGGAAAACGCCGCCTTCAACCTGGACGCCGAAACGTCCGCCGGCCGGGCAAGCAGCGACTTGCCCGTGACGATCGTGGGCAAGGCGGAGCATAGCCGTTTGAAGGGCGCCGTCAACGGCGGCGGCAAGGCCCTCGTGTTGCGCAGCAGCGCCGGGAGCATCCGCATCAAGAAGCTCTAAGGCAGACGAACCGCGTCACTGGCCAGAAGCCGATTGCCGACTGCGGAGCGCGGAGTTCATTCCGCGCGCACCGCGCCAACCAACGCTGACGAAGCGAAACCCAGGAGAGCGTGAACACAAAAGTGCGTCGAGACGACGGCCGGGTCTGGCTGGCCGGCGTCAACGGCTGGTCTCCGGCCGAGAAACCCAGTTCCGTCCACGCCGCGCAGGAAGCGATCATGCGCGCGGTGGGCGAAGACGTGGCCTACGACTACCTGGTCGGCGTTTCGGGGCTGGCGTTCCGGATGCAGGTCTCCAAGACGAACCTGTGCCCCAGTTCGCCGCATTCCTTCTGCGGCCGCCGCTGTGTGGCCAGGTCCACTGAGTCTCTGCCCTGGCAGGTGCGCGTGTTTGAGTTGAAGCCGGACGACCGCGACCGATCCGCTGGTGGCGCTGAGGTATGAATGAGTGCATTTCCGATCTTGGATTTGCGATTTGCGCTTGGAGACTGGCCGCGCTCGGCGTGGAGCCCGCTGCTGTCCGACCTGTCAGACCGGTCGGACTTGTCTGACTGATTCCACCTGCGGCGAAAACGCCGACCAACCCCGGCGGCGCGAAGCGTTTGGAGTGCGGCGGCTTGCCGGCGCTTTTGGCCGCAGCCGGTCTGAAAGCGGGAGCAAGCTCCCGCACTCCAAACGCTTCGCGTCTTTTCCTGGCTTTCCGAGTTCCCGGCTCGTGTTTTGACGGCGGCCTGGCGGTGACGATTTCGCCACAACTTAGTGTTGACACTGTGGCAGCGCGCCTGTATTTGTGTCGCGCTTTTTGTAAACGAACGTTTGATAAGAATGCCCAAAGCGACGGCAGCCAACAGCAGAGCGCGAATCCTTGACGCGGCCGAACGGGCGTTCGCCGACATGGGTTTGGATGGCGCTTCGCTGCGGCGCATCGTGCGCGGAGCGCGGGTGAACCTGGCGACGGTCTATTACCACTTCGGGTCCAAGGAGGGCTTGATGGCGGCGGTGTTCGAGCGGCGCTTCGGTCCGCTCAAGCAGGAGAGTCTCAAGCTCTTGCGCGATTTTGAACGGGAGGCCCAAGGCCGGCCCTTGTCCGTGGAGCGGGTCCTGGAGGCCCTGCTGCTGCCGGCGTTGCGTCTGGCCGGCACCGCCTCGGCCCGGAGCCAGGCGGTCATGCGACTCGTTGGCCGCCTGGTCAGCGAGCCAAACCGCAAGATTCAGGAGCTGCTTCACCGCCGACACCAGGAAGTGCGCGAGGCCTTCGTCGCGGCGATGCACCGCAGTTTGCCACAGATCCCAAAGGCCGACCTGCGCTGGCGTTTCACCTTGCTGTGGGGCGCCTTGGCCTTTGTCTTGTGCCACCCCGCCGAAACAGAGGGCGTGACCGGCGTATGCTGCAAACCGGCGAGCACCAAAACGCTGCGCCGGCAAATGATGGCCATGTTCTCGGCGGGCTTCCGCGCGCCGCCAGCCGCCTGAGTCAACCGGAAAATGCAACCGCAAAGAACACAAAGAACACAAAGATTCTTGGTTTCTTGTTTCTCTGCGCTCTTTGCGCTCTTTGCGGTTAAATGAATGAGACCGCCTGCACTTTCACGCCACTAGCACATCGAAAACCTTCTATCATGAACAAACTAGTCTGTTATTTGCCCTTGACACTCGCCCTGGCGGCGCTGACCTCCTGCCGCCGGCCCCAGCCGCCGGCCGCACTCCCGCCGCCCAGGGTCACGGTGGCCCAGCCCCAAATGGGGACCGTCACCAACTGGGACGAATACCCCGGCCACCTTGACGCGGTGGAAATGGTGGAGGTCCGGCCCCGGGTCTCGGGCTACCTGGAGTCCATCCATTTCACCGACGGCGCGGAGGTGAAGGCCGGCGAGCTGCTCTTCGTGATTGATCCCAAGCCGCATCAGGCCGAGCTGGACCGCGCCCGCGCCGAACGGCAACGGGCCGAAACGCACTTGGAGTTGGCCCGCAACGATCTCAAGCGCGCCGAAGCCCTGCGCGGCACCCGGGCCATTGCCGAGGAGGAATACGACAGCCGCAGCAAAGCCGTGCGCGAAGCCGACGCCGCGCTCGCCGCCGCGCGGGCAGCGGAGGCGGCCGCCCAGCTCAACCTCGATTACACCCGCGTCACCGCCCCCATTGCCGGCAGGCTCGGCCGCCGCCTCGTAACGGTCGGCAACCTGGTCCAAGGCGGCGGCATGGTCCCGGGCACCGTGCTAACCACCATCGTGACCATGGACCCAATTTACTGCTACTTCGACGCCGACGAGCGGTCCTTCCTGCTCTACCGCAGCGCGGGCGCCGGCAAAAACGGGCTGGCGCAAAAAGACGACCCGCTGCGGTGCGAACTGGCCTTGGACAAGGCGGCGGGCTTCCGTTACGCGGGCAAAATTGATTTCTTCGACAACCAAGTCAACAGCCAGATGGGCACCATCCAGATGCGGGCCGTGTTCGCCAACTCGGACCGCGCCTTGGTGCCCGGCCTCTTTGCCACGGTGCGCCTGCCCGCCGGGCCGCCGCAGCAAACGCTGCTGATCCCCGACATCGCCGTCCAATCCGACCAGGACCGCAAATTCGTCTTCGTGGTCAACGCGACCAACGTGGTGGAAGCCCGCCCGATCAAGATTGGCCGGGCGCACGGCGACTTGCGGGCCGTGCTCGGAGGGCTGGCGGTCAGCGACCGGGTGGCGGTCAGCGGCTTGCTGATGCTCCGGCCTGGCGTGCCGGTCCAGGTCGAGTCTGGCGCGCCCGGCGCGGCGCCCCCAAGCGCCCAGCGCAAGCCGTGATCCGCTCCGCTCAATCTTAACCCGCATCGCCTGTGAAATTCTCTCACTTCTTCATTCGCCGGCCCGTCTTCGCCGCCGTGCTGTCCATCATGACGGTGCTGGTGGGCGTCATCGCGCTCTGGAAGCTGCCCATCGCTTCGTATCCGGAGGTAGTGCCGCCCACGGTGTTCGTCATGGCCAGCTATCCGGGCGCCAGCGCGGACACGGTGGCCGCCACCGTGGCCACGCCCCTCGAGCAAGAAATCAATGGCGTCGAAAACATGCTTTACATGTCCTCCGCCTGCAGCAGCGACGGCTCAATGCGCCTGCAGGTGACCTTCAAGACGGGCACGGACCTGGACATGGCCCAGGTCCAGGTTCAAAACCGCGCGGCGGTGGCCCTGCCGCGGCTGCCCGAAGAGGTCCGCCGCCTCGGCGTCGTCGTCCGCAAACGCTCGCCGAGCATGACCATGATCATCAATTTGGTCTCGCCCAGCGGCAAATACGACGACATCTACCTCAACAACTACGCCTTCCTCCAGGTCAAGGACGTGCTGGCCCGGCTGCCGGGCGTGGGCGAGGCCATGGTTCTGGGCCTCCGCGACTACAGCATGCGCATCTGGATTGATCCCGACAAGGCCTCCGCGCGCAACCTCACCGCCGACGAGATCGTCGGCGCCATCCGCGAACAGAACGTGCAAGTGGCCGCCGGCATTTTCGGCCAGCCGCCCCAGCCGCCGGGCATCAATTTCCAACTGGTCGCTCGCGCGCAAGGCCGGCTGACCACCCCAGAAGAATTCGGCGACATCGTGCTCAAGACCGGCTCCGAGGGCCAGATCACCCGCTTGCGCGATGTCGCCCGCGTCGAGTTGGGCGCCCGCGACTACTCCATCAACGGCTACCTCGACGGCCAGCCGTCCGCCGCTCTGGCCATCGCTCAACTGCCCGGCTCCAACGCGATTGAGACCGCCGACGCCGTCCGCGCCGCCATGCAGGAACTCAGCAAGCGGTTTCCCCCCGGCCTCGAATACCGGATCGCCTTTGACACGACGACGTTCATCCGGGAGTCCATCCACGAAGTGATCAAGACCTTGCTCATCGCCATGGGGTTGGTCACGCTGGTGGTCATCGTGTTTCTCCAGACTTGGCGGGCCTCCCTCATCCCGCTGCTGGCCGTGCCCGTTTCGCTCGTGGGCACCTTCGCCGCCATGAGCGCCTTTGGCTTCTCCATCAACAACCTCACCCTCTTCGGCCTGGTGCTGGCTATTGGGATTGTGGTGGACGACGCCATCGTGGTGGTGGAGAACGTCGAGCGCCACCTCGCCTCGGGCCTGGCGCCCGTCGAGGCCACCAAAAAGGCGATGGACGAGGTCAGCAGCGCCATCGTGGCCATCGCGCTGGTCTTGAGTGCCGTGTTCATTCCCACCGCCTTCATTAGCGGCCTGCCGGGCAAGTTCTACCAGCAATTCGCCTTGACCATCGCGGTCTCGACTATCATCTCTGCATTCAACTCGCTCACCCTCAGCCCGGCCCTGTGCGCCCTCCTGCTCCAGCACCACCACGCGCCCAAGGACATCGTGGGGCGCGTGCTGCACGCCTTGGTGGACTGGTTTTTCCGGGGGTTCAACCGCCTCTTTGAAGGCAGCCGCTCGGCTTACGCGGGCGCGCTGGCCCGCCTGCTCCGCCACTGCGCCCTCTGCCTGCTGCTCTACGCTGGCCTGCTGGGGCTCACGTGGTTCGCTTTTCGCCACGTTCCCACCGGCTTCATTCCGGACCAGGATAAAGGCTACCTGATTGCCTACCTGCAACTGCCCGACGGCGCCTCCATTCAGCGCACCGAGGTGGTGAGCGAGCGCGCGGCCAAAGTGATCCAGAACCACCCGGGCGTCCAGAACGTGATCAAGCTCGACGGCCTTTCGGTCCTCACTTTCGGCAGCAGCGGCAACGCCTCCACGATGTTCGTCCGGCTCAAGCCGTTTGCTGAGCGGATGAAACCCGGCTGGTCCGCCAACCGGGTCATCGCCGATTTGCGCGGCCAACTGGCGGGCGTCCAGGAAGGCTATCTGGGCGTCTTCGGCGCCCCGCCCGTGGACGGCCTCGGCACGCTGGGCGGCTTCAAGCTGCAAATCGAAGACCGCACGGCCCTTGGCTCTCAGGCGCTCCAGGCCGGGGCCGTGCAGCTCATGCTGGCGGCCAACCAAGACAAGCGGTTGAGCGGCGCGCTCACCACCTTCCGGGCCAACGTGCCCCAGGTTTACCTCGATGTTGACCGCGCCAAGGCCAAGTCGCTGCAGGTGCCCTTGAACAGCGTCTGGGACACCTTGCAGGTCTATCTGGGGTCGCTTTACGTGAACGATTTCAACATCTTTGGGCGCCCCTACCAGGTCACCGCCCAAGCCGACGCCCCGTTTCGCGCCAAGCCCGGCGACGTCGCCAATCTCAAAGTCCGCAACGCCGCCGGCCAGATGGTGCCACTGGGCACGCTGGTCACCGTCCGTGACATTACCGCGCCGGTCGTGGTCAACCATTACAATATGTACCCCTCCGCCGAGCTGAGCGGCGCCACGGCCCCAGGCGTCAGCTCCGGCGAGGGCATTCGGATCATGGAGGACCTGGCCGGGCGGATTCTGCCCCCGGGCATGGCGATCGAGTGGAGCGAGTTGAGCCTGCTGGAAATTCTGGCGGGCAACTCCGCCCTCTACATCTTTCCGCTTTGCGTGCTGATGGTGTTCCTGGTGCTGGCGGCCCAATTCGAGAGTTGGTCAATGCCGCTGGCCATCATCCTCATCGTTCCGATGTGCCTGCTCTTTGCCATCGCCGGCCTCTGGGCGCGCGGGCTGGACAACAACCTCTTTGCCCAAATCGGCTTCGTGGTCCTCATTGGGCTGGCGTGTAAAAACGCCGTCCTCATCGTCCAATTCGCCCGCCTCCTCCAGGAGGCCGGCCAGAACCGCGTGCCGGCGGCCATCGAGGCCAGCCGCCTGCGGCTGCGGCCGATCCTGATGACCAGCCTGGCGTTCGCCTTCGGGGTGCTGCCACTGATGCTCTCCAAGGGCGCCGGCGCCGAGATGCGCCGCGCAATTGGCACGGCGGTCTTCTGGGGCATGTTGGGCGTGACCTTCTTCGGCATCTTCCTCACGCCGGTCTTCTACGCGGTCATCCGGCGCGTCGTGGAACGCAAGCAACCGGCCACGGTCGGGGCCGCCCCAGGCGCGGCCGTGTCGGGCGCCACCGCCAGCGTTCTGGTCGTTGGTCTGGCCTCAGCACTGTTTCTGAGCAGTTGCGCTGCCGGCCCCAATTACCGCCAGCCGCAGACAAGCACGCGCGTCGCCTTTGCCAACGGGACCCAAACCAACCTCTCCGCCGCCACTGCACAAACCAACTGGTGGCGCGGATTCAATGACGCGACCCTCGACCGCTTGGTTGCGCGCACCGTGGCCGCCAACCACGACCTGCGCATCGCCACCGCGCGCGTGCGCGAGGCACGGGCCTTGCGCGCGCTGACCGCCTTGGACGCCTATCCCACCGTCCACGCCGGCGGCAGCTACACGAAGGCAGCGGCCAGCAAGGACTCCATGCGCGGCCTGCCGCGCGAACAACGCGAAGTGGAACTTTACAACACCGGCTTTGACGCCGCCTGGGAACTGGACCTCTTCGGCCATGTCCGCCGCTCGCGCGAAGCCAGCGCGGCGGAAATCGCTGCCGCCGAAGCGGGCCGCCGCGACCTGCTGGTCACGCTCATTGCCGAGGTCGCCCGCAACTACTTTGAACTCCGCGGCGCCCAGAACGAACTGGGCGTCGCCCGCCAGAATGCCCAGAACCAGCGCGAAACCCTCGACATCACCCAGGCTAAACTCCAGGCCGGCCGCGCCACCGAACTGGACACTGCCCGCGCCAACGCGCAACTCAACGCCACGCTGGCCCTGCTCCCGCTCCTGGAAACTTCCGCCAAACGCGCCATCCACCGGCTCGGCGTGCTGACCGGCCAGGAGCCGACCGCCCTCGAAGCCGTCCTTGCCCCGCCCCAACCACTGCCCGCGCTCCCGCCGCTGGTGCCCATCGGCACACCCGCCGAGCTGTTGCGCCGGCGCCCCGATATTCGCGCCGCCGAGCGCGCCCTGGCGGCCGCCACTGCCCGCATCGGTGTGGCCACGGCGGACCTCTTTCCCAGAGTCGCTTTTAATGGCCGCCTCGCCTTCGAGGCCGGCGAGTTCTCGGCTCTCGGCAAGGCCGGTTCGGACACTTACGCCTTCGGCCCATACATCACCTGGGCCGCTCTCGACCTCGGCCGCGTCCGCGCCCGCATCAAGGCCGCCCACGCCCGCGCCGACGTCGAACTGGCCGCTTACGAAAA
>Ga0315268_10001975_pt1 | contig 23399 bp, 25 predicted proteins | sample C1_top_MG_FD_204535 | JGI IMG/M metagenome (GOLD analysis project Ga0315268, IMG submission 204535) | Sediment microbial communities from Yellowstone Lake, YNP, Wyoming, USA - C1_top | ecosystem: Environmental > Aquatic > Freshwater > Lake > Sediment | place: USA: Wyoming | collected 2017-08-01 | reverse complement strand
CAGTTGCCACGTAAATATTGCCCGGTCCCACGATCTTGTCGACCTTCGGGATCGTCGCGGTGCCGTACGCCATGGCAGCGACTGCCTGGGCGCCGCCGATCTTGTAGATCTCGCTCACTCCTGCGATGTCGGCTGCAACAAGGATGTAGGGGTTCATGGTCCCGCCCGGGATGGGCGAGCACATGATGAGCTGCTCAACGCCTGCGACCTTGGCCGGGATCACGTTCATGAGCACGGACGACGGGTAGCAGGCTTTGCCGCCGGGCACATACACGCCTGCGCTCCTGATCGGCCGCGCGAGCTGGCCGAGGATAACGCCGTCAGCTTCCTGGTTCACCCAGGAGCTGATCTTCTGCTTCTCGTGGAAAGAGCGGATGTTCGCTGCGGCGAGCTTCAAGGCCTCAACTTTTTTCGGATCAACCTGGGAATACGCGTCCTTGATCTCCTGCGACGTTACTTTGATGTCTTTGAGCAGGAGCTTCACCTTGTCGAACTTCTCCGTGTACGCAAGCAGCGCAGGGTCGCCTTCCTTGCGCACGCGCTCCACGACCTCTTTCACCACCACGGCAACTTCGTCGGTCGCGGTCTCGCCGCGGTTGACGATCCGTTTGAGCTCTGCGGTGATGTCCTGATGCTGTGAATCGAAGATCTTCATGATAAAACCTCAATGAAACAGTAACCACGGATGAACACGGTTTAAACCCTAAATAAATTGTCTCTGATGTATCTGTGTTAAACCGTGTTCATCCGTGGTTACGATCGCTATACTCGTTTAATGTCCGCTCCCAAAGCCGACAGCTTCTGCTCGATATTGTCATATCCCCGATCAAGATGGTAGATGCGCGAGATCACGGTCTGTCCTTCAGCAGCGAGGCCGGCCAGGATGAGCGACGCGCTGGCGCGGAGGTCCGTTGCCATGACCGGCGCTGCGGACAGCTTGGGCACGCCTTTGATGATGGCCGTGCGTCCGTCGGTCTGGATATCGGCTCCCATCCTGCGGAGCTCGGCAACGTGAGTAAAGCGGTTCTCAAAAATCGTCTCGTTGATCATGCTCGCGCCGTCCGCCAGTGCCACGAGGCTCATGATCTGGGCCTGCATGTCCGTGGGGAATCCCGGATACTCGAGCGTCTTGACGTTCACGGGTTTGATAATGCGCTGGCCCTGCACCTGGAGCGTGGTGTCCGTCGCAGTTATGATGGCGCCTGCTTCCTTCACCTTGGAAATGACCGCGTCAAGATGTCCGGGGAAGCAGTTCCTGATCAGGATATCGCCATGGGTAATGGCCGCAGCGATCACAAAGGTCCCGGTTTCGATCCGGTCGGGCATGACCGTGTAGTCCATGGGCCGGAGGCTTTCCACGCCCTGGATCCTGATGACGTCCGTGCCCGCGCCCTCGATCTTCGCGCCCATCTGGATCAACGCCTGCGCAAGATCGACGATCTCGGGTTCGCGCGCTGCGTTCTCGAGCATGGTCTCTCCCTCGGCCAGGCTGGCTGCCATCATGAGGTTCTCGGTGCCGGTCACGGTCACGGTGTCGAAGCAGATGTGGCTGCCGCGGAGCCGTTTCGCGCTGGCGACCACGTAGCCGTGTTCGATCTCGACGGTTGCGCCGAGTTTCTCGAGGCCCATGAGATGCAGGTTGATCGGTCGGGCGCCGATGGCGCATCCGCCCGGCAGCGAGACCCGCGCTCTGCCCATGCGTGCGACCAGCGGCCCGAGCACCAGCACCGATGCTCGCATGGTGCGCACGAGATCATACGGTGCTTCGGGGTTCACGAGGCCTGTAGAATCAATGGTTATCTCGTGGCCCTGCCGCTCAAAGGAGATCCCCATGTTCTGAAGGATCCTGCCGAAGGTCGTGACATCGGCAAGTTGCGGCACGTTCGCGATCCGGTGCTTGCCTCCGCACAGAAGGCCGGCAGCAAGGATCGGGAGCGCCGCGTTCTTGGCGCCGCTGATCGATACTTCGCCAGTGAGTTTTTTGCCGCCAATGATGTAGATTGATTTCATAAGTTCAGTCGTCAGTAGCCAGGTGTCAGTAGTCAGGAATAAGCTGTGGACATTCTTCCGGATCCTTACGCCTTTTTTGCTACGATCACTCTCTCTATTCCAGCAAGGTCCTTGAAGATCTCGATCGAGCTATAGGCCCGTGTATTGTTCACAACAACACTGAGCTCATTCGCCTGGCCCATGCCCATCTCCATGATGAGCGCGCCGCCCTGTTTCAGGAATGCCGGCGCCTGCCTGATGATCGCCGTCGCGATCTCAATCCCTTCGGGTCCCGCGATCAGCGCCATTTCAGGCTCAAAATCCCTGACCTCGGGCTGCAGCGTGCTCAGGTCGCCTGATGGGATATAGGGCGGATTCGTGACAATGATATCAATCTGTTCGCGGATGTCAAGCATTTCCAGCGGCGCGAACAGGTCCCCGTGCAGGAACGTGATGCGGTCCGAGACGTTGTGCCTGGCCGCATTCTCCCGTGCTATCACAAGAGCGCCGGGTGATGCATCCGTCGCAAGGACCCGGGCGGATGCCAGTTCATGCGACAGACATACAGCGATGCAGCCCGAGCCGGTGCAGAGATCGATCATCGTGATCGGACCGTGGAGGTGTTTTGCAATGCCCAGGGCTGATTCAATGATGAGCTCGGTTTCCGGCCTCGGAATAAGAACGTTCGGCGTAACCTTAAAATCCAGACCCCAGAACTCCTGCTTGCCCAGGATATGCTGCAGGGGTTCGTGTTGTGCTCTGCGCAGGACGAGGCCCTCAAAGACCTTTAGCGCTTCTTCACCGAGCGTGTCATGAAAATGCGTAATGAGCCAAACGCGGTTCCTGTCCAGCACATGAGAAAGAAGCAGCTCCGCGTCGAGCCGGGTGGTGTTGATGCCCTGGTCCGCCAATGTCTGTGCTGCTTTTTGTACGGCTTGTGCGAGGGTCAAAGTGGTCTCATCTAGAGTGAACCGCGCGGATTTCGGAACAGGGGCAACAGCTGTTGTAACCACGGATGAACACGGTTTAGATCACTAATCAAAAACGGTTTTCTCGCAAAAGCATTTCCTGTTTGTTGAACCAAAATGGTATTCTAATACTTTAAAGTTCCGCATTTAACCGTGTTCATCCGTGGTTACACGGTCTGAGGGATTACATGTTCTTCAGCCGCTCCGCATTCGCTGCCGCGGTCAGGCCTTCGATGAACTCATCCAGATCGCCGTCCATGACCGCGTCAAGACGGTACAACGACATTCCGATGCGGTGGTCGGTCACCCTGCTCTGGGGGAAATTATACGTTCTGATCTTCTCGCTGCGGTCACCGGTGCCTACCTGGGACTTGCGGTCCTGGGCCGTTTCCGCATCCTGCCGGGCCCGTTCTTTTTCGAGCAGACGGGATTTGAGGATCTTCATGGCCTTTTCGCGGTTCTTGAGCTGCGAACGCTCGTCCTGGACCGCGACGACCTCGCCCGAAGGGATGTGCGTGATGCGGACCGCGGAGTAGGTCGTGTTCACGCACTGGCCGCCCGGGCCCGACGAACAGTAGGTATCGATGCGCAGGTCCTTCTGCTCGATATTCACCTCAACGTCGTCGACTTCCGGCAGCACCGCCACGGTGACGGCCGAGGTATGGATCCTGCCGCTTGCCTCGGTCGCGGGAACGCGCTGCACGCGGTGGACGCCGCTCTCGTATTTCAGCCTGCTGTACACGCCCTTGCCCTGGATCTGGGCGATGACTTCCTTGGCGCCGCCCACGCCCGTGGTGCTCATGTCAAGCAGCGTAAGCTTCCAGCGTTTCTTCTCAGCGTAGCGCGTATACATGCGGAACAGCTCGGCTGCGAAAAGTCCTGCTTCGTCCCCGCCCGCGCCGGCGCGAATTTCGATGAAGATGTTCTTGTCGTCCCGCGGGTCCTTGGGAACGAGCAGGATGCGGAGTTCCTGCTCCATCTGTACGATCCTGGGCTGGAGCTCCTTGACCTCTGCTTCCGCCATGGCGCGCAGTTCCGGGTCCGCGCCCTTATCCTTGGTGATCTCTTCGGATTCTTCGATCTGCCTGCGGACGTTCTTGTATTCGCGGTAGCGAAGCACGACCTCTTCAATGCCGGCCCGTTCGATCGAATACTTCTGATACTGCTGGTGATTGGCAGCAACGCCCGGATCGGACAGGAGCCTGGTCAGCTCATCATATTTTTCTGCGACAGCTTCTAGTTTTTTTAACATAAGAGTGTATGAAAATAACAAACACGAATTGCGCGAGACAGACGAAAGCCACGAATACCATCAGGGAACGTGCTCTATTCGTGAAATTCGTCCATTCGTGTCATTCGTGTTCCGGTGGTGATCGCAAACAAAAAACCCCGCATCAGCGGGGTTCCATCGCAAGGGCTTCATCGAGGGACCTGATGGCGACCTCGATCTGGTCGTCCGATGGCTCCCTCGTGGTGAGACGCTGGAGCCAGAGCCCCGGCATCATCAGTGCCTTTATCAGCGGATTGCCGCATTGTTTCGCGCTGTACTTAATGAACTCATATCCCAGGCCTGCGATCAGGGGAAGCAGCGCGAGCCGGGAAAGGCCTTTTGCCCACAGGGGCCAGGAGCCGGGAATGATCGAGAACAGGAGAATGGACAGCGCCATCACGATGAGCAGAAAGCTGGTGCCGCATCGCGGATGGATGCGCGAGTAGGGCCGCGCGTTTGCAACGGTCATCTCGACGCCCGCTTCGTGTGCTGCGATCGCCTTGTGCTCCGCCCCATGGTACTCGAAGACCCGCCGGATGTCCTTCATGTAGGAAATGCCCGATACATAGCCGAGGAACAGCGCCATGCGGAGGACGCCGTCGGTGAGATTGAACAGGAGGCTGTTCTTGCCCACGGAACCGTAGTGAGCGCCGAGCAGGTTGGTGATGAGCAGGGGCAAAGCCAGGAACAGTCCGAGGGAGAATGCGATCGCCACGACCATGGTCCCTGCCATGGCAAGCGGGCTGATCTCTTCCTTCTTCCCGTCTTCGCCTTCTTCGATCGCTTCGTTCGCGGAGAAATTGAGCGCCCGGATGCCGAGCCACAGGGCTTCGAACAGCGCGGCCGATCCCCGGACGATCTTTTTCTTCAAGAAGGGGAAGCGTTCCCCGATCGGCTTTATGATCTGCTTGAGGACCGCGATCTCCGCATCAGGCTTGCCGCCTTTGCGTACCGCCACGACGAAAGCGTGCGGAGAGCGCATCATCACGCCCTCGAGCACAGCCTGGCCGCCTATGGTTATGTTATCTGACAAGACAGGTCCCCCAAAACAAGGGGCAAGGACCATGCAGCGCGTACCACGAGTGTAGTCCCCTTGCTGCTTGACCCTTGCTGCTTGTTGCCCGGTTTTCCAGCGTTATGCTTTGTTGTATTTCTTCCTGAACTTGTCGACGCGGCCTTCGGTGTCGATGAGCTTCTGTTTGCCGGTGAAGAAGGGGTGGCAGACGGAGCAAATGTCGAGCCTGATGGCCTCTTTTGTGGAACGGGTCTCATACGCTTCGCCGCAGGCGCAGTGGACCTTCGACAGTTTATAGTCCGGGTGAATGTCCTGTTTCATGTTCGTGTATCCTCCTGAATAGAAAAGCCATAGCCGCAGCAGTTAGCTGCGGCTGTTATGGTAAGGCTCGAGATAATATACCAAACTCACTAAAAATACAAGCGAAAAATTACTTGTTCATGGAATCCAGGAAGTCCCGGTTCGTTTTGTTCTGCTTCAGCTTCTCGAGCAGGAACTCCATGCTTTCCACCGTGGAGAGGGGGTTCAGGACCTTTCGGAGCACCCACATGCGGTTCAGGTCGTCCTTGTCCACGAGCAGCTCTTCTTTGCGCGTTCCGGAAGCGTTGATATCGATGGCCGGGAACACGCGCTTGTCAACGAGCTTGCGGTCGAGGTGGAGCTCCATGTTGCCGGTGCCCTTGAACTCTTCGAAGATCACGTCGTCCATGCGGCTGCCGGTGTCAACGAGCGCGGTCGCGAGGATCGTGAGGCTGCCGCCGTTCTCGATGCTGCGGGCAGCGCCGAAGAACCGCTTGGGCCGCTGGAGCGCGTTGGCATCCAGACCGCCGGAGAGCACCTTCCCGGAGGCGGGGATGATGGCGTTGTGGGCACGGGCGAGGCGGGTGATGCTGTCGAGCAGGATCACCACGTCCTTTTTATGCTCAACGAGTCGCTTTGCGCGCTCGCTCACCATGTCCGCGACCTGCACGTGCCTTTGCGGCGGTTCGTCAAAGGTGGAGCTGATGATCTCGGCCTTGACCTGGCGCTGCCAGTCCGTGACCTCTTCGGGCCGTTCGTCGATCAGCAGCACGATCAGTTTTATGTCGTTATGGTTTTTCAGGATGGCCTTGGCAATGGCCTGGAGCAGCATGGTCTTGCCGGTCCGGGGCGGCGCCACGATCATGCCGCGCTGGCCCATGCCGATGGGGGTAACGAGGTCCATGGCGCGGGTCGTATAATCGGTCGGCGAATGTTCGAGCTTTATCTTCTTTTCAGGATAATAGGGGGTCAGGTTGTCGAACAGAATCTTGGACCGGGAGATCTCCGGGTCCTCATAGTTGATTGCGTCAACTTTGAGCAGCGCGAAGTAGCGCTCGCCTTCCTTGGGCGGCCGGATCTGGCCGGACACGGTGTCGCCGGTGCGGATGCTGAACCTTCTTATCTGAGAGGGGGATACGTAGATATCGTCTGGGCCCGGGAGGTAGTTGTAGTCGGGGGCGCGGAGGAACCCGAACCCGTCAGGCAGGATCTCGAGGACTCCCTCGCCGAAGATCATGCCGTTCTTTTCGGTCTGGGCCTGCAGAATGGCGAAGATCAGCTCCTGCTTGCGCAGACCGCTGATGCCCTCGATCTTCAGCTCGTCCGCCATGGCGGTAAGCTCGGAGATCTCCTTGCCTTTTAGTTCTACTAAATTCATGTGGTTGCTCCTTGGCCCGTGGTTTGCTGGGCAGATGGGGTCTGTTCCTTATAAGCGGCGGGATAACAGTGTGTGTTCATTGCGGTAGTGGCGACCTTCAGGGGGCGAGCGTAAACCATCGGGCTCCGGGTTTAGTGAGTTGGGTTGACAGATGAGCCTGGAACGACGCTGTCCGCTCGTGAGTTAATAAAGAAGGATGTGTGACCTTTCTGTGTTCGTACGGTGTGCGATGTATGCTTCCTGGTTAATATGGTTTGGTATGGTAATAACTAGGGATGTTGGTTAGGGTTAATGGGCTTTGAGGCTTTCTATCCGTAACTATACCGCATAAGAGATTAGGTTGTCAATATAATATTTACAGGACAGGAGCGACAGGGGGTATGGGCCGGGCATTTTCGTTGCGGTCCGGATCGTCCCGAAAGCTGAAAAACTTCAAGCCACGTCCGCATCCTGCGTTACCCGGAGCACTTCTTCCACGGACGTCATCCCGCTTGCCGCCCTGATCAGCCCTTCCTGGCGAAGGGTTTTGGATCCTGTTAGTGCGGCCGAGGTCTTGATGGCTGAGCTTGACGCCTTGGCGACGATCAGGCCGCGGACCGCATCGCTCATCTCCATCAACTCGTAGATGCCGATCCTTCCTTTATATCCGGAGTTCTTGCATGCAGGACATCCCTCACCGCGGTAAAACGTCACTGCCCCTGCCGCAATGCCGAGGTTCGATAGCAGTTCCGGGCTCGCCTGATAGGGTTTCTTGCAGTGGTCGCATACCTGCCGCGCAAGGCGCTGGGCCAGAATCCCGATCGTAGATGAGGCGATGAGGAACGGTTCGATGCCCATGTCCATGAGCCGCGTGGCTGCGCCGGCGGCGTCATTGGTATGGAGCGTTGCAAATACCAGATGTCCGGTCAGTGCCGCATGAATGGCGATCTCGGCTGTTTCCCGGTCCCGGATCTCACCCACCATGATGATGTCGGGGTCCTGACGCAGGATGGAGCGGAGGCCGCTGGCGAAGGTCACGCCTGCCTTGGGATTGACCTGGACCTGATTGACCCCCATCATCTGATACTCGACCGGATCTTCGATCGTCACGAGGTTGTTGGCTTTGCGGTCGATGGTGTTGATGCTGGCGTAGAGCGTGGTGGTCTTTCCGCTCCCTGTTGGACCGGTTACGAGGATCATGCCGTAGGGCCTCGTGATGAGTTTGCGGTAGCGCTCGAGCATGTCGCTGGTGAACTGCAAGCCATCGAGGGTCATGATAACATGAGAGCGGTCCAGAATGCGCATGACCACGGTCTCACCCTGGATGACCGGGAGGGTGGAGACGCGGATGTCCACCGTGGTGTCGCCGTCCATACGCAGGGCGCTTCGCTCCCGGAACACGGCGGTTACGACAGGACCGCTGTCACTATGCGTTATTCTGGCCTGGAACCGGCCGTCCTGGGGCACTCGCTTTTCCGCGATATCCATATTCGCCATGATCTTAATGCGTGAAACGATCGGCGCATGCATTGCACGAGGGAGCGATCTCACTTCAGCGAGCACACCGTCAATCCGGTAACGCACCTTGATGTCTTTTCCCTCGGGGTTGATGTGGATATCGCTTGCCCGGTCCATGATGGCCTGGGCGATCACCATGCTCACCAGCTTTACCACCGGCGCATCCTCGGCCGCGGCGCCGGGCATCTCCGCAGTATCGGCGCCTGTCCCTCCCTTAGCGTCGGCAAAGTCCATGGTTGCCGTCTCGATGGTTTGGCTCATGCCATAGTAGCGGTCGATGGCCTTTTGAATGTCGGTCCGGGTAGCCACCACTTGCCGGATCTCTCTCCCCGTCGCCTTCTGGATATCATCGAGGCCGAAAATATTCAGCGGGTCAGCCATAGCAACCACCAGGGCCTCCCTGTCTTTGTACAGGGGGATGGCTGCGACCCGTCGCGCGATGTCGGCAGGGACCATCTTCACGATGTCCACGTCAACGAGCTGCTTCTCGATCTCGATATACGGGATGTGGAGCTGTCTGCCGAGAAAGGTCGCGATGTTGTGCTCGCTGATGAATCCCATGTCCACCAGGAGCTCACCGACCTTGCCGCCGCGTTTTTTTTGCTCGTCAAGCGCCCGTTTGAGCTGTTCTTCCTTGATCATCCCGCCGGCAACCAGCATCTCACCGAGCATCTTTTTCTTTGTCTCCATAACCGCCATTGCGCACCCCTTGTATGTCGGACCGGGTAAGTTGTCCAGCGCCGTACCTGTGGAGATTATAGCAAAAACGGCCGTGCTGGTGGGTATTGATGATCTTGACAGTATCGGCAGCGCGATAGCGGCTTCGCTCAATTTAGTTCATTTATCGGGTATACTATAGAAAATTGTAGAACACCAGCGTAGAGATGGCTTTCCTCTATTCTCCGGCCTCGTCCCAACGCTGTTCTTCAGGAGCGCACTATGCCACACTACCGATATAAAGCAAGGGACAAGGACGGCGCCTTGCATACAGGCGTCGTGGAAGCGCGCGCCAAAGAGGCGGTTGCGGACCTGCTGTCCAACCAGGGTTTCATCCCCGTGCTGATCGAGGAGGGAAGTCAATCGCTGCTGGGGCCCGACCTGTTCCTTCGTTTGACGAAAGTGAAGCCGCAGGACCTCATTGTTTTCAGCAGGCAGCTTTCGACGTTGGTGAGCGCCGGCATCCCCTTTTTGTCGAGCCTCGGCACGATCGAGAAGCAGTCGGAGAATCCGCGCCTCAAGGCGGCGGTTGCGGATATCAGACGCACGGTTGAGTCAGGCGCCTCGTTCTCCGATGCACTTGCCAGCCATCCCACGATATTCAGCAAGATGTACGTCAGCATGATCCGGGCCGGTGAGACCGCAGGTATTCTCGACGATATCCTGGAGCGGTTGGCGCTGCTTGCGGAGCATGACGCGGACACCCGATCCCGGGTGAAAACAGCAGTGCGGTATCCCCTGATCGTGGTTGTGGCCGTCAGTGCCGCATTTGCGTTCCTGGTCAGTTTCGTAGTTCCCAAGTTCGCGGCGATTTTCGGACGGTTCAAGACCGAGTTGCCGATGCCAACCCGTATTCTTATCAATCTCAATTATATGATCACGCATTACTGGTATCTGATGCTCATAAGTATCGTGCTGGCCGTATGGCTCGTGGTGTGGTACGTGAACACTCCGACGGGCCGGTGGCAGTGGGACCGGCTGAAGCTGCGGCTGCCGGTCTTCGGTATGCTGTTCCAGAAAGTGGCGATCTCGCGGTTCGCCCGGGTGTTCGGCGCCATGCAGAAGAGCGGGATATCCATGATGCTCACCCTCGACATTGCCGGCGAGACAGTGGGCAACGTGGTCATCGCCCGGGTGGTGGAAGAGATGCGCGATCATCTGCGCGAAGGCAAAGGGCTGATCGGGCCCATGGAGGCCTCGGGATTGTTTCCACCGCTCGTGCTCCAGATGGTCTCTGTGGGCGAAGAGACAGGGAAGCTCGACACGATGCTGAATAAGGTGTCGGACTACTACGACATGGATGTGGAGTACACGCTCCGGAACCTTGCAACCCTGATAGAACCCATCCTTCTGCTTTTCGTCGGAGGAATGGTCCTGTTTCTGGCCCTCGGGATCTTCCTCCCTATGTGGAATTTAATGAGTCTGTTCAAGAAATAATGCTCATGACGAGGGTAATTTAAACTGCACTTTTCTGCTTGTACGGCAAAACTGATGCTATACTTTAAGTGCTGGTAGTGCAGGTGGCTGGTCGGGGGCGCAATTAACATGGGGTCTACACGAGAGTCGGGGCTCACTATTCTTGATGCTCTTATTACTCTTTGTCTTGTTGGTGTGCTTATCGGTGTTGTTCTTCCGCACTATCAGCGTCTGGCTCGTGATGCACAGGGAGTAGCTCTCAAGACCGGGCTCGTGAATATCCGGACGAGCATCCGGCTGTTCAGGATACTGAACAGCCGAAACCCCGCAAGCCTGCAGGAGATGGTGCAGAAAAAGGCCATGCTGCCTGCCAGGATCGGATCTGATCCTTACACGGGGCCGCATATTTTGAAAGAAAGCTATCTCATGGAGTATGCGGTGGACCGGAACGGGAACATCATCGATTCATTTGGCAATCCATTTGCGTATGATGCGGTTTCAGGGGAGGTGAGGGCAACTACCAAAGGATACGAGGCTTGGTGAACATTTCGCTTGCCAAAACAGGCAAATAATTTCAGCGCACAATAACCCATAAGGAGGAAAGAATATGTATAGATCGCAAAAAGGCTTCACTCTGATCGAACTGGTCATGATCATCGTCATCCTGGGCATCCTGGCAGCCGTGGCCATCCCGCGTTACCTTGATCTCTCGACGCAGGCAACGACATCGGCCAGCAATGCAATCAAGGGCGGGATAAAGTCGACCTTCTCGATCGCTTTTGCCAACCACCGCGTGCTCAGGCTGGCTGCAAGCGGCGGCGTCGCGGGAAGCACAACGTATATCACTGATTGCGCCAGTGCGGTGCCCTATCTCGAGGGCGGAGTATGGCCGGATAATACCACCTGTGTGGGTAGTCTGGTCACCCTTCCCAGCGGCTCAACCAGCACTATTGGCGCTGAAACCAATACCTCTGCTGCTTCGCTGCCATAACGTTGGCCGCGGCCGGGAAAAGGCCGGTGCTTGGAACACTCCTCTGAAGGCGGGTGGGGGCAACCTCGCTCGCCTTTTTTCGTCCCACTCAAGGCATTTGATAATGACGCAGCGCAATGGTTTCACCCTTATAGAACTGGTGATGGTCATCGTGCTTATCGGCATCTTGGCTGTTGTCGTCGCACCACGGCTTGGCAATGTGACGGGTACGAACGCTTCAGCCTTGAAAGACAAACTGCGGGCAGACCTCCGCTATACCCAGAACCTGGCCATGACAAGGAGTCAGCGTTACCGGATGTACCTGAACGCGTCCCCTGCGCCGGCGAGCGGGTATGCGGTGGTGAACGACGCAAATGCCGACGGCTGGGGAACAACAGGGGCCAACGAGTATGCACCGGACCCGGCAGGCGGCGGTCCTCTCCTCGTTACCCTGAACACAGGAGACTTCACGGGAATGACCATCGGCGTGCCTGCCAACGGGGCCGGCGGGTTTGTTGAGTTCAATTCGCTCGGCAGTCCAACGACCGGCGGAGTTGCGTTGATCAGGGTCTATGCGAATGGTGTTGCGATCGGCAATGATATCACGATCTCCGCACAGACCGGGGCGGTGAACTGATGATACAAACCAAGGGGTCAGAAGTCAGGAGCCAGAAGCCAGGAGTCGGCGGCTTCACGCTGATCGAGACCGTCATTACATTGGTTGTGCTTTCCATTGCTGCCGTGGGTGTGCTTTCGGTGTTCTCTGTCGGCATCAAGGGAAGCGCTGACCCGCTCATCCTGAACCAGGCGCTCGCGCTTGCTCAGGAGAAGATGGATTCAGCCATTGCCTTGAAACGATCGGGAGGGTTCGCTGCAGTTGGTACGATCAACCCGGGGGTGCCGGCATTTCCCGCGCCGTTCAATACCTATACCTGGTCCCGGGCGGCTGATTGCATGGATGTGAATCTCACGGTGGCCGCCTGTCCGCAGCCCTACAAACGGGTGACCGTTGCAGTATCGTGGAATGGGGGAGCAGGGTCCGTTGCGCTTGAAACCCTGATCGCCGACTATTGACGACCTGTACGCCGCAACCTTGCCTATGAAAAATACACGAGGCTTTACCCTCATCGAGATCGTTATAACCATTGTGCTCATCAGCATCCTTTCCGGTATAGCAGCGTTGATCATCCTGCAGGGGATCAACACGTATACGAATGAGCAGTCCCGGGGCGATGTGCACTACCAGGCCAGGCTCGCCATGGAGCGCATGGCGCGGGAGATCAGGCTGATCAGGAGCCAGGGCGCGGACATTACTTCCTTGCTGCCCGCGGACCTGCGTTTTGTGGACATAAACGGCTCGTCCGTTGGTTTCAACTGGATCGCTGCGACCCAGACCCTGAACCGCTGGAACGGAGCAGGGAACGATGTGCTGGCATCTGGTGTGACGGCGTTCACGTTCACCTATTATCAGCAGGACGGCGTAACGACCCCTGCGACAACGGCGAACCTGGGGATCGTTGAGATCGCCATGACCGCCCAGCAGGGCGCTGAAACGCTCCAATTGCGCAGCCGGGTGTTTCCGAGGAATTTTTAATGCACACAGCGAGGGCGGGAAGGATGCAGGGAGTGCGACGCGAGGATGGCGTATCGTTTATCGCCGCGATATTCATTATCGTGGTCCTGGCGTTCATGGGCCTCATGTTCCTGAGCATGATCACCACCGGCAGTTTAACCGCCATCAACGATATGCAGTCCTCACAGGCGCTTTCTATTGCCGAGGGCGGTGTGGAGTTCCACCAGCTCACTCTTGCCAAAAATCTGGACTGGTACCGGAGCGCGGTCGATCCCATGGCAACGGACACCAGGAACCTGGGTGCCGGCTCATTTACGGTCAGCACAACGCTGCCCGCGACAAAACTGAGGGCACAGGTCACGTTCGCTTCCGTAGCTCCCCTCAGGGTCTATTGCGTTGCCCGCTATCCAGCCAACGGCTGCATCCGGATCGATGACGAGTTCATCACCTACGGCGGAGTGGGAACCACTGGTGCGGCATGCAATCCTTATCAGCCGCCGTGTTTCACCAACCTCACCCGTGGCGCAGGCGCCTGTTTTGGAGGCGGCATGCAAGCTGCCCATTCCCGCGGAGACGCTGTCTTTCCCGTGAGCACGCTGGGGACGAACATGCCTAATAACTGCAATGATATGGCTTCTCTAACGATCACCAGAAATGACAAGTTCCTGTCTGCTGGAATGCTCGATATCCAGGGGGAAGTGGTCTCCTACGCCGGATCCAGCACGGCTGTCGCAAATACGACCTTGACGGGAATTCAGCGCTGTCTGAATGCTTCGCCGAATATTTCCGGCAATGGTTTTCCGGTGACCCCGGTGCTCGATTCAACGGCCTATCAGGCAGAGATCGTGTCCATCGGCACGGTGGGCGCTGCCGTACGGATCGTAAAAAATACAGTACAACGGTAGCGCGCGAGGATGGTTCGATGAAGAATGGTATAAAACGGGGTGCGTTCCTTCTGTTGGCAGGCCTGCTCATCTGCTTTTGGGCCAGGCCTGCCGAGGCCACGCGATCGTTTACCATGACACAAACTCCGGCATCGGCTGAGTTTTCCATGGGCACAGCTCAAACAGCAACCTTCTTGATCGCCAATACCAGTAATGCCGGTGAAACCGTCACCCGGGTGCAGTTCAACGTGTCCGGCACCTACACCTTTTTTCCGCCGCAGACGATAACCATGAGCGGTTGGACGTGTGCTTTAAGCAATGCAACCGGAAGCAACTACAGGAGGATCACCTGTTCTGCAAACAGCACCGGTGACCGGATCGCGCCGGGTTCATCGAACACCTATGCCTTATCTTTTATCAACAACACGGCAAATTCCTCCACGGACCGTACCGATTCGCTCAGCAGCGTGGTCACCTCGTTCTGGACTGGCACCAGGACGAGATCCACTACGATGAATAACCAGGGGGGCTGGACATGGAAGGCTTTGCTGGTGACCCTGGTTTCCACACCTGCCAGCGTCGGGACCGGCTGCCAGTTCACACTGACCATGACGGTGACGAACAAGTCCACGGCCAACGGTCTGGCCATTTCGCCTGTTCCTTCACCGCGTCCGGCCGTTACCGCGACCGGCGGAGCAACGGTCAATAATCCTTCTCCTGTTTCCATCGGGTTTCCGCTCAATGCCGGGGCATCAGGGACCTTCACCTGGACCTATACCGTGAGCGGGTCAGCAGGCGGGACCGTGAGGTTCACAGCCTGCGCGAGCACCGGCGCCAACTGCACGACGACTTCAGGCACCTCAAGGACCTCGAGCTCGGTCACGTCCTCGCCAATGACCATTGCAGCAGGTTTAAGCTGTGGTTTGACTTCGGCCATTACGAACAGTCCGGCCTGTCTCTTCCCCGGCAATACTGCAACGTTCGTGATGATCGTGACGAACACCACCGGTGCAACAGTAGCCAATGTGGTCCCCTCGGCATTGACCCGGGTCGTTACCGGAGCAGCAGTGATCGGTGCGTTTACCGGGCCGGCACCGGCGACGATCGCCAGTATCCCGGCCAACGGCACCGGTACCTTTACCTGGACAGCGCCGGTGACGGGGAATCCGAACGATCAGTATTCCGTGTCAGGATATGCAACGGCGAACGGACCCATCCAGACCGCGACAATCGTCTCCACGCCGGTCCAGGATGTGGACGGATATCTTGTCAGCGTGGGAACAACGAATGAGAACAGCGCCAATGCAGAGCTGACCTGGACGGTCACGAATTACGGCTGCTCCAATATCAACCAGGTCGCCATTGCCGCACCCGGAGGCTGGCCAGCAGCGACCGATCCCTACGCTCTGGTATCGAATACAACAGGCACTCAGGTGGTTGATTCCTGGACACCTCTTGCAGGGACGACCTTTACGTCGCCGAATGTCACGGACAGCATTCCCGTTCCCCCGCTGGCCAATACCGGCACCTTTTCTCTGGTCTTTTCGCCGACGCCTGCTGCGGGAACCTATACGTTCAATGTGACGATCACGGACGCTACGCTGCCGGTGCCAATGACGACGATCATTCCGACCGTGGTGACCGTTAACCCCTTTGACTCGAGTTCTGGCGGCCCGAACGAAGCGGGTACCGCGGTATGGCACGAGGACATGAAGTGACGAACATTCAGGAAGAATTCGCCTCGGCGTCCTGCGGGGGGTCCGTTTTGCCACTCTCACGGCATGGGTGTGCTTTCTCCGCATGAAGAAAACATGAAGAATTGCAGCAGTTTCCTTGACAATAGCGGCTTCCGGTGCTTACCTTGTACAAGGCAACTGTAGAATTATAAATCTAAACTTGATTTTGATTTCATTGTTGTCAGATCGTCACGCGGGGAGAGGTTGCCATGAAAACATCGGAGATCCTGAGCAAGGTCGACATCCCAAGGCATAAACTCTATTATCTGGAACAAAAAGGCTATGTGCACCCCAAGCGGACGCCCATGGGCGATCTGGAGGCGCGGGAGTACAGCAAACAGGATTTCGAACGCATCAAAATGATCTGGAAATTCCTGAAGCGCGGGTATAAGCACAAGGCGGCCTACCAAATGGCCTCGGAAGAACTGAAGGCCGTGAGGTAATGAACTGAAATGCGGAATGAGAAACCCCGAATAAACTCTGAACTTTTATAACCTATGGGACTGTTTGGAACAAATGTAAGCACAGGGATCGACATCGGCGCCGGGAGCATCAAGGTCGTGCGCGTTTCGCCGGGCAGGCATCCCAGGCTCCTGTCGGCAGCGCTCGTGGAGTTGCCCCTTGACCAGACCGCGGCAATCAGCACCGATCTCCGCGACCTCCGATCGAGGAAGAAGATCGGCCGCAGGAACGTTGTCACCCTCATGCCGGGCAAGGACCTGACGATCCGCTCCCTTACCCTGCCGAAGATGCCGTTGAACGAACTCGGCGAGGCAGTGCGTTGGGAGGCGAAGCGCCATATCTCCTATCCGCTTGATGCGGCACAGGTGGAGTTCCTCATCGTGGGCGAAAAAATGGAAGGCGCGGTGAAGAAGTACGATATCGTCATGATCGCCGTGGAACAGGGAAAGGTGCTCGAGCGGCTCGCACCGTTCGACGAATCGGGGATCAGGGTGTCGGCAGTGGACGCAAACGCCCTGGCGCTGCGCAACGTTTTCCGGCTTCGTAAGATACCCGACGACGTAAACACGCTTGTGGTGGATATCGGCGCAGGAAAGACCGAGATCAATATATACAAGAGCGGCTCCCTCCGATTCAGCCGGTGCATCGAGAGCGGCGGGATGGACATGACCCGCGCCGTATCGGATGCGCTGGGGATCGGGTTGCCTGAGGCGGAAGAGATGAAGCGCAGTCTGAATGTGCTCACCCCGCCCGAGCATAGTCAGGCCGTTGACGCGGTCCGGGTCCGGCTGGATGCCTTGCTCATGGAGATACGGAGGTCGGTGGAGTTCTACAAAACCACCTACCGCGAGAAGGGCGGAGAGGGCGCGATCCTTATGGGGGGTGTTTCGCTCATGCCGGGAATCCAGGAGTATTTCTCACGGTCGATCGAGGGTCCGGTGGAGATCGACCAGCCTTTCAGCATCTTGAAGTGCAAGAACAGCCTGCTTGAAGAATTCGGGTCCTCTGCACCGAGGTTCTCCGCGGCCGTCGGGCTGGCGTTGAGGAAAGTATAAAGAACATGGCCTCAGTAAAAGACTATATCAATCTTTTGCCGCGTAAGGAGAAAAAGCCGTCCCTGGCCATGAGCCGTGCTGGCCTGCTGGCCATCCTGTTCACGCTGGTCTGGCTCGGAATGTTCGGCTGGCAAATGAAACGGCAGTGGGAGATAGACCGCAGGCTGGAGAGCCTCCTGGGTCAGCGGCAGGCGCTTCAGCAGCAGGCGGATGTCGTGCTGAAAGAGCTCGGGATCGCGGCGGCAGCGAGATCGAGCCCGGAACGCGCCGCTCTGATCCAGAGCCTGCTTGACGACCGCGTGCTGTGGTCCGAGGTATTCAAGCAGTTCTCGCAGATCGTTCCCCGGGGGCTGTGGTTCGACGGTTTGGAGGGCACTACAACAGGCAAGGCCGAGATCAGGATCAGAGGGGGCGCGATCACCTATCTTGCCGTGGCCGAATTCATGATCGCTATGGACAAAACAGGATATTTTACGAACCCTCAGCTTTCGTATGCACAGAAGTCCACGGTCCAGGGCCAGGAGGTGATCGGTTTTGAGATCGTCAGCGGAATCAAGAAAAAACAGGGGGCGCAGTGATGGCCGATAGAAGAATGATCTTAGCCGAATCTTGGCAAAAGCTCTCAGCGCGGGAGCGGGGTATCGTGCTCGTCACGTTGTTCTGTATCCTGTCCCTGATCCTCTTTCAGTACCCGTATGCACGGTTGGTGAAGTCCGTGGACGCGCGCGAGGCGAAGATCACGGCAGCTGAAAAGGACGTCAGTAACCTCACGGCCCAGATCGCAGACCTCACTCGCCGCGCCGCGGCCGGTCAGGGCATTGCGGCAGGCTGGGAACTGGCTGACCAGAAGAGCGTGGTCCATTTTCTCGAGGGCGTGTCCGGCGAAGCTCGCCGGATCGGGGTCAGCCTGGTTGCTGTTCATCCTGCCCAGGAGGTGGACAAGGAAACCTACAAAGAAGTCTCGATGAACCTTGACCTCAAAGGCCGCTACCGGGAACTGGGGGAATATTTCAAAAGCCTTGAGAACCTGACCAGGCTCGTGAGTGTGCGGAAGATACGTATGGAATCCTGTCCGGACTCTTCGTCCGTATGCGCAGCCCAGGTGGAAGCAGTCACCTATATGACCAAGTAAGCTAGTGGCGGAGAACGATCCTATACCATCATGATGACCACGATGAACAAGAACCTGCTGTACTTTGCGATGGCCGCGACCATGGTCTTTGCAACCACCGCCTGGGCGCAGGAAGCGGCAACGGACAGGGACCCGTTCCATCCCGCTGAGCATGGCCCCGTATCGCCTGCACAGGTTCCGGCGGGCGATGCGTGGGGCAGGGACCCCTTCAGCAACCCTCTTGCGGGCAGGGCGCCGGCACGTACGGAACGGGGACCCGCGGCCCACGGCAGAGGTCTCACCGGCATCATTTACAGCAAAGGGACACGTCTCGCCATCATCAACGGCGAAGCCGTGCGCGAAGGCAGCAGCATCGGCGACAGAAAACTGGTGTCGATCAACGTGCGGAGCGTACGGTTGAAAAATGCCGACGGCAACATGGAAGAAGTTTTTTTGCAGGACTTCTCGATGCGGAAATGAACAGCGCCAAGCGTGCTTGTGGAGTCCGTCGCATTCCGAGAACCTGGATGGTACGGACTCATTCGGAGGTGTCTATGGTTTCATCAAAATGGTATGCCTGTGCGGTGTTCGTGTTTCTGGGCGCAGTATGGCTTTTCGCCGTTCCGGTTTTTTGCCCAGACCGTGGACATTAAGAACACCAGCTCCCGGTTCTCCCTGGAATTCCGGGACGCGGACATCAAGGACGTGCTCAGGGCCGTGGGCCAGGCAGCGAGCCTCAATATGATCGTCAGCGATACCGTTACCGGCCAGGTCTCGCTGAGCCTCAAGGATGTTGATATCATGGAGGCACTGGAGTCCATTCTGAAGACCAAGGGCCTTACCTATGTGCGGGAACGGAACATCGTGAGAGTGGTTGCTGTGGCTGATGTGAAGGACGATGACATGGAAACGCGGGTCTTTCCCCTGGGGTATGCAAACGGCAAGGACTCGCTCGGGGTGGTGGAGAAAATAAAGAGCGAGAAAGCCAAGGTCTCCGTGGACACGCGCATGAATGCGTTGGTGGTGAGAGACCTCTCGCTGAACATCGACCGCATGGAGCGGCTGCTCACGCAGCTTGATAAGCGCGCACCGCAGATCATGATCGAAGCGAAGATCGTCGAGGTTTCTAGCACGTACGCGAGAGAATTCGGCGTGCAGTGGGGCGGCCAGTATTCCGGCGCCAGCAGCAGGGGAACCACGAAAATATCCGGCGGGACCACCGGGGCATCCTCGGCAGTGACGGGAGCATCGACGCCGGCGATCGGCGGTAGCACCTTCTATCCCCTGACCGGCGACATCGGAGCAAGCGGCAGCGCCTATGCCGTGAACCTGCCGGCTGCAGTAGGGAGCGGCTCGGGCGGCGCCCTGGGCCTCTCGTTCGGAAAGCTGGGCGGCAAAATGTCTCTTGATCTTCAGTTATCCGCCATGCAGACCACGGGGAACGGCAAGATACTCTCGAACCCCAAGGTGCTGACGCTGAACAACAAGGAAGCAAAGATCTCGAGTGGGACCGATATTCCGGTCAGAACGGTAAGCGCAACGGCCAATACGGGAGGAGGCAGCACCAATACCGCATCAGTGCAGATCATTTCCGCGAGCCTCTCGCTGTCCGCCGTACCGTCAATTACGAGCGATAACCGGATCGTCATGGCGATCAAGGTGGAAAAATCGGAACCCGATTTTTCGCACGAGGTGGACGGTATTCCCACGATCACCAAGAGGAATGCGAGCACCGAACTGGTCGTGAACGATGGTGAGACCGTCGTGCTCGGCGGCATTCTTACCAAGAACGAGGGTGTGTCCGAATCGGGCGTGCCTTTCCTGAAGGACATACCGCTGCTCGGTTGGCTTTTCAAAAAAACGAGCAAGTACGAGAATCAGGCGGAGCTCATGATCTTTCTCACCCCGACGATCGTTGCCAACTAAGGATAATCAGGAATCCTGGTTCTGTCGCATCCTCAGGGTAGATATGAGCGTATTCTGAAAAGCGCAGCTGTCCGGTGTCCGCGCACTCAGTCGGATGGAGCCAGTGAGACGCAGAGACCTCTTTAAGAGTTTTTCAATTATGCATCTTCCCGACTTCCTTTTCCATGATAGTTCTGCATCGACGTCCGTCCGTACGATGAATTGCCATTGACACCCTCCTGATTTCTATCGTACTATGCACCACCATGGATATTGGCCGCAGGGATTTCATTACCAGAGCACTGTTCGGGACGCTGATCGCCCTGGGGCTCGGATTTCTGGTCCCGGCGCTGCGCATGTTCATTCCTGCGACCCGCATGCCCGGAGAGGTGGTCTTTTTCCCTTTGTTGCCGGAAGACGAGATGCCGCACGCAGGAGTAAGAAAAACAGAGCTTCGCTATTCCGCGTCGGGCAAGGAGCGCAAGGTGCGGCTCTTCATCGTCGCCTCTGCAGAGGGACCGTCCGTCCTGTCCGCGACCTGCTCTCACCTGGGATGCCTGGTCAATTATCACAAAGAGAAGCGAGAGTTCATCTGTCCCTGCCATGGCGGACGCTACGATCTGTCCGGCAAGAACATCGCGGGGCCGCCTCCCGCGCCGCTCAGCCGGTTCCCGCTGAAAATTGAGAACAACATGGTCATGGTCGGAGTAAAGGTGTAGCGCATGCAGGTGTTCGACTTCATCAATGCACGTTTCGGGTTCACGAAAAGGCACCGGAGGGTCCTGGACAGGCCTGTTCCCGAAGGGATCAACTATTTCATCTGTTTCGGCGGGATCACATTCACGCTCTTCATGGTCCAGCTGCTGACGGGCCTGCTCCTGTCCATGCACTATACGCCCTCGGAGGCAGAGGCCTACGCGAGCATTCAGCGCCTGCACCTGACCGTACCGCTCGGCGGTCTCCTCCGCGCAACACACCACTGGGCAGCGAACCTCATGGTTGTGATGGTGGTGCTGCACATGCTCCGGGTCTTTGTGAGCGGCTCGTACAAGAACCCGAGGGAGCTGAACTGGGTCGCCGGGTCCCTGCTCTTTGTCATGACACTGGCGTTCGGTTTTACCGGTTACCTCCTGCCCTGGGACCAGAAGGCGTACTGGGCCACGGTGGTCGGGACCAACATGCTGGGATCCACGCCACTTATCGGCCCCTGGCTTGCGGCATTCGTGCGCGGCAGCGCGGAGGTGACCGGCCAGACGCTATTGCGGTTCTACAGCTTGCATATCCTGTGGCTGCCGGTCCTCACCGGACTATTTCTGTGGATGCATTTTCACATGTTGCGGCGATTGGGAATATCGGGGGGGATGTGACGTACGGGGCAAGGGCAAGGGTAAGGGGCGAGTAGCAGGTAGCAGGTAGCAAGGAGCAAGGAGCAAGTAGCAAGTAGCAAGGAACTACAGGGTACAGGACTAAACAGCTTGTTGCGAGTAGAATGAAAACGTATGGACCCTACCAAAGAACATAAATTCTTTCCTTACTATCTGTTCGAGATCGCGGTCGTTGCGCTCTTTACCGTGGAGATCGTTCTGATCCTTGCAGTTCTGTTCCCTCCGGCGATCGGACGGGAGATCGATCTTGCCGCCCAGTTCAGCCCTCGCCCGGAATGGTATTTTCTGTTCCTTTATCAGCTTACGAAATATTTTCCAGGGAAATGGACGTTCGTCGGGGCGGTGCTGCTGCCCGGGCTTGCGTTCAGCGCGCTTTTGCTGGCGCCGTTCCTGGATAGCGGGGCTGCGACAGCACTGCGGTATCGAAAGACCGCTGCAATAGCAGGATTTGGACTGCTCGCGGCGGTTGCGTGCCTGACACTGCTTGCTCTGCTATAAGAAGTTATGCCGATACTATAATATTGTCAAATAGCCGGTTGCTCTGTTGCTAATGTGTGAAATTATAAAACGAGTATTGACAGAAAACCTGGTTTTTGATAAGTTATGACACCTGCCTGCACGAGTGTAAGAACGACTATCATGAATCTGTTGCACTATTGTGTGCATGTGCTGAACAAGAGGCCGATACCCGCGGCAGCGCACGCGTCATACTCATACGGAATGATCATCAACGGGCCATTTTCGAAAAATGATCCGTAATCTCGAACCTAAATCTCAAGGAGGAAGTACAATGTCAATCAAGACCGCCACACCAGACCAGACACTGGACACGCTGGGCAGGGTATGTCCCTATCCGTTGCTCCTGACCAAGAAGGCGATCGAGAAACTCGCTGCCGGCCAGACGCTCAAAGTGCTGTGTGATGCACCGGCGTCGGCTGAGGACAGCATTCCGCGTTACTGCGAGAAGAACAACCTTGCCTTCGAAGCCGTGAAGATCGAAGATAAAGGCATGTGGGAGCTTTTCATCAAGAAGTAGTAGTCGCTGCGGTTGTCAGCGGGGATTCTGTGCAGGAAACCAGAGGGGGAAAACTCTTTTAAGGGGGGGGAAGAATGGTTTCTACAATAGCGTTCATTGTGTCGGGTCTGCTCATTGGTGCAGCCTTCGGCTATGTGCTTCAGCGCGGACGATTCTGCGTGAACTCCGCGTATCGCGAAATTCTGTTTCAAGACTATACGATGCTCCGGGCATACCTGCTCGCCGTGGCAGTCACGATGATCGGTGCGAACCTGATCGAGGACATGGGCTGGCTCCAGCATGCTGGTGAAAACGGGGCGATGGTGACGGGAGAGTTGTACCGGCAGGGATTTGCGCCCTTCGCGAACATCATCGGCGGATTCATTTTCGGTATGGGCATTGTGCTTGCGGGCGGCTGCGGGAGCGGCATTCTGTACCGTGTGGGTGAGGGGAACCTGGCGTATGTGCTTGCCGTGTGCGGGTTCTTTTTCGGCATCGCGGTAACGAGGTTCGGGTTCCTGAAGCCGGCTTTCGACGCACTGACATCTTATCAGGTGTTCGTTGGTGAGGACACGGTCCCGACGCTGTACAATATCCTCGGCGTGAACAAGTGGATCATCATTGCGGTGATCGCTGTTCCGATCATTTATTTTGTCATGCAGGGAGATCCGCTCAGGAAGTCGAAGAAGGGATACTCCTGGTCCCTTGCCGGGCTCCTGGTCGGCATCATCGCGGTTGACGCGTTCTGGGCGT
>Ga0315268_10001974_pt1 | contig 23409 bp, 22 predicted proteins | sample C1_top_MG_FD_204535 | JGI IMG/M metagenome (GOLD analysis project Ga0315268, IMG submission 204535) | Sediment microbial communities from Yellowstone Lake, YNP, Wyoming, USA - C1_top | ecosystem: Environmental > Aquatic > Freshwater > Lake > Sediment | place: USA: Wyoming | collected 2017-08-01 | reverse complement strand
AGCCTTCTCTAGGTTCGTAAATTGTCCCTTCACGCAACAATTGCCCAATCAGACGTTCCGCTTCTCCCCTCGAAATCTTATGCTTAGTTTCAAGTTCATTCTCAAGCGCCGCCCTTTCCACAATCCCGGTGTCTTTTTCCATCTCCATCAGCGTCGAGAGTATCGTCTGCAACCGGTCTCGCATACTCTTAGGTTTTCCAGTCATTATGATATCTATGTCCATCTTGTATGACGATAGGTCAATTCCAACTTCTTCAAGTGATCTCTTCATTATCGCGATTGCTGCTTCTGCATCCTCTGCCAAGACTTCTTTTCTGAGCGCGACACGGGATCTCGCTTCCGCAGTGCGTACAAGAGATTCCAGTTGGCGGGCTGTTATTGCAACAGGCGAACCTTCTGCTTCACTTGCTGAACGCATCGCCAAATAGAAATCGTTGAGACGTTTCAAAGCCTCCTGAGTCAGAACAGGTTTAACGCTTTTAGCATAGCTGATATATTTGCGCAAGAGTTCCACAGCAATGGGGGGCTCAACAGGACCGGAGCCTTTTCTGTGAAGCTCAAGAATGTGTTCAGACATTTTACTGTCTGATTCCTTATTTGGAACGTCCCTTAAGATGAAGATCAAATCGAATCTGGAAAGTATCGTAACAGGCAGGGAGATGTTTTCAGCCACTGTCCGATGAGGCTCATATCTTCCCAGCGCAGGGTTTGCAGCTGCAAGTATGGCCGTTCTGGCATTAAGCGTGGCCACGATACCGCCCTTTGCAACTGAAACAGTATGTTGTTCCATGGCTTCATGGATGGCGACTCTGTCTTCGGGGCGCATCTTGTCCATTTCGTCAATGCACGCAATCCCCTTGTCTGCCAGCACTAGAGCTCCAGCTTCAAGACTCATTCCGCCACCTTTTTCACGTATGACGGCGGCTGTTAGTCCGGCTGCGGTCGTTCCCCGTCCTGAGGTGTACAGTCCACGCGGCGCGATTCTGGCGACGTACTGCAAGAGCTGGGATTTCGCTGTGCCAGGGTCTCCTACCAACAATGCGTTGAGCTCGCCTCTTATTGTGATGTCTGGAAGTGTCTTGGCTACACCGCCGAAAAGCAGGTACATTATGGCTTCTTTGATGTGGTCGTATCCGTAGATTGACGGGGCAATGGAGCCTATGATTTTGCGGTGCACCCATGGGTCCTTTGCAAGCTCAAGGATTTTCTCCTCCTCTTCTGGTGACGGAAGAGCTGTTTCAGGTTCTTTGCCCAAGACTTCAATTGAGTTGGCATCCAGATGCAGAATGAAAGCTCGAAGTTTGCCGACATTTGGAAGTGTCGGCGCGAAGGCTCGAACTTCGCCGACCGCGGAGACATGATCGCCGGGCCGGGCCACATCGACAATTTCGCTTCCAACGAGCTTTATGTTTAGTGTTCTGGGCAACTGTCCGGGCGGAAGGTCTTCAGGTCTTTCTTGAACTCGCAGATCTTGGGAGTCTATGAACGTGGATTCTTCTTGAACGAAATCAAAGGGTCCTTTTGACCCGCAGTTTGGGTCGCTGCAAACGAATGGTGCCTTGAGAAACATGCCGGTCTGGTTCACTGGGTTCACTGTTCCGCATCTTTTGCATTTGAAAGCGGCTTGCATGACCATGGGACGGACTGGAGACGAGCGAACGACAATGCCCTCAACCATCACGAGCCTGCCGATTTGCTGCGAGCCAAGCTTCCGCAGTGGTGCTGCTTCCAGCAGTCGAACGATTCTGACATCCACTGTTGTTGTTTTCTCAGCATATTCAGGGTCTTCGATCTGAAGTTGAGCGTAGGCTGCGTTGTTGGCGTGCTTCAAGTATTCATCTGGCTTCTCCAGAAGTTCCTCTGCAAGCCTTTGATCGAAGGCCAAAAGGTCTTCGAAATCAACTGTTAGGGAGGTTTTGCCCCCGACTGCCATTTGGGAAAGTCTTTGACGGTATTGTTCAGTTTTGAAGAAGTTCTGGAAGCTTTCTTGCGGGTCTATGACTTCTAGTTCTTCAGCCATTCTTCCCTCCCCTGATACTCCAGTATCCCTGTTTTCCATCGGCTGATAAGCTTGTACAGTTGTCCGTAGAGAAACTTTTCTTCACTCGTCAAATTCCTCAACGTGTTTTCTGTCTGGGCCGGGGCAGAGGCAATTGAGACGATTTTCTTCAGTCTAGAGTTGATTATGTCCTGCGTCAAGTGTCTGACTCTTTCATATTCTCGCATTTTTTCAGGGTCTCGGGTGATCTCTTCTTTTAGTTCTTCAAGGCATCTTCGAAGCTTTGGATAGAAGTCGTCAGGCATTTTAGAAATCTGTCCGGGAGTTTGTATGCGCTCGGTCCATTGGATCTTGTTGAGTTTGGCGGCATCTAGTCGTTCTTCTTCGCGGAAATGGGCAATTCCGGCTTTTTGCAGTTCTATGGCGACCCAGTAGTAGACTTCGTATTCGTTTCCTTCTTCAAAAGGACCAACAGTCAAGCCGCCGAGTTTAATTTCAGGGCAGTTTCTGTTTGCGATAATTCTGACAGTTGCGTTTTCAAAGTTGAAATCCTCATTTCCAATGTTCATTGAAACCGTTTTTGTCATCTTTGTCTCCCCCGTTCTCAGTTCTGAAGCTACTGTTGCATTGCAGATATAAGCGCCCTAGTTTAAAAGTTTAGATCAAAGAGTGCAATAGAATTCAAAACTGCCGCCGACTACCCCTTGACCCATGCAAAAAAGTGGAAAGTTTGGTTTATGCTACTAGGGCCACAGGCCCAGAGTCTTTATTGCTTCTGCTACTCTTCCGACTCCTAGCATCAAGGCGGCTGTCCGCATGTCACTCTTTTCATTGGCGGACACCTTGTGGACATCATTGAAAGCCTTGACCATCTTCGTTTCCAGTTTGCGATTTACGTCTTCCAGTGTCCAGTGTTCGCGCGTCAGGTTCTGGACCCATTCGAAATAGCTTGTTGCCACTCCTCCTGAGTTGGCCAGAATGTCGGGTATGAGGACTATTCCGTTTTCATGGAGTATCTTGTCTGCTTCAGGTGTTGTGGGTCCGTTTGCGCCTTCAGACACAATTTTTGCCTTTATTTTGTCTGCATTGGTTTTTGTTATTTGGTTTTCTAGGGCGGCAGGTATGAGTATGTCGCATTTTGTTTCAAGTATCTCTTTGTTCGTGATGCTCTCGGTTTCTTTGTAGTCGACAACGGAGCCGGTTTTTGCCTTGTGTTTGGAGACATCATATGGGTCGAGACCTTTTGGTGAGTAGATTCCGCCCATTGAATCGCTGACTGCAACGATTTTGCAGCCCATGTCATAGGCTATTTTGGCAGCGTTCCAACCCACGTTACCGTAGCCTTGGACGGCAACTGTGGCACCTTTGAGTTTTAGTCTCTGCTGCTTGGCTGCCTCTCTCGCGCAGATAACGACGCCAAACGAGGTGGCTTCTGATCTTCCTTCTGAACCACCTATACTGAGGGGCTTTCCGGTGACACACTCGGGGACACTGTAGCCTCGTATTTGGCTGTAGGTGTCCATAATCCATGCCATTGTTTGGGCGTCAGTGTAAACGTCTGGTGCAGGCACATCACGATAGGGTCCTATGAAATCAAAAAGTAGGCTTGTGTATCGCCTCGTCAGTCTCTCCAATTCTCCTTTTGACATTTCCTTTGGGTTGCAGCAGACTCCGCCTTTGGCACCCCCGTATGGAATATCCACGACCGCACACTTCCATGTCATCCACATTGAAAGTGCTGTGACTTCGTCAAGCGTGACGTTTGGGTGGTATCTTATGCCGCCTTTGAATGGACCTCTGGCGTCCCAGTGCTGCACTCGACAGCCACTGAAGACGCGAATGCTGCCGTCGTCCATTTTTACGGTGATGGACACGATGAGTGAACGTTTCGGGTTGGCTAGCATGTCTTCCAGTCCGCGGTCAAGCTTCAGTTTTTGAGCAGCGATCTTCAGCTGTTCCAATGCAACGGTCAATGCCGTTTGTTTTTCAACCATGAGCAATTTCTCCTACGATTCTTTATGTGCTTAATATTATCAGATTTAAGCGTTGCTTCGAGAAAATTAAAAAAAGAGGGTGATGCTATTCGAGGATTCTTTCGACTGCATCCTTCTCTACTTCATCAGGCATCGGTATGCCTGTCACTTTGGCAGCTCTTTCCGAGAAACTCATCAAGTCATTTCTGCTGATGAGATTCAACTTCCATTTTCTGTTGCCAGCCATGAGCTGTCTCAGTCCCACTCCGATTCTGTCAGTTAGGTACGTGTAAACTGCAACGGCTTCCCATGGTATCTCCTTGAAGCGAGCGCCATACTTGGCTTTCAGTTCTGGAGCAGCAATGAAGAATTTGTCAGGTGTGGAACCAAATCTGTCTGCAAAGGTCTTCGGCAGCTTGCCTTCTTCAGCCAACTGCTTAAAGTAGCTTCCCTTGAAAGCTGCAGTTATCGGCGAGCGTCCCAGTAGAACTGCTTTCACGAACGGACCGTCACCAAAGTTGCTCATTGCGATGGCCTTGAATATGGATGTTTCTTCTATGAAACCTCCGGCCATGATCAAGTCTGGAACGTAGCGTCCTTTCTTCTTCAATATCTGTGCACAGCGTAGAACTATGGCTTCCAGATACACTGTCGGAATGCTCATCTCGTCCATCATTGGCACTGGGCTCATGCCGGTTCCACCTGCGGCACCGTCGAAGGACACGTAATCAATTTTGGCTTCTGAAGCCATCTTCATCGTGTAGGCTACTGCTGAAGGCCTGTAAGCTCCTGTCTTTAGAGTAACATGTTTTGCGCCTTGCTTTCTCAGCCATTCAATGTCTTCTACGAAGCTCTTCTCTTTGGGGATGCCTACCCTGCTGTGTCTTTCGAATGATTTGAAAACTCCGTCTTTGAAAGCTTGCTGAACTGTCGGGTCTTCAGGATCAGGAATCACCACATAGCCCCTTTTCTTTAGCATTATGGCCTTTTCCAAATCTCTCACGCGCACTTCGCCGCCGATGGCCTTTGCGCCTTGTCCCCATTTTCTCTCGATGACGTTCACTTCCAGCTTTGAAATGGCATAGACGTCAATGCCCAGTCTTTGGTCCTCAACGTTCGTCTGCACGACTATTTCTCCGTTTTTCCCATCCCAGAACTTGCGGAACAGGTCGATCCTCCGTTTCAATTCATTTGAACTCGTGATTTTTCCGTTTGTTATCTGTGCTTCTTGGTCCATGCCGCCAACGTTTTCTCCAACGATTATCGACGCACCGGAGATTGCAGCGCCTACCGCTAAGCCTTCCCAGTTGAGCCTTGCAACGTCAGTTGAGCCGAACGCACCGTTCAATATAGGGAGTTTCAGCGGTATTCCTCCGACCTTGGTTTCTATGTTGACGTTTGGGAAAATGGTCACGTCCGAGTCTGGTTCGATTCCTTGTGCGTCGAACAGGCTTGCTTGTATGTTGAAGTGTGACCAGTCTAGTCCGAAGTCTTTCAGTGCGCCTGCGGTGCTGGAGCCGAATTGAACTGGCTCTGGATACAGGGCTTCTCTTCCTCTGAAGGCTGACAGGCTGATTTCGCATATGAATGGGCAGTCGCGAATGCAGATGGGGCACATGCCGCTTGTTGGGCTTGTATCTTTGACTCGCGTTTGAGTTCCAGTTGTTGACTTGCCGTTCAAATACGAACTGTTTTTGTGTACTCGTTCTGTCATTCTTTCTCTCTCCTTTTACACTTTCAATTTTTAGGACTAGGATGAGTAAATTAAGTCAGCATTTAAGCATTACTTTGGAACAACGCAAAAATGAACATTTGTGAACATGGAAGGCCCCGGGCTTAGATCGTCTAGGAAATCTTGATTTTCAAGTCCTCAGCAGAATATTCGCGACGTTCATACGTTTGCGGACTGTATCTGGAACCGCCTTTCTTGACTTCAAGATATCGTTTTGTACCTTCCTTCGACAGGTCAATAACGACTTGAGTCATATGCTCAATGATGGCACAGAATTCCTGTGGGTGCGCGTTTTTGGCCAGTGTCCAGTAAGCTAGTGTCTGGTAGGCATATAATGCAGGACAGACGTGCCCGAAAAAGGCTTTCACTGCTTCACGTCCCCACATGTGCTCCATTAAAGATAGGCTGTTGAAAACTAGCCTAGTTCCAGGTGAGACAAATTCCCTTTCAATCCTGCCAAAAAAACGGTGGAATTGTTCAGGATCTTTTGAGCTAGGAACTTTTCTGATCCATGACGGGGCCTTGTCGTAAAAGTCGCTGAATATCAGTTCTCCTTGGCCTGAGGATTCCGAGAAGCAATCGAGTACGAGAAACTTGTTTTCCCATCCCTCTGGAAATGTTTGAATTAAGGGCTTCAAATGCAGCATCACGGCTTGTGGGGGATAGATGAAGTCAAGATATATGACCTGATGCCCATCAGCAATTCCTTGTTTCATGAAAGCGTAAAGAAACTCCAACGCAAACGTTCCGGACTCGACTTCCCACAGCACATTCTCGCCCAAAAGAAGACCTCCGTCCAAAAGCTGATCTAGGGTTTTGATTCCTGTTGAAAGCACATCTGCCTTGCTTTTTTCCATGCTGAATCTCCACCGTTTGATTTGTGGGCATTGATAAAAATGTTTAGGTAGGCTTCAGAAGTGTTCAGCCGTGTACATCATGTACATAAGGTTTCTATATTTGAACATAACATTAGCTATTTTCTAAATCGGAGATGAAAATGAATGTTAAGCTCAATAGAACTTTCAGGACGAGAACTTGGAATGATAAAACTGATGACCGACTTCTTCGCGGAGAAACCCGAATTGACAGCAAAGATCGAAAGCTACACCACGGCACACTATGCATTGATAACAACGTATTCAGAAAATTTTGGGATCCCAGAAGCTGACGCATGGAAGATATTCGAAGAACTTGACAGAAAAATCAACGAGACAGAATACATCCAAGTGGAAGCACCACATCCGCTCAAGAAGTGGCGCTCACTCGGAAAAGAAGAAATCAACATGCTCCGAGTAATCATCGACTACTTCGCAGCAAATCCAAGAATGACACCCGCAGGCTCTTTCACCACGAAAAGACCAGAAGTTATCATTGAATCTTACTCGTGGTTCTTCGGAAGCACAGTGGGCAACGGCGAGGCTGCAAGAGAGAACTTCCAGAACCTCATGGAGAAACTCCAAACGTCGATGTCGATCAAATTGGAAACGCTGGCCCCAGTCACAGCATCGCCAAATCCTTACGAAGCAGTGCTGAAACTCTTGGACATGGCTGCTGAAAAACTGAACTTGGACCCCGGAGTACACGAGATGCTCAAACGTCCAATGAGAACTATCATAGTCAACATCCCAGTAATCATGGACGATGGGAGCCTACAAGTGTTCACGGGCTATCGCGTGCAGTACAATGACGCATTGGGTCCAACAAAAGGCGGAATAAGATACCATCCAGAACTGACGCTGGACGAAGTTATAGCTCTATCAGCATGGATGACATGGAAAACTGCAGTCACAGGTCTGCCTTTGGGCGGAAGTAAAGGAGGAATTCGATGCAATCCAAAAGAAATGTCGCCAGGAGAACTGGAAAAACTGACGCGTGGATACGCGCGTGGTTTTGCAAGATTCATAGGACCCTATCGTGATGTGCCTGCACCAGACGTTTACACTGACGCCCAAACAATGGCATGGATAATGGATGAATACAGTGAAATGGTCGGCCACAACTCTTTCGGAGTAGTCACAGGGAAGCCAATACGCGTCGGTGGTTCATTGGGAAGAAACGAGGCGACATCAAGAGGCGTCATGTACACGGTCATTGAAGCTGCAAAGCATCTAAACATGAAGCTCGAGGACGCAACGGTTGCGATTCAGGGATTTGGAAATGTCGGTTTTCACGCTGCCAGACTATTGCACGAACTAGGATGTAAAATCGTAGCGGTTTCAGACTCAAAGGGCGGGGTCTACAATCCAAAAGGAATAGACCCAACAAAGATAGCGGAGCACAAAAACGCCACAGGTTCAGTGTTCGGTTACAAAGGATGCAAAAACCTGACAAACGAGGAACTCCTAGAGTTGGAATACGACATCCTTGTTCCAGCGGCGCTGGAAAACCAGATAACTAAGGCCAACGCCAGCAGAATCAAAGCAAAGATAGTGGCTGAAGGAGCAAACGGACCCACAACACCCGAAGCAGATGAACTACTGTTCAGAAACGGTGTGTTCGTTATCCCAGATATATTGGCCAATTCTGGCGGAGTGATCGTGAGCTACTTCGAACAAGTACAAAACCAAATGAACTACTATTGGACAGAAGAAGAAGTGCGAACGAAGCTGGAACGCACAATTGTCAACGCATTCAAAGAAGTCTTAGCAGTGGCACAGCAGTACAACGTGAATATGCGAGTTGCAGCCTACATGAACGCGGTAAGAAGAGTATCAGAAGCCATGCTCGTCCGCAAGAGCAAAAACGTCATTCCGGTCGCTGAGCCAAAAAAGGTCAGCGGCTAAATCTCAATCCTTCTTTTTCTTTTGCCCGATTTTATGTACATAATGCACTGTTTTTGAACACATGTTTAAATCACACAAGCTTGAGACATTCTAAATAGGGAAAGAAATGCCCGTACATCTTCACACTACAATAACGAAAAAAACAGATGACATGCTTGAAGAACTGACCAAGACTTATGGCACCAAAAACCGAGTGATTGACAAAGCCCTAGAAACCTTGCTCAGAGTCGAGAGAGTTGGTTCATGTGACGACTGTGCAATAAAAGCAAAGGTCAGCGAACAAACAAACCTTCGAGAAGCCCTAAATCTGACATCCATTGGACGAAAGACAATTGACAGCCTTCTGGAGGTCGCAACAGGCGACAAGACAATTCAGGACTTCATCGCCGAACAGAAGGCAGAGGCTAAGAACACTATCGAAATATTGAAAGGATCAGTGGCATGGAAAAAACCTTCAAGTTTCAACGAGTTCATGATTGTCCTCGAAGAACTGAGGGACTTGACACGGCTTTTTGAGATTGCATCACACAACGAGATGGACAATACTGTCATTTTGAGACCGGTCACCTTCAAGCGGCTACCTGAGATCGGAGCTTTCCAAATCGCGACAATTCTTGAAGGCTTGCAGATATCCTTCGACATGCGAATCATGGGAGAAGACATTGCCGTAAAAATGACGCGGCAAGACATGTATCCATTTAAGAGAAAGGAATTTGGAGAGTCACTCAACGAGCAGATTGAAAAGAGGCTATCAAGCACCATCCCCAGCCTATTCAGGAATACCCTGATGCTTGTCGGACCAGCGTTCATGAACTGGGCAGAGAAGCATCTTGAAGAGCCGATAACTGATTTGAGCTCACTCTTGGAAGACATAAGAATCGCTCTTGGCACAAGCGAACTTCCAAAGGAACCAAAAGAGTTCGTGAAAAGCCTACTTTCTGCCTTCATAAGAATGAACTGGTTCAGACAAGCGAAGATACTGCGTGAAGTTGACGAAAAAACGCTGGAAATATCATTCCAAGCCACAACCCCATCCGTGGCAAAGCTCTCGATTGTTATGCTTTCCGTTGTTCTCGCAACACGTGGCTGGAAACTGTTAAAGTTCTCAGTTGAACAAGCGACCGCGAACATAGCAATCCAATACGTAGGTCCAGAAGACCAGAGCCTCCTAGACCAAGTGTTAGAAGTTAGCCTTTACCAAACGATAGGAAAACAATTCCTAGACTTTATCCCAGTCCCTCGTGAAGTTTTCAATTCGTTTGCATCCAGAGTCTATGAAACTAATAAGGAAAAATTCAGTGAAACATTTAACACCATGGGCGTTCGCGTGTCAAATGCTATCCGTATGCTAGCAAGAGATGATCCTGGAAAAATCAAAAAGCTCGCACAGACATTCATTCTCAAAAACACAGTCTCCGTCCAGCCTGACGCAGAAATGCGGTTTGTGGACGATGAACACTTTACCATAATCTTCAAGAAGATTGACAGTTTGGTCATGAACAGCCAACGTGCACTCATCGAGTCCATGTTCAAAGAACTCAGCTATGAAATCTCAACCACTGTTTTCCAGAATCTTTTGAGTTTTAAGCTGAAGCCACTTGAGAAACCTGCTCTCGAACCCATCCCGCGCAAGAAAATGATGCAAGTGTTGATCAGCGAAATGTCAGCCAATTCATGTGACGAGGCCTTTGCAGTAGTGAAAGAAGCGATAGACGAGATGTTTCCCGAGGATTACCCGTGGACGATCAGAGAAGTCGGCGAAAGAATCATTGACATGTATCGCGATCTCGATGTTGAAGTTGAAGTTGAATACTTCGAAGGTGGTTTCACGCTCAAATATAAGACGTGCCCATACTACGAGCTCGTCAAGTCTGGACAGAAGACATGGCTCTGCAATCTGCGCAAGAGAATGATAGACTATGCGATCTCAAGAGTTTCACATGGGAAAAAGGGGAAGATGAAGATCATAAAATCCCTACTCAAGAACGAACATCCTTGCGAATACGCAGTGTTCCTGACTGGATTCTTGGAAGAAGAATAGCTCTGTTGCTGCCTTCTCTTCCAAATATACTTTTATTAACGCATGAAAATAACCTATAGACTGGGAGACTTGTTTAGATTGAGTTTTGAGATGTGGGCTGAAAAGTACAGGCCGAAAAGGTTAGATGAGATCGTAGATCAGAAAGAGATTGTTGAACGCCTGAAGAGTTTCACTAAATCAAGAAACGTCCCTCACTGCATTTTCGCTGGTCCACCTGGAACCGGAAAAACCACTGCGGCTCTCTGTTTGGCAAGAGACCTCTACGGGGATGTTTACCGAGAACACATCATGGAGCTAAATGCAAGCGACGAAAGAGGAATCGACGTTGTTCGGGAAACTGTGAAGACCTTCGCCCGCGTGAAGTCCATCGGCGAAATCCCATTCAAAATAATGATTTTGGACGAAGCAGATAACATGACCTCAGACGCACAGCAAGCCTTGCGACGAACAATGGAGAGATACACAGAAACGTGCAGGTTTGTTATGTGCGCAAACTACAGTGGGAAAATCATTGAACCCATCCAATCAAGATGCGCGCCCTTTCGATTTGCTTATTTGCCGAGAGAAGGTCATGATTGCTACTTAAAGGAGATTGCCGCAAAGGAAAAAGTGAAGCTGTCTGAGGAAGGTTTGGACGCCATCTTCGAGATCTGCGGCGGAGACCTGAGAAGAGCCATCAACACGTTACAATCGGCCGCTTCACTGAATAAACTCGTCGATGCAAAGGTTATTTACTCAATCACTGGAAAAGCTAGTCCCGCAGACGTGCAGAAAATGCTGAAAATCGCCATGGACGGCAACTTCACTGAAGCAAGAAAACAGTTGCGCGACATGATTCAGAAATATGGTGTAGCTGGAAGCGACATAATCCGCCAGATTCACACGGAGATTTTTAGATCAGAAATCCCCGAACAGTGGAAGATAAAATTGGCAGACATTGTAGGCGAAGTAGACTACAGGCTAGTTGAGGGTGCTGATGAAGAAGTCCAATTGAGCGCCTTGCTGGCCAAACTCGTTGAAGCAGGCGACAATCTGAGAACCGCTAGATAGGTGCAAGCTTTTGCACACTGCTTGGACGGTTAAATACAAACCAAAATCTCTAAACGAGGTCATTGGAAACGTTGAAGCTATCCAAAAATTTGTTGAATGGACAAAGTCTTGGGAAAAGAGCCCCCCGAAAAAGAGAGCAGTCTTCCTTTATGGACCGCCAGGCATCGGAAAAACTGTCACTGTAGAGGCCTTCGCCAGTGACTCGGGTATGGAATTTGTTGAAAAAAACGCAAGCGACTATCGTACAGAAGACGCGATAAATCATTTTGCAGGGTTGGCCTCGCAATACGGTTCCTTGTTCGGCGGAAAAAGAATCATCCTTCTAGATGAACTGGACGGGCTCACTGGAACATCTGACAGGGGCGGCGTTAAGGCGACAACTGATGTCGTAAAAATCGCACAGTGCCCCATAGTCCTAATTGCCAACAACGCCTACGATCCTCGATTCTCAAATCTCCGTAACTACTGCCTTCTCATAGAGTTCAAGAAACCACCAGCAGGCGAAGTGGCAAAGCGCTTGGAACGCATCTGCGAAGATGAAGGAATCCAAGCCGATGAGAATGCACTAAAGTTCATTGCTCAGCGTTCAGGAGGCGATGTGAGATCTGCAATCAATGACCTGCAAGCTCTAGGCCAAGGCAAGAAAGAACTGGCTTACGAAGATGTTTCTTGGCTCGGCTATCGCGACAGACAGGACAGCATTTTCAACGTGCTGAGAATGATTCTTTACGGAAAAACGTGCATCGGCGCTAAACAGGCAGTAGACATGGCAGATGTTGATGTGGAAATGCTCTTTGAGTGGATCTACGAAAATGTTCCTGAACACCTTACTGACCCGCATGATCTGGTCAGCGCTATGGATGCACTGTCCATCGCGGATGTTTATCGTGGCAGAATTCAAGCAACGCGAGACTGGGGACTTATGCGTTACGTGATTGACTTCATGACTGCCGGCGTGGCCATGGCTAGAAAGAACACTAGAACATCAGGGTGGATACCGTTCAAATTTCCTGCGCGCATACAGATGTTGTCGAGGTCAAAGGCTGAGCGTGCAATGCAGCTGAGCATAGGAGTCAAAATCAAGCGTAAGAACCACATTTCAGCCACAAGAGCTTCAAGAGAAGTCGTTCCCTATTTGAAGATCATCTTCAAAAACAATGTTGAAATGGCGGCTGGACTCGCCAAATGGCTTGACTTGAATCAGGAAATGGTTGAGTATCTGGTTGGAGATGAAGGAAAAGCCGAACCCATAATTAAGCTGATGAGTTGAGTCGACGGATTTGGCTAATGTATTTTGCTGCCTTCTGCGATGTCTTTTTCAGGTTGCAGAACCACAACATTGCCTTTGTCGTCTTCAGCTGCAAAAACCATGCACTGCGATTCGACACCCATCAGTTTCCGTCGTTGAAGATTGAGGATGAAAGCGCATTTTTTCCCCACAAGCTGTTCGGGCTTGTACCATTGCAGGAGCCCCGCAACCGCTTGTCTTTTTTCGGTTCCGAAATCAACAACCATTCTTATCAGGTTTCGTGAATCTGGAATCTGACTTGCTTCGATGATTTTCCCGATACGAAGGTCAAGTTTCTGAAATTCTTCAAACGGGATCTCCATTTCCAATAATCACCATTTTCCAGTTTTCACGCAGGCTGAACTTTTAAGTCTTGTGCGTTTTTCTCCTGCGCCTTATTTTTTCAACTGTTCTCGTGACGCCTCCCCAGCCCTTGACAGACTTCGAATGAACAATTTCGAAAGCTTCTTTCGAAGTCAACCCAAACAGCTCTTGGCCAACAGCCTTCCGAGCGAGATACGTTGCCGCGCTCAGCACTTCACCGTCTAATCGCGAGTCCGCCAAGTCCGCCAAATAACAAACCAAGGCTTCAACAGTTCGCGGTCTAATTGGCCCATATTCCCCGTGATGAGCTGCAACAATGTGAACCAATTCCAATGGAAAACCTCTGCGAACAAGCTCTGAAGTTGCAAGAGATAGATGGTCCAAGTATTCAGCTAAACGTGTTGATTTGTAGCCTCCGTTCTTATTCGCAACGTAGGTTGCGGGCTTGAAAATGTCATGCAATAGAGCCCCGGCTATGACGAGGTCACGATTCACTTTCCCATGATAAATCCTCTCAACAGAGTCACACATCGCCAAGGCAAGATTCGTAACTGAAACAACGTGTTCAAGAAAGCCACCCGGATAACAGTGATGGTGAGAAAGGCCGGCCGGCGAGACTTCAAGAGCTAGACTTGGGTACGTTTCGCCGTCTATTTTGAACGTGGGATCCTCCATTAATTCAATGACTTTCTTGCGCAAAGGCTTGTCGCGAATTTTGTCTGCCAACACTTTGAGCTTTGGATTCAGCAATTTATCACTTGTTACTTGTCTTAGCTGTTGAAGAGATATTGATTTTTCGCTTTTCTGCTGTAGCTATCTGATGAGCCTTCAAAATGGGTTCAGGAATGCGGTGGATGCTTATGCATTGTTTTACTATCTTGACAGCTGTTGTTAGCGAGATCATATGACCAACGCTGACGTAGATGGGTTTGGATTCAGGTTTTGTAGCAATTGCCGCACCAATGATCTCACCCCTGTGATGTATGAAAGACCTGTCTTCGCCTTTGACATTCTCGACTTCCCCCACCAACTTGCTCTTCGCGACCCCCACTGCAGGCACATCGATGATCAAGCCTAGATGACTGGCAAAGCCGCAACGATAGGGATGCGCGTAACCATGACCATCAACAAGAAACAAGTCTGGCTTAACACGCAGTTTTCGAATGCTAAGAAGTGCTGGCCTGATTTCTCTGAAGGAAAGTAATGTCGGAACGTATGGAAAACTTGTCCTGCAAAAGGATGTCTGCGACTCTACAAGCTTGAGAGAGTCAAAATCCAGAACCGCTACAGCGCCAATCGAAACATGGCCCACGTAGGCAACGTCCACGCCGCCTACAAAACGTATCTTCCTAGGCAACCTGTCCTCAAAAACTATTTGCTTGGCCAATCGTAGCTGGGCTTCATGAGCCTTCTCAACAGAGAATCCGTGTTTTGTGCCAGCTTCGTCCATGCTGCTCTTCTCAACGAGCCTTTGTGCTTCTTCGGGTTTTTGCGGATTTCTCGAATTTCCTCAGATATTTCTCAAGTTCGTTCCGTCTGATTTCCTGTGTTACGTCTCCACGCGTGATTTCGATGATTTTTCTCGCGACGTCGCATTTTCTTCTAAGCCCAGGAACAAGCATGTAGGATTCATCCATGGCCATCAATTCAATGTAGATCTCGTCCATCATTTTCAAGCAGTTTTCGCCGTTCTTGACGTCTCCTTCTCGCAATGCGTCAAGAGCTAAGCGCCGGCATTCGCCTATGACATCTGCCAATCCAAGCACAAAATCAATCGAAGGCACATTGATCTCCTCGGGTGTTACGAACCGTGATTCCTTGACTAGTTTCAGGAATATGCTTGCTTCAGAGTATTCCTGCAGGGCAGCGCTGAACATGCCGCTGTAAATAATGTCCGGATGTGTGGTTGAAGCATTGTGAAGTTTTGAAAGGGTCTCTGTTGCTTTCTGAACTAGCTGTTCAGCTTCTTTCAATCTTTTTTGATGAATCAGGAGTATTGCTTGCTTAGATTGACTTGTTGCTTTTCGCATTTCTTTTTGGGCGTTTTCTCGAATTTTGTCTTTTTCTGCAAGTTCTTTTCTTACTTCATTCAAGATGGTTTTCAGAGTGTGCATAGAGCTAGCACCTACTTTCGGTTTAGAATATGGGGATGAAGGAGTATTTTATCATATCTCAAAAATAGAAATGAGGGGGATTGGCGTGTTTTGGGCGTTTGTTCGCTATTCCTCGGCTACTGGCGGCACTGGCTCTTTCCATTTCTCTATCAGCAGTTTGGTGTCTCCAAGCTTGAAAGTCACTTTCACGAATATGGAGTCAGAGCCTTTGAATGGAAACATGCTGTCTTCAGCGAGGTCTTTTGGCAGGTAGATCAGGTACTTGCCATCTTTCCTTCTGAACAAACGTCCTCTTCCATCACTAACCATCTGTGTTAACACCTCGATTTAATTTTTGGTCTAAGACCAAGGTTAATGGCAGAGTATATATTTAAGCCTTATTCTCATTCAATGCAAAAACTCTAATCCAAAAGCTCAGACCAGAAAAAAAGCTGAATTGTTTGCAATGATTCTCAGCCTTCACTTAATCTTATTGAACGCTGAAGTTTGCTCAAAAGCACAACACGACTGTCTATTGATTCATCAATTAAATTGTAGCTTGTTTCCCTTGCCAGCAACGTTGAGAATTCACGCATCTCATTGTGGCTGGGTGTGCCGTCATAGCCTAAACATCGTCTGGAAAAACCCACGTGCATGTAAGCCTTGGCCTCAATGTACGTGGGCTCAGCCTTTCTAATCAGCTCAGCATAGCCTCCCGTGTTTTTGAGGTTAAAGCCGTGCACCGACATTATTCGTATCACCGTTGGACATCTGAAGCTAGGCAGAAGTGCCAGAGTCTCATTCAACTTCTCCCATGCATTTGGGATTTGAGGACGACAGACCTGCTTGAACGACTGTTCGTCAGGCGCGCACGCAGAGACGTAAAGCTGTGTGGTTCCTGGCTCAGTTTTGCCAGAGCTAAGGGCACCGTGCCGTTCGAAACCAGAAACGTAGTGAAGCCTCTGCTATGGAAGACTTGAATCAGCTCTCGCTTAGATACTGGTAAAGCGTGGGCTGACCTGCAAGACTTATGGCCACGTGCTTGGGCATTGAGGCTTCCTTGAGTTTGCGTCGGTTTGTCTTCGGATTGTCTCCATATCCGCTCAAGATCGCATGTTGAGCTTTGATGCTCCCTTCCGCAATCTCTTCAGAGGAATCCCACGCGGGTAGTTCCATCTCATTCCACGACGTATGCAGGTCTGTGGTCTGAGCTCTCCAGCAGAATAGACGCTGCTGAGTACAGTAGAAAGCAGTGGGCGTCATTTGTATGCATTGATGTGTTTTTATTCCGTAGAATTTTCGTTTATAGCACGGTCTATCGTGTATTAAAGTCTCATAGAGCCATCTACATCGCTTGACAGCGGAATGCTTTCCGACAAAATGATACTTCTGCTTTTTCAGAGCTTCAACAAGTGTAGACGGAACTGACGGTTCCAAAGCAAACCCCTTTTCAATTTGTACACGCCAAACTATGACGAACTTTGAAAGCGTGGAACAGAGTCAGTCTTACTGCTCGAAGCAATATTCAATCTTCTGAAACTCGGAACCGAGTTTGGCTACGTCTTTCTTGACACTTTCTGGAGTTTCACCATCGACGACCGTTCTTTTGAGCAATTCTGCTATCCTCAGCATCTCGGGCTGTTTCATTCCGCGCCTCGTAACTTCGCAAGTGCCTATTCTGATGACGCAGTCTGTAATGATGTTTGCGCGTTGAAGTCTGTCGGCCATCTGTCTTCCTTTCTCATAGTCGCCGTAATCCAAGATCACTTGATGTGACTGAGTGTATCCCAAGTGCTCGCATATGACTGGGAACTCGTAATCGTGCAAGGCCTTGGCTAGTGCTCTAGAGTTTCGAATGATTTGCGTTGCGTAGGCTTTGCCGAATTTCTTCATTTCAGCTAATGCCAACGTTAACGCCGCTATGCGGTTCCAGTGTGCGTTGTCTACAAACGCTGGGTAAATCCTTTCTTTCAGAAGTTCCCCGGTTTCCTTGTCCGCTAGAATAATGCCTCCCTGTGGCCCGAAGAAAGTTTTGTGTGTTGACCCGAAAAGGGCTTGCGCACCTTCTCTCAGTGGATCTTGGAACTGTTCGCCAGCGATGAGTCCCAACACGTGTGAACCGTCGAATCCTACTGCGGCATCATTTTCACGGGCAACTTTAGCCAACTCACGCACAGGATGCGGAAAGGTGATGAGGCTTGCTCCGAAAATCACGATTCTGGGTTTGACGCGACATATTGCCTGTATAGCTTCCGCAGTAATTATGTTCATGTCCTTTTTTGAGAAGGGAAATGGCGCCGTCTTGAGCTTGAGAAGCTCTGCTAAACCTGGATTCCACATTCCAGGATATCCTCCGTCTTCGGGAGAGACACACATGAGGGTGTCGCCTTGTTTTGCTAGGTTGGCTAGGATGATCAAGTCTGCGATGTGTCCTGAAAGGGGGCGTAAGTCTGCGGTTTGGGCCTTGAAGACTTCTTTTGCCAGTTTTTCGCCGTATTGTTCGATTTCGTCGGTGAAACGTGTGCCCATGTAGAAATGGTCTCTGGCAGTGTAGCGGTGGGTAAATTCTGATGATAATAGGCTTCTGGCCGCAGGGCTCATGACGTTCTCGGATGGTATAAGGTTCAAGCACTGCTTTCCGCGCCATTCCTCATGCTTCCTAGCGAGATTTAGAATCTCATCAGACATCTTGAAACCTCTCGTTCTCTGGCAATAGTAGCTAGGCTTACGGATTTAAGTCGTTCTTTGCCATGACTTTCCAACTGTCAAAGATAGTGCATGACTCGTCAGGGATTCTCTAACGTTTTGAGAAAGTTGTTTGAATCATAAAAGGTAAAGTTTAAAATGCTCCCAGTATTAGAAGTGTTCACAATCTCATACTCATATCACGAGGGAAACCATTTGATGAAAATTCCGCTTAGAAAAATCAGAGAACTGACATGTTTACTCTTGATACTAACGTCCGCGGTGACGCTTCTTTCGTTCTTGCCTAGGGCAAGAGCGGGAATAGAGATATACTCAGTTGCCCCTTCTTCAGGGATCGTTGGAACAGCCGTTCAACTATCTTCCAACCTGACCACATCCGGTGGAGTCTACGAGATACGCTTTGATGATGCTTTTCTCACCAATGGAACTGCCACCGGAAACTACGTGAATGCATCATTCACGGTACCATTTGCCTCTGCGGGCAACCACACTTTGAAAGTAGTCGATGTGGCAACAGAAGAAAATGCCAACATAACGTTTGCCGTCGCGACGGCATATGACTTGAAAATTGACGTTCCCGTGTCGCCAACTCAGCTGCAAGAAGGCGACCCGGTGCCAATTACAGTGAACATAACCGGTGGTCAAGCTAGCACGACATATGTTGCGAACCTTACCGTTCTGGCACCGAACAACGCGTCGTACGTGAATATGCTTGGCGTTTCAACGTCAACTGTTGGTAGCGGAGTCTCAACAATAAACTATCCAGACGCTTTTTCAGTGGGCGCCAATACCAATTTTGTTGGCGATTATGGAATATACTTCAACTCCACGCAGTCTGTGAAGACCTTCCACGTGGGTTTGACGAACTCGACGGAATATCACAGAACACAGACTGTAGACATCAAATCCAGTGCATATCAACCAAGTGAAAACGTTACACTTGCAATAAGTGGAAATGCAGTGAATTACGCCGTAAATCTGACTGCGGATTCAGGCGGCATCATTCACTTTGCTAACTGGACGGTACCAGCAAACGCTTCAAGAGGAACGTACAACGTCAACGTTGTCTCAACATCAGGTTCACCGACGACGAAGAATCCAGCGGACACACAGAATTTCACAGTTCCAGGCTATGTATTGAATGTCACAGCAAGAAACCTTGCTAACGATCCTGTTCCATCCGTGGACATCAGAGCATCTGAAAATGGAACATCAGTAGAGAACGCAACGACCAGCTCAACTGGTTCAGCAATTTTAAGGCTGGAATTTGGGAATTTCACGTGCCAGGGATATTTCAAGGGCGAAAAAGTTGGCGAAACCACGCTGGAAGTCATTGGTGACGCATCAGCGGATCTAACATGTAATCTCACTAACCTGCAAATCAGAGTCGTGACGGTTGTGAATGGAACTGAAATAGGCATTCCTGAAACTTCAGTGTACTTGACGCCTGACAATTTAACACTCACCACGGACATCACCGGCACCGTCATTGTGCATTCATTGCTGCCCAACGTCACGTACGCGTTGAACGCTTCGCGCTACGGCACTCCTTTCAATGAGACGACAACACTTCCTCAGTTGTTCGTCAATGACACATTAGTGGCTCGGTACAATGTTACGATTGTCTGCCCTACACTGACATTGCAGGTTCAGGTCTTCAAAGCCAACTCGCAACCACTCAGCAACGCCAGAGTCAGAGCTCAAGAATCGCTGGGTGGGCTTCATTATGAAGGAATCACCGATGCTGACGGAATGGTTGCTCTTGACTCTGCCTTCGGCAGATACGCAATCACAGTTTACGACAGCAACGGAATAAAACTAAACGAAACAAACGTCGACTTGTTCCAGAACCAGAACATAACCGTGTATTGCAGCCTTTATGGCCTAACAGTTGCAGTGCAAGTCCTTGACTATTTCAGTCAGCCAATCCCAAATGCGAATGTAACAATGCAGAAGGAAGGGTTTGAACCGCTTTCAAACAAAACGCAAGGCGATGGCATAGCAACCTTTGACAACGTCATCGGAGGAGACTTCGAAATATCCGTGTATTTGGTCGATCAATTCCAACCAACCGTTGTACAAGGAACAACCATCGAAAATAGCACGACGGTTCAAATCAAAATAGACAAGTACGTGTTGCTTGCAGGCCTCCTCATGGAAACAAGCCAGTTAGCAATAGCGATAATGATAGTGTTGACTGTAGTTCTAATTATCGGGTTAGAAATTTACCGAATCAGAAGACACAAGCCTCAGAAAGTTGAAAGTCAGAGTGTGAATAAGGAGTCTCAGGGAAAAAAGTTTATATGAACTCTTGTGAGAAATAGTTCATTAGACAAGTAATGTTTGCAACAGCAGAGTTCTAATAAGGAAATGATCAGAGGTCGTGCATATATTGGCACAAGTCAAAACTTGTTCTCCAACATGCCCATCATTCAAATGCGCAAAAAGCTCCACTGTCTATCGCCAAGATGGTGTATGGTGCAGATGGACTGAAGAAATGTGTAACGTCGCCAACTGTACATACGCTATCTGCACAAAAAGACGACTACTACCGAAAGGAGTCTGCGGAGAAACCATAAAAAGAAAGACCGTTGAAAAACAACCAGACGAGGTCATTGGCCCAGCAATCAAGCTCCACGGCAGAGCCCTCCGGAGAATCGGGGAAAAAGAGATTTTCTAGCAAAGCCAGAACTTGCGCAGGCCAAAATGAACTGACACTTAAGGGATAAAGTAGTTCACTCTTTCCCTTTTTTCACTTCATCTTGCAGGCACGCGTTTGACAACTGGTGGCTTCACTTTTTTTAGAACCCGATACCCGCAAACGATGCACTTTATTTCCCCGCCACGCATTTCCAACTCTTCAGAAGGAACTGTGGCGCCACATCTCACGCATTCATAGACAATTCCTGTTGCAGGTTTCTCCATGCTATTCCCTCTTCCTACAAGGGAGAAGCCGTTCTGCTTTTAAACGTTTCCAGACACTGTCATAACTTGCAGACGGAAGGGCAAAATTTGAGAAAACGGTTGAAGAAATCCCTCTCAAACACTCTTTCTGCCCAAGACCTAGCCCATGTTCACAATTCCTACGACATCGTAGGCGACATTGCAGTCATTCGCATGACAAACGCGCAAAAAGATCAAAGCCGAATTGTCGCAAAAGCCAAAAATCTGAAATGCGGCTTTCTATGCGCCGAGTTTCCATGCCAGCTACACTATGGAAAAGAAGGAATATACACCACGGAATCCTTCAACAACTGGAAAGAATTAAACAGAAATGGATTCAGCTTTGGCGGACAATGACCTAGACTTGGGTAAAAGAGTTTTAATAGTTCAAGAACAAGAACTAAGCTCAGGAGGAATGGTACCATCAAAAAGAAGCTGATGGAAATATTGGCCTGTCCAATAGACAAACATCACCCGCTTGAACTGCACGTTTTCGAAGGGAAAGACGAAATAGTAGAAGGACTCATCATCTGCCCAAAATGCCTAAGATGGTACCCAATACGCGACGAAATTCCTGAAATGTTGCCAGACGAGCTGCGGAAAGAGAACGAGGACCTGCCATTCCTGAAGAAATGGAAGGATAAAACTCCAGAAAAAATTCTGACCGCAGGCAAACCGTTCAATCTGAAGCAGTAGGCCAAAAACCGCTCATTTCAGTCTTACGATTTTCCCAGTAGCAGAGGATTTGAGTGCCGACTCAGCAATTCTGAGTGCCTTTAAGCCGTCCATTCCTGTTATTAGCGGTTTATCTTTTCTCAGTATGCAATTTGCAAAGTGTTGAAGCTCAAGCTTCAGAGGCTCCTGCATTGGATATCGCGGTTGCAATGTTTCTTTTGCGTTCTCGATCCTCAGTTCCTGCGTGATATAATCGAGGTTCAGTATGGCTTCAGTCCCGGTGGCTATCAAAATGCGAGTCTTGTAGGGCGTCAACCAGTTAGCCTCAATAAACGCGCTCTTTCCACCTTCAAAAGTGAGCATTATCTGTGCATAGTCTTCAAACTTCTTATGTCTCATGCTTCCCGTCTTCGCATAAACGGCAACCGGATCCTCATCGAAGAGATACAGCATGGCGTCTATGTCGTGAATCGCGGTGTCCTTGACAACTCCTACGTCGCCTATTCTTTCCGGCCACTGAGAAACTCGTTTCGCAGTGGAGCACACGAGTTCCCCGATTGTCTTGCTTTCAACTGCCTTCTTGATGTGTTGTAGCCCTGGAATGAACCTCATCAAGAAGCCAACAGTGAGATGGACTTTTCCTTTCTCGGCCTTTTCCAACAGCGTCTCCGCCTCTTTCACGTTGGCTCCCATCGGCTTTTCAACCAGAACATGCTTCCCAGCAGTCACTGCTTTGGTTGCTTCTCTTGCAAGACTCGTTGACCATGTGCAGATGCTTACGGCTTCAACGTCTCGGTTCTTAAGCATCTGGGTTGAACTCGTGTATGGTCGTGCGCCGAATTGTTTGGCCACGCTTTTGGCTCGTTCAGCATCAATATCGCATATCGCTATGAGCTCCGTCTCCGCCAGTTCTTTGTAGACTCTGGCGTGGTTCCTTCCCCAGAAACCCGTTCCAATAACTGCAACGCCCAGTTTTCTCATTTCGCCCAGACTCCTCTTCCTAGCCCACGATATGTGAAACCTTCCTTTTCAATTTTGCTCGGCTCAACTATGCCTTCAAAATCGACAATTGCAGCAGGCATTCTCATGACGACCTTCAGCTTGCCGAAATTCAGACGCTTGAATTGATCGTGCTGAGCTAGAATCATCACACAGTCTGCACCTTCAAAGGCTTCAGTCAGGCTTTTCTTTGGATGAAATTGCATCTCAGCAAGTTCAGTCTCTGAAAAGTACGGGTCATAGAGACTTAGTTTGGCGCCTCTGGCCTCCAACAGTTTGGCAATCTCTTTCACGACCTTTTTTGGGGCGCCCTTGGAGTTTGGGATCTGCGATATGCCAAGCAAGGAAATTCGTGCTCTCCTCAACGTTTTTCCGCAGGCTCTCAACGCGTCCTTGGTCAGGTCGGCTGCGTGTTTGACCATGGTCTCGTTTATGGCTCGGGCAACTGCCGGAATTCGAAGCTTCATGTTCAGGTTCTCCGCATCCTCCAGCAAAATGTAGGGCTCTCCCCGAGTTCGGGCGTCCGCAAGCACGGGCAGCGAAGGCAGACTATTGCTGTCCGCTCCTACAAGTTTACGGACTTCAAGATAATCTACGCCGACTTTTTCGCAGAAGACAGCGAACTCGTCTGCAAGGGCATTATTGACGTCCTGTTGTACGATTTCAAAAAGTCCCGCTGCTTCTGCGGTTTTCATGCTTTCCACCGTGGTCACAGTGTTTTTTGCAATCGATTCCATAACGGCTGAGGCAGCATTCAGACTAGCCTTGTCCTCCGCTGCCACGATTCGCCGATAGTTTGGCAG
>Ga0315268_10001973_pt1 | contig 23414 bp, 21 predicted proteins | sample C1_top_MG_FD_204535 | JGI IMG/M metagenome (GOLD analysis project Ga0315268, IMG submission 204535) | Sediment microbial communities from Yellowstone Lake, YNP, Wyoming, USA - C1_top | ecosystem: Environmental > Aquatic > Freshwater > Lake > Sediment | place: USA: Wyoming | collected 2017-08-01 | reverse complement strand
CATTGAGCTCCACGCCCGGCAATTCATCGGCCAAGATCTTGATCTTCATTCCCGCGTCATAAGGAATGCCGGCCCGAAGCGGAATGGGCTGGTAAAAATGCTTCTCCGAGCCTTTCAATCTTTCAGTCATTTCAATAACCGGCACATTAATGATGGCTGAGAGCTTAGTCAAGACTTCTATTTTCTTCGCCTCATCCTTGGGCAAATCAGCCGGCAGAAGAGAAAGGGAAAAGCCGAACAGATTATTGACCAAGACTGTGCCATTCCTGTCCAATATAACACCGCGATGCGCCTTATTATATTCGATCTTGATGCGGTTATTTTCCGCCAGAGCGAAATACTTTTCTCCGCCCACGATCTGCAGCAGAAAGCTCTGGATGATCAGCGAGCACATGACGACAAAGATGACGATGAACAATAAGGAGATTTTCTTGCGGCTCAAAGACAAACTCAAGAAACCCGTCTTGATGCCGCTTGAGACATCGCCGGAAAGATTGACGCTTTCTTCGACCCAATCGAGCGAGTTCTTTCGTCCCAGATCAATCGGTTCTAATTGTGTGAAGGGATTGCTCATAAGGTCAGCCCAGGAATACGGGCTTGAATTTGCGCGATAACGGATTGATAAAATAATAAGCCGCCGAGAGGATCAATTCGGTCGTGCCGATCTGCCATATGATTTTGAACAAATAATCGATGCGGGGCAGATAATCGCTCAAACCGATGAAATAAATCAACCCGATAAGGGAAATGAACACGGCATTATAAAGAATGACGGCGATGAGGCCGAGAAGCAGCAAAGAGTAGAAAGAAAAATTAGTGAAAAAATTCAAGAATAATATCTTGAGCATGATGCCGGACAAGAACAAGGAAAGAGTCAGTACGCCGAAGGGCAGGCCGGAGTAAACATCCAAGAGCAGGCCGGTGGCGACGGAAAAAATCACGACCCAAGAAAACTCCGCCAGATTCACCAGGATGATCAAGACGACTAAGGTCAGATTGATGCGGCCGCCGAAAAAACTCAGATTGCCTTCGACCGCCAATTGCAGAAGAATCAAGCCGCAAGCGAGCAAGATGAAATATAGGTTCTTCTTTGACATATTTAAGGGATGATAACCGCGATATCGCTCAAACTGTTGAGCGAGATGATCGGCGTAAGGATCGCCGTCTTGAAAATCTCGCTCTCGATTGAGCGGATGCTCTCGACTTTGGCGATCAGCAGATTTTTCGGAATCTTGCCTTCCAAGCCGGAAGTGACGATCAAATCGCCGTCCTTGATTTCCTGATTCTGCGGGATATTAGTCATGGAGAAGGATAAGCCGTATTGGCCCTCGACCAATCCGACCGTATGATCGAGATTCTGGATCGTGGCTGCGACGCGGCTCTTATTGTCGGACAAAAGCAAGACCTTCGAATAATCATCTCTCGCCTCGCTGATTTTGCCGACCATGATGCCGTTATCGGCGATGACAGCGAGCCCGGTTTCGATGCCGTCCTTCTTGCCGCGATTAATGATGACTGATTGCGATAACGGGTCGGAGACGCCGGAAACGATCTTGGCGGCGACGAATTTTAATTTATTCTCGTCGACGAAATTCATTTCCTTTTTAAGCAACTCATTTTCTTCTTCCAGCGCTTTCAATTTTGCCGTATCGATCGCTAGAGTTACCAATTGCTCCTGAAGCTTCCCGTTCTCGACAATAAGATCGCGTTTCTTTAGCCATGATGAATAGATATTTTGTCCGCCATTGTAAGTGGCGTAAACGGCTTGCTGGACAGGACTGAAAATAGTCACTAAGATTCCTTCGACCGGCGCGAGCCAGCCGGCATAGTGAAAAAAGACGGCAACAAGAATTGCCGTTAATCCGTAAATCGATGATTTTATCACCTTATCGAACATATATTAATAAACAATAACCAAGATGCAATAACCAAAAATGCAAATATAATTACTGCGAAGTCGGCAAGACGATATCCTTCAGAAGTATCGCGTCATCGAGCAGGAATCCCATGCCGCGGACCGCGCACGTCTGCGGATCATCAGCGACATGCACCGGAATTTCGATCGCCTGAGAAATCAAAATATCAAGCCCCTTCAATTGAGCGCCTCCTCCGGTCAGATAAATGCCTTTCTGATAAATGTCGGAAACCAATTCCGGCGGAGTCGTTTCCAAGGCAGCCTTGATCGTGTCCAGTATTTTGGCCACGGACTTAGAGAGCGCTTCCCTGACTTGAGCGTCGTTGATCCTGACTTCCTTGGGCAAGCCGGTCAGGATATCGCGTCCGCGCATCGGCATTTCCAGCATTTCCGGAAGCGGCGAGGCCGAACCGATTTTTTTCTTGATGTCTTCAGCCACCATCTCGCCTAAGACCAGCGAGAATTCATCGCGGGCAAAATTAATAATATCCTTATCGAGCGCCAGGCCGGCGACGCGCGTGCATTTCCAATTAACGATGCCATCCAAGGAGATGACCGCCACTTCAGTCAAACCGCCGCCCAGATTGACTACCATCGAGCCGGTCGGATCCTGGATCGGAATCCTAGCGCCGATTGCCGTCGCCATGATGTTCTCGATCAGGCTGACTTCGCTGGCGCCGGCCGCGATGAGCACGTCTTCCACGGCTTTCTTTTCCACGGCCGTCACATCCAAAGGTACGCCGACAACGATGCGCGGCATGGCGGAAAAAGAGAACTTGGCTGATTTCACTTTATTGATGAAATACTTGAGCATTTTTTCCGTCACTTCGAAATCCGAGATGATGCCGAACTCGAGCGGCTTGCTCGCCGTGATATGAGGCGGCGTCTTGCCCAGCATACGCCTGGCCTCGTCGCCGATCGCCAGAATCTGGTCGGTGCGGTTATTGATCGCCACGACCGATGACTCATTAATAACAATGCCCCGATCTTGCTGGAAAACCAGGGTATTGCAGCTGCCTAAGTCGACACCTAAGCCTTTATTGAATTTTCCGAAAAATTTCTTGAACACAAGTAATAATTTTTAATTTCCAATTTTTAATTTTTAAATAATGTCCTAATTTTTAATTTTTAAAAATTCACTCATTAAAAATTATTTACAAAATTATAAAATTAAAAATTCAAAAATTTGTTAATAATTTCATCCACTCCCAATAATTCTGTTTTATCTGAATTTCTTTTTTTGATTTCAATCTTGCCGTCGGTCTTGCCGCTGATGACCAAGCGATATGGAATTCCGAGCAAATCGCTGTCAGCAAATTTCTGGCCGGCGGAAACATCTCTGTCATCATACAAAACTTCGACGCCATGAGCGGTCAATTCATCATAAATTTTTTGAGCCGCTTCGTCCTGCTTGATGGAAATCAAATGAGCCTTGAACGGCGCCACGCTTTCAGGCCAGATAATGCCATTTTCGTCATGATAAATCTCGACGATAGTCGCCACCAGCCGCGAAATGCCTATGCCGTATGAGGCCATCCAGATCGGCAGCTTCTCGCCCTTATCGCTGTTCACATAACCGTTCATATTCTTGGCATACTTGTCGCCGAAATTGAAGATATTGCCGACTTCGATGCTCTTGCCCGCTTTGATCGCTTGGCCGCATTTCGGGCAGCTGTCGCCGATCTTCAATTTAGAAATTTCACTGTTCTGCGCCCAGTCGCAGCTATCGCAATAAAGTATATTGTCTTCGCCGGCGTCAGAGACGACTTGGAATTCGTGGGAAAAATTATCGGTGAAAACTCCGCCCGAAGCTTCGACGACTTTGGCAGCCAGCCCGCAGCGCTCATACACTCTCTTATAAGCCGCGATCATTCTGTTGTAATAATCAGTCAGATCAGCCTGGCTCAGATGGAAGCTATACAAATCCTTCATCATGAATTCGCGGCCGCGCATCAAACCGCCCTTGGCGCGGAGCTCGGAGCGGAATTTATTCTGTATCTGGTAAACGGCGAGCGGCAGATCTTTATAAGAATTGATGAATTTCCTGATCAGGTCGTAAACCACTTCCTCGTGCGTGGCCGCCAGGCCCAACTCTTTGCCGCCATTGTCCTTGAATTGATACATGACGTCTTTCAGGCTTGCGCTCCAGCGTCCGGTTTCTTCCCAGATTCCTTTCGGCTGCAAAGCGGGCATCAATAATTCCTGCCCGCCCTCGGCATTCATCTCCTCGCGTACTATCCTGTTGATATTATTAATCACCCGCCAAGCCAATGGCAGATACGTATAGACGCCGGCCTGAAGCATATCGATGTAGCCGCCCTGCACTAAGAACTTGTGGCTGGCAGAAGTCGCTTCTTTAGGCGCGTTTTTCATGGTTTTAGGGAATAACTGAGATTGCCTCATACGAGTGTGGTTAATAATGGTATTTTATAGTATTTTCAATATTAAGCAAGGGTTGAAAAAGTTCATAAAGTGGGGAAAGAACCGCTCGATTTACTTCCCGAAAATTCCCCAAAAACCGCCTTTTTTCTCCTCTTCTGCCTGAGGCGCCGGACCGGAGAATCTTTCAGCATGAAGCTTAGCCATTATCTCCGTAATCCTATCGGCTTCGCCTTCCACCACCTCCCCATCGTATTCCCCGCTATGGGCCGAAGAACCTTCGTATGAAGCCTGTTTTTGATCCAAATGCATATTAATGATGTCTCCGTTGATATAGATATGGAAGCGCGGATAGATGCTCCCGCCCATGCGGCGGGAATAACTGATTTCGGTCGCGCGCTGATCGCGCACTTGGCCGTAACCGGCGCGGCGGATCACATCAATCGGATTCAAACCTGAAGAAACCTGAATTTTCATATTTTGAATAATTATTTTTTAGCTTGATCGGCTGCTTGACAAACCCGCAATAACCATTTATACTGCGCGTGAATGCAGCACCTTTATCAAATGGAAAAACAACGCCAAAGAAAGGCAGGAAACGATGCAAAAGTTCAAGACTTTTAAAGGCACGGTAAGCAACGGGACCGTCGATGCGATGTGTGAAGCGATCGATCAGAAAGTCTGCGAATTCCTGGCAGACGGGAAGCGCGTGATACGCCAAAACGCTTCGCTTGCAGTCCGAGGCCAAGGCCTGGTCTATCTTGTCTCCCTGACTTATGAAGATCCGACTTCGGATCTGGTCGCACTTTGCTGCCCGGTCAAAGCAAAGACAGTCCGGGCCAATAATAATTCAATTGATGCTGAGGAAATCGATAATTTTATCAAAGACCTCGACGCATGTCCGATCTTTTCTCACAAGAGCAATCGCCAGCCAATGCCGACACCGATCCGCGACTTCTACGCCAATCTGCCGCCCATGCTAGGTCCATTTTTTTCAGAGTTGCTTCCGTCAGCAAAGTCTTCTTGCGATGAATGCGCGTTGGTAGATCCGACAAATCAAAATTGTCCGCACCTCGGATAATAGCTACGCCCCGAATCTTTCGGGGCTTTTATTTTTTTAGATATGCAAGCCTACTGTCCGTCCTAAGACTTGCAAAATCTTCCAGCCGTACTTCGCCAGATCGCGATAAGTGATGGCGACGATCAGGCACATTAATAGGATAAAACCGATGTTGTGGAATAGATTTTCTAATTTGCTATCGACCGCCTTGCCGCGGATTTTTTCGATCGCTAGGAATAAAATGCGCCCGCCATCAAGCGCGGGAAACGGCAAGATATTAATAATGGCCAGATTCAGCGATAAGAGCGCCGTGAATTGCAGGACATAAATCCAACCCATCTTAGCGGCTTGCCCGGTCATGACAGCGATGCCGACCGGTCCGGCAAAATCCAGTCCCGTGGCCGGCCCGCCGAAAATCTGCTTGAACAGACCGACGGCGGCCATAATGATCGCCACGAACCAAAACCAGGTGGCGAAGACGCCTTCCCGCAGTGCCAGATACCAGGGATAGCGGACGACTCCGACATCGATTATGCCGATGCCAAAACCGATAATTTCACCTTTTTTTATCACAGTGATATTTTTATCCAATACCTGATTGCCTCGCTGGATTTTTACCGCCACTGATTGATTTTCCCTAGCTGCCAAATAAGCTTTTAATTCATCGCCTGATTTAATTGCTTGATTATCGATGCTCACGATAACGTCACCTACTTTGATGTCGGCGGCAGCCGCGGGGTAATCGGGCAAGACTTCAGTAATCTCCACCTTGGGTGCGGATATGAATTCTCCTCCATGGTTATTATTGACCGAAGTCGGCATGCCGATCATGAAGCCGGCCGAAAGCAGTAAAATGCATAAGATTACATTCATCGTCACGCCGGCAGCAAGAATAACAGTCCTTTGCCAGATTTTCTTGTGGCCGAAACTGTCGTTATCGGCAGCCGCTTCGCCATTCTCGCCCTTGATCTTGACGAAACCGCCCACCGGAATCCAGTTGAAAGAATAAACTATCGGCTCATCAGGCTGGATTTCCCTCTTGCCCCAGACTATGCGCCACTTGCCTTGGTACTTCTGTACTCCGACGCCGCGCGGCGGAAGTCCCATGCCGAATTCCTCAGCCTTGACGCCGAATCTTCTGGCAGTCAAAAAATGCCCCATCTCATGGACGAATACTAGCAGTGATAAGACGAGAACGAATATTAAAATAGTTATGAGCATAAAAATCAATGGCAATTTTTAATTTTATAATTTTTAAATAATATTCAAATGTTTTAATTTTTAAAAATTGGAAATTAAGAAATTATTTACAAAATTAAAAATTAAAAATTCAAAAATTCTGAGCTATACAGTCAAAATTTCCGCTTCTTTGCTCTCCGTCAAGCTCTTGATCTCATCGTTATAAGTTCCGACTTTCTTATCCAATTCCTCAAGCAGGCGGAATTTTTCATCTTCGCCGAACTCCTTGTTTTTTTCGGCCTCGATGATTTCCTCTTTCGCCTTATCCCTGACGACCCGGACTGATATTTTTGCGTCTTCCGCTTTCTGATTCAACAGCTTGACGATCTCTTTGCGGGTTTCTTCCGTCAAAGGCGGCAGATTGATCCTGATCTTATCGCCATCGCTCACCGGATTAAGATTCAGATTGGCTTCGATGATGCCCTTCTCGATCTCTTTGATGATGCTCTTGTCCCAAGGCTGGATGACCAGGCTGCGCGCGTCCGGCACATTGACGCTGGCGACGCTAGTGATCGGGTTCATCGTGCCGTAAGCCTCGACGCGGACGTTATCTAAAATGGCTGGATTGGCCCGGCCGGTTTTTAATCCCCCTATCTCTGATTGAAAATGGCTTACTGCCTTGATGAATTCCTCCTTGTAGTTGTCGATGATGCTCATATGGATTTGATTATTATAAAAAATATTATTGAGCCAGCTGCGTTGCCAGATAGACGACGCTGGGGGTTGCCGGATTGATTTTCAAATCAGCGGTCAAACGATTATATGGCAGCTGATTGGATGACCATTTGACCCCGCCATCGATGGTCTTTACCATGGTCGAGGCCGTGACATAATAAAATTCATTGCTGTTTGAGGGATTAACGGCGACGGCCAGAATATTAGCTGTCTTATTAGCCGGCAGAAGCTCAACGATTTTCCAAGTGCTTCCGCCATCGACAGTTTTGAGCATGCCGAATTTGGAAATGAAAATCAAAGAATTCGCAGTGGCCGGGTCATAGATCAGTTTCCTATACTGCTGGCTTCCCGCATACGATCTTATGCCCTCGCCCAAAGAGTTGAAGCTCAACCCGCCGTCCAGGCTTTTGAATAACCCCCTCTGGCTAGTGCCGAAATATATTATTTTCGAATTATAGGGATCGACGATTATATCCATGACTTTATCGGTTTGCGTCCGATAAGCCGTCAGCCAAGATCTTCCGCCGTCGGTGCTCTTGAGAATTTCGCCTTCGCTTGTGCCCATGTAGATGATACTGCTTGATTTCGCATCCAAGGCAAGAGCCGTCAAAACGACTTGGCTTTTTTGATGATAATAAATATTGTTCCAATCGCGGCCGCAATTTTCCGACTTGAATAATTTATTCTGCGTCGTGGCGAATATCACGCATTTATTCTGATAATCGACCGCGATATTGCTGATCCTGCCGGATTTCAGATCCTTGAATTGCTGCCAGGAATTGCCGCTGTCATTGGAATAGAATAGGCCGTTCGCCGCCGAGGCCGCATAGACCGTCGCAGGATCCTGCGGATCGAAAGCGATATTAGTCACATCCAGATTATTCATCGTTAATACCTTGCCCTTTGTGGCTAAGACATCGTTGATCTGGACGAAAGTCTTGCCGCTGTCGCTTGAGCGCCAGATTCCCCCGTCCAATTTGACAGATGTTGCCTGATTGGCCGGGACGATCGAGCAGCCGGCGAGCAGGATTATCGCGGCGCCCAGGAATGAAATTTTAAAAAATGTACTGAACATATATTTCATAAATTTATTAAAATATTCTCTAGGATGTTCTTGCTGGAAATATTGGAATCGAACATTTTCTTCGCTTCGGCAATCAGCAAATCGGCATTCAATATGCGGTCCCAGCCCATCGGCTTGAAATTCGCCGCGGCTTTGACGATCTTCAGATTAGCCAGCCCCGCTTCGTTATGATTCGAAAACAATATCAGGTCGCGTATCGCCGCCTGCCAATTATCCAGCATCTTCAAAAGTTTCTTGATATTTAGCGATTCATCTTTTTCCCACTCGATCAAAGTATCCATATTTTTCAGCCGCAGCGACAAATCACTATTGAAGACTTCGTAAAAATCATCGAAATTTTTAAGAGTTCCGCTCAGTATTTCCGGATCCTCTGCCAGATTAATCGCCACTCCCGGCCGGCCCAACGCCAGGCGCGACAACTTGTCTGCCCTGTCTTCGCCGATATCCCGGCTCATGAGATACGTCTTGATCTCCTCCCGGTTGACGGGCAAAAAATTCAAGACCAATGAACGCGATAAGATCGTCTTAGGCAGGCGCGAAATATCCGAAGTGATCAGGATGATGACAGTCTTGGCCGTCGGCTCTTCCAAGACTTTCAACAGCGAATTGGCAGAACTGTTATTCAAGGCCTCAGCCTCTTCAATGATGGCGATCTTCCAACCGCGCAGAAGCGTGGTCTGCGACAGCTTATTTTTCAATTCAATCACCTGCTCGATGGAAATATTCCGCTTTAATTTGCCGGATTTATCATCCTCCAACCGGCGCAAATAATAGACGTCGGGGTGCACCTTGCTCTCGATCTGCCGGCAGGCAGGGCATTCGTTGCATGGTATGTATTCGCCTTTGCCCTGGCAATAGAGCGACTTGATGAATTTCGCCGCCGTCGTTTCTTTCCCTAAATTGCCGGCGCCGGCAAATACGTAAGCGTGCGAAACCGTATTGCTCAAAATCGAGGATTTCAAGTAATCAGTGATTTTCTCGTGGCCGCAGACCTGCCACAGGAATTTGCTCTTTTTCGCCTCTGTTTCCGCCTTCATACAAAAACGCTATTTGACTCCGATTGCCTCCTTGACTTTGGCCATCTTGGCGTCGGCTTTGGCTCCGGCTTTCTTTGCGCCTTCTTCCAGAACGCCGATGACATAGTCCTTGTCTTTCTCCAGCTCGGCGCGCTTGGCACGGAAGCCGGCGGTATAATTCATGATATTGTTAAAAAGGATTTCCTTCGACTCCTTATAGCCGATGCCGCCATGCTCATAGCGGTCGCGGAGCTCATCGATCATCTTATGCGAGAATAATTTGTGGAAGGCGAAGACATTGTCTTCTTCCGAGTGCTTCTTATCCTCGACGCCTTTGGAATCCGTCTTGATGGACATGATTTTCTTCCTTAGGACATCCTCGTCTTCGAATAGGCCGATGGTGTTATTCTTGCTCTTGGACATCTTTTCGCCGTCCGTGCCCTTGATCGACATCTCTTGCATGATATACGCTTTCGGCTGCTTGAATAGCGGCGAGAAAGTATTATTGAATTTATTGGCCAGCTCATTGGTCATTTCCAAGTGTTGCCTCTGGTCTTCGCCGACTGGGACCAAATCCGCGTCGTAAATCAAAATATCAGCCGCCATCAGAACCGGATAACAAAATAAGCCCATATTGATTTCTTTGCGCTTGGCCACCGCGTCCTTGTAAGCGTGCGCGCGCTCTAGGTAAGGCATCGGCAAAAGGCAATTGAAGATCCACTGCAATTCGCAAACCTGCGGCACGTCAGACTGCTTGAATAGCACAGTGCGCTTCGGATCCAAGCCAACCGCCAGATAATCTAAAATCAGGCTATTAGTATATTCCTTCAATTCTTTCGGATCTTTAAGCTGGTTCAAAGCGTGATAATCGGCGATGAAAATATAATTCTCATATTCGCCTTGCAGATCCACGAATTGCTTCATGGCGCCGAAATAATTGCCGATATGGATCTTATTGGTCGGCTTGACGCCGGAGAGTAATATTTTCTTGTCTTTTTGCATAAAATTAATTATTGTTTTATCAGCAGATCCTTCAGATATTTCTTGAGCAGATCAGCCAAGACAGCGGCCAGATTCCCGGCAGTCTCGCAAACTAGGCCGTTGGGCGCGTAAGTCGCTTCCGCCGATTTGCCGGAAGCCGTAACACCGACGCCGGCGACCGCGACTCCCGCTGCATCGAATTCCCTCAGAATACCCTGCACTTTGGATTTGTCATCGCTCGCTCCGTCAGTCAGCACGATGATTATCTTGCGCAATTTCTTTTCTTTAATCTTTTGCCATTCCTCGCCTGTCACCTCATTCTTGATTTTTTCCAAAGCCAGAAAATCCATCGTTTTAGCCCCGGGCGTATCGGCCAGATCCTTATAAACGCTGACGCGCTGTTTTTCCGTCAATTGATCGGATAATGGCTTGAGCATTTTTACTTCATTCTCTCCGCCAAAGCCCCAGACTTCGCTTCTGACATTCAAATCATGCTTCAAATCCGATCGCGCTTCGTCTAATTCATTGCAAAATTCCTTGAGCGCTTCCAAGAGCAACACTGCCGCCTTGCGCTGTTCGCGCGCCTTTTCGCCTTCCATCGATCCGCTGCGATCGCACACCAAAGTAACATCGAAATCCCCGAATAATTCCTGCGGCAAGTCTTTCCTCTCCTGCGACTGCCAGACTTCCGGCTCATTCTCGCCAGCCATGACCGCCGCCACCGCCTCAGCCGGATTGATCAAAATCTCACCCTCGCTCAAGGGGTGCTTAGGCGCGTAACGCTCTTTTTTCCGCTCGGCTATGATCTGCTTGAAGATTCGCCGCAATTCTTCAATCACCTTTTCTCCCGTCTCAGGATTCTCCAAGCTTTCTAACTGCGAAAAAAATCGCTGGTATTCCTTTATCTCATTCAAGCTCACGCCTTCAGCCTTGGCGTAAGCTTCCAGCGCTTCCTGCTCGGCGCTTTTGCCTTGCTGCGATTTTACGTATTCTTCTATTTTTTTCTTTATTTCATCGGACGAGTAATCAATCGGCTCAGGGTTATTCTTATCAAACTCATCATATTCGTCTTTAAAGTATGCTTCAGGATCAACTATTTCGCCCGATTCATCTGCATTTTCATCGCTAGAGCCGGCATGCTTTTCGCCGTCTGATTTTTTTGCTTTGCCCTTGGATTTTTTCTTTGCATCTTCTCCGCTCGGCTTGCCGTCATCTCCCTCAGATCCCGATTCGCCCTCTCCCGCTTCGGAGTCATCATCCTTCTTGCTATCGCCTTTCTTCTTCTCTTCGACGTCCTCCTGGAACAGCCTCTCGAAAGCCGGCTCCAGGAATCTTTCCTGCAATTTCAAGCGCATCGACATCGGCGTTTCCGGCCGAGTAGCGTATTCCAAAAGCTTTGTTCCGTTGTTTTCCACCAAGTCCAATTTATCAATTTCCTCCTGCACTTCTGGATCTAAAATCAATTTTTCATCCAAAATGGCGCGACGCTTCAAAGCATAAGCGAACTGCAGATGCTTCGGCTGATCGGTTAGATCCGGTGACTGAAACAGATCCTCGCGGTATTTGCGCTTAATCGCTCCGTCCAAAATCGGCGCCTTGGCTTCGACGCGCCGGTCGATTTTTATATCATCGATGCAATTATCTAAAATCCCAAATCGGCGGTTAGCTTTTATTTTTCCGCCGTGTTTCTGCCATGTTATATCTCCGCCTTTTTCATCCAATAGTTCCTTTAATTCCTTAAAATGCTCGTATTCATGGCAGACGCTAGATAGAATCTTATCCTCGCTCCAGCCTCGCTCGCCGAAACGGCTCGGCTCGGCGTAAAGCACGCCATTTTCCAGATCAATCGCAAAAGTGCCGAGGCCTTGCGGCGACGGCTCGATCTTAATCGATGAATCGCCGGCGTATTTTTCCAAAAACTGCCCATGCGCTTCAAAAAAACTTTTTATTTCTTCATATCCGGCTTTGACCTCAGGCTGGCCGGTTTCCCGCTTAATCGACATAGATCATAGCTATTACGCATCAATCGGCAAAAGGATTGAATCTATAAGCATAATAGCAAATATGCAGGCCAAAATCAACTAGGAAACACTGCTTGAGCTGTCCGCTTCTGCCAGCCAAACCCTCGGCAATGGCTCAGAATACCCAAATATGATTGCGCCGTTGCGCCAAGTTCGTCCGCGCTCGCGCCGGCCAAGACTTTACGATTTATCCGCCTTATCATCCGCTTGCCGGTTTTCCGCCGCAATATCGTATGATGCGGAAAAATCACGTAACCGAGATAATCAATGCCTTGATGCCAAGGACGCAAGGCTATTTTGCGCGGGTGCAAATCCAATTCCAAACTGCGAGACAGATAATCGTGAAAGATGTTTATCAGGGTTTCTAAATATGCCCTGTCAGTGCCGACGATTATGAAATCGTCGGCATAACGGATATAATGCTTGATGGATAGCCGCCGCTTGGCGAATTGATCCAGCTCATTGAGATAAATATTAGAAAATAATTGTGAGGTCAGATTACCCAAGGGAATCCCTATTTCCGGCATAACATGAAAGCTGCCGATGATATTTTCCAGCAGATCCAATAACCGGCGATCGCATATTTTCCGGCTCAGCAATGACAGCAGGATGCCATGGCTAATGGAATCGAAAAATTTCCTGATGTCGCACTTCAGAAACCAGACATCTCTGGTATTATTGCGCGAAAGCTTCCGGGCCGACTGCCGCAATTTGGCGACGGCGCGATGGGTTCCCTTGCCGGAACGGCTGGAATACGAATCAAAAATAAAGCCGGGATCGAAAAGCGGTTCGATAATCTGGACAATCGCTTGATGAACGACACGATCGACAACCGCCGCCTTATGGATATGGCGCAATTTGGGGTCAGCGACGAAAAATGAAACATAACCGCTGTGGCGGTAGCCGCCGGACAGCAATAAATAATGCAGTTTTAATAAATTATATTCGAGCCGTTTGGAAAATTCCCGCACGTCTTTCTTGCGGCTTTTGCCGCGGCTGAATTTACGCCACGCCAGTTGAAGATTGGCGTGAGTTATAACCTGATCGAATAAATTATGGCCGTTAATCTCCCCCCCCCCCAACGGAATTTTTCCCAATTCCCTCGCTCATAAGTCGTATTTGTTATTGATTCGCTGGCATAATTGCGTCAGGACTTTTCCCAAGTTCGAACGGCATACCATCGGCGCCGAAACCGCAGAAATTATTTCATATTTAATGCATCAAATGGCCGTATCGAACGGACGCCCGATTAACGACAAATTATTGCTGATTGCCGAGTTGGATCGCCAGCTCAAGTTATTAAGAATTAATTTTTTAATGGCATTCGATCTGAAAACCGTCAATAAGACTCAATATATAAGCTTGGACGAGTCGGCAAAGGAACTGGGTCGGATGCTTGGCGGCTGGCAGAAACTGCTGATTGAAAAACTAAAAGCCGGCAAAGAGGATGTCTCGCCGGCTTAATTTAGCGGAGGGAATTCGGGAGAGGCAGACACCGAGATTCGAATTGACATTGTCGGGGCTGTTGCTGTTGACATTGGCGCCGTCAGCATTGAAGTTGCCAGCGTTGACGAACTTGCCGTCGGAGTTGCGACTCTTATTTTGCGTCTTTTCATCCTGGTCTGAGGCGCCCCGCGGGAATATCCGATGGTTCGCCTGTTTAATCATGCGGCGATAACAATCGCCCTAAAAATACGCAAGCAATCCTTCCGTATGCGGGCAGAAAAATCCTTGGATGTTTCCTTAATCGCCCTTAGATATATTATAGCGGATAAACATTAAAATGCAATTTCTTTCAAGATTTCAAAAATGCAAATTTTCAAATTTCGAAAGGATTGCGGGAGAGGCAGACACCGAGATCCGAACTGACATCGTCGGGGCTGCCGCTGCAGACATCGGCGCCGCCAGCAAGGAAGTCGCCAGCGTCGACGAACCCGCCGTCGGAGTCGCGACTCTTGGACCAGTCATATACGGCAGGAAGAAACATTTCATTGCTAAGCTTGCCATCTTTGACAACAGCTAAATCATAAATAATTTCAGCCGGAGAGCGGCGGAACAATTTGGTTATTTTTAATTGCTCTAATCGGCTGGCCGCCGCCTGCCAATCCGAATCGATAAGAGGCTCGATAATAATCTTTTCCCGCTGGAATTCATCCAAGGCCTCTTGATATTCCTTCGGCAGGCGTTGGTTCTTGAATGCTTCCGATTTAATATATCCGGCCAGTTTTTCGGTCTGCTGCAGGTAATTTATTCCAGTTGAACCGGGGATCAGCTCTTTCGTGACGAGAGCCCAGGACAGCCTGAGCGGCTCATTCGCGAAAAACTTCTCGTTTTTATACCAATCAATATCGTATAGCAGTTTGCCTCCGTCAGTAGTCTGATTATCTTTTATCTCCATGATTTTTTTCATCGTCAAAGGATCGCCGAGCGGCGATTTGTCAACTCTTAATATCAGGAATTGATTGAGTTCTTTGGCTCGCTCCAATTCCGCCGGGCTGAAGTTAAGCGGCGGAATTTCATTCGGCCTGATTTCTATGCCTAAGGCTTTTTTTACGGCTGCCGGACCGTATAAATTCTCACGACCCAAAATTGTTTCAGCTTGCTCCAAACTAGTTTGTCCGACTGATTCAGACAACTCCGTCTCGCCTTTTAACGCTCCGGCCAAATCCAAAAATTCCTCGCCGATTTTCTGATTGGCGATTTTTCGCAGGCCGTACGGGTCGAGCTCGGCGATTTGCCGGCGGTTCAGTTCTTTAGGCTGATCCGATCGCGTTTCTTTAGCTTCTTTGGCGGCTTGCGCCTTGAACGGCCTTAGAGCGTCTTCGGCCAGACCGGTGATTTCCAATTGCTTGACATCAGCGTTCTGCAAAAAACCCTTGGACATGAAGATCTTGGCGATCAGTTCGCGGTCTTTGGGATTGTAATTGCGGTTGGAGGCGTAATTAAGGATGGAACGATCAAGAAAGGCAGTCAGCGATTCGCTCGGATCCTTGGCTTCGAGGCCGTTTAGCATCCTCAAGGCCGCGCCCGGATCCAGCACGCCTTCCTTGAATTCCTGCTGCTTGCCTCTGGCGTCTTTAGGCGCATACGCCTCGGACGGCTTGTCGCGATAAGCGGTTTGGATGTATGTTACGGCGTCGCAAAAATTCTTAAGCGCGATTTCGGCTTCGGCCTTGGAGAGCGGCGCTTCGCCTTGGCTATCCATGGACTTGGCGAGAAGGAGATCGTAAAGCTCCTCCTGAGGCAGATAATCTACATGGATGGTGGAATTGATCATGACGCGCTTTTCGGCTTCGTCGAAATCAAATCGTTCCGCATACTTCTCGCTTTTTAAATTGGCGGTGAAAATAAGACCGAAACCTGGCGCGACCTTGACATGGCCGTCGCCGGCCAAGGCGACACTGCTCCCTGGCTTGGCATTATAGATGCTTTTCATCACCATTCTCAAACGAGGCTCTATTAAGTTGGCTTCGTCGATGATGAGCGGCAGGCCTTGCTCCATGGCGCGGACCAGCGGGCCATAGACGAAATAAGTCTCAGGCGTGACACCGGCCGAGGCGGCGACGATTCTAGCGTAATTGTCGTTCTCCCTGGCGACATCCATTTCCGAAGCCTCGGGATTGGCTTGCTTGTATATTTCCATATGCTCGTAAATCTCCCTAGCCAGTTCCTCCCGTTTTTCCTGGCCAGCAGTTTCAGACGCGCGCAAACCCTGCTTGACCATCAAGTCGGAAGCGCGCACATCAGGCGAGCCGGCGATGAATTCCGGTTCTTGGCCGTACAGCTGGCGACAGAGATTGAGCGCCAATTCGGTCTTGCCAGTGCCAGTTTCGCCCTCTAATAATATCGGCTCGCTGTTCTCCAGATGGAATTTGATGCGATCGGATAATTTTTGTCGGGAAGGAGTTTCAACGAAACTCTTATCCTGCAATGCCTGACGATATGTCTCCAATGTCGCCATGCGAAAAAACTGCGCGGTTTCGGCAGATGATTCCAGCGCATTTTCTTTTCCATCCAGCTCACGCTTTTCCTCACGGATTTCCAGAAGCGCCTCGCGGTCGGCTTTAGTCAGCTCATGGCCGAACCCTTTGCTTTCCCTGATAATGGCGTATTCCTCGGCGGCGCTATTATCTTTCTCTTGCTTCAGTTTTTGAAGGATCCCCAGCATGGCAGAGAATTTCTCATCAACGCCTGCGGCCTGGTAGAATTCGGCGATCCGTCCTTCGCTGCCGGGGCCGATCTCGATTGCCTGGAGCTTTTTACCAATTTTAAGCAGGCGGCTCTTGATCCTGCTGGCGGCATCGCGTTCTTTAATATCCCCATCAGCCAGCGGCGGAGCCTCGCCTTTAGCGGCCAATTTGGCCAGCAGATCGGAGCGCTCGTTCATCAGCTCGTACCACTTTTCGGGATGCAGGCCGGCGGCTAATTCTGCTTGTTTTTCAGCCGGTGCAGATTCCGCGGCTAGCCGTTCGATCATCGATGCCTTTGGCTCAGTTTCTTTTTTCCGAGGCATATGAATATGGAATTATTTATTATGGATCTTATGCGAGAGATTATTCAGCCAGACAAAATATTTTTTCTTAATCAGGCCATAAAGCTCGTCGGCGAATTTCTCATTATAAGTGTGCACTGCCAGATTGCGATCGATAATCATGGCCAAAGCAATTTCAGTTTCAGCCTCATTCAAGAGATTTTGCCGGCGCAATTCCTTGAAACATTCCTTAGGCGATGAAATTTCAAGCCCGTGTATTTGCCGCAGGAATTCTTTAGATGTTTTCCACGCCAGCTCGTAAGAAAATTCAAAACGCTTGATGGACGAATCCCTGCTTAATTTGCTTTTTCTCATGCGCAAAGATTCTTCCAAGCTTAGCAGCGCTTTTTTAAATTCATTCAATTTCAATTTCAATGTTTGATCAGCCATATGATTTTATTGCTTAATATGTTATCGCGGAAACTTTTGGCACAGCGGATAAAATCCACCACATCGAAAAAATACGGCAAATCAGATTCTTCCAACGCAGTTTTAATCTGCCGGATTTTATCCCGTCCAAGCCTGCCTTTGACAGCGATATCCACATCGCCAAACCGCGTGGCGCGCGCCGCCGATCCGAAAATGAAAACTTCCGCCTTATTATCTTCTAGAATAGGCTCAATGATTTTTTTTATTTTATTTTGATATTTTTTGCTGATCATCGCATCATGATTGCTTTATTATCCCATAAATCTCCTCCGCAGTCTTTTTCCAAGAAAACTCCTTGCTGCGTAAAACACCACTTTCCGCCACTTTTCGTCTAAAGTCACTATTTTCCAACACTTTTATTATAGCATCTGACAAGGCTTCTGGCGATTGCGGATCCGCATAAATCGCGGCATTGCCGCCGACTTCCGTGTGCGGCAAAGTATTGCTGGTAATCACCGGCGTGCCGCAGGCCATAGCTTCGAGTATCGGCAAGCCGAAGCCTTCGTACAAAGTCGGGAATAAAAATGCCTTGGCACCGGCCATGAGTTGCGGCAAATCTTCTTGCGCCACATAGCCCGGCAGAATGATTTCTTTTTCCAGCTTCAAATCGCTGATAATTTTCTTGATCTCGTCGTACTGATTGCCGCTTGATCCAGCTAGGACGAGTTTCAAATCCTCATGATGCTCGCGCGCCAAGACGAACGCTTTGACGATATTGCCGATGTTTTTCTTTTTTTCCAAGCGGCCGACATATAAAAGATACGGCTCAGCTAAATCGTATTTTTTCAATGTAACCGCAATATCAGTTTCCTGCTGTTCATGATAAACAGAATCATCAAATCCAAGATAAACGACCTTGATTCTTTCCGGCTTGACGCCGTAGAGATCAATAATTTCCTTCTTCGAAAATTCGGAAATAGTGATGATCAAATCAGCGCGCGACTTGATGCGTTTCATCGTCAGATCATGGTACCAGACTTGGATCGGCTTATATAACTCCGGCGAGCGCTTGAAGCCGACATCATGCACATTGACTAAGACTTTTACTTTGCGGCGGATCGGCAGAAGAGGAATAGTGTGCGCCGGCACTAATAACACGTCCGGCGGATTCAATAATAATTCCCACCATAATCTGATCTGCGTCCACAAATATTTCGGCGGCCATTTCAGGATTTTCTCCTGCCAATTGACGCTGAGCAAAATCCCCAATTCTCCTGTCAACAATTCATTCGTATACAACCGAAATTTATCGCTCTCGGAGGCGATTTTCTTCAATTCCTCAATCAAGTGCCAACTGTACCATTCCGTGCCGGTTTTGTTTGGCTTATTCGCTCTTGAAGCGTCAATGCCGATAATCATAATTACTTAGTCGCTAAAATACTTCTCTTGTAGCTTTCCAAATTCTCCAGTGCGATGCCTGTGCCTTTGGCGACGCAATAAAGCGCGTCATCGGCCACGTAAGTGGAGATGCCGGTAGATTGCGTCAAAAGCTTGTCGATATTTCTCAGTAATGATGTGCCGCCGGACATGGTGATGCCATTGACGATAACGTCGGCGGATAATTCCGGCGGAGTATCGTGCAAGACAGATTTAGTCGCAATGACAATGCCCTCGAGTTCCGACTGAATCGCTTCGGTCACATCATCAGAAGAGATGCGGACAGTCTTGGGCAAGCCGTTGATCATGTCGCGGCCCCTCACCTCCATATACATCTTGTCTTTCAGATAAAGCGCCGAACCGATATTGATCTTGACTTCCTCTGCCGTGCGTTCACCAATCGCCAGATTATATTTGCGGCGGATGAATTCAGCGATAGCCAGATCCAATTTATTGCCGCCGATGCGCACCGAGGTCGAGGCGACGATGCCGCCGAGCGATATGACGGCGATTTCCGAGGTGCCGCCGCCGATGTCAACGATCATATGGCCCGAGGCAGAGCCGATCGGAATATTGGCGCCGATCGCAGCGACGACCGGTTCCTTGATGATGTAAGCCGCCTTAGCGCCGGCCGCGATGGTGGCATCGATGACTGCTTTCCTTTCTGTCGAGGTAATGCCGGCCGGAACCGCGACCATGACTTCAGGGCGGAACAATCTGATGCCGCCTAACGCCTTATTGATGAAATACCGGAGCATGGCTTCGGTCGTTTTGTAATCCGCGATGACACCGTCCTTGAGCGGCTTCTGCGCGATGATGGTATCAGGCGTACGGCCGAGCATTTCCTTGGCCTCGATGCCGACAGCAATCACTTTCTTATCGATAGCGGAAATCGCCACGACCGAAGGCTCGTTGATCACCACGCCCTTGCCGGGCATAAATACCAATATGTTAGTCGTTCCAAGATCGATGCCGATTTTCTTCATAAAATATGTAAGTCACCCCTCCTGATTATAGCTTCTAAAATTTCACCGTAAAGTCCCTGTCGATGCGCAAATCGCTGGTAAATTGCAATTCCTTGCCGGTCAATTTAGCCGGCAAGTTATCGGCATTATACGCGGTAATAGGCTGGTCGAATTTTAAGTCAATTTTCAATTTATGTCCAGCCGTGCCTGGCTGCTTCTGAACACTTAATTTGTACAGCCCATTCTTATAGTCTGTCTTGATTTTTTGCGGCAAGCGGTATTCGATGACAAAAGTCCGGCTCGCGCCCGGAGCGACAGTCAGGAATGCGCCGAGATATGTCTTGCCCAGCTCATCCCCGATGCTGGCTTCCTTGGTCAAGCCTAAATCAAATGTCCCTCTATTATCCTGCAGATAGGCGCGGGTAAACCAGGTGCCGGCCGGCACATAAATCCTGGTATAAGTCCCATAAGTGCTGATCAGTCCCGGTACTGATTTGCCGGTATGCTGATAAGTGATGGCAGTGCGGCCGATCAGATCGCCGTTCTTATCGATACTGACGCTGTAATCTATCGAGCGCTTCATGACCGAATCGGTTTTCAAAGAAGCCAGATTAGCATCAACGACGTATAGATAATCATCTTCGGCAGATTTAACTTCTCCAGTCCAGTTCTCCTGGGAAAAATAATTCTGCATAGCCGGATCAGCCAGCCAAGTGATGATATTTTTTTCCTCGATATCCTGCTTAGCGACCATCCAGACTTTCAGCAGGTCTTTCGGCGACGACGAGAGCAGCCGGCTCATCATTTCCTTGGATAAATCGCCGATGATGCTCTTCCTGGTGGCAAGAGTCTGACCGCGCTGCTGGTAGTCGAATTCCACGGCTTTCTCCAGCGCCAGAGAGAAATTATCATGATTGAAAGTGACGCCGTCGGCCGTGATCGGCCCGGTCAAAGCTAAAAAATTTGCAATCGCATCGGGAGTGATGGCCATGACGCCGTCCAGGTGCACCGGCGGCAAGCCGGCGTTGGCGCGTTCCGTATTCCAAAACCAATCGATCTGCTTGGCATCGGTCGGCCAATCAGGCGACCAGTTGGCATCGCGCAAAAATAAATATTTCTGGACATTATAAGTCGTCATCGGCCAAGGGGCCGGCACGAATAATTTATCCTTTGAATACTTGTCTAAATTATAAATGTCATCCGTCGAGATGCTAATGATCTCGCCGTCCCGCACGGTGATAAGCCCATAGCTGCCAATGAATCCTCCGGTCGGCCTAAGCTCCATATTATTCTGGAACAAAACCAAATAATTCTTCTGCTGCCCGTAACCGGCAAGATCAGGCAGATATTTGAAGAGCGGCAAAGCCGTGTCGCTCTGACCGACGATTTCCGACAGGACGCTGTTGGCATAGACGACCTTATCCTTGAAGATGCCATTCATATCAGAAGCGTTGATGGAAGCAAGCTGAGCCTTGGCGTTATTTATCTTCACTCTGGCATTTTCCAGCAGGCCTTGGTTGTCGACAATGGCTTTCAGTACGGCCTGGCGGCCGGCCGGAGTGGAAAAATTAATCGCCAACTGCCCTTCCTGAGAATTCAAATTGAGCGCGGTAAAGACGCTGAGGATTTCCCGATAGCCTTCCAGCAGATTAACGGTGGCGGAAATCATCTGGTCGCCGGTCCTGGCAGTTTTGGCGATCGGCGGCAGCAGAAGTATCGGGCCTAAATTCTTGGCCTTGCTTTTTATATCCAGCAGATCATTTTCCACGCCAGCCAAATTGCCGGCAATGGCTGATAAATCCTGCTTGCTGGCGGAATTAAGAATCAAGCCGGCGCTGGTATCCAATGATTTGACTTTCTGATAAATCGCGAAACCATTTATGAAGGCAGGCGCCAAAAGAAGCAAAATGACAGCCAAAATAATCCCGATGCCTATCAAGATTTTGGGCCAGAGAGCTTTGGGGCGCTTGATCAGATGATGGTCGGTAGCATAGCTAGCCAACCAGCTTTTTCGGCGAAAGAACATAGGGTGGAATTTTTAAATTATTAATTTTCAATTTTCAAACAATTTCAGAATGATTTAATTTTAAAATTAATAAATTAAGCATTGTTTGAAAATTGAAAATTTGAAATTGAAAATTATTTATAGTATTTCAACAAGTATCGTATCCAATCGATGATATGGATCCAAAATATCCTGGACAGAACGCCGCTTTCGGCGGATTCGCGTTTATGATAATGGATGATATCGCAATCAGCCAGATAATAGACCGGCATGCCGGCCAGCCAGAACTTCTTGCACCAAGCCACATCGCCGAAATACATGAACAGCGATTCATCCATGCCTCCGACTTCATCAATGGCGCTGCGCCGCACCATCTCGCATGAACCCAGGATCCAATCAACCGGCTTAGTCGATTGATGGTCGAAATCCTCCATCAGATAACGTTTAATCTCGGTCTCAGCGAAATGGAACTTGCCCAAAAGAGTGCGGCGATAAAACGGCGTGAATAAGCGAGGAAAACGCAGGCAAGACATCTGGATCGAGCCGTCGGGGTTCTTCAGTTTCGGGCCGACCAAAGCGGCTTCCAGATGCGATTCCATGAATGCCAGCATCTTATCGATGGCGTTATCCATGATAGCGATATCGGTATTTAGGATTAAGACGTATTCCCCGGTAGAATTTTTGATGCCCAAATTATTGCCTTTCTGATGGCCAAGATTTTGCTCGCTGGCAATTATTTTCGCTTGAGGAAATTTTTCCTGTACCAATTCCACCGAACCGTCGCCGGAATTATTGTCCACCACGATTATCTCAAATTCAACGCTTGGCGGATTAGCCAAAATCCCCTTCAAGCATTGCTTCAATAAGCCACGGGTTTTATAGTTGTTTATAATTATCGATACTCGCATATTTGATTCATTAGAGTCAATTTTTAATTTCCAATTTTTAATTTTTAAATAATGCTCTAAAATTAAAATTTTTAAACATTAAGACATTAAGAAATTATTTATAAAATTAAAAATTATAAAATTATAAAATTTATTTACCCGTACCACTCCCTCATTTCCTTGGCTGTGACTTTCACCCGGCTGAAGATGCTTTTTCTTTTAGCCTGGATTTCTGGCAGCATTTTTATGACCTCAATCAGCGCATAAAGATTGCGGGCCTCGAAAATAACCAAATAGGCCAGCTTCTTCAACTCCAGCCAGATTATCTGCGGCGAATGGATCAGTAAGTTGCTAAAAAATTCGTCTTCCGCCAAGACTAGCAGATGATTGCGATAAGAATAATATTTGGCCAGATTATTCTGCCTCTTCCGATTCTTGATCATTTCTCCGGCGCCCTGATTGACACTGCCGGCCATCGTCCGCAGATGATAAGCCACGGCCTCCGGAATAAGCAGGGATCTGAAGCCGAGCAGCCTCAGCCGCCAGGCCAGATCCACATCTTCCTTGTAGAAGAAAAAACTGCCGTCGAAATAATCTTCCTGATTGTGGTATTTATCCCGCAGGACCGCCTCGTCCAGCGCCGACCGCTTGAACATCAAGAGCGCGCCGCTGAAGCCGAAGACTTCCTGTTTCTGAATGTACTTGAGCGATTCCTCGCCGGCGCCCAGTTCCACGACTCGATGATTCTTCAAGACTTTCAGACCGCAGGAATCGATGATCGAAGTTTTTTCCATTTCGCCTATTTCTGCGTTGAGTAATTTTAATTTCAACAGTTTGCCGCCAAAAACGG
>Ga0315268_10001972_pt1 | contig 23432 bp, 18 predicted proteins | sample C1_top_MG_FD_204535 | JGI IMG/M metagenome (GOLD analysis project Ga0315268, IMG submission 204535) | Sediment microbial communities from Yellowstone Lake, YNP, Wyoming, USA - C1_top | ecosystem: Environmental > Aquatic > Freshwater > Lake > Sediment | place: USA: Wyoming | collected 2017-08-01 | reverse complement strand
GATGGGCTCAGCCGGCGGCCCGACGCCGCAGCGCAGAAGCAAAGCGTGCTGCCGCGGATTGAGAGCTGAATTTAGTCACAACCTCTCAGGATGACACGATCAACTTCACGTCTCACCGGACCGGCTAGGAATGAAGACATTAAGGGACGCTTGGGGTGCAGCAACTCTGGTCTTTCTATAATGGCAGATACTTCGGTTTCTCCCCAACCCGCGGCGCTGGTCGAGGCAACCACCAGCGAGCGCACGGCGCTGGCCGGCGTGATGGTGATGAGCTTTTCCAGCCTGCTGCTGGAGCTGGCCCTGACCCGCCTTTTCTCCGTGGTGCTCTTCTATCATTTCGCCTTCCTGGCCATTTCTATCGCCCTGCTGGGATTGGGCGCAGGCGGCGTGTTTGCCTACCTGAGGAAACAATGGCTGGCGCACTGGGACACGCGCACCCTGGGCGCGCGCATTGCGGCCATCAATGCGGTGCTGCTGGTGGTGGTGCTGGAAATCGATCTGCACGTGCCGGTGGCGCTGGAGCTTGCGTTAAAGAACCTCCTCCGCCTCAGCATCATTTATGTGGTCTCGGCGCTGCCGTTTTTTTTCACCGGGCTGTTTTTCTCGGTGCTGTTTGCGCGCCAGACGCGCGGCATCACCCACCTCTACGCCTCCGATCTGACCGGTGGGGCGCTCGCCTGCCTGGGCATCGTGCCGCTGCTGAACTTTCTGGGAGGACCAAACGCGATCGTGGCGGGGGCGATGATTTCCGCCGCGGCCTCGGCCATCTGGGCGCCCACACGCAAGGCCCGGCGCTTCGCCCTGCTGCTGATCGCGGCCCTGGCGGTTCTGACCGGCGCCAACTACCGCGGCAAGCTGATAGACATCGTCTACGCCAAGGGCATGCGCCGCGACAAGCCCTGGGTGCTGTTCGCGCGCTGGAACGCGCTCTCCCGCGTGGAAGTGGACGACCAGGGCGGCGCCCAGGTGATCGTGATCGACGCCGACGCCTCCACCTACATCATGAACACCGACCCGCAGGACTGGCGCCCCGACTACCGGCAGAACCTGATGTCGGCCGCGCCCTCGGTGGCCAACATCCTGCGCCCGCGCGGCAGTTACGCCATCATCGGCCCCGGCGGCGGCGTGGACGTGCTGCGCGCCCTGGCCAACGGCAGCCCCAGCGTCACCGGCATCGAGATCAATCCCATCATCGTCAACGACATCATGCGCGGACGCTGGGCCGATTGGTCCTACCACCTCTACGACCGCCCCGAAGTCCACATGCACGTGGCCGACGGCCGTTCCTGGATTCGCAACAGCCGCGAGCGTTACGACGTGCTGCAAATGACGCTGGTGGACACCTGGGCCTCCACCGCCGCCGGCGCCTTCGCGCTGAGTGAAAACAACCTCTATACGGTGGAGGCGTTTCAGGAGTACTTCGATCACCTGAAGCCGGACGGCATCATCGCCATCACCCGCTGGGAATTCAAACAGCCGCGCGAGGCGTTGCGTGTGGTGTCGCAGGAATTGCAGGTGCTCAAGCGCGCCGGCGTCGCCGACCCGGGGGCGCATTTCATGGTGGTTTCCGAAGGCGCGCTCGACGAGGACGGCCGCCCCGTCACCGTGCTGTTCAAGAAATCGCCGTTCACCGCCGGCGAGCAGGCCGCGGTGCTCGCCCATATGGCCGCCAACCCCGACCTGCACCCGCTCTACCTGCCTGGAAATGATCCTGCAAACCCCGGCGCCCCCACCGGGACCGATGCCGTAGCGACATTCGGCAGACTCATCCGCTCCGGCAATCCAAGCCTTTTCTCCGCCGATTACGCCTACAACGTTTCCCCCGTCACCGACAACGCCCCGTTCTTCTTCTTCACCTTCAAGACCGGCCGCCTGGTGGACGCCCTGCGCCAGGGCAGGTTTTCCTCGATTGACTGGAAGGTGAACCTCGGCATCGTGGTGCTGGGCATGGTGCTGGTGATCGCCGCCGCCGCCGTGCTCGCATTCCTGATTCTTCCGCTGGCGCTGATGCGTCCGCAATCGGCAATCGACAATCGGCAATCGGCAATGGCTCTGCTCTACTTCATCGCCATCGGCCTGGGCTACATCCTGGCCGAGATCGCCTTCATTCAGCGCTTCGTCCTTTTCCTCGGCCACCCCACGTACGCCCTGACGGTGGTGATCTTCCTGATGCTGCTGGCCAGCGGCGCCGGCAGCATGGTGTCTCGACGCTGGCTGCCCGACCCGCTGCGCGTCTGGATCCCCCTGGTGGCAGTGGCCTTCTTCCTGAGCGCGTACGTGTGGGTTCTGCCCGGCGTGCTGCGGGCGCTGGTGGGCTGGGCTTTTCCGCTGAAGCTGGCGGTCAGCGCCGCGGTTTTGGCCCCACTGGGATTCGCCATGGGCATGCCCTTTCCCAGCGGCCTGCGCTGCCTGGCGGCCGCGCGTCCGTGCGGCGGCGACAACACCATCGAGTGGGCCTGGGCCATGAACGCGGCCTCCAGCGTGCTGGGTTCGGTGCTGGCCATGGTCATCGCCATCCAGTTCGGGTTGAACGTCACCCTGGCCTGCGGCGCGGCCGCTTACGTCTTGGCTCTGGCCCTGGTACCTCGGTTGCGGCACGCGGCGTGAGAGTGGCAACCGTTCCGGGCGGCGCATCCTGGCGCTTCCCTTTTATCCGCGCTTTATGGGGCGACTTGCGCTAGTATAGGGCTAGTTTCCAGCACAGTTCGGAAGTCCAGGAGTGGCTGCTATGCCCGGCGCCACTATTCTCTGCATCGACGATGATGAGCCGTCGCTTCTGATCCGCGGCAAAATCCTGGAGAAATTCGGTTACCGCATCCTGTCGGCCACTTCCGCCCGGCAAGGCCTGGAGCTATTTGCCCGCGAGCAGGTGGACGCGGTGCTGCTGGATTACTTCATGCCGGAGATGAACGGGGCGCAAGTCGCCGCCGAGTTGAAGCGGAGCGGCAGCGAGGTACCCGTGCTGCTGCTGTCCTCGGCGATCTTCTTTCCCGAGGACGCCCGCGGCCTGGTGGACGCCTTCTGCGCCAAGATCGACGGCCCGGCCAACTTCATCGCGGCGCTGAAGAAGTTGCTCAACGGGCGTGGCGATGGCCTGCCGGCGCGCCCGCCCGAGGCTTGAACTCATCCCCGAGCGAAACTCCTTGCTGACTGTGCGCAGCGCCATCTGCTATGATTTGCCCTTCGCGACAGACGCTGCCTATGCGGGGGGACATTGCCTAGCCAGCACCAGGTCAGATGGGCGCAGTTGCGCGTCGGCCTTACCGTCATTCTTGCCAGTATCACCCTGGCGGTGCTCATCTTTCTCATGACCGGCCCCACCGGTTTGTTCACCCGCAAGATCACCCTCACGGCCTATTTCGATAACGCCGGCGGCCTGCGGGTCGGCGCCCCCGTGCGCCTGGAAGGCGTGGACATCGGCAACGTCACCGATATCGCCGTCGTTTCCGGCCATGGCCTCACTCCGGTGCTGGTGCAGATGAAAGTCAGCATGAAGTACGCCAGATCGCTGAAGAAGGATTCGGTGGCCTCGCTGGCCACGGCGGGCGTGCTGGGTGAGACCTTCGTCGATATAGACAGCCGCGGGGCCACCGGGCGCATGGCGCAGAACGGCGACGTCCTGCCCACCCGGGAACAGCCCGATCTGCAGGACGTGATCCGCGCCAGCCAGGGCACCTTGCAGAACGTGGATGTCCTGGTGCGGCGCGTGGACCGCATCGTCGGCCAGATCGAAAGCGGCAACGGCTCCATCGGCAAGATGATTTACAGCGAGGCCCTCTACAACAAGCTCAACGCCAGCTTGAACGAAGTCCAGAAGATGGTGCAGGAGGTCAGCCAGGGCAAGGGCAGCGTGGGCAAGCTGATCAACTCCGACGAGCTTTACAACAAGGCCAACGCTTCCGTGGATAAGCTGAACAAGATCATCGACGAGGTCAACGCGGGCCAGGGCACGGTGGGCAAGTTCCTCAAGGACCCGTCACTCTATAACAACGCCAATGCCACCATCAAGAAAGCCAACCAGTTGATGGCCGACATCAATGCCGGCAAGGGCGCCCTGGGCAAGTTCGCCACCGACCAGGAGTTCGCCCGCAAGCTGGACAACACCGTCACCAGGCTTTCCGACATCACCACCAAGATCGACTCCGGCCAGGGCACCGCCGGCAAGCTGCTTACCGACCCCTCCGTCTACAACAACACCGACCAGATGCTGGTGGAAACCCGCAACCTCATCAAGGCCATCCGCGAGAACCCCAAGCGCTACCTGACCATCCGCTTCAAAATTTTCTAGTTGTTCGTTGCTTGTTCTTCGTTGTTCGTGTCTTCGCTTCTGGTTTCCTGGCGGGTCCCGGCGCCCTCGGTCGAACAACGAACAACGAATAACGAACAACGAGCAACTGGTAGTACACTGCTCGGTTCCACTCACATTCCCTACGAGGTCCCTATGCGTTTTCGAATTGTCGTTGCTGTGCTCGTGCTCATGGCGGCCTGCGCGGCGCAAACCGCCGCGGGGCAGAAGGCCGCAACCCAGAGCACGCCCGCGCCGGCTGCTGCGGCGTCGTCCCTGAAGGCCTTTGATCTCGCGGCCATGGACCGCACCCTGGATCCCTGCGTCGATTTCTACCGTTATGTCTGCGGCGGCTGGATGGCCAAGAACCCGGTGCCGGCGGACCAGAGCCGCTGGGGCCAGTTCGAGCTATTGCAGGAGCGCAACCGCGGCATCCTGCGCGCCATCCTGGAGCGCGCCGCCCGCCCCGATCCCAAGCGCAGCGCCGTGATGCAGAAGATCGGCGACATGTACGCCTCCTGCATGGACGAGCCCAAAATCGACGCCGCCGGCGCCAAGCCCATCCAGCCCGAACTCGAGCGCATCGCCAAGATCGCCAACCGCCGCGACCTGATCAACACCGTCGCGCACCTGCAATCCCTGGGCGTCAACGTCCTGTTTCGCTTCGGACCCACGGCGGATTTCCACAATCCGGGCATGGTGATCGCCGGCGTCGGACAAGGCGGCCTCAGCTTGCCCGACCGCGACTATTACCTGAAACAGGACGCCAAGGACGTGGAGACCCGGCAGAAGTACGTGGCGCACGTGCAGAAGATGCTGGAGTTGCTCGGCGACCCCGCGTCTGGCGCGCAGGCCGAAGCGCAGACCGTGCTCAAGATCGAGACGGAACTGGCCAAGGCCGCCATGGACCGCATCGCCATGCGCAACCCCAGCAACCTGGATCACCCCATGACCCCGCAGGAGCTGGCCGCGCTGGCGCCCAATTTCGAGTTCCCGGTGTTCTTCACCGCCGTCGCCGCACCGCCCTTCCAGAAGGTGAACGTCAGCAATCCCGATTTCTTGAAGCAGATTGGCCCGATGCTCGATTCCGTTCCCCTGGCCGACTGGAAACCCTACCTGCGCTGGCATCTGCTGCGCGAGGCCGCGCCCTGGTTGTCCAAGCCTTTTGTGGAGGAAAACTTCAATTTCTACTCCAAGTACCTGGGCGGGCAGCAGGAACTGCAGGCGCGCTGGAAGCGCTGCGTGCGCCTCACCGACGCCTCCCTGGGCGAAGCCCTGGGCCAGCCGTTTGTGGATGAGACCTTCGGCGTGGAAGGCAAGCAGCGCACCCTGAGCATGGTGGAGGCCCTGGAGAAGGCCATGGGCGAGGATCTTGCGGCCCTGCCCTGGATGACCCCCGAAACCAAGAAGCAGGCCGATATCAAGCTGGCCGCGGTCACCAACAAGATCGGATATCCCGACCAGTGGCGCGACTACAGCCGGCTGAACATCCTGCCCGGCGATTTCATGGGCAACCTCAACCGCGCCGAAAACTTCGAGTTCAACCGCGAGATCAACAAGATCGGCGAGCCGCTGGACAAGAAGGAATGGGGCATGTCGCCGCCCACCGTCAACGCCTATTACAGCCCCTCGCAGAACAACATCAACTTCCCCGCCGGCATTCTGCAGCCGCCCTTCTATGACAACCGGGTGGACGACGCGGTGAATTTCGGCGGCATCGGCGCCGTCGTCGGCCACGAGCTCACCCACGGCTTCGACGATCAGGGCAGCCGCTTCGATGCCGCCGGCGCCCTGCGCAACTGGTGGACCGACGCCGACAAGCAGGAGTTCGACAAACGCACTTCCTGCCTGGTGGACGAGTACGACCAGTTCGTCGCCGTAGACGACGTGCACCTGAAGGGCAAACTCACCCTGGGCGAGAATACCGCTGACAATGGCGGCCTCCGCATCGCCTACATGGCCCTGCACGACAAGATGAGGAGCGAGGGCAAGGCGCCGCAGGCCATCGACGGCTTTACTCCCGCTCAGCGCTTCTTCATTGCCTGGGGCCAGATCTGGTGCCAGAACGTCACTCCGGAGCAGGCCCGCCTGCGCGCGCTTACCGATCCGCACTCGCCGGGCCGGTACCGCGTGAACGGCGTGGTTTCCAACATGCCGGAGTTCCAGCAGGCCTTCGGCTGCAAGGCCGGGCAGCCCATGGTGCGGGAGAACGCCTGCCGCGTGTGGTAAGAAGAAGCAGCCGCGGATTTACGCGGATAGACGCGGATAAGAAACGATCCGCGAGAATCCGTGTAAATCCGCGGTTGTTTTTTCTGCGGCCTTCGTCGCGCCTGCCTCTATGAAGGCGTCATCCTGAGCTCGCGGCCCCGCCTTTGCCGCGAGCTCAGGACCTATGCTTTTTTGCCCCGACCCCGGCGTCCGCCCAAGCAAAAAGCCCGGCCTCACGCCGAGCTTCTTTACCGGCCGCTGGCCGCTGCTTCAGAAAATCCCCAGCTTCTTCTTCCGCTTCAGCTTTTTCTTGGCGCCCTCGACCTCGGCGGCGGTGATCACCGGCTTGGTCTGGTTGGGGCTGGCGCCGGCATCCACGAATCCCGGCTTGATGTCCACGAACGCGTTCTCCCGCAGCTTGGTCAGATACTCTCTCAGCGCCGGCTGCAGCTTGCGGTAATAGATGGCTTCCTGGATGTTGTTCTCGACGTCTTTCAGCGGGGGCAGGCCGGCCGGAGTGTGCTCGGTCACCTGCAGGATCACGAACCCCTGCTTGGTGCGGATCACGTCGCTGATGTCGTTGGCCTTCATGGCGAACACCTTGTCTTCCAGCTCCTTGGCTAGGGTGCCGCGCTTGAACTCGCCCAGGTCGCCGCCCTGCGCCGCGGTCGGGCCATCAGAGTCTTTCCTGGCCACGTCGGCGAATTTCTGCCCGCTCCTGATCGCCGCCAGCGCCTGCTCCGCCTTGGCATGGGCGGCCTCCAGGGTCTGCTGGTCGGGCTGCTCGGCCGCCTGCTTATCCACGTTCGGCTGCTCGGTCGAAAAGAGGATTTCGCTCAGCCGCACCGTTTCCGGCCGTTCCATTTCCTGCTTGTGCTCGTCGTAGAATTTCTGCACTTCCTCGGGCAGGATCTGGATGTGCGAGCCCACCTCCTGCGAGATCACCCGCTGCGTGATGATCTGGTTGCGCAGGTTCTGCTTGAAATCCTCGTAGGAGACGCCCTGCTGCTGCGCCGCCTTCTCCAGGGCCTCCATGGTGTCCAGGTGCATCGACTTGCGGATCTCGTCCAGCCGCTTGATCAGCTCGGTATCGCCGGTGACGCCCAATTCCTGCGCCTTCTGGATGAGCAATTGCTGATCGATCAGGTCGCGCAGCAGGTTTTTCTCTCCCCGGGCGATTTCCTGGTCGGCTTCGGCCCCGCTGCCGTACTTTTGCCGGACCTCCTCGATCATCTGCTCGCGGCTGCGCCGCAGGTCGGCGCGGGTGACGATGGAGTTGTTGATGCGCGCGATGATCTCCTCGATCACCGTGTCGGCGGCGAAGGCCACTGCGCCCGCCAGGCACAGGACGGTCAGCAGTACTGCGGCTTTTTTCATGGAGCTTCCATACCCACTCGAGGCTCTACTCGGGCCTGTCCGGGAGACTGTGGCTAAATTTTACAGGAGAGAACCGGCCCAAGCCAGCCGCCGCCCGATTTGTTATTCTGTTCCCGCCATGAACAAGTCTGATTTCCTGCACACCCCGGTGCGGCACATGGATATCAAGCAGTACAACGTGGCGCCGCAGGTGGACGCCATGCAGCACATGGCCTACAGCGCCCGCGACCTGCAGCGCGCCGCCGATATCTACGACCGCATGCTCCGCGACCGCGATTGCGGCATCATCCTCTGCCTGGCCGGCTCGCTGATCAGCGCCGGCCTGCAGATGGTCTTCGTCGACCTCATCCGCCATAACATGGTGGACGCGGTGGTCGCCACCGGCGCCAACATCGTGGACCAGGACTTCTTCGAGGCCCTCGGCTTCAAGCACTACGTGGGCGACGAGCGCCTGCGCGCCGGCATGGACGACGCCACCCTGCGCGAGCTGCACATCGACCGCATCTACGACACCCTGATCGACGAGGACGAGCTGCGCCTCTGCGACGACACGGTGCGCCAGATCGCCGACAACATCCCGCCGCGCCCCTACTCTTCGCGCGAGCTCATCCGCAAGATGGGCGCCTGGCTGGAGGGCAATCGCCGTACCCGCGACTCCATCGTGCTGGAAGCCTACCGCAAGGACGTGCCCATCTTCTGCCCCGCGTTCAGCGACTGCTCCGCCGGCTTCGGCCTCATCGCCCACCAGCACGAGCGCGGCGACGCGCCCAAGGTCACCCTCGACAGCGCCAAGGATTTCTACGAGCTCACCCAGCTCAAGATCAAGAACCCGACCACCGGGCTGTTCATGATCGGCGGCGGCGTGCCCAAGAACTTCGCCCAGGACGTGGTGGTGGCCGCCGATGTGCTCGGCTTCGAGGCCCCCATGCACAAGTACGCCATCCAGATCACCGTGGCCGACGTGCGCGACGGCGCCCTGTCCAGCTCCACCCTGAAAGAAGCCTCGAGCTGGGGCAAGGTGGACACCACCTTCGAGCAGATGGTCTATTGCGAAGCCAGCATCGGGGTGCCGCTCATCGCCGGCTATGCCTTCCACAAGCGCGGCTGGGAGCTGCGCAAAGAACGCCGCTGGTCGCGCCTTTTGGAGCCGGTGACGGTCTGAGGGTTAGCAGGAGAACATTGTTGGCGTCATTCTGAGCTCGCGGCCGCCTTTGCCGCGAGCTCAGAATCTATGCTTTTGCCTCGAATCGCGAAAAAGCATAGATGCTGAGTACGCGGCCCCTTCGACTTCGCTCAGGGCAGGCTTCACCGGGCCGCGTACTCAGCATGACGCCCTTTGATCGTGCGGTTCTGCGGCGCAATTGCTAAATCCAACTTACAATGAGAGCAGCATGAAACGGCTGCTCCTGCTCCTGCTTCTCGCCTTCGCTGCCTCCGCTCAAACCGTGCCCGGCCTGCCGCAGCTCGACTCCATGAGCGCGCGCTTCGCGCCCACGCCGCTGCGCGTGGACACCTCGCGCCTCTCCGCCGGCGACCAGCAGGCGCTGGTCAAGCTGATCGAGGCGGCGCGCCTTTACGACACCATCTTCATGCAACAGCTCTGGAGCGGCGACCTGGCCGAATATCAGAAGCTGCAACAGGACAAAAGCCCGCTGGGCCAGGCGCGCCTGCGTTATTTCTGGATGAACAAAGGCCCGTGGTCCGATCTGGACGACTACCGCGCCTTCCTGCCCGGCGTGCCCGCGCGCAAGCCGCTGGGCGCCAACTTCTACCCCGAGGACATGGGCAAGGCCGAGTTCGAGCGCTGGGTGGCCACCTTGCCGCCCGCGCAGCAAGAGGAGGCGAAAGGATTCTTCACCGTAATCCGCCGTAGTCTGAGACCGGGTTCACACGAAGGACACGAAGGGAACACGAAGGAGACGAGGCGTAAGCTCACCATCGTTCCGTACAGCCAGGAGTACCGCCCCGATCTGGAGAAGTGCGCCGCGCTGCTGCGCCAGGCCGCCGCGCTCACCGACAACGCCTCGCTCAGGCGCTTCCTCAGCAGCCGCGCCGAGGCCTTCCTCTCCAACGACTACTACCAGAGCGACCTCGACTGGATGGACCTGGACGCGCCGCTCGACGTCACCATCGGTCCCTACGAGACCTACAACGACGAGCTGTTCGGCTACAAGGCCGCCTTCGAGGCGTACATCAACCTGCGTGACCAGGCCGAATCGGCCAAGCTGGACGCCTTCGCCCGCATTCTTCAGCAGATCGAAAACAACCTGCCGGAAGACCCGCAGTACCGCAATCCCAAGCTCGGCGGCGCGGCGCCCATCCGCGTGGTGAACGAAATCATCGCCGCCGGAGACGGCGCCCACGGCATCACCACCGCCGCCTACAACCTGCCCAACGACGAGCGCGTCATCCAGCAGAAGGGCGCCAAGCGCGTGCTGCTGAAAAACATCCAGGAAGCCAAGTTCCGCAGCGTGCTCATCCCCATCGCCACCCGGCTGATCGCCCCCAAGGAGCGCGCCGACGTCAGCTTCCAGCCCTTCTTCACCCACATCATGGCGCACGAGCTGATGCACGGCCTGGGCCCGCACGTGATCACCGTCAACGGCCAACCAACGAATCCGCGCCTGCAACTGAAGGAGCTCTACAGCGCCATCGAGGAAGCCAAGGCCGACGCCACCGGCCTGTGGGCGCTGCAGTACATGATGGACCACGCCAAAGAGCTGAACCTCTCCGCCGTGTTGCATAACGGCGAGGCGGCCGAACGCCAGCTCTACACCACGTTTCTGGCGTCTTCTTTCCGCACCCTGCGCTTCGGCCTCGGCGACGCCCACGGCAAGGGCATGGCCATGCAGTTCAATTACCTGGTGGACAAGGGCGGCTTCGTGCAGCAGCCCGACGGCACTTTCGCCGTGGATTTCACCAGGATCAAGGCCGCGGTGCGCGACCTCACCCATGACCTGCTCACCGTGGAGGCCCACGGCGATTACGCCGGCGCCCAGAAGATGCTTTCCCTCGCCGTGATCCGCCCTAACGTGGCGCGGCAGTTGGCGCGGCTCCAGGAAATCCCGGTGGACATCGAACCCGAGTTCGTCACCGCCGACGAGCTGGCGCCTCCGCCCGGCGCCAAGATCGCCAAACCCAAACCCCCGCCGCCCAGCCGCCCCAAACGCAGGCGAAAGATCAGGCGCTAGGCGCAAGGCGCAAGGCGCAAGGCTGAAGGCTAGGGCAATTCCGCAGTAGCTGTATCCATTCTTGGTAGGCCCCGGCGCCCTCGCCGGGGCTGCGTTTTCTCCGCTGAAATTCACGTGGCGGCAGCCGCCCTCGGCTGCCGCGAAACTAAATACACGTTGTGCCGCGGGCGGATACGCCTTCGCCGGAATTGCTCTAATGTGGACTTCAGTGGAAAATGGAAAGGCGTCATGCTGAGGCGCGGCCCCGCTGTTGGGCCGCGACTCAGCATCTATGCTTTTGCGCCGGAACGAAGCACGCTCGAGAAAGAGCGCGTCATCGCCTATCGCGCGGACAAGAACCGAAAGCGAGCTTCACCCCTTCCACGCCCCCAGCGCCTTCCGCACCTGCACCAACTGGCCCAGGTGATAGGCGTTGTGGTCGGCCGTGAGCAGGGCTTCGCGCAGGATGGTCTGGCCGTCGCCCCAAGGGATGCGCGCGTCGAGGTCGGTGCGCGGGTTTTTCACCAGCTTGATCATGGCTTGCAGGTCGGCGTGAAAGGCGCGCACGCTCTTCTCCCACTCGCCGCGCGCCGGCGCTTCCGACTTCGGCCAGTAGCCCTCGGGAAAGGGCCGCTCCTCATATTTCGGGTTGCGGCTGAAGTCCAGGATGTCCCACTGCGCCAGCCGCATGTGCTCCAGCAACTGCCACGCGGTATGCGGCAGGCCGGGCGCCCGGGCCCCGCGCAGCTTCGCCGGCAGGCCGCGCACCGCCGAATCGAAGTCCGCGTGCGCCCCGCCGCCTTCGAGCAGCCAGACCAGCCATTGTCGGAGCGATTTTTCGGCAGCATCCATAACAAAACCTTGAACCGCAAAGGACGCAAAGGCACGCGAAGGAACGCAAAGGAAAAGGAAAGAAAAAGGAAAGGGCCCGGGGGTTATTTCAAAAGCCTCTTGCGTACCTTTGCGCTACTTTGCGTACTTTGCGGTTACTGTTTTTTCTTCTTCCCGAAAAACCCGCCCAGGATTCCGCCCAGGCCCTGGGCCGGCGCGGTCACGGTGTTGCTCATCATGCCGCCCACGTCGGGCAGGAACACCGGGTTCGACGTCGTCCCCTGCACCAGAAACGGGATGGGCTTGGTCGCCTGCCCCAGGCCGGCGATCTTGGTGAGCCCGCCGACCAGGCTGGCGTTGCTGTTGAGCTTGGCCGCCAGGCGGAAGTTCAGCGCGTTGTTGGCGCCCACCGTGCCCGCCCCGGTCACCGTGCCCACCTCAGGGACAATGATGGACAAGGCGTCGGCGCGGATGCCTTCCGGCGCGATGCGCAGTTGCGAGCTGGCGGCCTGGATCATGGTGTCGGTGCCGGTGCGGATGCCGGCCAGCGCCGCGATGGCCGCCATCTTCGATCCCAGGTTGAAGCCCGCCAGCTTGACGTTGGCCAGCTCAACCTGGCCGCTGGTGACCAGCCGGTCCAGGGGGCCGTCCAGCGCCAGGTTGGCGGTCACCGAGCCGCCCTGCAGCGAGGAGCCCGCCGGCAGCGCGATGCCCAGCGCCGGCAGCAGTCCGGCCACGTCCTGCACCGGCAGGTTCTGGCCGGCCAGCTTCATGTGCACCAGCACGTCCTGGCCGCGGGCGTCGTAGTTGCCGGAGAGCCGCGTCAGGCTGCTGCCGGTGCGCACTTCGCCGCGCAGCAGCGCCCCCGCCTGGCGTTTTAGATCGTGCTCCGATGAATAATTCAGGCTGACCGGCAGGCGCGCCGGCGAGCCGTCCTTCACCAGCCGCAGTTGCTGCGCCTTGGCGCTGCCCTCGCTGTGCAGCGACTTGCCGTCGGACGCCACCGTCCCGTTGTAATCGAGTATTCCCGCCACGCCCGACTGCGGCCCCAGGAAGCCGCTGCGCGCCACGTCCATGCCGGTGACATTCACCGCGGCCTGCAGCGGCGTGCGCGAGGCGTCGGCGCGGTCCACCGGCCCGGCATGGCCCTCGATCTTCAGCTTGCCGCCGCCCGGCGTCGTCGCCTCCAGGGTGAGGGGAATCGGCGAGGTATAGGAAATGTCGCGGGCTTCCAGGTTGACGTCCTCGTAAGCGTGCTCCTTGCCGCCGGGCACGCCGATCGCCACCCGGCCCTTCAGCACGCGCAGCTTCTGCATGGAAAAGTCGCTCAAGCCGCTGCCCCCCGGCGCGGGGCCGGACTTCGCCCCCAGGCTGGCGAAATTCCACTTGCCCGCCGGGGTGTGCAGCAGCGCCACCTGCGGCTCCACCAGGGTGAGCGAGTGCACCCGCAGGGCGCGCGAAAAGAGCAGCGGCCAGAGCTCGACTCCGACGTCCAGCGAGCGCGCCTGCAGGAACGGCTTGCGGCTGAACGCCGGGTCGTCAGCGATCGAGATGTCTTCCGCCGTGACCCCGCCGGCCAGCAGCGACAGCCGCAGGTGGCCGATCTTCACCGGGCGCGCCAGCGAGGTCTGCAACTCCGCCTCGATGCGCGGGCGGAAGCTGTCGGCGTCGAACACATACGGCAGCGCGGCCGCCGCCACGATCAGGACGGCCAGGACGATGGCGACAAAGATCAGAATTTTCCGCATACTCGAACTCAAGGCACAAGGCCGCAGGTTGAAATCCGTTTTCCAAATCCGATTCTCCGGCTGAGGAACAAAGCTTAGCTTGCCGTGCTGGTGTGTAGCGGCGGATTTCAATCCGCCGCCCGGCGGAATAAATTCCGCCGCTACACTATCACGCCCCCGCCGCTGCCGTGGCCACGCGCGTCAGGGCGAGCGCGGTAGCGTCATTGACGCCCAGCGGGTCCTCCTCCGCGATGCTGTGGTGAGAATTGGCCAGCAACCGCCTCCGCGCCTGGATCTCCAGGAACAGCCGTACTGACTCCAGCACCCGGGCGCACAACTGCTGCGCGTCGTGGGTGGGGCTTTCCGCCAGGACCTGCTTGACGCGATCCAGCCCGAATTCTTCGTGGTGGCCCCTGGCTTCCACCAGCCCGCGCGACACCAGCAGCAGCGTCGCTCCGGCCGGCATGGCGCAGATTTGCGCGTCGTGGGTGGCGTGCGAGAACAGGCCCAGGGGCAGTCCGCTGGCAGCCAGCGTGGTCACACCCTCGCTGTCCTTCAGCAGCGCCGGGGTGTGGCCCGCGTTGATGTAGCACATAGTCCCGACGGTCTGGTTATAACAGCCCAGGAACCCCGGGGCGCAGCGCACGCCGCCGGCGGCCGCCATGATGGCGCGATTGATTTCCAGCAGCAACCCGGTGACCGCCACCGGCTCGTTCACGTCCTCGGCGGCGAACAGGTCGGCGGCGCCACGGAACACCTCCTGCACCGTGGCGGCGATATGCAGCGCCTGGTCGCGCCTGCCGGCGATGTCCAGCAGCAGCACCAGCATGCGGCACGGCCCGGTGGCGATGAAGTCGTAGAAATCGCCGCCCACGCGCGCCCCACGGTACAGCGCGCCCACCTGCATTGACGCCAGCTTCGGCGTGGTTGGCCGCAGCGGCTGACGCAATTCCTTTGCCGGCCCCCGCCGCAGAAAAGGAAGTCTCATGGCCCGCCCCCGGCCCGGAACTTAGCACAACGCGCATCCAGTGTCACTGTGTAGCGGCGGAATTCATTGTGTAGCGGCGGAATTCATTCCGCCGTGCGGCGGATTGAAATCCGCCGCTACACGAGTAGTCAGCTATTTCCCGTACTTCGCCGCCAAATACCCTCCGACGCGCTGCTCCAGGTCGAAGTAGCTGGCGTGGATCACCGCCCGCAGCGCGGTCTCGGTGGACGATCCCTCGCCGATCCGCAGCAGGATGGCGCGCAGCGGCTCCAGGCCGTAGTTGTCGCGGACGTATTCGGCCGCGGCCAGCGACTCGTCGTAGGCCAGCACTGCCTCGAAGGGCGACAACATCAGAAACGGCGCCTCCAGCGTGTTCAGCGGGATCTGCGCGCCGCGCTGGTACAAGCCGGCCAGCCGCTCTCCCCGGGTGCCGCCCAGCGACTTGGGCTCCAGCAGTTGGGCCACGCCTTCCTGCAGCCACTGCGGACAGCGCCCCCGCGTGGCCTGGTTGATAAACGAGTGCGCCAGTTCGTGCTTCAGCACGCGCGCCAACTCCGGCCCCACCTCGGCGACGCCCTGAATCGGGATGCGCAGCTTGCCGTCGTTCAGCGCCCCGCTCCAGGCCGGCGCTTGGGTGACGTCGAAGAAAGCCTGGTCGGTGTAGAGCGCGACCGCGATCGTACCCTGCGGCTCGATGCCGAGTTGTTGTTGCAGCTCCTTGTAATCGGCCTCCAGCGCCTGCAGCACCTGCCGGCGGAGTCCATCCGAGGTGGTGGCGCCCTCGTAGTGAATGGAGAAGTGGCCGCTGTCGGCCTGGGTGAAATCGGCTTCCGTGTGCAGTTCCCGCTGCGCCTTCGCCAGGTAGTTGCGGACGTTGTCATCAGGCCGCAGTTGCAGGGCGCGGGTCCAGGCGGCGGCCGCGTCGGCGGTGCGATTTGCGCCGTAGCAGGCGAACCCGAGCACGCTGAAGGCCTCGGCGGAGTTGGCGGCCAGCCGGGTGGCCCGCTCGGCAAACGCGATGGCGTCGCCGGCGCGCCCCAATTGCACCAGCACGGCGGCGTATTGCACCAGAATTTCCGGGTCCTCCGGCGCGAATTGCAGGGCGCGCTCGAAATAGGATCGAGCCCGCTCGCGGTTGCCGCGCCCCTGCTCGTAGCGCCCGGCGGCGAAGAATCCGGCGGCCGTGGCCCCGGAATTCCCGGCGCGTTGCAGGGCGGCCAGGGCATCCCCGTCCACCTCGCCGTCGCGAACCACCAGCGGCGCGCTTTCCCGGGGTTGCGGCCGCGCCGGCTGGACTGGTTTCGCCTCTGCGGCCGCAGGCGCGGCTACTTTCCCGGCCGGGGAAGCGGAACTTTCAATGGTATCGACCAGCGACTTGGGAATAGCATAGCTGTTGTCGCCCACCTCGTAATACACTCGTCCGTCTTTTTCGCTGACGCGGTCGGCGACAATGGTGCGCCCGCTTTTCAGCCGGATGGTGTCGGCGGACGCAAGCGCAGCGCACGCGAGCACGAGTATGACCAGAACCCTTGGCACTGGCGCGAATTCTAGCATTGCTCGGCCCCTTTGCCGCACCACAAGCGCCCGCGTCTGGCAAATGTGTGTGGTCCGGGTCCTCGACCCGGGAATACGGGTCGGAAGGGTGCCCCACCCAAGCCCGTTTTTGGCTTGGGTGGGGATTTTGTTCACCTTCCTGCTGCTCGTTCCGGCATTCGCCCAGAGTGTGCCGCCCGCGCCTCCGCCGGCGGCCAATGTCGAAGCCCCGCCTCCAGGCCCGGGCCTGGTGCTCTACCGCAAACTGACCACGCTGGGAATCGATGCTCGCGCGGTGTACGGCATCCGCGACGCCGCCCTGGACCGCGAGGACGTCCACATCACCCTGGACGACGGCGTTATCGGCTTCCTGGAGGCGGTGGACGGCCGCATCACCGGCGCCTTCTTCGAAGGGGAAGGCGAAATTCTGGTGGTCCCGCCCGATCTCGCCGAACGCGGTTCCCTCGCCCTGTTTACCGGGGCCGCCGTGCTGGAGGAAAAATTCACCTCCGCCTTTTTCCGCTTCAACGACGATACCGCCGAGCAACTGCGTCCGGCGCTGCGGCCGATGGAGGACTCGCACGGGTTCATCGCCAAATGGGAGCGTTCCGTGCGCGCCCTGGCGGACAGCGATGCCCTGCGCCTGATGACCAGCTTCCTGAACCAGCAGCCCGCGGGCCGCGGCGACCGCATGCTGCGGGCGCGGGTGCAGGGGCCGCATCTCGGCATCTTCGACGTTTACTTCGACACCCTCTCGGCCGAGCAGGTCGCCATCCTGAAATTCAACTCCAGCGGCGGCGTGGGCTACTACGACGTGCTGGCCTCGTTCATGATGCGTTCGGCGCGCGACGGCCCGCGCCGCGACAGCTCCGCCAGCAGCATGGTGGAGAGCGCCGGCACCCTGACCCGCCTGCGCATCCGCGACTACAAGGTGCGCGTGCGGATCGAGCCTCCGCACCGGCTCGACTCCGTCGCCCAGCTCGAGGTTGACGTGCTGCAAGGGGGCGATCGTCTCGCCTTTTTCGAGCTCTCGCGATATCTGAAAGTCCGCGAGGTGCTGGCCGGGGGCAAGCCCCTGGAGTTTTTGCAGAACGAAGCCCTGCAGGGCAGCGCCCTGGCCCGCCGCGGCAATGATGTGGTCGCCGTCGTTTTTCCCGAACCGCTGCGCGCCGGGCAGCGCCTGCAATTGCAGCTCTCCTACGCCGGTTCGGTGCTTTCCGACGCCGGCGGCGGCCTGTTGTACGTTGGCGCGCGCGGCATCTGGTATCCCAACCGCGGCATGGTGATGGCAAACTTCGACCTGGAGTTCCGCTATCCCGCGGACTGGACCCTGGTGGCCACCGGCAAACGCGTGTCGCTGAGCAGCGCCGGCGAAGAGCAGGTCTCGCGCTGGGTTTCCGAGCGCCCCATTCCGCTGGCCGGCTTCAACCTGGGCCAGTACACGGTGGAGAGCGCCAAGGCCGGCGAGGTGCTGGTCCAGGCCTACGCCAGTGCCGGCGTGGAGCGCACCTTCCGCGCCGCGCCTCCCGTGGTGATCGTTCCTCCTGACCGCCACCGGGCGCGGCCGATCACCATCTCGCCACCGTCGCCGGAGCCGGCGCGCAACGCCCTGGCGGTGGCGGAAATCTCGGCCCGCTCCATTACTTTCTTCAACCGTCTTTTCGGGCCCTACCCCTACAGCTCTCTGGTGCTCTCGCAGATGCCCGGCACCGCCAGCCAGGGCTGGCCCGGCCTGGTTTTTCTCTCCAGCTACGCTTTTCTTTCCGCGGAGCAGCGCCACGCCCTGCGGCTGCATCCGCCCGACAGCCTGCTTTACGACCAGCTCATGCAGATCCACGAAACTGCCCACCAGTGGTGGGGCGACCTGGTGGGCTGGAAGAATTACCGCGACCAGTGGCTGGTGGAGGCGCTGGCGAACTATTCCGCCATCCTGGCCCTGGAAAAAGAACGCCCCGATCTCTGCAAAGGCCTTCTGGAGTATTACCGCGCGCACCTGCTCGACAAGAACGATAAGGGCGAGGAGCTGGCGCAGGCGGGCGCCGTCACGCTGGGCCTGCGCCTTTCCAGCTCGCATTTTCCCGACGGTTTCGACGCCATCAGCTATGGCCGCGGCACCTGGCTGCTTCACATGCTGCGCCACATGTTGCGCGACGCCGCGCGCCCCAAGCCGGGCGCCGACCCGGATGAGGTGTTTTTCCGCGCCCTGCAAAAGCTTCGCCAGCGCTTCGAAGGCCGCGAAATGTCGACCCGCGATTTCCAGCAGGCGCTGGAAGAAGAGCTGCCCGATTCGCTGCGCTTCGAGCGCCGCAACTCGCTGGACTGGTTCTTTCAGACCTGGGTCAGCGGCACCGCCGTCCCCCGCCTGGAACTGAAGAGCGTCAGGTTCGTGCGGCGGCCGCAAGGCGCCACGGTGAGCTTCAGCATCCTTCAGAAAAACGCGCCCAACGAACTGATTACCTCCGTGCCGGTATACGCCAGTTCCGCGCGCGGCCTGGTGCTGCTGGGCCGCGTGTTCGCCGACGGCCCCGAATCGTTCTTCCGCTTTCCCGTACCGGCCGGGACCCGCAAATTGGTGCTCGACCCATACGGCACCATCCTCACCCGGCCGTGAGCGTGTGGAATTCCGCGGTTCGGCAGTTCTGCAATCGTTAGCCACCTGACCCGCCCTTCCCGGTTCTAATCAAATATGGCATGGCAGGCGTGGGGATTGCTGGGAGTGGTACTGGGAGTGATTTTCAAGTTCGCGGCGCGCACCCACGGCCCGGGCGCCTGGTTCGCCGCCATTTGCGTCGGCGTCGCCGGCTCGCTGCTCGGCGGCTGGATCGCCGGCGTGGTGTGGGGCGAGGGCATCCTCGACGTGCGCACCGCAAACCTGATCGGGGCCGTGCTCGGCGCTGCCCTCATGCTTGCCATTTACTGGTACCGCATGTCGCACCGCACTCCCGGCACCGAATACATCAATCCCAATGCCATGTAGTTTTGCGTTCCGAGTTGTGGTTTGTGAGTCTCGGACCTGGTTCTTCGCTCACCACTCACAGCCCGCAACTCAGCTCGCCCCTGTGCCCCGAATCACACCGTGCTGTGCGGATTGCCCTTGCCGCGCGGCACCTGCGCCTGAACAATGTCAAGCAGACAGTGCAAAATCTTTTTTTTGTCGTGGGAAATTTGCTTGCCGGCGGTTTGACACTCTTCCTGAGCCGTTGCTATAGTCGAAAGGTCTTCCAGCGCCCAGCCGCGCGGGAAGGTCCGGCCGCTGGATTCAAGCCCGTCTTGACGTGCGGGCCAAATCATCCCGATGACCCACGCCAGCTGTCCGTTTAATTCATCGTGGTCCCCGCTTGCGCCCTGACGCGCGGTGGGTGGACGTGACATGGCTTTGGAAGAAGAGCGTACAGCCCACAGCGACGATTCCCCATCCAACGCGCAGCCGCCTGCCGAGTCGCCAGCGCAGGCCGGCGCGACGGAGCCCACGGTTCCCGCTGTGGCCGCCCCCTCGAGTTCTGCTGTTGATTCTGCCCGGCCCGGTCCGGGACCCCTTCGAAACGAAAAAGAAATGACGGACGATTTCGCAACCGCACTGGAAAACTTCACCGCCGAACAGGCGGCCGAAACGGCCGCCCATGAAGACCGCGTCATCAAGGGCACGGTCCTGAAGATCACCCCCACCCACGTCGTGGTTGACGTCGGCTTCAAGTCCGAGGGCCTGGTCCCCATTGCCGAGGTGCAGGACCACGAGGGCAACGTCAAGGTCCAGCCCGGTCAAGAGATCGACGTCATGATCGAAAAGGGCGAGACCGAGGAGGGCTACACCAAGCTCTCCCACCAGAAAGCGCAGCGCCTGCGCGCCTGGGACGAGATCGACAAGGCCTACAACGAGAAGGTCCCCATCAAGGGCACGGTGGTGGAGCGCATCAAGGGCGGCTTGACGGTCGACATCATGGGCGCCCGCGCCTTCCTGCCCGGCTCGCAGGTCGATCTGCGGCCGGTGCGCAACCTGGACGGCATGAAGGGGCAGGAGCTGGAAGTCCGCATCATCAAGCTCAACAAGAAGCGCGGCAACATCGTGGTCTCGCGCAAGCAGCTGCTGGATGAAGAGCTGGCGGAGAAGCGCGGCAAGACCATGGAGCAGTTGCACGAGGGCGCCATCCTGACCGGCTCGGTCAAGAACCTTACCGATTACGGCGCTTTCGTCGACCTGGGCGGCATCGACGGCCTGCTGCACATCACCGACATGAGCTGGGGCCGGCTCACCCATCCTCGCGACCTGGTCCAGGTGGGCGACCAGATCCAGGTCAAGGTCCTCAAGTTCGACAAGGACAAGCAGCGTGTCTCGCTCGGCTTCAAGCAGCTCACGCCCGATCCCTGGCTGGACGCGGCACAGCGTTATCCCATCGGCGCCCACGTCAAGGGACGCGTCATCAGCATCACCGATTACGGCGCCTTCATCGAGCTGGAGCAGGGCATTGAGGGCCTGGTGCACGTCAGCGAAATGACCTGGTCCAAGCGCATGAAGCACCCCTCCAAGCTCCTGAACGTGAACCAGGAAGTCGAGGCCGTGGTGCTCAACGTGAACCCGCAGGAGCGGCGCATCTCGCTCGGCCTCAAGCAGCTGGAAGCCAATCCCTGGGAGACGCTGCACGAGAAATATCCCGTGGGCTCGACCGTGGAGGGCAAGGTCCGCAACCTCACCGACTTCGGCGCGTTCATCGAAATCGAGGACGGCATCGACGGCCTGGTCCACGTCAGCAACCTGAGCTGGACCAAGCGCGTCAAGCATCCCTCCGAGGTGCTCAAGAAGGGCGACAAGGTCAAGGCCGCGGTGCTGGCCATCGAGCCGGACAATCGCCGCCTCTCCCTGGGCATCAAGCAGCTTCAGCCCGATGTCTGGGAGACCTTCTTCAGCGAGCACCGCATCGGCGACGTGGTCCACGGCAAGGTGCTGCGCGTGGCCAGCTTTGGCGCCTTCGTCGAGATCGCCGACGGGGTCGAGGGCCTCTGCCACAATTCCGAAGCCACCGACGAGCACGGCGCGCCCCTTAAGCTGGAGCCCGGCCAGGAGTTCGACTTCAAGATCATCAAGATGAACCCGGGCGAAAAGAAGGTCGGCCTCAGCCTGCGCGCGGTCGGCGCCGAAGCCACCCGCGCCGACGTCGAGGCCTACAAGCACCCGGTCTCCAGCGCCACTTCCACCATCGAAGAGCTCATGTCGTGGAAGCGCGCCGGAAACGACAACCAATAAGGGTAGCGGCGGAATTTATTCCGCCGCCCGTCGCATCTGCCCGGTCGCCCTCGACCGGGCTTTTTTCTTGTTGAAAGTTCAGCTTAATTTCACGATTGTGGGCCCAGGCGCCCTCACCGGGGCCGCGGTTTCATTAAAACGAAATTGCGTGGCGGCAGCCGCCCTCGGCTGCCGCAGCTTGCTTCGATGTGCCGCGGGCGCCCTCGGCCGCGACTCCGCCTGCCCGCCGCCTCCGGCCACCTGCCCTTGCAACGCTGCATCCTTCACGACATGAGGGCCCGGCCATGGATTCCGCCGTCACCGTCTACGGCACCGACACCTGCGAGGACACCAAGCGCACCCGCCGCCACTTGGAGGAGCTCGGCATCGAATACCGTTACGTCGACCTGGAGCACGACCCCGAAGCCGACCGCATGGTCAAGCGGCTGCACGGCGGCCGGCGTATCACTCCCACCGTCGTGATCAGCTCCTCGGGCCGCTCGGTCACCCTGACCGAGCCGGGAAACCCGCAACTGGACGCCGAACTCGACCGCCTCGGCCTGCTGCGGCGCCCGGCATCGCGCCGTCATCGTCCCCGCTCCCGCGGCGAGCGCCGCGCGGCGTAATTTTAGTGTAGCGGCGGAATTCATTCCGCCGCCGGACGGATTGAAATCCGCCGCTACACAAGAAAGCGGACAAAGGCCGCCCGCGGGCGGCCCGCTCACCACTCACGGCTCACTTGATCTTCAGGTGTATGGTCGCGTTCCGCTTGGTGTCGAACGAGCTGAGCGTCTTGGTGTCGCTCTTCTTGCCCTGGTACTCGGCGTAGACCTCGTAATCCACGTTGGGCGAAAGCGCGTTGAAGCGGTAGGTCCCGTTTTTCTCGGTGATAAAGGTTTTCACCGCCATGGTCTTGGTGTTCTTCAGGTAGACAATGGCGCCGCTCAGGGGCTGGTCCCGGTCGTTCATCACCTGGCCCTGCAAGGAGCGCACCTGCGGCGGATTTTGAGCCATCACCGCCGCCAGCATCACTGCCAGCGCGCCCGCTAGCGCCCATGCCGCCCACTTCTTCACGTTCCACCTCGCCTCAATTGTACGCTGGCCGTCTACTCTGTTAGATGCAGCCCGATGTCCACCCGTTCATCATTTTCCACGTGCGCCGTCACCGTCGGCTGCGGCTTTCCCCTGGGCATCTTGATATCGGCCGCAATCACGTAATCGGCCTTGCCCGGCGGCACCCGCTGCGCGAACTCTCCGTTGCTGTCCGCCATCAGCTCCCAGCGCCATTTTTTCTCGTCGGCGCGCCGGATTTTCACCTTCACTCCCGCCGCCGGATGGCCCTGCGCGGTCCACACCGTGCCGTAAATCAGGGCGTAGTCTTTCCTGGTCTGCCTGCCGTCCATGCCCAACGCGGCGCCCGCCAGCGCCAGGCACAGCAGCGCCACCACCACGGTGCTCATTCTGGTGTTCATCTGTCCGCTAAACGGTTGCCCCGCCGGCCAATGGCCAATGGCCAACGGCTCTCAGGAGTAATCACCGTCTTCGCTTTCCTCCTCCTCTTCTTCTTCCTCATCCTCGGCGATCCGGTTCAGCTCCAGCGGGTTGGTGGTGATGACCTCGAAGTCGGCGCCGCATTCCGGGCAGGAGACGATTTCCCCCTCATCGACTTCGCCTTCATCGATATCCAGGTCGGTTTCGCATTCCGGGCAAAGGACCATGGCCTACTCCCCCCTTGGACAGGAATCATTCCCTGTTAATATTTAGAATTTCTCGCGGGCAGCGTCAAATACTTCTTGTGCTGGGGTGCTCGTTAGTCCCCGAGGAACCTGCTTTTTGAATCTTTCCAGCAACCGCTTCACCGGGTACGGCGAAGATTACCACCGCTGGCGCCGGAACCCTCGCGACGAAAACGGCATCGAATATGCCATCCTGGCGTCTCTGGCTTCGGCCCCGGCGCCGCCCGCGCACGTCCGCCTGGAATCGCGTAAACTGGAGAATGGTTCGACCCTGAGGCCGGAGCTGCTGAGTTGGCAAACAAACAATATCGCGGTTACGGCCCCGGCGCCTTCAACCTGGGTTTCCCTCCCTTCACCCG
>Ga0315268_10001971_pt1 | contig 23433 bp, 21 predicted proteins | sample C1_top_MG_FD_204535 | JGI IMG/M metagenome (GOLD analysis project Ga0315268, IMG submission 204535) | Sediment microbial communities from Yellowstone Lake, YNP, Wyoming, USA - C1_top | ecosystem: Environmental > Aquatic > Freshwater > Lake > Sediment | place: USA: Wyoming | collected 2017-08-01 | reverse complement strand
GTCATTGAATTCAACCAGCCGCGCAATGGCGATGTAATGGTGTTCCGCTACCCGGAAGATCCTTCTCTGGATTACATCAAGCGTGTCGTGGGTGTGCCGGGAGACAAGATCAGCTACCACAACAAGCATCTCGCCATTAATGGGAAACCGCTAAAAATGGATGGCGACGGCAGTTACAATTATGTCAAAAGCGGCCTGAATTATGTGACGGCAAACCTTTACCGCGAGCAGCTGGGAGAGCATAACCATCTCGCGTTGGTCCAACCGGAGGCGCCTGTCGTGCGCCTAGGCGATGTACGGCAGTTTTCAAATCGCACAAATTGCTCTTACGATGAGGAAGGCTTTGCCTGCACGGTACCGCAAGGGCATTACTTCATGATGGGTGATAACCGCGACGACAGCAATGACAGCCGCTATTGGGGTTTTGTCCCGGACCGTAACATCGTCGGCAAGGCTTTCATGATCTGGTGGAACTTTGATAATCTCAAGCGCATCGGGAAATCGATTGATTAATAGGAGAGCAGCCATGAAAAAACAACAGGGTGCAACGCTGGTGGGTATGCTTTTTATTGCCGGACTGGTGGTGGCGGGCGCAATTCTGGCGGCAAAGCTGGTTCCTGCTTACCTGGAATTCATGTCGGTAAAAAAGATACTCAATGCCATGGCCACCAGCGGCGATCTGAAAACCATGTCTCCCAAGGAACTGCGCGCCTCTTTCGAAAAGCGTGCCGACATCGATAATATCCACAGCGTCAAGCAGGATGACCTGATCATCGAGCGCGCAGGAAATGAAGCGACGGTGAGCGTCGAATATGCTGTTAAGGTGCCGATTGCAGCAAACATCAGCGCCTGCCTCGATTTTTCCGCTTCAACCCAGGCGAAAAGCGAGTAATTTCCCGGCATGAGCATCAAGGCACTCAGTCGGCGGATCGGCTATGAATTCAAGGATCCGGATCTGTTACGCCGGGCGCTGACCCATCGCAGTCATGGCGTACCACACAACGAGCGGCTGGAATTCCTTGGGGACAGCGTCCTCAACTGTGTGATTGCTACGCTTCTTTTTCATCTCCATACACGCGTGCAGGAAGGCGATCTGAGCCGAATGCGCGCCCATCTGGTCAAGGAGCAGACCCTCTCCGAAATTGCCTTTTCCCTGGATTTGGGCGATGACCTGCAGTTGGGGGAAGGGGAACTGAAAAGCGGCGGTTTTCGCCGCCCGTCGATTCTTGCGGATACGCTCGAGGCGATTATCGGTGCGGTTTACCTCGATGCCGGTTTTACTGCTGCGGAACAACTGATAGCAGGGTTCTATGCGCCGCTGTTGAAAGACCTGAACCCAAAAACTCTGGGCAAGGATCCGAAAACCCTGCTGCAGGAATATCTCCAAGGACATAAGTTTCCTTTGCCGCACTATACGGTGGTGTCGATCACCGGTGAAGCCCACCAGCAGAGTTTCGAGATCGATTGCGCCATTCCCGCTCTGAACGTGCATGCCAGCGGACAAGGGACGAGCCGGCGCAGTGCCGAGCAGCAAGCGGCCGACAATGTCCTGCAAATGCTGACTAAAGGATAATATGGAATTTCGTACCGGATACATCGCCATTGTCGGCCGCCCGAACGTTGGCAAATCGACGCTGCTCAACCACCTGATCGGACAAAAAGTCAGCATCACCTCGCGTAAGGCGCAGACCACCCGACACCGCATAACCGGCATTCGCAGCGATGAGGGTGCGCAGTATATTTTTGTCGATACGCCGGGGTTTCAGATGCAGCACCAGAGTGCATTGAACCGCGTGATGAACCGCACGGTGACGCAATCGTTGTCGGATGTGGATGTGGCGCTGTTCGTGATCGAAGCGCTGCGCTTTGATGCGCGTGATGAAAAGGTGCTTGCGCTGCTGCCGCGCGATCACCCGGTCGTGCTGGTGATCAACAAGATAGACACGGTGGGTGACAAGGCGCTGCTATTGCCGTTCATCGAAAAAGTGTCGGCTTCCTTCCCCTTCACCGCGGTCATTCCCGTCAGTGCCAAGAAGGATGAACAGTTGCCCGATTTGCTGCTGGAAATCCAGCGTCACCTACCAGAAGGCGAACCTATCTACGGCGAGGACGAAATCACCGACCGCAGCGAACGCTTTCTCGCTGCGGAGATCGTGCGCGAAAAGGTGTTTCGCCTCTCGGGCGACGAGATTCCCTATTCCGTCAGCGTCGAAATCGAGAAGTTCGAAACCGTCGGCAACCTGCGACGCATTTTTGCCGCCATCATCGTCGACAAGAATAGCCAGAAGCCGATCCTGATCGGAAAAAAAGGGGAAAAGTTGAAGGAAATCGGCACTCAGGCTCGCCTGGATATGGAAAAGCTGTTCGACGGCAAAGTGTACCTCGAAGTGTGGGTCAAGGTGAAAGGCGGCTGGGCCGACGACGAACGGGCTGTGAAGAGCTTGGGATATGAGTAAAGGCGCTCGCCGCACCGCTATTTATCAATGAGCAATTTAGCAAATTGTGCTAATATATCTGCATTATGGAATGCTAATATAGCCTGCCGTATTAGCTTCATCAAAACCAAAAAATAAAGCAACCCTCCTGCAGTGACGCTTGTCCCATAAGTGCGTGGAGGCTCTGTCAAAAATGGCACACGATACTGGAGAGGCTCAATGTCGTCATCAGAAGCAAAATCCATTCTCTATGTCCGCTTGCCTTGCTGGAAAATCTACCCTGGCGGCGTTATCTATGTGGCCGACTATATACACAAGCAGCGCCCCGGCATTCATCAGCACCTTCTCGATCTGGCATTGGTGGTGCCATCCGACCGCAAAAATGTATTGAAGGAACGCCTGCGTGCCATGCGTCCGGATATCGTGGCCTTTTCCTGGCGCAACATGCAGTCCTTCGGCCCGCATCCCGAAGACGACGCCCTCGATGTAGTCATGAACTTTGAGTATTCGCCGAATTTGTATCGCCGGGCGAAGGCTGCCGTAGGCGCGATTTCCATCATCTACGATTACGTGGCGAACCGGCTGCAAAATTTCGGCTACATGAAGCTGGTACGCAAGATGCTGCCCGACACGCGTATTGCGGTCGGCGGAACGGCGGTGTCCATATTCGGCAAGTATGTGGCCGAAAAATGTCCCACCGATACCATAGTGGTCGTCGGCGAAGGTGAGGAAGCCATGCTGGCTATCGTGGATGGCTTCGCCAACCCGGTCGGCGAATATTTCTACAAGGATCATTCGGGAAAGATTGTTCACGAAACCCGCGCCGACAACTTCGATCTCCGGCAGCTCACGGCGGTAGACTTTCCCTACGTCGAGTCGATCTTTCCCGACTTTCACAGCTATCTTAACGATGATATCGGCGTGCATACCAAACGTGGATGCCCCTATAAATGTCATTTCTGTCTTTATAACAAGATCGAGGGTGCTGCCCAGCGACAGCGTGATCCGATCGAAGTCGCCAAAGAGGTGGAAGTCCTGAACAAACAGTATGGCGTCAAGCGGATCTGGTTCACCGATGCCCAATTTTGTTCGACCAAGCAAGGCGCCAAGCATGTCGAGCGAATCCTCGATGAACTGCTGGCGAGAAAGACGGATATCAGTTGGTCGGGGTATATGCGGTTAAATGTTCTGACACCGGAGATCACGCGCAAGATGCTGGCATCCGGGATGGCTAGCCTCGATTTGTCTTTCACCGGAACGCAGGAAATTATTGACAACCTGACTCTGGGCTACAAGCTGGACCAGCAGATGGAAGCTTTCCGCATGTTCAGGGCAGACGGCTACACCAACCAGAAAATCAAACTGTACCTGCCTCTGAATGCACCAGGGGAAACCGTTGAGACGCTGCTGCAGACCATCGAGAAAATAAAGGAACTGTATGAGCTGTTCGGTCGGGACAACGTACTGCCGTTCATTTTTTTCATCGGCGTCCAACCCGGCACGCCGATAGAGCGTCTGCTGATCAGTCACGGTTACCTGAAGGCTGGCTACAATCCGCTCACTTTCAATCCGTTTATTATCAAAAAACTGCTCTACAATCCGAATCCGCTCGGTCGTATGATAGGCAGAGCCTATCTGGAAGCAGTCAAATCGCTTGATTCGAGCAGCGAATATATCGGCCGGGCCACCATGGAGATTCTCGAGCGGGAACTGACCAAGCCAGGCGTGGCGGCAAGCCTGCGCGGGAAGTATCCTCTTCAACTCAAGGAAGATCAGGTTGCCATGCCAGGTGTATCTCCCTCACCGGACAACGTTTGCGGGTAAGCTAGACGGGGCCGTTATGGCAAAATGGCGAAACGGACTGCGCTCTGTTAGAATGCCTTTCTGCGGCATTCGCTCCAAGTCTCCGTGCCGCGGCCCATCCGGGTTCTTCAAACCCTTTTCGTCTGCCTAAGACTGGCGCCTGCAAAGGCGACGGCCGATGTTTTTTCCGGAGTTCCAATGTCATTTTCCACTCTCGGCTTGTCCGATGAAATTGTCCGTGCCGTCACCGAACGCGGCTACACCGTCCCCACGCCGATCCAGATGCAGGCGATTCCTGCCGTGCTTTCGGGCGGCGACTTGCTGGCCGGCGCGCAGACCGGCACCGGCAAGACCGCTGGCTTTACCCTGCCGATTTTGCACCTGCTCTCCGACACCAGCGTCAAGAACCCATCCAGCGTCCGCCCGCCGATCCGGGCGCTGATCCTCATCCCCACCCGTGAACTTGCTGCGCAGGTGGAGGAAAGCGTACGCGAGTACGGAAAATATCTGAAACTGAATTCAATGACGATGATCGGTGGGGTCAATATCAATCCGCAAATCACGAAACTGAAAAGCCGCGTGGATATTCTGGTCGCCACCCCAGGGCGTCTGCTCGACCACGTGCAGCAGAAAACCGTCGACCTGTCTCACGTTGAAATCCTGGTGCTGGACGAAGCCGATCGCATGCTGGACATGGGTTTCATCCGCGACATCAAGAAGATTCTCGCGCTGCTGCCCAAGCATCGGCAGAACCTGCTGTTTTCCGCCACCTTCTCAGACGAGATCAAGATGCTGGCAGATGGGCTGCTGAACAAGCCTGCGATGATCGAGGTGGCACGGCGCAACGCCACCGCCGACAATGTGGCGCACAAGGTCTACCCGGTGGATCGGGACAAAAAGCGCGCACTGCTCACGCACCTCATCAAGCAGCACAATTGGTCCCAGGTGCTGGTGTTCACCCGCACCAAGCACGGCGCCAACCAGTTGGCCGAACATCTGGTCAAAAACGATATCCCGGCGCTGGCGATCCATGGCAACAAGAGCCAGTCGGCACGTACTCGTGCCTTGAGCGAATTCAAGGACGGAAGCCTGAGGGTACTGGTAGCAACAGATATAGCCGCCCGCGGCATCGATGTCGTTGACTTGCCGCACGTGGTCAACTTCGAACTGCCCAACGTGCCGGAAGATTACGTTCATCGCATCGGCCGTACCGGCCGCGCTGGTGCATCAGGTGAAGCCGTATCGCTGGTGTGCGTCGATGAATACAAACTGCTGGCGGATATCGAAAGATTGCTCAAGCGGGAGTTGCCAGAGGAAGTGGTCCCAGGTTTCGAGCCAGACCGGAATGCCAAGCCCGAGCCGATTCAGAATGGACGAGGATCGATGGCCGGACGGGGTCGGCCCACAGGCCGTTCCGCCCCCCGGTCTTCGGCCCAGGGAGCGGCCAAACCCAGGACCGCGCCAGCAGGGGCGGGTGGCGGAAATGTCGGTGCGCGGACGCCATCGCTGCACCGCTCCGGCGGCCGCCATCGCTGACTCAAAATTAAAGGGCCGAGTCCTGCATTTCCATGATGCAAAACTCGACCCTTTATGCCCCTGTGAACGGGGCGGATTGACTACCTCAGCGCGCTGAATTCACTCAACTGCCCAGGCCTTTTTTCAGTAACTCCGCCACCACCTCGTTCAGCCCCATCTGGCGTTCTTGCGCCAGCAGTTGAACCTGTTTCACCAGATCGCCATTCAGTTTGACTGCGAAGGGCACCAGACCTAGCGCCTGATCGAGCTTGCGCTGTTCGCGCCGGTCCAGGGCAGCGGGAGTCTCCTTGCCGAAACGTCCGGGCATGCCGGATTGGTTGATTTGGCTCTTTATTTTCATTCCTATGTTCTTTTCCAGGTCGGTTCTCTTCACGGCCTCATGTCCTTGTTGAATTTAAGATGCTGCATTCTACGCAATATTTGTTAAAGCCCATCCGGTAATTTTGCTCGGGATGGAGGGCTGTTCTAAAGTGCAGATGGCAAAGCGATCTTCTGGTCGATACTGAACTGGTAGTCGCGGAACACGTGCTCTGCGCTGAGGATCTGGTAACTGCCGTCCGCAAGGCGGTGTGTGGTGTCCTTGAGGCGGTAAGTATAATGCCCACAGGTCCAGCAGTTGAAGTTGCGCATGTGGGTGCAAAGGCATGTTTTGTCTTTCACCGAGATTTTCTTTGCCTTCGGGTGGGCTGCCATCTCGCGGTTATAGGCCTCTATGTAAGAACAATTGCCGGAGCCGTCGAGCAGGTAGCCGTAAGACTCACAGCCAGGGCGGATGCCCGAGCCGATAGCCGGACTGCTTTTCAGCATGCGCATCGGATAACCTGTCGGTGAAATGGTGTTGACCTCGATGTCGCCCTCGGTGGCCTTGATGTATTCCTGTATGACCTTCTCCGGCAGGCCGCACTCGCGCACCGCAGTGAAGCGCGTTGCCACCTGCACTGCCGCGGCGCCGCTTTCAAGGAAGGACACGGCATCGCTACCGGTGAAAATTCCGCCGGCGGCAATAAGCGGAATATTCAATTTCTCTCTCTGCAAATACTGCAGAATCTCGACCATGATCGTGTGCAAATCGTATTTCGCCCAATCCATGTCGAAGCCGAGATGTCCGCCGGCCAGCGGCCCTTCGACCACGATGAAATCCGGCAGACGGTTGAGTTTGGCTGTCTTACGCAAGAACAACTGTAGCGCCCGAAGCGAGGAGACAATGATGCCGAGCTTGGCATCACGAAAACGCGGATGACCCTCCATCAGCGCAAACGAGCCTAGATGAAGTCCGGCGCTCAACGTGATGCCGTCAATACCGGCATCAAGGGCAGTGCGCAGGCGTACACGCAACGTTTCGCGCGGTGCATTCATCGTAAGCTTTTCCATGCAGTTGATGAAGATCATACCTTCACCACGCTTGGCCTCCATGGCTCGGCTGACGTGCATGCGCGTTGCCTCCGCGATCTGGCCGAGATCGAATTTCACAGCGGACTTGTCGGGGTTGCCGATGTTGTACTTGTACTGCTTGAGCTTCTCCTTGACGAAGTGCGTCTTGAAGCGCCGGTCGGTGACAGTCGGCAACATGGCGTCTGAGATGTGGCCGATGCCACCAAGGCGCGCCGCCTCGAGCGCGAGCTCTGCGGTCGAGATGTCCACGCCCATTCCGCCAATAATGATCGGCACCAGTTCCTGTTTGCCGAAACTCAGGCGGAAATCATTTACACATTTCATATGTTATCCTTCAACTACCGTTGTCAGTTAATACTGCTGAGATCGGCTGGTCTCATGGCGCCCGGTCGCAGGACTTTAACTTCAACGATATGTTTCATATATTAATTGCTTATATTTATTAATAATAGTATCCATGGCCTTTCCACAATCACCCACAGCATGACGTTTGTTTCAAGTCACTCTTTAGCCTGGCTATTCAGATAGCTTCACAACTGACCTTATAGAAAATCGGCTTCGAAAATGCCCGGGTAGTCCATATTTCACCGCTTAATAGCATGACTATATTACCTGTAATACCGGCAAAACCTGTTCTCCCCCAGCCACTTTCTCGCTTCGATTCTTCATACTTCGACAGGCTTCCGGCATCCATTGTACTGTACGGCTTGCGTCTTAAATTATTTTGTGAGATTTGAAAGGCGAGCTCGACCAAATCCAACTCGCTATCAATAGCAATCACCGTACCACTTGCAAAAAAACGTAGCAACTCCTTCCAGGCCATCCTGGCAGATTATGAGTCGATGGAAAAATCCGTTTATATTCTGGCTGTAGTGCATGTGTTTAAGCTCTGACCAAATTTTTCCGGAGATGGGCTATTGCCGATCCTGTGCAAAACAGATGCGAAATGATATTGTATTAATTCATTTTTAATCCGGAACAAACCTTTGGAATCTTTTGTTATAACCTGGCGTGAATTGCTGATAGGTGTTGTGCTGGTGCTGGCGGTTTATATCGCCGAGATGCTTTTGTTGATGCGTTCATCCAAGACCCGCGGATGGCGGGTTTGGCAAAAAGGGGCGGAAGCAAATGCCAAAAGCCGCGAGTTGCAATCGCTGGAACTGGATCTGGCCCGTTTGCACGACCAGGTCACCAGGCTCCAAGCCGAAGTGGATCAGTTGAAAGCCCAGCAGGTAACCGTGACGCCTTATACCCATGCGATTCAAATGGCGCAACAGGGTATTGATGTGGGCGAGTTGGCGGAAAGTTGCGGCATTACGCGCGGCGAGGCGGAGTTGATTGTCGCATTGCACCGTAATCAGCCCACATGATTCATAACGACGTCATCAATCAGCTGCAGCTGCTGGTTAAAGCATCTGCGCCACCTCTGGTCGAGGTTGCCAAGACTCCACTGGAAGAGCCCCAATGGGTGCCCGGCCAGCGCCTGACTGCGCTAGTGGTGGCAACGCAGCCGAATGGGCGGTTTCAGGTGAAGATCGGCGAGCAGGTGCTGGACATGAATCTGCCGCGAAATACACAGCAAGGCGACAATGTCGAACTGACTTTCGTGTCCAATCAGCCTCGGCTTACTTTCGTCCTTACCCGCGATCTGGCCGCTGCGGCGAGCAATAATCTTCCTGCGGAAGCCAAGCCCCAAGTTACGCTCAGCGATTCGGCCCGTTATCTGGGTGCTCTGCTGCAAAAGATTTCCGACCAGGCGGAAGGCGCAGCCTCACCGCTAAGCAAGATGACACCGCTACTTTCCTCCGCACCCGGCGATATCAAGGATCTTGCCGCCACCTTGCGCAATACTTTGTCCCAGAGCGGATTGTTTTATGAATCGCACCAGGCGCAGTGGGTGGCCGGCGAGAGGAAGTTGGCGGATTTGATGCAGGAGCCCCAAGGCAAGCTCTCAACTATTTTTTCCGGACGCGAAGCGGTTGCTGAAACCCCTTCCAAGATTACGCCCGCCGCTGCGCAACGCGAAGCGGTGGCTGAAACCCCTTCCAGGATTGCGCCCGCCGCCGCGCAGTTTGACGGGGCTTTGACGCAGAGCGCATCGAGGCTGCCGGTTCATGCCGAGACCGTTTCACTGGTTCAGCAGCAACTCAATACGCTCGATTCGCGCCAGCTTGTTTGGCATGGGCAGGTATGGCAAGGCCAGGCTATGGAGTGGCGGGTAGAGGAGAGGAATGCGCGCGAGGGCGGCAACGGGGATGAGGAAATGCCCCACTGGCAGACCAGCTTGCGCTTGCAGTTGCCCAGCCTGGGAAATGTGCAAGTGACACTGGCCTTTATTCCGCAGGGCCTGCGCATCAATCTCCAGGCGGCAGATGAAGGTACTGCTGAAATCATGAAGGGTGCGCGGAATGGCTTGATCAGTGCCATGGAGTCTTCCGGCCTGCATGTGCTAGGCATGTCGGTGGAACAGCATGAAAAAACCTGATAACCCGCATCTTGCGGTTGCACTGGCATACAGCGCCGGCAAATCAGCGCCGCAGGTGGTGGCAAAGGGCCGTGGCTTGCTGGCGGAGGCGATTATCGAGCGCGCCAAGGATGCCGGCGTCTACGTGCACGAGTCGCCAGAACTGGTTTCGCTGTTGATGCAGGTGGACCTGGATCAGCATATTCCACCCGAACTCTATTTTGCGGTGGCTGAGTTGCTGGCCTGGATTTATCGTTTGGAACAGGGCGATGCAGGAGACGGCGCGCCGCCGGTTTAGGTTTGCAATTGCTGAAGCAGGTCTGTTTCCAGCCGTAGAACGGCTTGCGGACTTTCGAGTTCCACGCCGGTGATCAGGAAGGTATCCTCGGCGCGTTCGCCAAGCGTGGCGATTTTCGCGGTATGCAGGTGAATGCGGTGCTTCAGCAGCACTTGTGCGATGCGGGATAGCAAGCCCGGGCGATCACCCACAACTACCGACAGCACAGAATAAACTCCTTTTTCGTCCGGCCTGATCGAGATTTCCGGCGCGATCGGGAAGTGTTTGAGATGGCGGCTCAGGCGGCCTTGCAGTGGGGCATCCAGCACCGCTGATTGGGTCAGGCGCTGCGTGAGTTCATATTCGATAAAGTTAAGCAGGTCACGATAATGTGCGGCGCGGTTGGCCTCGTCCAGTACCACGAAGCTGTCCAGGGCATAGCCGTGACGAGTGGTGTGGATCTTGGCTTCAACGATATTGAAGTCGGTTCGCTCAAAAAAGCTGCAAATGCGGGCGAACAGATCGTCCCGGTCCGGTGTGTAGATCATGACCTGGATGCCTTCTCCGGCCGGGCTTAAGCGTGCCTTGACGATCAGCTGTGCTGTGTCCTTGCCATAGAGGCTGCGGCTATGCCAGGCAATTTCCTGTGCCTCGTGCCGCAGAAAATACCCCGGTTCCAGTTGCGCCCATAGTGCTTGATGCGCGTCGTTGCTGAAGGCGTACAGACGGAGGATCTTCAAGGCCTCGGCTTGCCGTTCCTGCAGGTGCGATTCCAGTGGGGCTGCACCGCCTAAAAGATAACGCTGCGTCGCCCGGAGCAGATCTTCCAGCAGCTTTCCCTTCCATGCGTTCCAGACTTTGGGGCTGGTGCCGCGAATATCTGCAACCGTAAGCAGGTAGAGGGCGACAAGATGGCGCTGGTCGTGCACAAGGGCGGCGAAAATCTCGATCACGTCCGGGTCGCTGATGTCCTGCTTTTGGGCCGTGGCTGACATGACAAGGTGGTTTTCCACCAGCCAGGCCACCAAGTCGGTGTCTTCTTTACCCAGGCAATGCCGTTTGCAGAAGCGGCGTGCATCTGCCGTGCCCAGCCTGGAGTGGTCGCCACCGCGTCCCTTGGCAATATCGTGAAACAGGCCGGCCAGATAGAGCACTTCCGGGCGTTCGAAATTGTTGATCAGCGCGCTGGCCAGCGGAAACTCATGGGCGAATTCCGGAATGGTAAAGCGCCGCAGGTTGCGCACCACCATCATGATATGCTCATCCACCGTGTAGACGTGGAACAGGTCGTGCTGCATCTGGCCGACAATCCGTCCAAAGGCGGGAATATAGCGCCCCAGGATGCCAAGCTGGTTCATTCTGCGCAGCCCGTGGGTGAGTCCGCGTGGTTGGCGCATGATTTCCATGAATATTTCCCGATTTTGGGCATGGCGCCTGAAATCTGCGTCGACTTTCGACAGCGAGCGCCACAGCGCGCGCAGGGTGGCTGCGCTCATGCCAATCAGTTCCGGACGTTGCTGCAGTAGCAGAAAACTTTCCATGATGGTGCTTGGCATGCGCTGGAATAAATCGTCATCGGCGATTTCGAGCAGTCCGTTGCGGGCCTGAAAGCGTTCGTTGATCGGTTTAACCTGTGGTGAGTCGGCAGGGAAAACACGCGCCCGCAGGTTTATCAGCAATATCTCGTTAAACAGACTAACCGCCTTGGCGGCACGGTAATAAGATTGCATCAACTGTTCGCTGGCCTTGCGCTGTGCCTTGTCCGTAAACCCGCATTGCTCTGCAAGGCTCGACTGGTAATCGAACAGAAGGCGGTCTTCGCGCCGTTTTGCGATGTAATGCAGGCGGATGCGCAGATTTTCCAGGAATAGTTCGTGGCGCCGGATTTGACCGGCTTCCTGAGGGGTAATGATGGCTTCGTTCGCCAGTTTTTCCCATGAGTTTCCCAAGCCGATGGCGCGGCTGATCCACAGAATATTCTGCAGATCCCTAAGCCCCCCCGGGCTTTCTTTCAGGTTGGGCTCGAGGTTGTAGGCGGTATCGTGGAAACGGGCGTGGCGTTGCTGCTGCTCCAGCAGTTTCGCCTCGAAAAAGTCCTGGGCGCTGAGGTTTTCCCGTATGGAGGTGGTAAGTATCCCGAACAGCTTGCGGTTTCCGGCCAGGAAGCGTGCTTCCAGCAAATTGGTCTGGACCGTAATGTCTTTGGCTTCCTCCAGGCATTCGTGCAGCGTGCGCACGCTGTGGCCGACTTCCAGCCCGATATCCCAGAGCAAGCCGATGAGCTGTTCTAATTTCTGTTCGGGCATTTTATCCGGGCTGACCGGCAAGAGAATCAGCAGGTCAATGTCGGAACCGGGATAAAGTTGTTTACGCCCGTAACCGCCGACGGCGATCAGCGTGCAGGTGTCGGGCAGGGAAATTTGCTGCCATATGGTTCGAAGCAGCTTGTCCACCAGGCTACTATGGCCCCCCAGGAGTGCGCTGGCGCTGCACTTTTCCAGATAGGACTGGCGCAACATATTCCTGCCGTGCTGAAGAAACTCTCGCCAGTGGGATATGTCCAGTGAGGAATGCGTCATGAAGGTCAGCGGATGAAATCTGGTTTTTTGGGAGACCCGGCAGAGATGGTTAAAACTTCATAGCCCGTCTCGGTGACCAGGACGGTATGTTCCCATTGCGCCGAAAGGCTGTGATCCTTGGTGACGATGGACCAGCCGTCGCCAAGCTGGCGGATATCACGCCGGCCGGCGTTAATCATCGGCTCGACGGTGAATATCATGCCCGGGACCAGTTCGATGCCGGTTCCTGCCCTGCCATAGTGCAGCACTTGCGGCTCCTCGTGAAATTGCCGGCCGATGCCGTGGCCGCAGAATTCACGCACTACGCTGTAGCCTTGCGCTTCGGCATGCTTCTGGATGTGGTGGCCAATATCGCCCAAGTGCGAGCCGGGCTTGATTGCTGCTATGCCGAGCCACATGCAATCGAAGCTGGTCTCACACAGACGCCTAGCCTGGATGGAGGGCTCGCCGATATAATACATGCGGCTGGAATCTCCGTGGTAACCGTCCTTGATGGTGGTTACATCGATATTGATGATATCGCCGGCCTTGAGTTTTTTATCGCCTGGAACACCATGGCATACTTGGTGATTGACCGAGGTGCAGATGGACTTGGGGTAGGGGTGATGGCCGGAAGGCGCGTAATTTAGCGGGGCGGGAGTCGCCTGCTGCACATCGACAGTGTAGTCATGGCAGAGCTTGTCCAGCTCATTGGTGGTGATGCCTGCCTTGACCAAGGGCCCGATATAATCGAGCAATTCGGCCGCCAGTCTGCCGGCGACGCGCATTTTTTCAATTTCTTCCGGAGTTTTTATAATAATGGGCATAATGTTGCTGATCGAATTAAATATCGGGCAGTATAGCAAATTACCCGGGAACTGGATTTGGAGGAGACGATGAGGATAATAAAAGCATTATTGCTTGCTGCTTTCTTGCTGCAGGCGTCCCTGCCGGCTCATGCCGGCGACTCGCCGGCGAAACTGAGCAAGGCGCCAGCGCACAAGGTGATCTTTCAGGTGACCGACGACGACGCACAAAAGTGGTATCTCACCCTGAGCAACGCGAAAAACGTGCAACAGGCGCTGGGTAAGGCGAATGTGCAAATCGAGGTATTGGTCTGGGGTCCGGGGCTGGGCATGGTGGTACTGGAAACCGAGATGGCCAATGAAATAGACGAGGCGGTTGGCCGGGGTGTGAAAATCATAGCCTGTGAAAACACCATGATCGGCCGCCATCTGACGCGCGCGGACATGTACCCGTCTATCAGTTATGTTAAAACAGGCGTGCTTCATCTGATGAAACGCCAGCGCCAAGGTTGGGGCTATGTTCGTCCTTGAGAAGGATCCAGTAAGCGTGCTATAATTATAAGTTAAGTTTCAGGACCTAACGGCTTGAGAACTTAAAATTTCGCACATCCGCTTAACGTACAGGGTGCCCGGCTTACCGGGTGGTGTCGGGCGGATGGAGGCATAACCCTTACTAGGAGCAGCAAAATGTCAGTGACCATGCGTCAGATGTTGGAAGCGGGCGTCCATTTCGGACACCAAACCCGTTACTGGAACCCCAAGATGGCGCCGTATATTTTCGGCGACCGCAACAAGATTCATATCATCAATCTGGAAAAAACGCTGCCGATGTACCAGGACGCGATGAAATTCATGCGCCAGCTGGCTACTAACAAGGGCAGCATCCTGTTCGTCGGCACCAAGCGCCAGGCCAGGGATATTGTCAAGGAAGAGGCGGAACGCGCCGGCTGTCATTATGTCAATTTCCGCTGGCTCGGCGGCATGCTGACCAACTTCAAGACGGTCAAGCAGTCGATCAAGCGCCTGCAGGATGTGCAGGTCATGCTGTCGGAAGAGAACATCAGTAAACTGGCCAAAAAGGAAGCGCTGCTTCTTAGCCGCGAGAGGGACAAGCTGGAACGCAGTCTGGGCGGGATCAAGGATATGGGCGGCCTGCCTGACGTGATTTTCGTGATCGACGTGGGTCACGAGAAGGGCGCAATCACCGAAGCCAACAAACTCGGCATCCCGGTGGTCGGCGTGGTGGATTCCAATAATTCCCCGATTGGGGTGAATTACGTTATTCCAGGCAACGACGACTCCACCCAGGCAATCCGGTTGTACGCCAGGGGTGCGGCCGATGCCGTTCTGGAAGGGCGCAGCCAGGTCATCCAGGAGATCGTCGGCGACGAGTTCGTTGAAGTCGAAGACCCTGCATCACAGGCGGCTGAATAATCATCCCGTAAAAAAGGGGCGTTTCAGCCCCTTTTTTACGCCATATTCGTTTTAATAGTGCTCAAGCGACTAGTTCGCTGGGATGCGCTGATTTTGTTTATCAAGGAGTTGAAAATGGCGGAAATCACCGCAAGCATGGTGAAGGATCTGCGTGAACTGACCGGCCTCGGCATGATGGAGTGCAAAAAGGCGCTGGTCGAGGCCAACGGCGACCTGAAGGCGGCCGAGGATGCGCTGCGCATCAAGAGCGGCGCCAAAGCAGGCAAGGCAGCCAGCCGCATCGCGGCAGAGGGCGTAGTGGCATGCTTTATCAGTGCCGACCGTAAAATCGGCGCCTTGGTCGAGGTTAACTGCGAAACCGATTTTGTGGCAAAGAACGACGATTTCAACAACTTCGCCAAGGAAGTGGCGCAGGCCGTGGCGCAGCAGATTCCCGCTGATGTGGCCGCTTTGGCCATGATGAAGCTGGCTTCCGGCAGCGCTGTTGAAGAAGCGCGCCAAGGCTTGGTGATGAAGCTGGGCGAGAATACCGCGGTGCGCCGCTTTGTGCGCTTTAGCACTGAAGGCCAGCTGGCTGTCTATCTGCACGGCACCAAAATCGGTGTGCTGGTGGATTACACTGGTGGTGATGAAGCGCTGGGCAAGGACGTGGCGATGCACATCGCTGCCAGCAAGCCGGTTTGCGTTTCGAAGGAGCAGGTGCCCGCCGATTTGCTCGCCAAGGAACGCGAAATTTATACCGCTCAGGCGGCCGAAAGCGGCAAGCCGGCCAACATTGTCGAGAAAATGGTAGAAGGCCGGATAACCAAATACCTGGCCGAAGTCACTCTGCTCGGACAGCAGTTCGTCAAAGACCCCGACATGACCGTTGAGAAGTTGTTGGCTTCCAAGGGTGCCAGGATCAACGCCTTCCAGATGTTTGTAGTGGGTGAGGGTATCGAGAAGCGCAGCAGTGATTTCGCCGCCGAAGTGGCTGCCGCGGCAAAGGGGTAAATAAAATGGCCGCCCCCAAGTACAAACGCATCCTGCTCAAACTTTCCGGCGAAGCACTGATGGGCGATGACAGCTACGGTATCAACCGTGATGTGATCGAACGCATTGTGGCAGAGATTGGCGAGGTGACGCGGCTTGGCGTGGAGGTCGCCGTGGTGATCGGCGGCGGCAATATCTTTCGCGGCGTGGCCCCGGCGGCTGCGGGGATGGATCGTGCCACTGCCGATTACATGGGCATGTTGGCTACAGTAATGAACGCACTGGCATTGCAGGATGCGATGCGCCGCGCCGGACTGATAGCGCGCGTGCAATCGGCGCTGACCATCGAACAGGTGGCTGAGCCGTATATTCGCGGCAAGGCATTGCGCTACCTGGAAGAAGGCAAGATCGTAATTTTCGGCGCCGGCACCGGCAACCCTTTCTTTACCACGGATACTGCCGCCGCACTGCGCGCGGTCGAAATGGGAGCGGAAGTGGTGTTGAAGGCGACCAAGGTGGATGGCGTATACACGGCAGACCCTAAAACCGACCCGGATGCGAAACGCTATGACCACCTCCATTTCGACGAGGCAATCGCCAAGAATCTCAAGGTGATGGATTCGACCGCGCTCGCGCTATGCCGCGACCAGAAAATGCCGCTTTGTGTGTTCAGCATTTTCAAAGTGGGTGCGCTTAAGAAAGTAGTGATGGGCGAGGACGAAGGAACACTGGTCGAGTGCTAACAGCCTGCTGTTGCTTGAGTCTAGACAGGAAGGAATCGAAACATGATTGTGGACGTAAAAAAATCAACCGAGCATAAGATGCAGAAGAGCCTTGAAGCCCTCAAGGTCGATCTGGGCAAGGTGCGTACAGGCCGTGCTCATACCGGGATCCTCGATCATGTGATGGTCGATTACTACGGTTCACCGGTGCCGATCAGCCAGGTGGCCAACATCAATCTGACCGATTCGCGCACTATTGGCGTGACGCCTTGGGAAAAGAAAATGGTGGGCGCCGTGGAGAAGGCGATTCGTGATTCCGACCTGGGACTTAACCCTTCCAGCCAGGGCGATTTGATCCGCGTTCCCATGCCCCCTCTGACTGAAGAGCGCCGCAAGGAATTGATCAAGGTGGTGAAACACGAGGCGGAAGATGCCAAGGTGGCGGTGCGCAATGTCCGGCGCGACGCCAATGCCACTTTGAAAGACCTGGTGAAGGACAAGGCCATCAGCGAGGACGAGGAGCGCCGCGCCGTGGACGAAATCCAGAAGCTGACCGACCATTACATTGCAGAAATAGACAAGACGCTTCAAGCCAAAGAAGTCGACCTGATGGCTGTTTAGTTAGGAAGCGCGAAAGTGGCCCTGTTCACCAGTTCCACACGCAGCATCCCGGAAACCGGCGATGTGCCGCGGCATATCGCCATTATCATGGACGGCAATGGTCGCTGGGCTAAGAAGCGGTTTCTCCCGCGCATTGCAGGCCACAAGCGTGGTGTCGAAATTGTTCGGAACACGGTTAAAGCCTGCACCGAGATGGGGGTCGGCTACCTGACCCTGTTTGCCTTCAGTAGCGAAAACTGGCGCCGTCCGGCGGAGGAGGTGACATTCCTGATGCAGCTGTTCATGCTCGCTCTTGAACAGGAAGTCGCCAAGCTGCACAAAAACAATATCCGCCTCAAGGTCATCGGTGACCGTTCCCGTTTCGAGGCTAAACTGGTCGAGCTGATCGAGCACGCCGAGTCGCTCACTCAAGGCAATACCGGTCTTACCTTGACCATCGCCGCCAATTACGGTGGACGTTGGGATCTGTTGCAGGCGGCTCACAAGATGCTCGAAGCCAATCCAGACCGTGCACTGACTTTCAAGGAAGAGGATCTGGAGCCGTATCTTTCCACCTGCTATGCCCCCGAACCGGACCTGTTCATCCGCACCGGTGGAGAGCAACGTGTCAGCAACTTCATGCTTTGGCAGTTGGCCTATGCCGAGCTGTATTTTACCGACACCTTGTGGCCGGACTTCAACACCATGGCCCTGAAGCGGGCAATCAAATCCTTCCAGGACAGGGAGCGCCGTTTCGGGCGCACCAGCGAGCAGCTCAAGAAAAATGCTTAAAGCGCGTATTCTGACAGCTTTGCTGTTGCTGCCTTTATTTCTAGCCGCGCTGTTTTACCTTCCGGATTATTATTGGGCACTGCTGATGTTAGGCGTGATGCTGATCGGCGCCCACGAGTGGTCGAATATTGCCGCTTACTCAGGTTTCCAGGGCTGGCTTTATGTTTTTCTCACGTTGTTGATTGGCTTGGCGTTTTTGCTGACCGCATCCCTTTCTGCAGCCATTCTGTTGTATGGTATTGCCTTCCTTTTCTGGGCGATCCTGGTTCCGTTATGGCTGCGCAATCAATGGCGAACAAGGCAACGGCCGATCATGGCGCTAACCGGTTGGGTGGTGTTGCTTCCCACCTGGCTGGCCCTGGTCGAGTTGCGCGCCATCGGGCCCGGCCTGCTATTGGGGCTAATGGCGGTGGTCTGGATTGCCGATAGTACTGCCTATTTTGCCGGGCGCAAATTCGGCCGGCATAAGCTCGCTCCGGCCATCAGCCCGGGCAAGACCTGGGAAGGGGTTGCCGGCGCTTTTTTCGGTGTAACCTTGTATGGCCTGGCATGGGGGGTGGGAAACAGCTCCGCTGCACCGTTCAGTTCCGGCCTGATGTGGGGGATGTTGTTGCTGTGGCTGCTGACGATATTCAGCATCCTGGGGGATTTGTTCGAATCCTGGATGAAACGTGTGGCTGGCCTCAAGGACAGTGGGCGGCTTCTTCCCGGCCACGGCGGCGTGCTTGACCGCATCGACGCACTGACGGCAGCGATGCCCGTGGCGGCGATCGCTCTTCTGCTCAAGAATTATTACGCACTGTAAGCTGATGTCAAAAATTCAAAATATCACCATACTTGGCTCGACCGGCACGATCGGCATGAATACGCTGGATGTCATCGCGCGCCATCCCGATCGGTTCAGGGCGGTGGCTTTGACCGCTAATCGCCAAGTCGAGCGCCTGTTTGAACAGTGCCGACAATTCCATCCCGATTACGCGGTCATGCTCGATGCGGATTGTGCCGAGGCGTTGCGGGGCAGGATCAAGCAATCAGCACTTGATGTCGAGGTACTCAGCGGGATCGAGGCGCTGGAACGGGTGGCATCGCTACCCCAGGTGGACAGCGTCATGGCCGCGATAGTAGGCAGCGCCGGACTGCGACCATCCTTGGCGGCAGCCAAGGCTGGTAAACGAATTTTGCTGGCGAATAAAGAAACTTTGGTCATGTCGGGTAGCGTTTTCATGGATGCGGTCAGGCAGAATAACGCCACCCTGCTGCCAATTGATAGCGAACATAATGCTATTTTTCAGTCACTCCCAAGGGATTTTTCAAGTGATTTGGAAAGATCAGGCGTCAAGCGTATCCTGCTTACCGCTTCGGGCGGCCCTTTTCGTGCAGTGCCGCTGACCGATTTAGATAGCGTGACTCCACAGCAGGCCTGCACTCATCCGAACTGGGTCATGGGGCGAAAGATTTCCGTGGACTCGGCGACCATGATGAACAAGGGTCTGGAAGTGATTGAGGCGCACTGGTTGTTTAATGCAGATGCAGACCAAATCCAGGTGGTGATTCATCCCCAAAGTGTGATTCATTCCATGGTGGAATATGTAGACGGTTCGGTGCTGGCGCAGCTGGGCAACCCCGATATGCGCACCCCGATTGCCTATGCGTTGGGCTTCCCGGAGCGGATCGACGCCGGGGTGACTTCACTGGATTTGTTCAAAATCGGGAGACTGGATTTCGAAGCGCCGGACACGGCCCGTTTTCCCTGCCTGGATCTGGCCTATCAGGCCTTGCGACAGGGCGGAACCGCCCCCGCCATTCTGAATGCGGCGAATGAGGTCGCGGTGGATGCTTTTCTCGAACAACGCCTTCCCTTCAAGGCCATCCCGGCCATGATAGCAAGCGTACTGGAATCAGATGTCTCAAAGCATGTCGGAAGACTGGAGGACGTGCTCGAAGCCGATGCCAGCGCGCGTGAGTCGGCTCGGGAATGGATGCGGGCGATGGGCCACCTATGAGTTTGCTGTTCACCCTGGCAGCATTCGCGGTCACCCTCGGCATTCTGATTGTCATTCATGAATACGGGCATTACTTCGTGGCGCGACGCTGTGGCGTTCGCGTGCTGCGTTTTTCCGTGGGCTTCGGCAAACCGCTGCTAACCAAGAAATTTTCGCCGGACGGCACGGAGTGGGTATTGGCGGCTTTTCCCCTCGGCGGCTATGTCAAAATGCTGGACGAGCGGGAAGGGCCGGTAGCACCCGCAGACTTGCCTTATGCGTTTAACAGCCAGTCCATTTACCGGCGCAGCGCCATTGTTCTGGCCGGGCCGGTTGCAAATCTTCTTCTTGCCGTGGTTTTGTACTGGTTTCTGTTCGTCTATGGCATCCATGGCATCAAGCCGATTCTTGGAGAAGTGCCGCTTGCCACGCCTGCCGCATCCGCATCGTTTCAGCGCGGCGACACCATTACCCGGATTGGCGATGAGCCGACTGCAACCTGGCAGGATGTGCGCTGGGTCTTGTTGCAGCACGCTGTCCAAAAAGGCGTGGTGGAAATCGAAACCCGCAACGAACACGGTGAGATGGCGTTGCACCGCCTGGATTTGGGCGGCCTGGTAGCCGAGGATCTGGAAAATGACTTTCTGGGAAAATTGGGGCTGACGCGTTTCCAGCCCGATCTACCTGCGAAAATAGGGAAATTGCTGCCCGGAGGGGTCGCGGCCAAGGCCGGCCTCATGGTTGGGGATGAAATCATGTCCGTGAACCAAAGACCGCTTAAATATTGGGAAAACCTGGTGCAGTGGGTGCGACTAAGCCCCGGCCAGCCCCTGCTGCTTGCCATAAAGAGAGGTAACGACTACTTTCAAGTTGAATTGACCCCCGCAGCGGTCAAGGAAAACGGTCCGTCTGCCGTGGGGAAGATCGGCGCTTCGCCTATGGTCGATCCGAATCTGTTCGAGAAGCTGGTGATCGAGGTGCGCTATCCCGTCCATAAGGCGTTTGTGCAGGCGCTCTGGAAAACCTGGGACACCGGGCTGTTCAGTCTGAAGATGCTGGGCAAGATGGTGACGGGCCAGGTTTCCTGGAAGAATATCAGCGGCCCGATTACCATCGCGGATTACGCTGGCCAGTCTGCCCACTTGGGTTGGGTGCCGTATATCAGCTTCCTGGCCTTGATCAGCATCAGTCTTGGCGTGCTCAATTTATTGCCCATCCCCTTATTGGATGGGGGGCATTTGATGTATTATATGGTCGAAATGGTCAAGGGGAGTCCCGTTTCAGAGAAAACCATGGAGATCGGCCAGCAGGTCGGCATCGCAATACTTTTGACATTAATGCTTTTCGCTTTTTATAACGATATTAACCGTCTGCTTGTTGGCTAAAGAATAATGAAGATCAAATTGCTGCCCATGCTGATGATGAGTTTGTATGGTGCCTCCGCTTGGGCGATCCAGCCGTTCGTCATCAAGGATATCCGGGTGGAGGGGATACAACGCACCGAGGCCGGAACAGTGTTCAGTTACATGCCGGTCAAGGTGGGCGAAAAACTGGACGACGAGAAAGCTGCTGCTGCCATTAAAGCGCTGTACGGGACCGGTTTTTTCAAGGATGTGCGGCTGGAAGTCGAAAACGACGTGCTGATCGTGCTGGTGCAGGAACGCCCGGCAATTTCCCAGATCGATTTCGTCGGCCTCAAGGAATTTGACAAGAAACAGCTTGTAGAAGGGCTGAAGCAAGTAGGCCTGGCCGAGGGGCGCATCTTCGATAAATCCCTGCTCGACAAGGCGGAACAGGAACTCAAGCGTCAGTATCTCAGCCGCGGAAAATATGCGGTTGCGATCACCACCACCGTAACACCGCTGGAGCGCAACCGAATTGCCATCAGCTTCAACATCAGCGAAGGCGAAGTGGCAAAAATTCAGCAGATCAATATCGTCGGCAACCAGGCAGTTTCGGAGAAAGATCTGCTCGAACTATTTGTCCTTTCTACCCCCGGGTGGATGACCTGGTGGAGCAAGAATGATCAGTATTCCAAGCAGAAGCTGGCTGCTGATATCGAAACGCTACGCTCTCATTACCTGAACCGTGGCTATCTCGAGTTCAGTGTGGACTCCACGCAGGTTTCCATTTCCCCCGACAAGCAATCCATCTATATCACCATCAACATGACCGATGGCCCGAAATACACCATTTCGGACGTCAAGCTGGCGGGTGAGATGCTGGTGCCTGAAGAGGAACTGCGCAAGTTGATCAAGATTCATCCTGGCGAGGTTTTTTCGCGGGAAAAATTGACCGAATCTACCAAGCTGATAGGTGATCGCCTGGGCAATGACGGGTATGCATTTTCCAATGTCAATGCGGTTCCCGAACTCAACAAGGAGAAACAGGAAGCCAAATTCACCTTCTTCATCGATCCAGGCCGGCGGGTTTATGTTCGTCGCATCAACGTGACGGGCAATTCCAAAACACGGGACGAAGTCGTGCGCCGCGAAATGCGTCAGATGGAAGGGGCCTGGTATGCAGCCGACAAGGTCAATCGATCGCGCGAGCGGGTAAACCGCCTTGGATATTTTTCCGATGTCAATATTGAAACGCCCGCAGTTGCCGGGACGACAGATCAGGTGGACATGAGCGTCAATGTGACGGAGAAACCCACGGGTAGTATCATGGCGGGTGCTGGTTTTTCCAGTTCGGAAGGATTCATTCTTAGCGGCTCCATTTCACAGCCCAATGTATTCGGCAGTGGCAACTATCTTTCCACGCAGTTTAATACCGGCAAGATCAACACCGTTTACTCAATATCCTACACCAATCCATATTACACAATGGATGGGATCAGCCGCGGCTTCGATATCTACAGGCGAAAAACAAACTCTTCCTCATTGTCGGTTTCCAGATACGATTCCGATTCCGTCGGTGGCGGTGTGCGTTTTGGTGTGCCATTGAATGAGGTGGATACGGTCAATTTCGGTCTGTCAGTCGAGCGTACCCAATTAACGTTGTATACCGATCCCGCCGCTGGAGCAGTCAGTCCTCAGCGTTTTGTGGATTATGTCAATGAATTTGGCGCCAGCAATACCACTTTGCGTGGCGATGTCGGATGGGCGCGCGATACGCGCGACAGCATCATTTACCCAACCAAGGGCAGTTTGCAAAGAGCTTTTGGCGAAATGGGATTGCCCGGTGGGGATATTAAATACTATAAACTTTCCTATCAGCATCAATGGTTGACGCCTTTGTACCGGGATTTCACTCTGTCTCTCAATGGCGAAGCCGGGTACGCTAACGGCTACGGCGGGAAGCCATTGCCATTCTTCAAGAGTTTTTATGCCGGCGGCAACACTTCGGTGCGTGGCTATAAGGCCTCTTCACTCGGGCCGAGGGATGTTGACGGCAATGCACTGGGCGGCAATCGTCGCATTGTGGGAAATGCCGAGGTGCTGTTCCCCTTCCCAGGTTTAAGAAACGACAAATCCTTGCGCATGAGCGTGTTCCTGGATGCCGGGTCGGTATTTGGCCCCGGTGATGTAAATCAACAGTATTCGAAGATAAGTTTTTCTGATATGCGCTATTCCACGGGTATAGCTGTGGCTTGGCAGTCCCCCATGGGGCCGATGAAATTCAGCATTGCTGCCCCGCTCAATTCCAAGGCGGATG
>Ga0315268_10001970_pt1 | contig 23435 bp, 24 predicted proteins | sample C1_top_MG_FD_204535 | JGI IMG/M metagenome (GOLD analysis project Ga0315268, IMG submission 204535) | Sediment microbial communities from Yellowstone Lake, YNP, Wyoming, USA - C1_top | ecosystem: Environmental > Aquatic > Freshwater > Lake > Sediment | place: USA: Wyoming | collected 2017-08-01 | reverse complement strand
GTATTATTCCGCGCCGAAGATACGCTGGTTTCTCGATCGCGACAAGAAAGTCCGGGCGCTCGCGGACGCCGGACGTCTTCTCTGCGCTCCGGTGTCGACGTTCATCGCCGCGCGTCTGACGAAAGGCGGCGTCGTCGCGGCGGACCCGACCTGCGCCCAGCGCACCTTGCTGATGAACCTGGACACGATGGCGTGGGATCCGGGTCTCTTGGCGCTGTTCGGTTTATCGGATGAGCTTCTGCCCGCCATCCACCCGTCGGCCGGCGACTGGGGCGTGATCGAGCGCAAAGGCCGCAAGATTCCCCTCCTCGCCACCGTGGGCGACCAGCAGTCCGCGGCCATCGGCTTGGGCGCGTCGAACGAGGGCGAGGCGGTGGCGAACTACGGCACGGGCGCTTTTCTCCTGCGCCACACGGGACAGACGCCCGAGCGCGCGCCGGGACTGCTCGCGTCCGTCGCTGCCACGGCCGGGAGCCTGCGCGGCTACTACCTCGAAGGCACGGTGCACGCGGCGGGGACCTCGTTCGAGTGGCTGCGCGACAATCTGGGCTTGATGAAGGACGTGCGGGCGATCGACGAGGCGTTCAAGAAATCGATGAAGCGCGTGCTGATGCTCCCCGCCATCGGCGGCCTGGGCGCGCCGCGCTGGGACTACAAGACCAAGACCGCCTTCTTCGGCCTCGACTCGCAGACCACGAATCACGACCTCGTCCGGGCCACGGCCGAGGGGCTGTGCATGCTGGTCGCCGACGCCGCCGCCGTGATGACCGCGGCCGGCTCTCCCGTGACGCGCGCCCGCGTGGCCGGCGGCCTGTCGCGCTCCGACGCGATGATGGCCTTCCAGGCCGACGCCCTGGGCGCGACGCTCGAGCGCCGCAAGGAAGTCGAGGCCACCGCCCTGGGCGCCGCCATCCTGGCCGCCAAGGCCGCGGGCCTGCCCGATCCCGACCGGATGTCCGACGCCCGCGTCGAGAAGACCTTCTCCCCCAAATCCGACGAGACCCTGCGCGCCCAGCGCCGTGCCGAATGGACCGCCTTCGTCGAGTCGACGCAGAGATTGAGCCGGGAGATCGGTCTCGTTTAGTTGGATTCGCCCCTGGCTAAGCCGCGGTCGGGACTATATAATAACGCTAGTGAGCCCGACCGTATTCCGGCACAAAAACTATCGTTTCTTTTTCTTCTCCCGAGAGGAGGCCCGGATGCATATTCATGTGTCCAGTCCGGAGGGTGAGGCGAAGTTCTGGCTGGAGCCGGCGGTGACTCTCTGCGACAGCTACAAAATCTCCCCTCGGACGCTTCGTGAACTGCAGGATATAATCGAGTCGAGAAAAGTTGAAATCATCCATGCCTGGAAAAAACACTTCAAAAGCTGAGATTCTGGACATCACTCGGCATGGCGTCTGGCTTTTCGCCGGCGAGCGCGAGTTTTTTCTGGCGTTCGAGAGCTACCCGTGGTTCAAGGACGCGGCCGTCTCGGCCGTTTATAATGTGAAGCTCGTCCATCCGTCTCACCTGCATTGGCCCGACCTGGATGTCGATCTCGATCTCGAATCGTTGGCGCATCCCGAGCGCTACCCCTTGTTGTTTCAGGCGAAGGTTCGGAAAGGTCTTCAGCTCGCGGACGCGGGACGCGCCGCTTCGGAAAAGAGGGCGCGTCGGAAGATGAAGAGGTTCTGAGGCAAGACCTCGGGCGAGAAACTGAAATGACTGATCTCTACGAGCGCAAAACGTTTTACAGCACGGAAGATCGCGGCTGGATCGCCGTCGCGCCGGAACTCTCCGGATGCTCCGCGTTCGGGAATACGTCTGAGCGGGCGTTGACGGAGCTGGAGACCGCCATGAAGCTTTGGCTGGAAACGGCGCGGTCTAGGAAATGGACTGCTTGAGGCGGGCGATCAGGCGGTCGTAGTCCAGGCCGTCGAAGCTGGAGAGCTCGAAGTCGGCCAGGGACAGGTCCTGGTCCCGGTTGTGGACGGTGCGCAAGGACGCGCACTTGAGGCCGGCGCGCTTGGCGGCGAGCAGGCCGATGGACGAGTCCTCGACGGCCAGGCACTCGACCGTGGGGATCTTCAGGCGCGCGGCGGCCTCCAGGTAGATATCGGGAAGCGGCTTCGTGCGTCCCCCCACGTCGTCGGCGGAGACGATCTCGTCGATCAGCGGCGAGAGGCTGAAGCGGTCCACCACCAAGGCGATCCAGCGCGACGGCGACGACGAGGCGATGGCGACACGGATGCCCTTATGCTTGAGGCCCAGCGCGAGGGCGATGAAGCCCTCGGCGATCTCGACGCGCTCCAGGTACACCTTGCGCGCGACCTCGTCGCTGCGGTGCAGGAATTCCGTCTTGCCCATGGTCAGGCCGAACTCGCGCACCAAAAAGTCGTACACGTCCTCGACGCCCATGCCGACGATCTTCTTGTGGTGCTCCTCGCGCCAGGCCGGCACGGCCGCGCGGAAGAAGTCGTGCTCGAGAGCCTTCCACTGCGCCTCGGAGTCCACGATCACGCCGTCCATATCGAAGACGACGGCGCGCATCAGGCCTCCGGGACTTCCAGCTGCTGGTAGCGCTGGAGCGTGGCGTAGACGCCGTTCTTGGCCATCAGCTCCGCGTGCGTACCGGCTTCCTCGATGCGTCCCGTGCGCATCACGATGATGCGGTCCGCTTTCTGCACCGTGGAGAGCCGGTGCGCGATCATCACGACGGTGCGGCCCGGGTAGAGCCGTTCCATGGCGTTCTGCACCGCGCGCTCGGAGCCCGTGTCCAGGTTCGAGGTGGCCTCGTCCAGAATGAGGAGCTTCGGGTCCTTCAGCACCGCCCGCGCGATGGCCAGGCGCTGGCGCTGGCCGCCGGAGAGGCGCGCGCCGCGGTCGCCCAGAGGCGTGTCCAGGCCCAGCTTCATGGAAGCCACGAAATCCGCCGCGTCGGCGACTTGTAATGCCGTTTGGACTTGATCGCGTGTGGCCCCTTGGCGTCCGACGGCGACGTTTCCCATGACTGTGTCGTTGAATAGAATCGTTTCCTGAGAGACAAGCCCCAGATGCTCGCGCAGATTGTGGGACGACATCTCCCGGAGGTCGACGCCGTCGATGGTGATGCGGCCCACGGTGGGGTCGAACAGCCGCAGCAGCAAATGAACGAAGGTGGTTTTGCCCGAGCCGGAGGGTCCGGCGAGCGCCACGACCTCGCCGGGCTTGATGGACAACGACACGTCATGAAGCGCCCACGTTTCCCGGCTGGGATAACGGAACGAAACATGATCGAAGACTATTCCCTGCTTCAGGGAAGGAAACGGCTTGGGAGATTCGGGCTCGACGACGGTGGGAACTTCGTCGAGCACGGAGAAGATTCGCTCCGCGGACGCCAGGCCGAGTTGAAGGGTCGCGTTCATCTGAGCCAGATTCTTGATCGGACCGTACGCCATGAAGAAACAGCCCAGGAACACGGAGAATTGGCCCGGCGTCATGGTGCCGGCGCCGATCTGCTTCCCGCCCAAGTACACGATGGCCGCGATGATCAACGAACCCAAAAACTCCATCAGCGGGCCGGACAGCGCCGTCGCGCGGAAATAGCGCATCATCTGGTGGAAGAACTCGTCGTTCTCCTTGCGGAACTTCGCGATCGAGCCTTCCTCGAAGTTGAAGGACTTCACGACCAGCATGCCCTGCAGGCTTTCCTGGAAGCGGTGGTAGATCTCCCCCATCACTTCCTGGCCGCGGCGCCCCGCCGCGCGCAGCTTGCGGCCCAGCACGCCCAGCACGCCGCCCGCCATCGGGATCGCGATCAGGGCGATCGCCGCGAACTTCGGGTTCGTGTACACCATCACGCCCAGCATCACCACGATCGTCAAGGAGTCTCGGATCGCGTACAGAGGCGCGAACTGCAGCGCCGACTGCAGCGCCGTCATGTCGTTGGTGAGCTTGCTCATCACCTCGCCGCCCTTCGACTTCCAGAAGAAGTCCATCGACAGCGCGTGCAGGTGCGTGAACAGGTCCTCGCGGATCTCCTGCGTGATCTTCTGCCCCAGCCAGCTCATCAGGTAAGCGAGCGTGTATTTGAAAACCAGCATCAGGAAGAAGATGCCCGGGATCAGCAGCGCGACCTTCATCAGCCGCGCCGGGTCCGCGGCCGCGCCGCCGAACAGGCTGCTGGTGACCGGGTCCAGCACCTTGACCATGGCCCCGTTCAGCGCCGCCACCACGACCATGACCAGGCACGCCTGGAACAGGCGCGCCCGGTGCGGCCGGACGTAGGCGACGATCCGGCGGATCGAGGCGCGGTCGGTGCTCACCGAACGGCCGGGGCCGCCAGCTTGGGCAAAGTCGCGCGGATGGAGGCCAGCGCCGTCTCGATGTTCTCGACCGAGTTCGCGTAGGAGAAGCGCAGGTAGCCCTCGCCGAACGAGCCGAACGAGGTGCCCGGCAGGCAGGCCACGCCCGCCTCGGCGAGCAGGGCGTCGGCCAGGACCTTGGACTTCAGGCCCGTGGCCTTGATGTTCGGGAACACGTAGAACGAGGCCATCGGCGTCAGGCAGGTGATCCCGGGAATCGCGTTGAGCCCCTTCACGATCACGTCGCGGCGGCGACGGAACTCGGCGACCATCTTGACCACCGCGTCCTGCGGCCCGGTCAGCGCCTCGATGGCGGCGATCTGCGCGAAGGACGCCACGCAGGAGTGGTCGTTGGTGGCGAGCTTGGCGATCGCGTCGATCAGCCACTTCGGCCCCACGCCGTAGCCCAGGCGCCAGCCCGTCATCGCCCAGGTCTTCGAGAAGCCGTCCAGGATGATGCAGCGCTCCTTCATGCCCGGCAGGGACGCGATCGAGCGGTGCGCCCCCCCGTACAGCACGCGCGAGTAGATCTCGTCGGTGAGCACCATCGCGCCCGGGAACTTCTTCAGCGCCGCGGCGACGCGCTCCATGGTGGCGTCGGCCATCACGCCGCCGGTCGGGTTGGCCGGCGAGTTGAGGATGACCAGCTTGGTTTTCGGCGTGAGCAGGCGCTCGAACTCCGCCGGGTCGAAGTCGAAGCCGTTCTCCTCGCGGATGGGCAGGGGCACGGCCTTGCCTCCCGCGTAGTTGATCATGGACTCGTAGATCGGGAAGCCCGGATTCGGGTAGATGACCTCGTCGCCCGCGTCGAGCAGGGCCAGGATGGTGAAGAAGATGATGGGCTTGCCGCCGGGGACGATGACCGTCTCCTCGGGCGCGTAGTTCATGCCGCGCGTCTTGTTGATGTACTCGGCCACGGCCTTGCGCGTCTGCGGAAGGCCCGCGGACGGCCCGTAGTGCGTCCAGCCTTCGTCGAGCGCCTTCTTCGCCGCGTCCCGGATGTTGACCGGGGTGTCGAAGTCCGGCTCGCCGATCTCGAGATGCACGATCTTGCGGCCCTGCGCCTCCAAGGCGCGGGCGCGGACCAGGACTTCGAAAGCGGTTTCGGTTCCCAGACGGGAATAGCTTTGGGCGAGTTTCATAAGGTGATTTTAGCTTTTCTCCGGTGTTTTCGGCGCGGATCGGCCGAAGATGCGCTTGAGCTGGCCCTCCTGGAGCTCCATGAAGCGGCCGTGCGCGGCCGCGTAGACCGTCCCGTCGGGGCCCGTCAGCTCCCCGGTCAGGTCCATCAGGCGCCGGCGGCTGGCCACGATGCGCGGGATCACCAGGAAGGTCTCGCCCAGCGGCGTGCCCTTGCGGAACTCGGTGGTCAGGCGCGCGGTCATGCAGCGCCGGCCGGCCAGCCAGGCGGCCGCGCCCAGCGCCTCGTCGAGCGCGGTCAGTATCGCCCCGCCGTGCACCAGCCCGGGCGCGCCCTCGGACAAAGGACCGAACTCCGCGACGGCGGCCAGCGACCCGTCGGGACGCCGGTAGTACTTCAGCACGATGCGCCCCTCGGAGGAGGTCATCCCCGCGAAGGCGCCGCGCGCCGCGGCGAACGGGAACGGCTGAACGGGAGTCCAAGCGGCTTCGGGCCAGCGCTTCATTCCTCTTTCTAGCATTTGACCCGGCGGACGGGCTATAATGGCCCGCGATGAGCTTCGAGAAAGTCGCCGAGCAGGACGGACGCGAGGTGTGGCTGGCCGTGCTGGCCGCGCCCGAGGAGGCCGCGGGCTGGGCCGGGACGGCCAAGCCGCGCGGCGGCGTGCTGGCCTATCTGGACGGCTGGGACGACGCGGAACTGGCGCGCTTCTGCGCCGAGATTCTGAAGCTGAGCCCCTCCGAGATGGCCTTCGGCGGCGCCGCGGCCGCGCAGGCGCGCGCGGCGCTGGCGCGGCTGGCGCCGGACCTGCCCTCCACCGTGCGCAGCGACGAGCCCCTCGACGAGTCGGTGTGGTACATGTTCTTCGCCAGCTACGAGCCGGACCCGGCCACGCGCCGCCAGCCGCCGCTGATCGTCGCCTTCCGCGACGGCGATCCGCGCGTCAATGAGTTCAAGCGCATCGCCGCGCGCTTCGCCGAGGCGATGAACGAAGTCCTCGAGCGCGAGTAGCGCTACTTCGGCAGCGCCGGAGCCTTGATCCGGACCTTGTCCCCGTTCAGCGCGTCCAGGAAAGCGACCACGTCGTCCACCTCGGCCGGCGTGAGATTGAGGGGATGGATGCGCCCGTCCAATTGCGGGTTCTTCTCCCCGCCCCGGTTGTAGAACTCCACGACGGACTTCAAGGTCTTCTCCGAGCCGTCGTGCATGTACGGCGCGGTGTCGGCCAGGTTTCGCAAGGTCGGCGTCTTGAACGCGCCCTTGTCTTTTTCCTGCTTGGTCACGTCGAAGCGCCCCAGGTCGGGCTTCTCGGCCTTGAGGCCCACGCCCAGGTTGTGGTAGTCGGAGTCGGAGAAGTTGAAGCCGTCGTGGCAGATCGCGCAGTTCGCCTTCGTGCTGCTGTTGAACAGGGCGAAGCCGCGGACCGCCGCCGCGCTCATCGCGGTCTTGTCCCCCGCCTGCCAGCGGTCGAAGGGCGAGTTCCCGGTCAGCACGGTGCGCTCGAAGGCGGCGATGGCCTTGGCGACGCGGTCGATGTCCACGGTCCCGTCGCCGAACGCGGCCTTGAAGTACGGCGCGTAGCCCTTGACCCCGGCGATGCGCTTGACGGTCTCCTGGTGCGTGGAGCCCATCTCGATGGGGTTCTGGATGGGGCCCTTGGCCTGGTCCTCCAGCGTCGCCGCGCGGCCGTCCCAGAACTGGGCGTCCATGTACGCCGCGTTGAGCACGGTGGGGGCCGAGCGGCCGCCTTTCTGCCCGCGGATGCCGGTGGACACCGGGGCCTGGTCGGTCCAGCCCTTGGCCGGGTCGTGGCAGGTCGCGCAGGAGACCGTGCCGTCGGCGGAGATGCGTTTGTCGAAATAGAGGAGCTTGCCGAGCGCGACCTTGGCGGCGGTGGTCGGATTGTCCTCGGGGGCGTCGGGCGCGCCCTTGAGGCCGAGCGGGACCTTCGCCGGGAACTTCGCGCCGGCGGCGCGCGCGGGCGGGGCGGCGAACACGAGGAGCAAGGCGAGTGCGGCGTAGGCGGCGCGGGTCATGGGGCCTCCATAGTTAATAATAAATATCGCCCGATAAATAATATAAAAACACGGCGCGGCAGTCAAGGCGCATTGGATGAGGGCGCAACGGAGCGGCCCAGCCGGTCAGCGCGCGCCGTGGCGGCGCGCGGCGGAGCCCAGAGGCAGGCGCACGACGTACTCGCAGGAGCGGCCCAGGCCCAGGGCCTCGATGCTCGCGCCGAAGGACTCCAGCAGGCGGCGCTGCGCGACCGGCGACGGCGGCGAGAAGTCCTCGGCGGCCTCGAAGCGCAGGCGGACCTGGGCCTCGTCGTCGAGCGCCTGCGCGGAGGCCGTCAGGAGCCCCCCCGGCAGCGCGTTCTGCACGGCGATCTCCAGGAGCTCGAGCAGGGCCTGCTGGAGGTGCGGCGCGCCGACGGAGACCGCGGGCAGTCCGTCCGGGATCGCGCGCTCCAGGCGCAGTTCCCGTATTTTCAGGCGGTACGAGACCAGGTTCAGCACCTGCTCGAGCAGCGGCGCCAGCGCGCAGGGGCCGGCCTCCTCGTCTCCCCGCTTCAAGATGCGCAGCAGGTCGGAGCCGAGGCGGCTCAGCGCCTGCGCCGCCTCGGCGATGCCGCGCGCGTCCTCGGCCTGCGGGCCGTCCGGGCCGAGCGACGCGCTCAGCAGCTCCGCGCGGCCGCGGATCAAGGTCATGCGCGCGTTGAGGTCGTACACCAGGCCGGCCATGAAGCGGGCCATCCCGCCGCCGGACTCCAGCCGTTCGCGCTCGGCCCGTTCGAGCTCGGACGAGAGGAGCCCCAGCTCGGTGCGGCTGGCGGACAGCTCGCGGCGCACGCGGCGCTCGCGGAAGGCGTACTGGGCCGTCACGCTCGCCGAGACGGCCAGCACGGCCAGCTTGATGGTGTACTGCGCCAGGGCCCAGCGCGGCTCCATCCCGGGCGCGTCCGTGTAGAGCTGGAGCGCGGCCAGGAAGGCGGCCGACGAGCCGGCCGCGAAGATCACGTGACGGCCCTCCAAATACAGGCAGGCCGTGAAGATCGGGATCAGGTACATGGGCCAGAACGGGGAGTCCGCGGCGCCGGAGAGAGCCAGGACCCCGGTGACCAGGACGGTGTTGGCGGCCATGGAGATCATCGGCACGTACCAGGCCTCGCCCCTCCGGCGCAGGGCGACGTGGTAGCCCAGGTTGAAGACCAGCAGCGCCGCGAACGCCCAGAGCAGGTTCGGCGAGTAGGCGGGGTTGTCGCGGACGAGCACGGCCATCGCGGCCATGCACACGGAGAAGGCGATCTCCTGATGGCGGAAGGCGGTCTCACCGGCGCGGGACGCGGCGCTCACTGGGCGAGTTTACCCCCCGCCGGCGGCGGTTGTCAAGGACGCCCGTAATTGATTGAATAAAGCGCCGCTCGTCGAAGAACCCTCGAGGTGAGACCATGACCACCGCCGCTCTGCCCGACGTCCACCCCCTTCTGAAGGATTTCCTGTCCCGCCCGGTCCATAAGCTCCTGATCGACGGAAAACCCGAGGGCGCGGCGTCCGGCAAGACGTTCCGGACGCTCAATCCCGCCACGGGCGAGGCCCTGGGCTCCGTCGCCGAGGGCGACGCGGCCGACGTGGACCGCGCCGTCGCCGCCGCGCGCGCCGCGCTGAGCGGCCCCTGGTCGAAACTGTCCCCGGCCGAGCGCGAGCGCGTCCTGCACAAGGCCGCGGACCTTCTGGAAGCGCGCGCCGAGGCCTTCGCCCAGCTGGAGACCCTGGACAACGGCAAGCCCATCCGAGAGGCCAAGAACGGCGACCTGCCGCTGGCCGTCGGCCTGCTGCGCTACTTCGGCGGCTGGCCCACCAAGATCCACGGCGAGACCACGCCGGTCTCGGTCCCGTACTTCCCCGGCGCGAAGTTCCTGCACTACACGGTCCGCGAGCCCGTGGGAGTGGTCGGCGCGATCATCCCGTGGAACTTCCCCTTGTTGATGGCGGTGGAGCGCCTCGCTCCCGCCTTGGCGTGCGGCAATGCCGTGGTGCTCAAGCCCGCCGAACAGACGCCGTTGAGCGCTCTCTGGCTGGGCGAGCTGCTGCTCGAGGCGGGCGTGCCTCCGGGCGTGGTCAACGTTATTCCCGGCTTCGGACCCACGGCGGGCGCCGCCATCGCCAAGCACATGGGCATCGACAAGGTCACCTTCACCGGTTCCACCGAGGTCGGCCGCGAAGTCGTCAAGGCGTCGGCCGGCAACATGAAGCGGATCTCGATGGAGCTGGGCGGCAAGTCGCCCAACATCGTGTTCGCCGACGCGGACCTGGACGCGGCCGCGAAGGGCATCTTCATGGGCATCTTCTACAACCAGGGCCAGTGCTGCTCCGCCGGCTCGCGCGTGTTCATCGAGCGCCCCGCCTACGAGAAGATGCTGGCGGCCCTTGCCGAGCGCGCCAAGACGGTGCGGCAGGGAAATCCGTTGGACCCCAAAACGCACATGGGCCCGCTGGTCTCCGCCGAGCAGCGCGATCGCGTCCTGTCCTACATCGAATCGGGCAAAAAAGAAGGCGCCCAGCTTCTCGCCGGCGGCGCCGTCGCGGCCGGCAGCGGTTACTTCGTTCAACCGACGGTGTTCGGGGGCGTGAAGGACGACATGAAGATCGCGCGCGAAGAGATCTTCGGACCGGTGGTGTCGGTCCTGCCGTTCGACACCGTCGACGAAGTCATGGCCCGCGCGAATTCGACCGACTACGGCCTCGTCGCGGCGGTGTGGACCAAGGACGTGAAGAAAGCTCACCTCGCCGCGCAAAAGCTCAAGGCCGGCACCGTTTGGATCAACTGCTATCACTTCGTGGACGCGGCCGCGCCGTGGGGCGGCGTCAAGCAAAGCGGCTACGGCCGCGAGAAGGGCCAGTACGCGCTGGAGAATTACACCTCCTTGAAGTCGGTCTGGGTGGACCTCAACTGATGAACGCGGCGGCGTCCGAAGTCCTCGTCGAGCGCGACGGCGCGGTCGGGATCGCGACGCTCAACCGCCCGCAGGCGCTGAACGCCTTGTCCATGCCGCTGATGAAGGCCTTGATCGACGCGCTCGAGACGTTCGACGCCGATTCGTCCATCCGGGTCATGATCGTGGCGGGCTCCCCCCGCGCCTTCGCGGCCGGCGCCGACATCAACGAAATGAAAGATCTCGCCGACGCCAAAGCGGCCGAGGCCGCGATGGCCGAGCACCTGGGCCGCTGGGACCGGATCGGCCGCTTGAAGAAGCCGGTGATCGCCGCGGTGTCGGGCTTCGCCTTGGGCGGCGGCTGCGAGCTCGCGATGGCCTGCGACCTCATCTTGGCCTCCGAGACCGCCGTCTTCGGCCAGCCCGAGATACTGATCGGCGTGATCCCCGGCGCGGGCGGCACCCAGCGCCTGACCAAGGCCGTGGGCAAGTCCCTGGCGATGGACCTGGTGCTCACCGGCCGCCGTCTGACCGCGCGCGAGGCGCTGGCGGCCGGGCTCGTCGCCCGCGTGCTCGCGCCCGAGGTCCTGCTCGACGAGGCGAAGAAGCTCGCGCGCGAGATCGCGAAGGGCTCACCGCTGGCCGCGCAGGCCGCGAAGGCCGCGGCCAACGCCGCCGTCGACCGCCAGCTCGACGCGGGCCTGTCGCGCGAACGCCAGTTATTCTACACGCTGTTCGACACGCAGGATCAAAAAGAAGGCATGCGCGCCTTCGCCGAGAAGCGCGTTCCGAAGTTCGAGGGCAAATGACCACTCAGACCGCGTCCGAATTCCTCAACGCGACGAAAGAAGGCGTGCTGACTTTGACCTTGAACCGCCCTGAGGCGTTGAATGCGCTGACGGGAACGATGCTCCGCGGATTGGCCGAGGCCGTGACGAAGGCGGGCCGCGATAAATCCGTGCGCGTGATCGTGATCGCCGCCGCGGGGCGGGCGTTCTGCGCCGGAGCCGATCTGGGCGACGTGAAGAAGCGCATGGCGGACAAATCCTTCGAGCACGGCGATGAACTCCGCAAGTCCTTTAACCCGTTGATCTTGGCCCTGCGGCGAGTCGAAAAGCCCGTCGTTGCCGTCGTTCAGGGCACCGCCGCCGGCGCCGGCGCGAGCCTGGCGCTGGCCTGCGACTTGAAGATTTGCTCCACGGACGCCAAATTCTTGAACGCCTTTTCCAAGGTCGGGCTGATCCCCGATTCCGGCCTGACCTGGCTTCTCCCCCGCGCCTTGGGCTTGTCGCTGGCGCTGGAACACGCGTGGCTGGCCAAGCCGATCACGGCCGAAACGGCGTTGAAGTTCGGGCTGGTCAACCGCGTAGTGCCGGCGGAGGAGCTCCCGGCGGCGGTCGGGGAAACTCTATGTTCGCTGTTCGCGGTCCCCCCGCTGTCGCTGGCGCTGACCAAGCGCGCGATGAACCGCTCGCTGGAGGCGCCGTCCCTGGAAGATCAGATGGAGCACGAAGCCCAATTGCAGTCGTTCCTCGGCAAGACGAAGGACCACGCCGAGGGGATCTCCTCTTTCCTCGAAAAGCGATCCCCGAAGTTTACAGGAGAATGACATGACCCTCGAACCCAACCGCGTCCGCGAAGAGAAGCTTCTCGAGAAGATCGCCAAGGGCGGCAAGATCGAGACGCTGGAGGAGATGAGCGACGAGTACCGCGAACACCTGACCAACCTGATGTCCATGCAGGCCGACTCGGAGCTGGCCGGCGCGTTCGGCTACGTGCCCTGGATCCAGAAGTCCCCCGACATCAAGGAGACCTTGCAGGTCGCGCAGATCGTCAAGGACGAGGTGCGCCACGCGCGCGTCATGTACCGCCTGCTCGAGGGGATGGGCGTGGACACCGACGCCTACTACAAGAGCCACAACTTCAACCTGCGCGTGAACGCCGACGATATCGGCACCTTGCGCGCGGCCGACGACAAGCGCGTGAACATCTTCTACTACCCGATCGAGACCTGGTTCGACTTCATCATGTTCAACTTCTGCATGGACCGCGGCGCGGGCCACCAGCTGGAGGACAGCCTGGACTGCTCGTACAAGCCCTGGTGCGACGGCATGGAGGGCATCTTCAAGGAAGAGGAGATGCACATGGCGCACGGCGACCAGTGGGCGCAGAAGCTCTCCGCCGACCCGAAGACTCACGATGATTTACAAAAGGCGTTCGACAAGTGGTATCCCAGGACCATGAACATCTTCGGCCGCGCCAATTCGCCGAAGAACGCGATCTACCGCAAGTACGGCCTCAAGAAGCGCGACAACGACGAGGTCCGCCAGGCCTTCGCCGCCGACATCAAGGCCAAGGCGGCGAAGTTCGGCCTCAAGGTCCCCGCATGGACGCCGGTCGCGGCCAAGATGTCGGAAGAGCCGTTCATCCCGGGCTGACATGCTCCAAAAACTGCGCGACCGCTACGTGGACGCGATCGCCGCCGACCGCGGCGCGCTGGCCTTTTTCAAGTGGTTCTTGATCGGCATGGTCCTGCAGGTCCTGTTCCTGATCCCGCTGCTGCCGTTGGTGCTTTCGGCCCTGCTGCTGCCGCCGGACCTCCAGCCCTTGTTCGGCGGCGCGGCCTTCTTCGCCGCGTTCCTGGCCGTGCGCGTGTTCCTGTTCGCGCTCCCGTGCGCCGAGGCCGGCGAGCTCAAGCGCCGCGGCTCGCGGACCGCGTGGCTGGTCTGCGGCGTGCTGTTCGGCATGTTCGCGCTGGGCGCCGCCGCCGCGCTGGAGCCCAAGCCGGGCGCGAAGGCGTGATCCAGCGCGTGGCCGTGGTCGGCGCGGGCACCATGGGCCTGGGCATCGCCCAGCTGTGCGCTCAGTCCGGCTTCTCGGTCAAGGTCCACGATCCGCTGGCGGCGGCTCTCGAGTCGATGCCCGGCCGCCTGCGCAAGTCCCTGGATTTGGCGGTACTGAAGGGTCGCATCGCGACCCAACAGGCCGACCGGGCGTATCACTCGATCTCCCCCGCGCCCGCGCTGTCCGACCTGGCCGGCGCGGAGTTGGTGATCGAGGCCGCGCCGGAGAACCTGGGGCTGAAGCAGGAGCTGTTCGCTCAGCTGTCGAAGATCTGTCCGGACGCCTTGCTCGCCACGAACACCTCGTCGCTGTCGGTGGCGGAGATCATGGCGCGCGTCGAATATCCGGAACGGACCTTGGGGATACACTTCTTCAACCCGCCGGTCGCGATGCGGCTGGTGGAGATGGTCCGCACGGACAAGACGGGCCAGGAGGCTTTTCATGCGGCCTGGGACTTCCTGCTCACGGCCCTGCGCCGCACGCCGGTGGACGTGAAGGACGTGCCCGGCTTCATCGTCAACCGGACGATGCGGCCGTACTACGTGGCGTGCCAGCGGCTGGCGAACGCCGCGACTGGATTTTCCGCGATCGACGCGGCCTGCCGGACGCTCGGCGGCGTGCCGATGGGGCCGTTCGAGCTGATGGACCTGATCGGGCTGGACACCAACCTTTCGATCACGAAATCCATCTACGAGGCCCTGGGGCGACCTGAGAGATTCGCTCCGCCGGCCCTGCAACAGGCGTTGGTGACTGCCGGCTTGGCCGGACGCAAATCCGGAAAAGGATTTTATCTGTACGACAACGGCAAGAAAACGGCGGTGAATCCGATGGCGGTCGGACTCCTGGGAGCGGGACCCGCGCTGGGCGCGGACGATATCTGGAAAAAATTTCGTGGCGCCCTGATGGCCGAGGCAGAGAGGGTGGTGTCCGAAGGCACGGCGTCCGCGACCGACGTCGACACGGCGATCAAGCTGGCGATGAACTTCCCCAAGGGGCCTTTCGAATGGCGAAAAGAAAGCACGGCCGCGTAGCGGTCCGCCGCAGGCTGCCCACTTTGCTGGAGCTGATGAAGAAGGACCCGGAGCGCGTCCTGCGCGTGCTGGAGGCGCACGGCGTGTACTTCGACCCGACGACCTATCTCACCTTGATCGCGCCGCTGGACAAGGTCGGGGCCTACCACGCGGTGCCCGACCGGAAGAAGTTCCTGCGCGACCTGCTCGGCCGTTAAGCTTTCGGGATCGAGCGGCCGGCCTCGCGCCTCAGCCACTCCCAGAAGTCGGGATTCTGGCGGTAGTAGTCGGTCCGAAGCCCGGGCTCGGCGAGCGCGGTGAAGGCGTCGGCGAAGTCCGCCAAGGCCTTCCTGTCGGCGTCGGCGACCGCCCCCCCCGCGCCGTACAGCGCGGCGGCCTTGTCCAAGCCCGCGTACACGGTCACCGCGGCCTTGTAGTAGGCCTTCTGCGACAGGCCGGCGGGCACCGGGGCGCCCACGGAATGGGGCGGGCCCCCGCCGAGCTTCTCGCAGCGGTCGGGCTCGCCCGCGCCGCGCGCGAAGTCGCCGGAGTAGACCGGGCTCATCGCCTCGGACTTGCCTGGCGCGACGGACACCGGGTAGTACAGGACCGAGTAGCGCCGGCCGCCGCGCGCCGGCACCGGGATGGTCTGGCCGAATTCCATGGGGACCAAGGCGGAGCACGGAGCGACGAGGCGGAGCTTCTCCGCGCGCCGGTACAGCGGGTCGGCCTGGAGCTTGTCGATCCAGGCGTCGGCCCCGCCGCAGGCGGCCGCCAGCGCGGCGAGCGCGGCGAGGCAGGCGGCGCGTCGCAATCGCGCGGGGCTCATTTATGGGGCGGGAGGGCCACGAAGACGTTCAGCCAGGAGCGCTTGAAGACGTCCGCGGACACGAAGCGGGCGGCCTCGCCCGTTCCGGTGTCGTTGACGTAGTAGCCGCGCACCTTGCCGTCGGCGCCCACTTCCTCTCCGGTGACGTAGACGGCGTGGGAGGCGCCCGGCGGGACCTTGTCGTCCTTCCAGAACGTCTTGACCCGGACGAAGACGATGGCGTCGCCGCTGGCGCGAATGGCCTGGTCCAGCTGGGCGGGCGTGGCGTCGTTCACGTTCTTGGCGGCCACGCCGTGGTCTTGGAGCAGGGAGTCCACGTGCTCCCAGGGCGTTCCGCCCTCGCGGTGGCCCGAGGCCATCGCGTAATCCACGTAGTAGCCCTTCTCCAGGCCTTCCTTGGCCAGCTTCGAGAGGTCCACGGTCTGGCCGCGGGAGCGCAGGGCCTCGGCCTGCGAGGACACGTCGCAGGACGGGCCTTTCTGGTGGAAGATCAGCGGGGCATTGCCGTAGGGGTCGCCGACGGTGACGCTTTGGCCGAGCGCGTGCCAGGTGGCGACGGCGGCGTCGTCCTTCAGGCGCTGAAGCCCCGCGGCCGTGCCGCGCGAGAAGTAGTTGCGCTGTTGGCGGGCGTCCTCGGTCTTGGGGATGGGCGGGACCGGGGTCTTGAGGTCGCTGACCGGGACCGGAATCGAGATCTCGACGCCGCCGGCCGCGGGCCGCGCCTTGCGGGGATCGGACGCGGGCATGGGGACGGCGACGCCGTCGCGGGCCGCGCCTCCGTCGAACATCAGGTTCAGCGCGCCGCCGGCGCCGGGCCCCTTGACGGCCGCGGCGGCCTTGGTCGCGGCCGCGAGCTTCTTCTCCAGATCGGCGCTGGCGCGGTCGATGAGCTTCATCTCCGAGTCGTGGACCAGTCCGGAGAGCTGGCCGGAACGGTCGTAGATAGGCTGTATGTACGGCTTCCAGCTCGCCGGCCAGGAGCCGGCGGTCTTCTGGACGTAGCTCTGCTCCTCGCGCGCGGGCCACAGGAAGGGCTTGGCGATCTCGAACACCCCGGTGCTCAGTTCCACGTTCAGGGCGGCGATGCGGTCCATGCGCTTCGTCGACGGCAGGTCCTTGGGCACCTTGGCGGGGTCGGTTTTCTGGATCAGCTCGGCGATCTTCTTGATGTACTCGTTGTGGGCCGTGTCGGCGCGCGGAAGGGCGTCGTCCAGGAACGCCTTCTGGGCCGCCAGCGAGGGCAGGTCGGCGAAGGACTTCGCGGCGTTCTTGACGGACGCGTGCAGGTAGTCGCACTCGAAGTCCATCACGCGCGCCTCGTAGGGCTTGCCGTCCGCGTAGGCGAACGTGCAGGGGTAGGTGAAGACGAGCTTGGCCGGGGCGGGCTCGACGTCGGTGCCCGGGGCGGTCGATCCGGCGGCCGCGGGCTCGGCCGGCAGGGCGACGCCGCGACCGGCCGCGAAGACGGACAAATAGACGGCGACGGCGAGGATTCTCTTCGGGGACATAGGGGTTTGAGACCTCTACGCCCAGTATAAGCGGAAACCCCGGGATTTCAAGGGGTATTTTTTGCGGCAATTTTTTTGGCTCCCCGCTGCAATTCGTGACGCCGTGACATGGCCTCCAGCGATTGGTGCCAGGGATGAAGAACTCTTCGCGCGAAGAGTTGCGCCGCCTCGCCCTCGCCGCCCGTTTCAGCTAAACTGTCGGGGTGAGCCAGGCCCTTCCGATCGCGGCGTTCCGCGAGACTATCGTCGAAGAGATTCGACGCGCGGGAAGCCTGATCCTGTCGGCGCCCACGGGCAGCGGAAAATCCACGCAAACCCCCCAATATCTTCTTGGGAAGTTTCCGGGAAAGATTCTGGTGCTGGAACCGAGGCGTCTCTCCGCGCGCAGCCTGGCCGGGCGGGTGGCCGTGGAAACGAAGACCAGTCTCGGTTCCACCGTGGGCTATCAAGTCCGCTTCGACAGCCGCTGCGGTCCCCAGACAACGATTATCTTCCAGACCTACGGCGTGTTCATCGCCCAGATGATGCGCGACCCATCTTTGGCCGGCGTGGGCGTGGTGCTGCTCGACGAGTTCCACGAGCGCACGCTCGAATGCGACCTGGCGCTGGCCTGGCTCAAGGCCCTGCGAAAATCCCGCCGTCCCGACCTGAAGATCGCGGTGATGTCGGCGACCTTGGAGGCGGGCGAGCTGTCGCGCTATCTGCCGGAGGCGGCGCGCGTGGACGTGCCCGGCCGTCTGTTTCCGGTGGACGTGCGCCATCATCCGCTGGCGGCGCGCGAGGGCCCGGCCGAGGGCGCCTTGGCGGCCTTGCGGGAACTGGCGCGCGAGGGCCTGGACGGCTCGGTCCTCATCTTCATGCCGGGCCTGCGCGAGATACGCCGGACGATGACGGTGCTGACGCCGTACTGCCGCGAGTCGGACCTGGAGCTTCACGCTCTTCATGGGAGTATGGACCTGGCCGAGCAGGGACGTGTCTTAGAAGAATCGCCGCAGCGCCGCGTGATCGTGGCCACGAACGTGGCGGAGACGGGGCTGACGATCCCTCAGGTGACGGCGGTGATCGACAGCGGTCTTCACCGGGTGGCGGCCTACGACGCGGCGCGGGGCATCAACACTCTCTATCTGTCGCGCATCAGCCGGAGCAACGCGGCCCAGCGCTCGGGACGCGCGGGGCGCACGGCGCCGGGGCGCTGCGTGCGTCTCTGGTCCAAAGCCGACGAGACGGGGATGTCCCCCAGCCTCAAGCCCGAGATCGTCCGGCTCGAGCTGAGCTCTCTGCGGCTTCAGGCGGCGTCCTTGCCCGAGACGGTCGACTGGGTGACGGCGCCTCACGACGGGGCGTGGGACTCGGCGGGCAAGTCGTTGATTTCTTTGGGGGCGTTGGACGAAAAGGGCCAGGTCACGCCGAAGGGCCGGGCTCTCCTGCGTTATCCGGCGCCGCCGCGGGTGGCGTCGGTGCTGGAAGCGGCTCGGGCGCTGGGGCCGGCGGCCTACGAGCGGGCCTGCGCGATGGCGGCGGTGTTCGAGTCGTCGGGCGACCGCCGGCCGGACCAGGCGGCGGACCTGGCGGAGCTGTCGCGGGAATTGATGGCGGGCAGTCGCGAGGACGTGTCTTGGGAAGCGTCGGAGATCTTCCGTCAGTTCAAGCGGCTATATAAGGACGAAGGGACGCCGGACACGGCGGACGCGGACTCGCTGGGACGGGCGTGGCTGGACGCGTTCTCGGACCGGCTGGCGGCGCGGGAGGGCGAGGGCTCGTTCTACCGCCTGGGCGATGGTCGCGGGGCTTTGCTTCCGGTGGAGAAGAATCCCCCTTCCCTTATCTTGGCCTTGGACATACGCGAGCGGGCCGGGGGCGGTCAGGCGCGGCAGGTGGCGGTCAACCTATTCCTCCCCTTCGAGGTGGAGGCGATACAGCGGGCGCATCCGTCCGAGTGCGCGTGGGCGGCGGTCTCGGAGTTCGACGAAAGAAAGCAGCGGGTCATCAAGGAAGAGCGGCTGACGTTCCGGGGGCTGGTGCTGGCGCGGCGCGAGATGGCGGCGCGCAAGGACGACCGGAAGCTGGCGGCGGACTTATGGGCGGAGAAGTTCGCCTCGGGGGAGCTGGTTCATCCGGGGTTCGACGACAAGGCGAAGCAGCTGGTGGTGCGGATACTGTTGGCACGGCGGCTCTATCCCGACATGGGCTATCCGGACATGAGCGCCGACGACTGGCGGCTGATCTACGGGGAGGTCTGCGCGGGGCGCAACTCTCTCAAGGACATCGAGCGGGTGAACCTTCTCTCCCATATCGAAAGTTATCTGGGGCCGGCGCTGGCCCATTTCCTCGACCGGACGCTTCCTTCGATGAAAAAGCTTCCGTCCGGCAAGACGGGGCGCTTCACGTACCACGAGACTCATCCGGCGGAACTGGCGGCGCGACTGGGAGACTTCGTGAAGATGACGGGCACGCTGTCGCTGTGCGAGGGGCGGCTGCCGGTGGCCTTCGATATTTTGGCGCCGAACTATCGGACGGTGCAGAAGACGAAAGATTTGAGCTCGTTCTGGGCCAACACGTATCCGACGGTCAAGAAAGAGCTTCAGCGGCGCTATCCAAGGCATCCGTGGCCCTGAATTAAGTATCGAGCTTCGGAATTATACGGACCGGTCCGGGCGGCCTTTCCCGGCGCAGCGTCAGATTAATAAGCGTGGCAAAGCGCTGATTCCCCTGTTACAATTCGCAAAATGACCGCATCGCCGTCCCGAATTATACAGATCAGTCGAATTGAAAGTTCGGCGGACAAATCATGAAAGTATTATCGACGGCACTCATACTGGCGGTTGTTGGAGTCAGCTCTAGCGCAAAGGCAGCTAATGCGGCCAAGGGCGACGACGTAGCCGCTTCAGTAAAACTAGGATCACCCGTCGATCAGCTTCTCGACGTGTTTTCCGGCATGTATGCGCATCTGTTTCCAATGCGCGAAATTATTTATGAGGCCTGCGATCAGAAGTCTCTAACCGTTTTTACGTTTACGGAAGAACCCTGGTCACGTGGGCGTATCACCCAGATTTGGATCCGCAAAGCTGAAGATAAGAGCGTCTGTCGTGATGAGACGGGAGCGCTTCCTGATGTGAAAAATGAAGCGATAACGGCTAGGGGCCTTCGCTTGGACGATCCGGAATCGAAGGTATCCGCCTTATACGGGAAGCCGAATAAGATTAATCAGGGCGCCCACGGAGAAAAGGTTCTCATTTATGAACTGAAACCCTCTGGAGCAAAGGTGGAGCACATCAAACTGGCGGTCACTATCATCGGCGCCAAGGTGAATGGATTCTCATTATTTGGAGACATGCCGGGTGTGAAGAAGCCGGAATGAGGCCGCCGAACCATTGGCTTGACCAGCCGGCGGCCTCGTTTGGTTGGACTGTTGAAGCCGCCGCTGGTCAGCCCCTGCGTTGAAGCTGTAGATTTATCCCCTCGACCGGAACTGAATCGATAAAATTGAGGCCACTGAGCACGGAGGCCTCTCGATGGCGCGCTACAAGCCCGTAGAATACGCCCAAGGTCAGTTCATCCCGATCTCGTTCGAGCAACAGATCTTGCCCGGCACGTTCGAGCACGCGCTGAGCTACATCGTCGACAACAAGCTCGATTTCACGACGATAGACGCCGCTCACACCAACGACGCGGCGGGCGCGCCTGCCTACGACCCGCGGGTGATGCTGAAGATCGTGCTGTGCGCGTACGCGCGCGGCATGGTTTCGAGCCGCGAGATCGAAGCGGCCTGCCAGCAGAACGTGGTGATGATGGCCCTCTCGGCGAACACGCGGCCGCATTTCACGACGATCGCTCAGTTCATCCGCGAGCTGGGCCCGGCCGTGCAGAAGCTCTTCGTCGACGTGCTGATGTACTGCGACGAGCTGGGGCTGATCGGCAAGGAGATGTTCGCGATCGACGGATGCAAGTTCCCGTCGAACGCATCGAAGGAGTGGAGCGGGACACGAGCGGACTTCAAAAATAAACGGCAGAAGTTCCAGGCCACCATCGAGCGGCACGTGGCCAAGCACCGAAAGATGGACGAGAACGGCCTGCCGGAGCAGGTGCCCGGGATGCGCTCACGCGAAGAGAAGGCGATCGAGATGTTGAAGGCCAAAACGGCCAAGATCGACGCCTGGCTGCGGGACAACCCCGATGATAGGATGGGCTCGCGCGGAACGCCCGTCAAAAGCTCGATGACGGACAAGGACTCGGCCAAGATGGCTTCGAGTCACGGTGTGATCCAAGGCTACAACGGCGTGGCGGCGGTGGACGCCAAGCATCAGGTCATCGTCGGCGCAGAAGCATACGGGCGCGCCCACGAAGCGGAAGTCCTTGGGCCGATGACGGAGCAGGTGCGAGAGACTTTCAAGACGCTCGGGGAGAAGGACATTTATAGGAAGGCCAAGGTCGCCGCGGACAGCGGCTTTCACACCGAAGAGAGCATGAAGACGCTCGTCGAGAAGAAGATCGACGGCTATGTGCCGGACAAGCTTTTCCGACGCCGTGATCCGGCGTTTCAGACGGCGACGCGGCACCGCAGCTTCAAGGCGCTCATCGGCCGCCAGGGATTCAAACGGAAGTTCTTCACGGCGGATGAATTCGTCTTCAACCCGAAGAACGGGAAGCTCACTTGCCCGGCCGGCAAGGAACTCTACACCAAGGATCGCAACTTCAAGACGACGAAAGGCTATCACGGCACGCAGTACATGGCCAAGAAGACGGACTGCCGGGTGTGCGAGCTCCGGGCGCGATGCTTGCGCAGGGCCACCTCGCCGGCGCGGACCGTGTTCAAGGTCGCTGGCCGAGGTGAGCAGGAGACGTTCTCAAAGAAGATGATCCGAAAGGTCGAGAGCGAGCTGGGCCGCTTCCTTTACGGGATGCGCATGGGGATCGTCGAGCCGGTGTTCGCGAATCTGCGCCACATGCTCGGGCTCGACCGCTTCACGCTGCGCGGCAAGGATAAGGTGAACATCCAATGGCGCCTCTTCGCCGTTGTTCACAATATTCACAAGCTCCAACGCTTCGGTTTGGCGGGTGCAGGCTGATTAAAGCGTCCTAGGACGCCGTACGCCGCACGACGCAGCCGGACGACTACGGGGCATTGTAAAGCCCCGAAGTCGGGGTTAGACTTAAGAACGGCGCTGCGGCACCGAAAATCGGCGTGCACGGGACGTCGGCCGATTCAAAAACGGATTTTTCTACAGCTTCGTTATACCGCCTAGAATTATGAAACACCGAGAATCGGGGATAGGCATTACACTCGCAGTATTGTGTCTCGTCACAGCGTCACAGGCGCAAGCGCCTGGCTGGCCGATATACAAAAGCAGCGAGCTCGGCTTCTCCATCCAGCACCCCGCAGAAGCAGTGGTTTCGCACAAAGCTGGTAAGGCGTTCTCCTACATTCGCATTCAGAAGAGCAGCGGCGAAGGGCAATTGCGTCCAGGCGAATTCCTAATCGAGATATTCGTAGTACCCGAACAATTTTGGGGCGCAAAAAAGGGATGGCCCGATTGCAATCAGCTGTCGAATGCAAAATCAGTGAAGATCGGGAAGCTGACCGGATATCGCGGCGGCGGTCAGGAAGCCTCGGAGGGCGAAGGGATCGTCGATTCACTCTGCGTGACGAAGGGCAAGCGCATGTATAAGATCAACGCCCTGAGACCATCAAATGATGCGGCGGTCACAGATAAAATATTGGATAGCTTTCATCTGCAATGACATGCGATATAACCAAGCGCTTCTACCGACGCGCGCCGGCGTGGAAATTAATAGCGCGCTCGGCAGAGCGTTGCGTTAAGACGCGATACAGAGAGATCGGGTTGCAACTCCGCCTCGCGGAGCGGAGACCCCTGCCGAGAGCTCCGATACCGGCCGAACAGCGCGGATGCACTTCTAGGTAGAATAGCCGAGCCCAGATGGACAGAGATCGATTCGCCGAGTCGTGCCCGACCTTATCGCCCCTGGTCTTCGCGGCCATGGACGGCGCGGCCCAGGCGCGAGCCGCCGCGGGACCGTTCACGGACGACACCATCCGCTGCGGAGTCAAGCTGATGCTGGCCGCCGACGCCCTCGGTTATTACGCCGTGCGCTGGGGACACGCGAGATACTACGCCGGCCAAGACCCCATGGCGCCCATGACGCTCTTCAACACGTGGGAGTTCTTCCGAGGCTTCGTCGGGATCATCCAACTGCTCTGGGCGCTCCCCCTCATCGCGGTATTGGCTCTCGCCGGCAAGAAGCAGGCGGCCAGAGGGATGGCCTGGACGAGCTTGGCGTCCGTCGTGCTGACGCCGGTGTACTTCGTGCTCGGCTTGGCGTTCATGCGCTTTTTCTTCGTCGGCTGAGACGGTCTAATCGGGAGGAGGACTCGCGTGGCCGAACAACAACCCTCATTCGACGCCGCGAAGTACAAGAACGCGCAACGAGAGCAATGGAACAAGGACGGCGCGGCATGGCGGCGCTGGAATCCCACTTTGGATCGCTGGTATGGCGAAGCGACCCGCCAGATGCTCGACCTGGCCCGGATTCGACCGGGGCAGCGCGTCCTCGATATCGCCGCCGGCGCAGGTGAACCATCCGTCAGCGCCGCGGAACGAACCGGCCCGAGCGGATACGTGCTGGCGACGGACATCTCGGAAGGAATCGTCGAGCTCGCGCTCCAAGTCGCCCGCGAACGCGGACTCAAACAGATCGAGGCCCGCGCCATGGACGGCGAGACATTGGATCTCCCGGACGCTTCTTTTGATGCGGTGCTGTGTCGGCTCGGCCTGATGTACATGCCGCACCCCGTGGCGGCGCTGCGCGAGTGGCGCCGCGCTCTGAGG
>Ga0315268_10001969_pt1 | contig 23451 bp, 26 predicted proteins | sample C1_top_MG_FD_204535 | JGI IMG/M metagenome (GOLD analysis project Ga0315268, IMG submission 204535) | Sediment microbial communities from Yellowstone Lake, YNP, Wyoming, USA - C1_top | ecosystem: Environmental > Aquatic > Freshwater > Lake > Sediment | place: USA: Wyoming | collected 2017-08-01 | reverse complement strand
TTAGTGGATAAACAGGGGCGTGAAAAAAAATTGAAACCCGAAGGTTTCCGCCACTTTTAATAATATGGATTTAATGTCTCATTCGGTTGAGCGTACCTTTAATATCGGAAAGATTATCGCAGGATACTTGGATAAAGGAGATATAGTCTGCCTTTTTGGCGAGCTGGGTTCGGGCAAGACCGCCCTGACCAAAGGAATCAGTTTTGGCTTAGGCGTGGCAAAGAGTGAGGTGGTGAGCCCGACTTTTGTTTTAATCCGCCGGTATAAAGGGAGAATCCCGGTATATCATTTCGACCTTTATAGATTAAATGGTCCCAGAGACATTTTGGGGCTGGGTTATGAGGAATTCTTCTATGATGAAGGCGTTTGCGTCATAGAATGGGCGGACAGGTTAAAGAATTTGCTGCCGCAGGAGTTTTTAAAGATAGAATTATTTGTCAAAGGCGCCAAAAAGAGGCTGCTTAATTTTTCCGCGCAGGGCAGACACTATAAGGCTTTATTAAAGGAGATTTATGCGCATATTAGCCATTGATACGTCAACCAAAATTTTGTCTCTGGGAATATCAGACGGCGATAAAATATACGAGTATAATATAGAAGTCGGTATAAAACTTTCCAACCTGCTTGTCCCGGCTTTAAAGAGGGTTGTCGATAGCCTTGGCTGGCGAATGGGCGATATTGATTGTTTCGCCTGCGGTTTAGGGCCGGGTTCTTTTACCGGCGTGCGCGTAGGTTTAGCCACGATAAAAGGGTTAAGCTTCTCTTTGGATAAACCCCTGGCAGGAATATCAAGCCTGGATATACTGGCCCGAAACGTAAAGAAAGATAACGGCTTTGTTATCCCCGTCATCGATGCCAAAAGGAATCTTATCTATAGCAGCATTTATAAAATAAAAGACGGTATATCAAAGAGGATAACCGCTTATATGCTTTTGGAGGAAGAAGAATTTTTTAAAAAAGTTAAGAAGACAATAAGCCTGAAGCAGGAAAATAATGTTATAATTCTGGGTGATGCGCTGACTTTATATAAGGGCAGGCTTTTAGCGGAGCTTGAAGGGGTTAAAATCTTAGATAAGGATTACTGGTATCCTCAGGGCAGAAATATCATTGAACTGGCAAAAGAGAAAATAAAATCAAAAAAACTGAATACCGTTTTTGAGATTAAACCGATTTATCTTTACCCGAAGGAATGTCAGATTAGGAAAATTAAAAAATAAAATATGGAAAATAACAAAATTGGCTACCGGCCGACCTGGGCAGAAGTTAACTTAGCAAATCTTGCCTACAACTTTAAGCAGATAAAAAAACTATTAGCACCGGATATCAAGGTGATGGTTACGGTTAAAGCGGACGGCTACGGCCACGGCCTGATACCCGTGACAAGAAAATTAGTTTCCTGCGGGGTGGATTATTTCGGCGTCGCTTCAATAGACGAGGGGATAAAGTTAAGGCAGGCAGGAATAAACTCGCCTATCCTGGTACTGGGTATGATTCTGGAAAGCGATATCGGGGTTTTATTTAGATATAATCTCATCCCGAGTATCTGCACGCAGGATTTAGCAGAGGTTTTAAACCGCAAAGCTAAATCTTTAAGGAAAACCATTAAGGTGCATATTAAAGTCGATACAGGTATGGGCAGGCTCGGCGTGTTGCATTACGACGCCCTTAGATTAGTAAAGGATGTGCACAAACTAAAATTTATCAATATCGAGGGGCTATTTACTCATTTCGCCTTTGCGGATCTGGATAAGAAGTTTACATTATACCAGATAGATTTGTTTAACCGTCTAATCGGGAAGTTGGAGAAATCAGCTATACATATGCCCCTGATTCACGCAGCAAATAGCATAGCGGTGATAAATTTCAAAAACAGCCATTTTAATATGGTAAGGCCGGGATTGGTGATTTACGGTCTTCATCCCGTTAGAGATTTACCGGTAAAATTAAAACCGGTTTTAAGTTTAAAGACTAAAATCGTCTACTATAAAAGAGTGCCTAAGGGCTACGGTATAAGTTACGGCCGCGATTATATTACCAAAAGTAACACCACGGTTGTGAATTTGCCTATCGGTTATGGAGACGGCTATCCCCGTAACTTATCGAATAAGGGTAAGGTTTTAATCCGGGGTAAGCTGTTTAAGATAAGCGGCAGAGTTTGCATGGACCAGATAATGGTCGACGTGGGTGATACAAAGGTGAAAATCGGAGATGAAGCAGTACTCATCGGCTCTCAGGGAAGAAATAAAATTACCGCAGAAGAATTAGCCGCTCTCTCAGGAACCATTCCTTACGAAATTGTCTGCGGCTTAGGCAGCCGCATACCCCGCATTTATCTAGAGAAGTAACTCGCAAATTAAGTCACCAAGACACCAAGTCACCACGTCACCAGTTGTTGCCAAGTTATCAGTTTCAACTTGCAACTTGTAAAGCTGATAAACTTGTGACATTGTCCCCTCCGGGGAGGCTTGCGCACTGACCTTGTGACTTGTATCAGGGAATTGTGCTGATAAGGTGAGCGCCGAACGAGAGCGCCACTATATGGCTGAGGGAGGCTGCTAATAAAGGCGTAAATATACCGGCTTTGCCCAGGGCCAGACTTATCGCGTTTAATACATAGTATAGAAATCCCAACATAAGCGATATGCCTAATGAGGAAAGCCCTGTTGCCCGTTTTTTAATCCTGAGGGAAAAAGGTATTCCTAAAAGAATAATAATCAGGTTGGTTAAGGGGGATGAGAATCTCTGATAGAGGTCGACCTTAAGATTTCTTATTACGGTAACAGCCCCGCTTTTGGATAATCTGCGGATATATTCTTCAATTCCGGATATACTCATAAAATCCACACTCTGCCTCTGGTTTATAAAATCCTGCGGTGTTTCGGTTATAGCCATTATTTCTTCCTCGAAGAATTGGGGTGTGTCTGTCAGCTGGCCGTTTTCATCAAAGGTATAAGTAATGCTTCTATAAAATCTCCACAGGCCATCCTTGTAGATTCCTTTATCCGCTACGATTTTTTTGGTTACATCCTGTTTTTCATCGTGTTCAAGAATGGTTATATCCTCCATTGTTTTATTTGCGGGGAAGAATTTATTCGCAAAAAAAAGCCTGTTTTTTAAACCGTATATAGCCAGGGGTTCGATGACTTCGGGTTCTTTTCCCTTTTTCTTCATCTTAGCTGTTTCCATCGCTTCTTTTGCATTTTCATTCAAGAGTCGGTAAGAGGGAACGAATCTATCGTTTATCCAGAATACGAATACGCTGACGATAAGCCCGAAAATAATCACGGTTTTGGTTATTTGAAAGATACTTAAGCCCGCTGAACGCATGGCGATAATCTCATTATTATGATTTAGCCTGGCAAAAGTATAGAGTGTAGCCAAAAGACAGCAAAACGGAGATATCTGCACAAATATAACGGGTAAATAGCTCAAATAGTATGTTTTTAGAATACCCAGCCCAACATTATTTTCCAAAATCACCTGCAGGTGAGAAAAAAGGTCAATTATGATAAACAGGAAAAAAAAGCTGAACATGCAGACGAGGAAGATACTCAATACTGATTTTAATATATAGCGGTCTAATATACGCATAGCCGATAGCTTAAGATTAAACCCAATGAACCAAAGAGGATATTCGGCAGCCACAAGGCGATTATGGGGTCAAGATAACCCTGCAGGCTTAATGTCTCACAGGCTAACAGTAAAAGGTAATACACGCATATGATTATCAGGGCAATGCTGAAATTGATTGATTTCTCCCTGCGGCGCGTGATTGCCGCAAGGGGCAATCCTAAAAGGATGAATATGAAAGAAGAGAAGGCAAGGGATATTTTTTTGTTTATCTCTGTAAGCAGGGGCGCTGTGTCTATCCCTTCACTTTTTAATTTTCCTATTTCCTGTTTTAGTTCGCGGATAGTCATATCCTTGGGTTTTTTCCCGATTGTTCCGCTGTCGGATTTTTCAGCCATATTCAGGGTCAGGAAATAAGTTTTGAAATTCAATTTATAGAAGATATGGGGATTTTCGGAATCAGGTTCGTCAGCGGTCCCGTCCATGAGTTTTAACTTTACCGTGTTTTTTTCCGGGATGGCGATAAATTCGCCTTTCCTGGCGACGATGATGCGCGTAGGCTTGTCCTCTCCCTGCGGTTCATAGATGTGTACATTATTCAGTTTGTTCCCTTCTATAGAATAGATGAAGAGGATGTATTTATCAAAGGAATCAATAAAGACCCCGGGTTCAAGGGCGGCAGTGGGATTTTTTACCCCTACTTCAATAAGGGTTTTCCTCATCGCAAAATGCGCATAAGGTACGATGCGGTCATTAAATATGACCATAACCAGGCTCAAAATTAAACCTACGGTTAAAAACGGCAGGATAATACGGGAAAGGCTTATTCCGCTTGCTCTTATGGTTACTATTTCGTTATCGCTGGATAATCTGCCTATGGATAGAAGTATAGCCACTAAAGTAGCAATGGGTATTAAATAAATAAACAGGGCAGGGATTCTAAGCAGGAATAACTTTAGAACACTGTAGATATCCACGCCTTTATTAATGATGAGGTGTGCAATCTGGACAAGATAGCCCAGGATAAACACAAAGGTAAGCACGACTAAAGACAACAACAGCGGTCCGATAAATTCTTTCAAAAAATAGGTCCGTAGAATTTTCATGGTATCAGCTTGCTAAGGTCAAAACAAAAACGATATTTGCCCCGGAATTCTTCAATGCGTAAGCCGCCTCAGAGACAGTTGAGCCTGTGGTTAAGACATCGTCAACCAGCAGCAAATTTTTACCGTTAAAGACCCCGTTTTGCATGACGGAAAAGCTATTTTTTACATTCGAAAGACGATTTTCCGTCTCTAATTCGGTCTGCTGCTTTGTATAGCGGTTGCGGATGAGAATATCTCCTGACACCGTTCTCTTGAACTCTCTGCCGATATGATTACTTAAGATTTCCGCCTGATTATATTCTCTTTCACGGAGCCTGGTTTTGTGCAGGGGAACAGGGATAATGAAATCTATTACATCCATGGGCAATTCATATTCTTTTATGAAATTTATCATCAGTTTGCTTAAGGTAGACCCCAGGTAGTCCTTATCTTTATATTTAAACTCATGAATCAACTCTTTCACCGCTCCTTCATACACGCAGGGGCTGAAGGCGCGGTCAAAATGTAATGTTGTCTTCACGCAGGCGGGGCAGATGCTTTTAGTTAAATTTGTCCTGCTTAACTGCCTGCCGCAGCGGCGGCAGAAAGGAGGCAGGTTTTTCTTAATCTTACCCCAGCATCCGAAACAAACCAGATTATCTACGGAGTTATCCGTAATTTTTTTCTTGCATACCAGGCAGGCCTTGGGGTAAAGGATATCCACAAGACCGCCGATTATATTCTGCAGCTTGGGAAACATATCAATATGATAACAATTAAAAAGAAGTTTGTCAAAAGAATTGCGAATATATTGACAGGTATAAGTTTAGAGAGTAAAATAAATGGCATATGAAAACACAGACCGTAAAAGAACTTAAAGCAAGATTGGCGCGGCTGTTGCAAAAAGAAGCGCTCAAAAAAGGCAGATTCCTCCTTTCCTCGGGCAAGACCAGTAATTATTATCTCGACGGCAGGATAATTACCATGACCCCCGAAGGCGCGTATCTTGTAGCCAGTATTATCCTGGATTGGTTAAAGGATAAAAATATCCGGGCGGTAGGCGGCCCTACTCTGGGAGCAGACCCTATCGCGGGAGCGGTTGCGGCATTAAGCCATATCCGGAAAATCCCTCTTAAGACATTTATCGTGAGAAAGCAAGCCAAACAGCACGGTACCCAGCGTCAAATCGAAGGACCTGCGTTAAAGAAAAATGACCGGGTCTTGCTCGTTGACGATGTAGCCACGACAGGTAAATCGCTTATCGAGGCAAAAATAGCTTTAGATAAGATAGGCGCGGTAGTTGTTAAGTCAATGGTTATCGTGGATAGAAATGAAGGCGCCAGGGAAAACTTAGCCAGGGAAGGCGTGGGGTTAGAGTCGATATTTGAAATAACCGATTTTGGTTTATAGGTGATTACAAAGAAAATAATCGTAGTCGGCGCAGGCCCGGCAGGAATGATGGCGGCAATCCGGGCAAGTAAATTCTCTAAGGATATAATTCTTATAGAGAAAAATCCCTCACCCGGTAAAAAACTTCTCTTAAGCGGCAAAGGCCGCTGTAATCTCACCAATACATGTGATTTAGATAATTTTCTTCGGCGATTTTCTTCTAACGGACAATTCTTACGCGATGCTTTTAATAAATACTTCAATACCGATTTGATGGAGTTCTTTGAAAAAAGAGGACTGAAGCTCAAAGTCGAGAGGCAAGAGCGGGTTTTCCCGGTAAGCGATAAAGCAGATAGCATTCTCAGGGTCTTAAGAGAAGAACTGCAAAAGAACAAAGTCAGGGTTTATTATAAAGTTTCTGTGAAAGATATCATTACAGAGTCAGGCAGGGTGAGAGCAGTAAGACTTAATGACGGAGAAACTATTTATGCGGATAGAGTTGTCCTTGCCACCGGAGGGCTGTCTTACAGTTTTACCGGATCAACCGGAGACGGGATAGAACTGGCAAGGAAGCTGGGACATAATATCGCGGCTCTCAGGGCGGGGCTGGTGGCTCTGGAAGTAAAACAGGGATTTGTCGGGTTATTAAACGGTTTGACCTTAAAGAATGTGCGTCTCAGGTTCATTTCCGACGGAAAACAGATTATTTCTGAAATCGGGGAATTACTCTTTACCCGTCAGGGCGTATCGGGGCCGTTGGTTTTAAGCTTAAGCGGACGGATAATTGACTGGCTGGGAGAAAAAAAGAAAGTAAATCTTAAGATTGATTTAAAACCCGCTTTATCCTATGAACAGCTGGATAAAAGATTGCTCAGGGACTTTCACGGCGATTCTAAAAAGAGTATCAAAAACATTCTTAAAAGGCTTATACCTTTAAGGTTGATAGAGCTATTTGTTAAGCTTTCGGGAATCAACCCTGCCAGGAAAGCGAATCAGATTACACAGGATGAACGCGGCAAGATAATTTCATTATTAAAAAATCTAGAGTTCGATATAAAATGCGGACTGCCGCTGGAAGAAGCAATGGTTACCCGCGGCGGGGTTTCCTTGAAAGATATAAATCCCCGGACTATGGAGTCGCGCATTATCAAAGGGTTATATTTTGCGGGCGAGATGATTGATGTTGATGCGGATACGGGAGGGTTTAACCTGCAGGCGGCATTTTCGACAGGTTATTTAGCGGGAGAAAGCGCGGCATTGAATTGAGATGAGAAAAATATACTTAGCCTCTGATTCCAAAGCCAGGAAAGAACTATTTAAAATTTTCGGGTTAAGATTTAAAGCCTTGCCCAGTAAGATTAAAGAAGAGAAAACTGCCGGCGGAAATTTATCTTATCCGCAGATGGTCGAGAGAAACGCCTTAAAGAAGGCCAGAAAAGCGGCAGGGAGGGTAAAGAGCGGAATTATCATCGGAGCAGATACGGTTATGGTCCAGGGCAAAAAAATATTCGGCAAGCCGAAAAATCTAAAAGCTGCGCGTTTGATGCTTGCAAGTTTATCCGATAAACCGCAGTCGGTTTATACCGGAGTTTGTGTCATTGATAAAGATAAACAGATTACCAAAGTCGGTTATGAAAAAACGAAAGTTTATATGGATAAATTGAATGCTAAAGAGATAAACAGCTATTTCGCTAAAGTATCGCCTTTAGATAAAGCCGGCAGCTTTGACATCCAGGGTAAAGGCGCATTTTTTATCCGGCGCATCGAAGGCTGCTTCTATAATGTGGTAGGACTGCCCTTGCGTAAACTTTACCGGATACTTAAAGAGTTGGATGTAAAAGTATTTAATTTTTTACTTGTGACCTTGTGTCTTTGCGGCCTTGTGGCTTTGACAAGCGGATGTTCCACGGAATATAACATAGTTACCGGACAGGAAGAATCATTTTTCTACAGCACCGATAAAGAAGTCCGGATCGGGCAATCCCTGGCTAAAGAAATCGAAAAGAAATACAAACCGGTGGATGATTTATTGGTCCAGAAAAGGGTGGAGGATATCGGAAAAAAAATAGCCTCTGTTTCTGACAGGCAAGATATAGACTATAGTTTCAAGGTAATAAATGAAGAAGAAGTCAATGCCGTATCTCTGCCGGGAGGTTTTATATATGTGAACAAAGGACTTGTCGAGCAGGTGCGCAATGACGATGAGCTGGCTTCTGTCCTTGCCCATGAAGTCGGCCATATCGTAGCCAGGCACAGCATTAAAAAACTCCAGGCGATTATGGGGTATTCTTTATTCAGGATAGCGACCATACCGGTTTCGCAAGACGTCCAGGCGGCTAATGCGGCGGATTTAGCTTTTACCGAAATAATTTTAGGTTACGGCAGGGAAGACGAGCTGCTTGCAGACCAGTTAGCCGTCCGTTATACAAAGTTAGCCGGTTTCAACCCGCACGGTATGATTGCATTTCTTGAGAGACTGCAGGAATCGAACCGCAGGAAGCCGCTCAGGCCCAAGTCATATTTTAAAACCCACCCTTATGTGCCGGACAGGATTCGCGTGGTAAAACAGGAGTTAGGCGAGAAGATAGATTTTTCGGATTATATAAATATCGAGGAAGGCAAGCGCGATTAAGGAAATATTTCCAATTTAGTGCCCTTCGTATGAGGAATACCCGTCAACAAAATCTTAAGACACTGCTATTCTGTAGTTTCACCATCAAACTCTTCGTCGTTAGCTTCGGCTTCTTCCTTGGTTGCGCGGACTATGCCGTCTTTGTGATGTGGCGGAGAATAGATGGTATACAGTTTCAATTCTTTTGAATCCGATATATTGATAATATTATGCTCCGCTCCGGCTGGCACAACTATCGCTACACCATCGCCAACTTCATATTCGTTGCCGTCAATAATTACTTTGCCTTGGCCTGCCTCAAAGCGGAAGAATTGATCATTTTCTGTGTGTGTTTCCATACCAATTTCTTCTTTAGGACGAAGACTCATCAGCACCAATTGGCTGTGTTTTTCAGTGTATAACACTTTGCGAAACTTTCTGTTTTCTAAAGTGTCTTTTTCGATATTCGTTTTAAAACCTTTCATAAATTTTCCTCCTTAATTTAGGGTTAATGCTTTTCACAAAGTTATTTTCTAATCGGAGAATTTAACAAAATTGCTAAATGGTGCGGAAGGAGGGAGTTGAACCCTCATGCCTTGCGGCACAGGCTTCTGAAACCTGCGTGTCTGCCATTCCACCACCTCCGCAATATCCTTAAGTATATTCTACAATTATCTCCCTGTCAATTATCTTATAATTTACCATAAAAAAATTGCTGGCGGTAAATTTTGCTGTTATAATATGATTTTATAATAAAGGGGGAGCCATGTTTTTAGAGGTTTTTAAACCTACATTGTTAGGGGTAATCCAGATTTTTTTGTTGGGGGCGGTGGGTTTTTTCTTAGTAAAGAAAAATTTCCTGAATGAAGAAGGGCTTCGTGCATTAAGCCGTTTAGTTATTGAGATAACGCTGCCGTTTCTTATCTTTTCCCGGCTAATCAGGGAATTCAGTTTTACGGCTTACCCTGACTGGTGGGTTTATCCTTTATTGAGCGTGGCAATTACAGTTACGGGCCTAATCATCGGTTTTCTATTCATGGGGTTTATTAAAAATTCCCAGGCTAAATTACAGTTTTTAAGTTTAGTTACTTTCCAGAATTCAGGGTATCTGCCTCTTGTGTTGATAGCGGCTTTGCTGCCTAAGGCAAAAGCGGATGCGTTGTTCATCTATTTGTTTTTGTTCCTTCTGGGTTTTAATCTGATTATGTGGTCCTGGGGCGTATATTTATTAACTTTCACCAGGGCAAAGAAATTTGAATTGGGCAGTTTATTCAGCCCCGCGGTGATTGCCACACTGGTAAGCCTTGCGGTAATTTATTTGGGGTTAAATAGATTTGTCCCTGCGGTGGTGCTCAATCCAATGCGTCTGGTCGGTGATTGCACTCTGCCCTTAGCATTGTTTGTAGTGGGAGGAAATCTTGCGGCTATGCATTGGGCGAAACTCGATAAGAATGCCTTATTTCTGTTGATATTAGCGAAATTAATCGTTCTGCCAGTTTTAGGTTTTTTGCTGGTTATAAAATTCAAATTCCCAGAGTTAATGGGATTGTTAATTATATTGCAGCTGGCAATGCCGCCGGCAACATCTACATCAATTATCATCAGCCACTATAAGAAAGAAGATTTGCTTATCAGCCAGGGTATTTTCTTCGGCCACATAGCCAGCCTTGCGAGTATACCGGTGTTTTTAAGTTTATATTTTATGATAAGTATGATACAATGAGTAGAGATATCGCGACCAATAAACAGGCCTTCCGGGATTATATAATCCTGGAGACCGTAGAAAGCGGAATTGAGTTAAAGGGGAGCGAAGTGAAATCTTTAAGGGAAGGTAAAATAAGCCTTAGAGACAGCTTTGCCCGGGTGGAAGGAAGTGAAGTCATATTATATAACACGCATATAAGTCCTTATGAACAAGCCAGTTACTTGAATGTTGAACCTACGAGGCCCAGAAGGTTACTTTTACATCGGAGTCAGATAAAGAAGTTTTATTCAGAAGTAAGCCAGAAAGGATTGACGCTTGTTCCTTTGAGGGTTTATTTTAATACCGGCGGTTTTGCTAAAGTGGAACTGGCTCTCTGTAAAGGTAAAAATCTCTACGATAAGCGCCGGGATATCAAACGCCGCGAAATCGACATGAAGATTCGACGGACATTGAGAAGCAGAGGAAAAGGATAATGTCCTGCGTGGTATCTGCCGCTTAGGATCAAATTTTTCTTCTATAAAAATGTTTTAAAAAATTTGAGGGGGTGACAGGTCTCGACTTAAGTAAGCCGGGTAAAGGTAGCATGTCGCGGAGGCAAGGTTGGCCGCGTTAACAATCCTTGCACAATACAAATGCCAACATACCAGTTGACATCCAGGCAGAGTTAATTGCTAACAGTGTACTTGCAACTGCACCGGCGGCAATAATGATGCCAAACCCAGTCTTCGCGCTTAATTAAGCGTGAAGCCTCAATTCAATCTGCCTAAGGGTTGAAATTGAGCCGTTAATTTAGGCTGGCCTCGGCGGTTAGCCTTCGAAACCGGGGCGAGAGCAATAAAGGCCGCGGCTCGTTAAATCCTGCCTGCCGGAGTTAACGGCTTAAGAATAAAAAACAGGCTAAACATGTAGCGACTTTTATCTGATTATTTAGGGACGGCGGTTCGAGTCCGCCCACCTCCACCAATTGTTTCATTAATGAAACAATTGGTGGATTCCAAAACAATGTGTTTTGGAATCTGCAGGGTTGTTTTTGCGGCAAACAAAAATGGAAAGTCAGAACTCAAAATCCAAAACTCTAAAGTTTACATTACTAGTTACGAGTTACTGGTTACTGGTTACTATTTTATTCGGCTGCGCCAGTGTCCCCAGAAAAAGTGGGATACCTTCCTATAGTATCAACGGCGTATCATACCTGCCTTTGAGTGCCTTATGCGATTTAAAAGGTATAAACTGGGATTACGACCTTATCACCAGGACCGTTAATTTAAACAAAGGTTCGCACAGGATAAAATTGCTGGTGGGTGACGATATGGTTTTTGTCGACGGAACAGCCAGGAAACTTAACTACCCTGTGGATATATACCAGGGAACGATAGTCGTGCCGTATAAATTCCGGGAGCAGATTTTAGACGCATTGTTTAAAGAAGTCAGAGTCGCCGCTGGAGAATTCTACCCTCTGTCTAAGATCAAAAAAGTAATTATCGATGCCGGCCACGGAGGAAGAGACCCGGGAGCTATGGGCAAGTCGGGCTTGAAAGAGAAAGATGTGACACTGGATATTGCGAAAAGGCTGAATAATATTTTGAAAGAGCAAGGCATCGAAGTCATAATGACGCGTTCAAGAGACGCATTTGTTCCTCTTCCCCAAAGGGTTACTGTGGCTAATAACTGCCGGGCAGAACTTTTCTTAAGTATCCACGCCAATGCTAACCGTGCAAGAAGTTTGAACGGAGTCGAGGTATATTATATTTCGCCCCGCATAAGTGATTCGGAGAGGGCTTTAGCGTCTGCAAGGAATAGCCAGTTTTTAAATTTAGACAACACCTCTTTTTTAACCGCATCTTTGGATTTAAAGGCAATTCTCTGGGATATGACTTACAATTATAACCGGAGAGAATCCATAGAGTTATCCAGGACTATATGTAAAGCTCTTGCGGGTAATTTAAACACGAGGTTAATCGGAGTAAAAAGCGCGAATTTCCAGGTTTTAAGAGGCACTTCTATCCCGGCGGTTCTGATAGAAGTGGGATTTTTGTCTAATTCTTCCGAGGAGCGTTCTCTAAGCGAGCCTTCTTATCGTCAGAGAATAGCGCAAGCCATAAGTCAGGGCTTAGAGGACTACAGCCGGGAAATTGCTTTAACAAAACAGCCTAAAGAAAACAGTCTTAATCTTACAAAAAGGGAGAGGTAATTAATGCAGCCAATCGGCGTATTTGATTCCGGCGTAGGGGGCCTTACCGTAGTAAGGGAATTGATTCATCAGCTGCCGCAAGAAGATATAATTTATTTCGGTGATACGGCGCGGGTGCCGTACGGCATAAAATCCAAAGAGACGGTGATTCGTTTCTCTATAGAGAATATCTTATTTTTACTTAAACAGGAAGTAAAACTTATTTGTGTCGCCTGTAACACAGCATCGAGTTTGGCGCTCCCGGAGATTAGACAGTATTTTAAGGTGCCCATTGTAGGAGTAATCTCTCCCGGTGTGAGAGAAGCGGTTTATGCAACGCAGAATAAGCGGATAGGAGTAATCGGCACGCGCGGCACGATAAAAAGCCGCACTTATGAAAATGAAATAAAGCACCTTGACCCGGCGATTCAAGTTACCGCCGTGGCCTGTCCTTTATTTGTCCCTTTTGTAGAGGAGGGCTGGTTAAAAGGCAATACGGTCCTGGATGTAGCTAGGATTTACCTTAAACCATTAAAAGAAGACAAGGTGGATACGGTTATACTGGGATGCACGCATTACCCTTTGCTTAAAGCGGTTATCAGAAAGGTCCTGGGAGAAAACGTCAGGTTGATAGATTCGGCAAAACAGGTGGCAATCGAGGTAAAAAAGATTTTGTCCGTTGAAGGTATGTTGAATAAAAACCGCAGAGGCATCCGCAAATTTTATGTCAGCGACAATCCCGAATGGTTCAACGGTTTAGCCAAGAGGTTTTTGGGCAAGAACATAAAAGACGCCAGGAAGGTAAACCATGTATAGCATAAAAGTAGAGGGGAATTTCAGTTCCGCGCATAATCTAAGGCAATACAGAGGCAAGTGCGAAGAATTACACGGACACAACTGGAAAGTCGAAGCGGTAGTTTGTAATGAGAGGCTGGATAAAGCCGGAATGCTTATGGATTTTAAATATTTGAAGAGGCAACTAAACAATATCCTGGAAAGTTTAGACCATAAATATTTAAATAAGCTGAAAGTTTTTAAGAAATTAAATCCGACTTCGGAGAACATCGCCAGATACATTTACGGCACCCTTAAATCTAAAATAACAGGTCTTAAATCTGTAACCGTCTGGGAAAATAGCAGTTGTTCTGCAACATATGAAGAATAGAAGAAGTTTCCTAAGGAAACGGGCGGTTGTTTTACTGTCCGGCGGACTTGATTCTGCAACGACTTTATACCTTGCCCGGCAAAACGGTTTCCGCACCGATTGCCTTATATTTGATTACGGCCAGCGCCACAAGAAGGAAATTGAGAGCGCAAGGCGCATAGCGCAGAGCGCAGGATGCAAAGCACAAATTGTGAAGATTAAGTTACCCTGGAAAGGCTCGGCGCTTTTAGACGGTAAGATAAAAATACCTTTAGTCACAAAGTCAGTGCGCAAGCCTCCCCGAAGGGGACAAAGTCAGTGCGCAAGCCTCCCCGGGGGGGACAAAGTCACAAGCAAAATCCCAAGCACTTACGTGCCGGGGCGGAACATTATATTTTTAAGTTTCGCTTTATCGTTTGCTGAAGCGATTAAAGCAAAAGCAATATTTATCGGAGCGCATATCCAGGATTATTCGGGTTATCCTGATTGCCGTCCGGAATTCTTGCGCGCATTCGACAAGGTAATCTCTTGCGGTACAAAATCCGGGGCCCAGAACGAAAGAATTAAAATCCACGCCCCTTTAATCCGCAAAAATAAACTTGAGATTATCCGCTTAGCAGTGAAACTGGGTGTCCCTCTCGGGCTAACCCGGTCTTGTTACAGGGGCGGGAAAATCCCTTGCGGTAAATGCGATAGCTGTTATTTCAGGGCAAAGGGATTCCTGGAAGCGGGGATTGATGACCCGGCATTAAAATAAGAAAATGACAGGACAAATTTCAGAGGTTTTCGAGAGTATTCAGGGAGAAGGAATATATCTGGGAGAGAGGCAGATATTCGTGCGTTTATTCGGATGTAACCTTGACTGCAAATTTTGCGATACAAAGTTAAACGGATTCAAGCAATACCAGCCGCAGGAACTGCTGCAGGAGATTAAAACTTTCCGGGATAAGTATCACTCGGTTACATTCACGGGTGGAGAGCCGCTTTTACAAAAGGATTTCCTGAAAGAAGTGTTGCCTTTGACCCGCCGGGCGGGTTTTGCGAACTATTTGGAAACCAACGGGACACTGCCCGAAGCATTAAAGGAAATCATAGAATATGTGGATATTGTGGCTATGGATTTAAAATTACCCTCCTCCACCGGCCTCAAACCTTTCTGGGATGCGCATCGTGAATTCTTAAAGATAAGTTCTGAAAAAGAAGTTTTCTTAAAAGCGGTTATCTGTCAATCCACGCAAGAACAGGATTTACGCCAGGCTATAAGCATAATAAAAGAAATTAATCCTGCCGTGGTTCTGGTGTTACAGCCGGATAGTTCGCAGGATTACAGGCTGATAAAAGAAAAGATAGATACTTTCAGTGAAATTTGTACGGAAGAAAACATCGTTACTTGTATCTTGCCGCAGGTGCATAAACTTGCAGGGGTGAAGTGATATGAGAAAGACGTCCGCTTATGAAGGTCTGCAGGGAAATATCAGAAAATTAAAGACCCCGGGGATTGAAGTTTGGAAGAATCAATATCCGGATAAGCTGTACACTATCTGCCTGGACATCCCGGAATTTACCTGTATCTGTCCGAAGACAGGGTTACCGGATTTTGCTGCTATAAAGATTGAGTATATCCCTGGGAAATACTGCATTGAGCTTAAATCCTTTAAGCTCTACACCATTTTTTATCGCAATATCGGCATATTTCATGAGCACCTGGTAAATAAAATGCTGGAAGATTTTGTGAAAGCGGCTAAACCGCGCCGGGTGAAAATCGTTGCCGAGTTCAATCCCAGAGGGGGAATTACTACTACCGTAACCAGGGAATACAAGTCAGAACGTCACAAGTAAAAAAGCGATGAAAATCATCAGCGCTAAAAAAATAACGGAAACAGTAAGTGGACTCTGTATTAAAGCGAATCTGGATTTAAGAAATGATGTTTTGTCCGCTATTAAACTCGCCCGCTCCAGAGAAAAAAATAAACGGGCAGGAAACATACTGGATGCGATTATCGCAAATGCCTTTATTGCGCGCAAAAGAAAATTAGCTATCTGTCAGGATACCGGTTTGCCTTATGTCTTTGTTGAGTTAGGGCAAGATGTGAGAATAAAAGGGGATTTAAAAAATGCAGTGAATAAAGGTATAGAAGAAGGCTATAAAAAGGGTTTTTTGAGGGAATCAATTGTAAAAGAGCCTATTCTGCGGGGAAAGGCAGGCTATACCCCTGCGCTAATCCAGATAGATATTGTCAGGGGCAGCAAACTTAAATTGACTGTCTTGCCTAAAGGTTTCGGATGCGAAAACAAGGGTCAACTTAAGATGTTTAACCCGACGGCTAAAATAGGAGAGATTAAAAAATTTATCGTGGAGGCAGTTAAAGCAGCTGGCCCGGACGCCTGTCCGCCGTATGTCGTCGGCGTGGGAATCGGCGGGACAGCGGATTATGCGTGTCTCTTGGCGAAAAAAGCACTGCTGAGACAAGTCACAAGGTCACAAGGTCAGTGCGCAAGCCTCCCCGAAGGGGACAAGGTCACAAGTCGAAGTTCCAAATTAGAACAAGATTTATTAAAAGATATTAATCGATTGAACATCGGACCGATGGGCTTGGGCGGTAAGACTACCGCATTGGCTGTAAATATCGAAACTTATCCCACGCATATCGCGGGTTTGCCTGTTGCGGTCAATATCAGCTGTCATGCTTTACGCAGCGCAACCGTGACGCTATGAAAAAGATGATTTCATTTTTGGATAAAAAGGCTATTGCCGGCTTGAGGGTCGGCGATGAGGTGTTCTTAACCGGCATAATTTATACTGCCAGGGACAGAGCGCATAAAAGATTAGCCGAAGCGATTAGAAAAAAAGAAAGATTGCCTTTTAATTTGAAGGGTGCGATTATTTATTACTGCGGGCCGGCTAAAACCCCAAAAGGCAGAATCATCGGCTCATGCGGCCCGACCACAAGCAGCCGGATGGATGAATTTACGCTTTGTTTGCTTGAAAAAGGCCTTAAAGGTATGATTGGTAAAGGGGATCGCTCGGGTGAGGTTGCGGCTGCCATAAAGAAATATAAAGCAGTGTATTTCCTGACCTATGCAGGCTGCGGGGCATTAATGGCAAGTTATATAAGGAGCGCGGAAGTCCTGGCTTATCAAGATTTAGGGCCGGAGGCAATTTATAAGTTACACGTAGAGAAATTTCCTTTAATCGTCGCCGTCGATAGTAAAGGAAGGAATATATACAAAAAATAAACAAGAATGCAAAAATTACAGCATAAAGCAATACAGATATTTCTCTTAACCTCGACGCTGCCGCTTATAATTGTTGCGGTCATTACGCTTCTTTTTCTCCACAGCATCGCCATTGACAATGCGAAACAAAGTCTAACTCATTATTTAAATATGAGCCAGTCTATCATTGAAGACACCTACGATAATTTACGATATGCTGTCAGAAATGAAAATAGAAAGGTATATACACTGTTAGAAGATAATCAACCGGAGCTGTTAAGGACGGAATTGAAAAGCATCATTGAGCAAAATAAAATCGACTTTTTTATTATTACCGATGTTAAAGGCAAAGGAATCCTTTCTATTCCTCCCTCTAAAGCCGAGGGCGATGATTTCAGTAACGATTATTCCGTGCAGAAGGCTTTAAAAGGCGAGATTTCCGTTTCTACGGAAATTTTAAGCGAGCGGGAGTTAGAAAATTTAGGACTCACTCAACGGGCAAAGATTTCCGGGATAACGCCGACACAGGGTCTGGTGATACAGGCTGTTTTACCGGTTATAAACAGAGAGGAAAAAATTATCGGGACAATGAGTGCGGGTTATCTGCTGAATAACAATAACAGGATTATTATCGATGAGATAAAAAGGACAACCGGGCTGATCTCCAGCCTCTTGCTGAATGATTTACGGGTCTCTTCGAACGTCCCCTCTAAAACATTCGAGAATGTGATAGGCACCAGACTTGAGTCAAAAGAGATTAAAATGAGTCTCAGGCAGGGTAAGAGGCACATCAGCCGGGTGAGGGTGCTGGAGCAGTGGTATATCGCCGGATATACACCTCTCTACAACGGTAACAAAGATATAATCGGCAGTTTCGGGATAGGAATTCCCGAGACATCTATTTTTGCTTTAAGAAATAAACTTATAAGAATTTTTATTATTGCGGTACTGCTCTCGATGATTTTAGCATTAGTAATCGGGGTTTTAAACGGAGGGCGCATTGTCATATCTATCAAGAAGCTGCGACGCAGTATAGAAGCAGTTACCCGGGGAGATTTTGACCAGCAGGCTAATGTCAATTCTAATGACGAAATAGAAGAGCTGGCTAATTTTTTTAATCAGATGCTCTTGCAGTTAAAGACAGCCAGAGAGCAGCTACATGAATATTCCAAAGACCTGGAAAATAAGGTGGCCCAGAGGACCGCGCAATTAGAAGCGGCGCATAAACAGTTGCTCGATTACGAAAAGATGGCGGCAATAGGCAGGATGGCAACGGTCTTAAGCCATGAATTGAAAAATGTTTTTGCGGGAGTCCAGACGTGTGCCTATTATCTGAAAGAAAAGATAATAAAAGATAAACCCGAACTGGTCAAGGTCTTTGGAGACATCGAATATGAAGTAATGTATGCCAATAATATTATATCCAATATATTGAATTTCAGCCGCCCCAGGCAATTGATTTTTAACGATGTAAATATAAATTCGACGCTTGAATCTACATTAACCTCGTTTAATTTAGAGAAGATGTTTAAAGATAATAATATAGAGGTAATTAAAGATTTAGACTCCGATCTACCCGTGATAAAAGCTGACGCTGTCCAAATAAAAGAGGTAATTTTAAACCTGGTTATTAATGCGGCTCAAGCTATGGCTGAAGGCGGCAAATTGACTGTTATTACCAAAAGCCGGGATGGATTTTTAAGGTTAGAGGTGATTGATACAGGAGGCGGTATTTCCAAAGAAGTTCTTGCGAACCTGTTTAATCCATTTTTTACCACAAAAAGCAAAGGTTTGGGGTTGGGATTATGTATAGCTAGAGATATCGTTGAAGCGCACAAGGGCAGAATCGAAGTCCAGACGCAGTTAAATAAAGGCTCAACATTTATTGTTTATCTGCCTATGAAAGATATTGCTTAAAAAACTGTTTAGGTTAAACAATAGAGGAGGTTGTATATGGTAGATATTAAAGAGATTGAGGCGGAGGTTTTGCCTCAGGGTAAGACCGGCGAATGTTTTAGTTCATTGTATCGCAAGATTTTTGCCCGCAGCGGAGGCGATCAGTTTAACCCTGAGCCGATTGCGGGTAAAGCGGAAAGCACCGAGCGGGGAACGGTCAGCATCCTGGTGGTTGATGACGATTTGATTTTCGGCAGAAGTTTCGTTTCCGTCTTAAAAGAAAAAGGATATAACGCGGAACTGGCAAATACCGGTAAATCGGCGATTGCGGAGGTGGAGAACAGATACTTTGACGTGGTTTTCCTGGATGTTAAATTACCCGATATGAATGGAGTAGAGGTCTTAAAGAGAATCAAGACAATCAGGCCGGAGACAAAGGTAATTATGATAACCGCTTTTTCCTATAATGAATTTGCGGATGAATTACTTCAGTTAGGAGCCTTTGCTTATTTCTGTAAGCCGTTTGATATCAGCCTTGCGTTCCGCGCTATCGAGGAGATAGACGGATAAAGAGTTGGGGAGAATTTATATGGGTGAGACGGAAAATATTCTTATTGTCGACGACGATAAAATACTCTGTGAATATTTAAAAGCGGGGATGTCGGAAGAAGAATACGGCGTTATAACGGCGGATAAAGGCTCAGCCGCAATCGAAGAAGTAAAGAAAAATACTTTTAACCTGGTAGTCCTGGATTTGGTATTGCCCGATATTACAGGGATCGAATTAATGCATGCGATAAGCAATAAGCACCCTGAAACAAGCTTTATCTTATTTACCGGAAATGCTACCATTGCTTCAGCCATAGAGGCATTGAAATCCGGGGCATACGATTATATAATCAAGCCGTTCGACATCGACCATTTGAAGCTCGTGATTAAACGGGGTCTGGAGAAACAGCGCTTAACGGTTAGAAACAAAGAATTACTTGAGCGGCTGGAAAAAGAAAAATATAAGTTAGAAATTATCATAGATACCTACAATAAGATCGGGACTATTTCCAGTATCGATAATTTAGCCGATTTTGTTACTGCTCAGGTGCTTAAGATTGTGGAAGCTGAGAAATCTTCTTTGATGGTGGTTGATAAAGATGCAGGGGAGCTCGTCTTAAAAAGTTTTAAAGGGTTGGACAAAGAGAAGGTGGTTGTGAATATGAAAATCGGCGAGCTGGTTGCCGGATGGGTGGCGCAGCAGGGCGAGGCGCTGCTTGTAAAAGATATCGACACAGACCCCAGATTGAAATTAAACTTTAAGTCTGACCGATACAAGACCAAGTCCTTTATATCTTTGCCGCTTAAAGTAGACAGCCAGGTGATCGGCGTAATGAATGTCACGGATAAACTCGCCGGTATAAAGGTTTTTACGGAAGACGATTTAAGGTATTTAACATTAGTCGCGCATCATACGGTGATACAGATTGAAAATATAAGGCTCTGCGAAAAACTGGCTTCGCTTGCAGTTACCGACGCAGTAACCAATCTTTTTAACCATCGCTATTTCCAGGAGCAGCTTAATGTGGAGATTTTACGCGCGCAGAGATATAAGCACGCCTTGAGCCTTGTGATTTTTGACATTGATTTCTTCAAGGTTTACAACGACCATTACGGCCATCTGGAAGGAGACAAGGTTTTAAAGCAGGTTGCCTGGATAATAAAACAGGATGTCCGTCAGGTAGATATAGTCTGCCGTTACGGCGGAGATGAATTCGTGTTAATCCTTCCTTTTACCGATTTAAACAGCGCAAAGTTCGTGGCTGAAAAAATCAGGAAGTCGATTGAAGAAATGGATTTATTCGATAAAGAAACGCAAGAGAATATCAGAGTAAACGTAAGCGGCGGGGTGGCCGGTTATCACAAAGGTTTAAAGAGGGAGGATTTAATTGCGCTGGCAGACCGGGCGTTATATAAGGCGAAGGCTGAAGGCAGGAACAGGATTTGCGTCAGCGAACAATCTTAGAAAAGAAAGGAGCATCTTATGCTGAGAAATGACGGGCGGCGTGCGGACCAGATAAGAAAGGCCAAGATTATCCGCCCTTACAATATGTATGCCGAGGGTTCCTGTATGATTGAATTGGGCAATACCAGGGTTATTTGCACCGCCACGATAGAAGAATCGGTCCCGCCTTTTTTAAAAGGGACAGGGACCGGCTGGGTTACCGCTGAATACGGCATGTTACCGCGTTCCTGCTCAACCCGGATAAAACGGGGCAAAGACTCCGGACGCACCTATGAAATACAGCGTTTGGTGGGCCGCTCTCTGCGCGCAGTCACCGAGATGCAGAAATTAGGCGAACGGACAGTCTGGATTGACTGCGATGTCATACAGGGAGACGGCGGCACGCGCACCGCTTCGATTACGGGGAGTTTTATTGCCCTGGTTGACAGCTTGAACAAGATTAAAAAAGGCGGTTTGATTAATGAAATCCCTATCAGGGATTTTGTAGCGGCGACCAGCGTGGGCGTTATCAACGGCGATTTGCTTCTGGATTTATCATATGAGGAAGACTCGCGCGCCGCTGTAGATATGAATGTGGTGATGACCTCTAAAGGCGAATTTATTGAGATACAAGGCACCGCAGAAAGAAAGACCTTCAATAAGTCTGAAATGGACAAACTTTTAGCTCTGGCTAAAATCGGCATTGAGGAATTAATTGATATGCAGAGGACTATCTTGAAAGATATTTTATGAGACAAGAATTGTTAGTTGCGACAAAAAACAAAAAAAAGTTAGAAGAGATAAAAGAAATCTTAAAAGGGCTGAATTTAAAGATAACTTCTTTAGCCGCTTATCCGAAAATGCCTCCTATAATTGAAAACGGCAGCACCTTCGAGGATAATGCTGTAAAAAAAGCAGTCGGCGTGGCTAAATTAACCAAAAAATTAACCCTGGGTGAAGATTCCGGGCTCTGTGTCGATGCCCTGGGCGGTAAGCCCGGAGTCTATTCTGCGCGGTTTTCAGGCAGAGATAAAAGTGACCGTAACAATAATTTGAAACTGCTTAACTTAATGGAAGGCCTGCCGTCTGATAAAAGAAAGGCGCATTATATTTGCGCCGTAGCTTTGGCTGATGAAGATGGCCTCATTGGCATAACGCAGGGTAAATGCGGCGGCATTATCGGTTTTAATCCAAGGGGAAATTTTGGCTTTGGTTACGACCCTTTATTCGTTATAACTAAATATAAAAAGACCTTTGCGGAACTTGGGCCGCGCATCAAACACAGGATGAGCCATCGCTACCGGGCACTTTCCAAGGCAAGAAAAATCATCTTGAATTATCTTAAAGGCCGTTAAATCAGTTTTGACAAATAATATTCAGGATGATATACTTAATCAGGTTTTTAGCTTTAAAATCAGTAAGGATATGGACGCTATTACAGACAAGAGTGATTTAATCGCTTCATTCGTCAAGAAAACAGCCGAGATTTTCAAGGCAGGCAAGGTTTCTTTTATGCTGCTCGATGAATCTCACCAGGAATTATCGGTGGAAGCCTCCTACGGATTAAATCCCGCCGCCAGCCACGCAAAAGTCAAATTAGGCGAGCCGTTCGGCGGCCTGGTAGCAAAAGACGGAAGAGCGCTTTTGGTGAAGAACGTGGAGAGCGAGTATCCCGAAGTGTCCAGGAACAGATTAGCGCGCTATTCGACAAAGTCTTTTTTGATTGTCCCGGTAAAAATTAAAGATGACGTTATCGGCGTATTAAGCCTTACGGATAAAAAAGACCGTGGCGTATTTACTGACGATGATTTAAAAATCCTTGATTTAATCGCCCAGAACTTTGCTTTATACATAGAAAATTTAAGATTATCCGAAAAAGTTAATAACCTGTCTAACCTGGACCAGTTAACGGGGCTGTCGAACCACCGCCATTTTCACGAACAGATGCTTGAAGAGATTTACCGCGCTGAACGCTACAAGCGCCCTTTTGCTCTTATAATACTGGATATCGACGGGTTCTCCGAATATAACCAGGCCCACGGTTATTCTTCAGGCGACAACGTCCTGAAACAGATTAGCAGGATAATAAAAGACAATATACGCCAGGCGGATGTAGTCGGCCGTTACGGCGCAGACGAATTCGGAATCATTTTGTCCGAGACCAAGTTAAAGAGGGCTATCTATGCGGGAGAAAGAATCAAAGAAAAGGTAAATTACGCTATATTTACCGAAGACGAGGAAAGAAAGTCTTCTCTGGGTATGTCAAAGCTCACGGTAAGCTTAGGCGTAGTTGAGCATAGAATCGGTTTAAGCAAAGATGAGTTGATTAACCGGGCGACAAGCGCTTTACAGGAGGCGCATAAAAAAGGCAAAAACAGCCTTTGCGTATTTAAATGAACGGGGAGTGGTCTCCTCCTGCGCCCTCCGATAACAAGGCGATGTAGGGCTTCGGGGGATTTCGCCACCCGCCCAAAAGATTAACGGGGAGTGGCTCAGTTTGGCTAGAGCGCTTGGTTTGGGACCAAGAGGTCGTGAGTTCAAGTCTCACCTCCCCGATAGTTAAATTAAAAGGAGCCGAAAAAATGTTTTCTAAAAAAACATTTTGTTCAATTTTCATAGTCTTGATTTCTCTGGGACCCTCTTATGCAGGGGAATTGCTTTATGAAGAAGCG
>Ga0315268_10001968_pt1 | contig 23454 bp, 21 predicted proteins | sample C1_top_MG_FD_204535 | JGI IMG/M metagenome (GOLD analysis project Ga0315268, IMG submission 204535) | Sediment microbial communities from Yellowstone Lake, YNP, Wyoming, USA - C1_top | ecosystem: Environmental > Aquatic > Freshwater > Lake > Sediment | place: USA: Wyoming | collected 2017-08-01 | reverse complement strand
ACCCGCTGCAACTGCGCGACGTGCCCGGCCTGGGCGTGGGCACGTCGCGCAGTTGCAGCGGGTTTTGCTCCGCCGGCCGGGGCGCATCCAGGACCATGGCACGCATGGCGGGAGTGTAACAAAGTCGCCGGTCGCCAGTTGAAAATCAAGCCGCGGATTTACGCGGATCAACGCGGATTGAAGAAAATTGATCCGCGAACATTTGCGAAGATCCGCGGCTGCTTTTCCGGCGGCTGGCGGCCGGCTCAGCGCACGCACAGCCCGGCGGTAGGCATGGGTTCGGGCTCTTGCGACGTTTCAAGCCGGCTGTAGCGCCCGCGATAGTAGAGCAGCGGGCGGCCTTCGGCGGTGTGAAGGTTCTCGACTTCGCCGACGAAGATGGTGTGATCGCCGGAGTCGTGGGCAGCGACCAGGCGGCACTCCAGGGTGGCGAGGCAGCCCTCGAGCAGGGGCGTGCCGCTCCCGGTGAAGCTGAAACGCGCGCCTGCGCGCTCCGCCGAGGCGCGGTCCTTCTCCACCCGGGCAAAGAATTCAGCCAGGCGCCGCTGTTCCTCGGAAAGAATATTGATGCCGAACTTTTCCGCGCCCATCAGCAGCGGGTGCGTGTGCGACGCGCGTTCGACGCACACCAGCACGCGGAAGGGTTCGAGCGAGAGCGACGAGAAGGCGTTGGCGGTCATGCCGTGCACGTCGTCATCCGGCGTGCGCAGCGTGACCACGGTCACGCCGCTGGCGAAGCGCCCGAGCGCGGCGCGGAACTGGCCGGCGGTGATACTCATGTCAAGGCAATAGATGAGCTGAGATAAAGCTTGGATGCAGCCCGGCGTGGTGGCCGCAAAACCCGCGAGGAAAGCCTCAGAAACGCAGCAGATACGAAATTTTGACGAAGAACTGGCGGCTGTCGTTCATAAAACGGCTGCGGGTGCGCAGCAGCGCGCCGTCGGGGCCGAGGCCCAGGGAAGGGTCCAGGTTCTGCAAGTTGCTGTTGTAGCCCACGTACACCGCGGTGCCGGGGTGCAGCAGGTAGCTGATGAGGAAGTCGGCGTTCACGCTCTTGGTGGTGGCCAACGAGGTGAAACGCGGGTTGGCCAGGATGGCGTTGTACTGCAGGATGACGCGGGCGGCGAGCTGCCGCGTGAACTGGTAATTCCACTTGGAGCGGAGGATGTGGTTGTTGAACGCCGGCGAGCGCGTGCCCACGCCGCTGAGGCGGAACCACAGGTAGATGTTGTCAACCTGCAGCCGGTTGAGCGGGTGCAGCGTGATTTCGACGTCGGTCCCGTTGCGCCGCGCCTGGTAAGGCGGCGTGCCCGCGGCGGGAGCGTAGTTCACCCGCTCGCCCCAGCGGTAATCGACGAAAAACGAAAACAGGCTCTTGGGCGCGGTGCGGAACTGCACCAGGTGCGTGTGCCGCAGGAAATCGATGTTGCTTGTCAATACGCTGAAGTCGCGGGGGCGCAGCGTCTCGGCTTCCTGCGCATAGACGTATATAAGGCGGGTTTGGCGATGGAACTGGACGAAGAACTGGGGCTGCACGCCCCAGTTGATGGTGTTCCCCTCGTGGTCGCGGATGAGATAGGTGTAGAGCTGCGGGCTCCAGTTCTGGACATATTTGTTTTTCTTCGGCCAGAAGGTGTACCCGAGATATTGCAACAGGTTGTGAATGTCGGGCTGGGGGTCGAAACCGGCCAGGGTGCGGAAGCCGTCGCTGCGCCCGGTGTAGTGCAGTTGGCCATAGAAGGTGCGGGTGTTTTTGCTCAGGTCGAACTCGAACGCCGGCCCTGCCTGGTAGGTTCCGTCCAGGTTGGAAGTGGAACTGGCCACCGCCTGGAATGAGGCGATGGTAGTGGGGTTGAGCCGAATGCGGCCGTCGATTCCGCCGACCCGGTTGAAGGCCCCGTCGAACTCGCGGTCGGTGTAGATCAGTCCTACAGTCGAGTCCTTGAACAGATCGCGGGTAAGGCGCAGGATGCCGAAATGCGCGCGCCGGCCGGCCAGCGGATCGTTGTCCGGGACGATCAGGCCGGGAGAGCGGTCGTCGGCCAGGAGCGCGCCGATGGAGTAGCGCCCGACTTTGCCGGTCAGCCGCGCCCCGAACTGCGGGTTGGCTATGCGGCGGGTGAAGAACAGGTTGATCGGGGTGCTGAAGTAGCTGGCGTTCTCCAGAAAGAAGGGACGTTTCTCGGGAAAGAAGACCTCGAAGCGCTGGCTGACCGTGACCTGCGGCTGGTCGGATTCGATCTGGCTGAAATCGGGCTCCGCCGTGACGTCGAGCACCAGGCTGTCGCGGAAGATGAACTTGGAGTCCAGGCCGCCGTCCAGCTTGGCGGTGCGGGCGGTGAAGCGCGGCGCGCCGGCATCGCGCAGGTCGAGCCCGCGAAAGGCGCGAAACAGGCCATAAGGGATGAACTGCATGTTGCGGCCGGGCGAGATGCGCTCCAGGCCGGTGAGATCGGCCGCCTGGCTGGCCAGACCGGAAATGTTCTGCGTTACCCGCGGCCAGAAGGTCTTCTCGAAATTGCGGGTGATGTCGCGCTGCAGCAGGATGCCCCAGGTCTGCACGTCGGCGCTGGCGAAGCGCAGGCTCTTGAAGGGCACGGCGATCCACACCACGTAACCCTGGGAGGTGATCTGGCCGCGCGAGCTCCACACCGTGTCGAAGGTGAAGTCCTCGTTATTGTTGGTTTCGTCGTCGATGCCGTCGCCCTGCACCCCCAGCGGGTTCACCTGGAATTCGTACATGCGGTGGCGTTCGTGAAAAGTGTCCAGCCAGAGGTCTACAAAGTCGTCGTTCCAGATGTTGTCGCGTGCGGTCAGATGGGCGCGGATCTGCTCCGGCTGGCTGTCGAAGCACACGAAGATGACGTAGAGGTTCTTGTCGTCAAAACCGAGATAGGCGACGGTCTTTTGAGTAGAGGGCGCGCCGTCGTTGGGACGCCACTGATGGAAGCCCTCGGCCACCGCGAGTTTCCCCTCCCAGGCCGGGCCGGGCTTCATGGCGAGAAAATCCTCCAGGGTGGGAGGAGTCTGCACGCGCGGGATTCTTAAATTCGCCGGCTGGGGCAGGTCGCCGCCAACACATCCGCCCAGCAGCAGGACGCAACTCAGCACCGTGGCCAGAATTCTCATGCGTTCCTATACGCGTTGCAGGTTGGGCCGGTTCAGCCCGGCCCTGAGTTGGCCATTGGCCTGGATTATCCGCAAAACTTCCCTTGTGTCATCCTAAACCCCACCACCGCGCGTCTTGCCGGCCCGCCGCTGTTGCGGGCTGCGGCGGTGTGAAGGACCTGCTGTTTCTTTCATCACTCGTATATTTCGACAGCGTGAAAAGCAGGTCCCTCACCCGGGCCGCGCAGCGCGTCCAGCCAAACCCGGGCTGGACGCGTTTCTGGCGCGGCCCGAGTTCGGGATGACACTCGTGAAAGCTCCTCGTTCATGAATAATGCACGTTAGACGGACGGAATCAGAATGGGTTAGCGGAGCCCACGGGCGGCTGCCAAAGCTGTCGATCAAATGAAGTTCTGTCCCGGCAGGGCGCCGGGACCCACTAACTTCGGTTCTGATCCGCGTTCATCCGCGTTCATCCGCGGCCGGTTTCTAGCGCGCTGCCACGGCGGCGAAGGCCTGGCCGAGCATGCGGATGGCCTCGTCCACGTCGGCCTTGCCGATGTTCAGCGGCGGCGACATGCGGATCACGTTGCCCCACAGTCCGCCCTTGCCGATGATCAGCCCGGCGCGCCGCGCCTCGTCCAGCAGGCGGTTGGTCTCCTGCGCCGCCGGTTCTTTGGTCTTGCGATCCTTCACCAGCTCCAGGCCCTGCATCAGGCCCATGCCCCGCACGTCGCCGATGAGCGCGTATTTCTCCTTCAGCCCTTCCAGCCCCTGACGGAAATAGTTGCCGACAGCGTGGGCGTTCTCCAGGAGATTGTCTTCCTCGATCAGGTCGATGGTCGCCTTGGCCGCCACCGAGGTCACCGGATTGCCGCCGAAGGTGGAAATTTGCAGCCCCTTGAAGCTATTGGCGATCTCCGGGCGGGTCATGGTGAGGCCCACCGGCACGCCGTTGCCGAGCCCTTTGGCCGAGGTGATGATGTCCGGCGTGACCTCCCAGTGCTCGATGCCGAACCACTTGCGGCCGGTGCGGCCCCAGGCGGTCTGCACTTCGTCGCTGATGAAATCACCGCCGTACTTCTTGACGATGTTGAACACGATCTTGAAGTATTCCGGCGGCGGCGTGATGAAGCCTCCCAGTCCCTGAATCGGCTCGGCGATGAAGCCGGCAACGGCGCCCGAGGTGGTGGTCTGGACCACGTTCTCCACGTCGCGCGCGCACCTGAGGTCGCACTCCGGATAGCTCAGCCCGAAGGGACAGCGGTAGCAGTAGGGATTCATGGCGTGCACCACGCCGAAGGCGCCAGGCAGCGACGCCCGCCAGGTGTTCATGGCGGTAAGCGACTGCGCCAGTTGCGAGCGCCCGCTGTAGCCGTGGCGCAGGGCGACGATCTCGAAATGCCCGCTGTGCAACCGCGCCAACTGCACCGCCATCTCGTTGGCTTCGGTGCCGCTGTTGGTGAAATAACTCTTGCTGATCTCCCCGGGCGCAAGCCGCGCCAGCGTCTCGGCCAGGGCCACCACATTCTGGTTGGGCAGCACCGTGGAGGCGTGCTGCAGCCGGTCCACCTGCGCCTTGATCTTGGAGGTAATGCGCGCGTTCGAGTGCCCGGCGGAGATGGTCACAATGCCGCCGAAAAAGTCCAGGTACTGCTTGCCCTCCGTGTCCCACAGGTACTGCATGCTGGCGCGGTCGGTGACCAGCGGGTCGGTGAAGTAGGTGGTGACGGAGGGAAACAGGTACTGCTTGTACTTGGCGATGACTTCATCTCTGGTCATGATTGCCTCTTGTGGCACGGCGCCGTCCGGCACAGCCGGCGCCTGCGTGCGCGCCGAAACTGGCAACTATAACACCGCGGATGGGAAGCTCGCCGGCGCAAGCACACGTTCGATCGGTGCGATGCGGAGTGCCGTTTTCATTTTCCGATAAAGCAGGTCCCTCGATCCGGACGCGCCCTGCGCGGCGGCCAAAGTCGGGCCGCGCGCTTCGTGGCGCGTCCTCCCTCGGGATGACATTCGTGGAAAATTCGTTTCTGGAGAACGAAGCGGGCTACCGTTCCCCCACATGCAGAAGGGGCGAGTTTACCGGGTCCACAGCGATCTCGATGCGCGTGTTCTGCGGGAAGCTGACGTCGGTCCCATGGCCGATAAACCGCGTGTACACGGTGCGCGCCGTACCCAGCATGCCCAGGGCCGCGCCCACGTACTGCGAGCGCGAGGCCACCGCGATGATCCGGCCGATCAGCGCGAAGCCGTTGCTCGCCCCCGCCGTGTGCACCACCGAGGCTTCATCTTCATGGATGGCCGAAGAGGCCAGCAGCCCCATGGCCAGCGGCGCAATCGCGCTCCTCCGCTGGGGCGTGGCGCCGCCCTCGGCGTCCATACGCAGGCTCATGCTCTGATCGGCATCCACCGACCTGGCGCTGCCATGCACCGGCTGCCGGAACCCCGCCGGGAAGCGTATTTCTTCGAACGCGAACCGCAGCACGCCGTTTCTGCCCCATTTGCCCGCGGGCTTGGCCTGCATGACTTTGCCTTCCAGCAGCGTGCCCTGCGGGACTTCCACTTGCTGATTCGCGCCCAGCAGCGGTTCGGTCACCACGGCCTCCACCGGCATTCCCCGCAAGGCGCTTTTTGAGGTCAGCGGGCGCAGCAGGCGCGCGCTGATGATTGCCGATTTCGTGAGCTTGTTGGCCGGTTTTGCCTGGCTGGCTGGAGCAGCCATCGGCGCCTCGACCGGGGCCGCTAACTGCACCGTGTACTGCAAGCCTGCTGTCAGCGGCTCCGGGTGCAGCGGAAGTTCGGAATAGACGAGCCTCTTTACGCGGTCCATTTTCCCCGGCGCGGTGAACTCGGCCTGCGCGCTCTTACGGCGGTCCATCAGGCCGGACCACAGGCGCCCCGGCAGTGACTTGCGGTGCGCCAGCGCGTCCGGCGTCTGGAAGCGGACTACCTCCACGCCATCGCCGGCCGGCGGTGCGTCGAGCGCAACCCGTTGCGACGGCAGCAACAGGCTTTCAAAGCGCACCTTGGCCACGCGCAGGGGCGTGAAGTCGCCGTGCAGTTTGGCATCCAGGCGGGTCTTGTGAGGCGCCGCCGTGACCTGGCTGACTTCGCCGCTCACCGGCGTCCCCGCCGGCACCACTAACTGGTTATTCACGTAGATCGGATAAACGGTGTGCCCGCTGACCGGGGTCCCCACCTTCATTTTGGCGTCGCGGTCAATTTGCACCTGCAGCAGCGAACCCGAGGGCAGAACGGCGGTTCTCGTTGCCGTCTGCGACCACAGCAGAGGACAACCGAGCAAGGCAACCAGAGAACAACTCAGCACTCGTCGAAAGGACACTTAAGCACCCCGCGAAATGTTTACCAATTCTACACTGCCGGCCAGCGGCGTGCGCCAGAGGACGCCCATGTTTCCGTTTAGACGCTGCCAGCAGCCGCTGGTGTCGTATTCTGTGTAATAGCCGATTCCAGAACTCCCGAATCCGGGCCAAATCGTTTTCATGCCGTCACCCGACGCCACTCCTGAACCCGCCAGCGCCACGCGCCGCAGCCGCTATGCCCAGGTGGCCCGTTCGCTGCGCCACCGCAACTTCCAGCTCTTCTTCAGCGGCCAGTTGATCTCGCTGATCGGCACCTGGATGCAGTCGGTCGCGCAGGCCTGGCTGGTCTATCGGCTGACCGGATCTTCCCTGCTGCTCGGGTCAGTGAGCTTCGCCTCGCAGTTCCCGGTGTTCCTGTTCGCGCCCATCGGCGGCACCTTCGCCGACCGTCACAACCGCCACCGGATCGTCGTTGCCACGCAGACCGCCTCCATGCTGCTGGCTTTCGTCCTCGCCTGGCTGACGCTGTCGGCCCGCGTGCAGGTGTGGCACATCTTCGTGCTGGCGGCGCTGCTGGGGATGGTGAACGCCTTCGATATCCCGGCGCGGCAGGCCTTCCTGGTTGACATGGTGGGCAAAGAAGACATGATGAACGCCATTGCGCTGAACTCCTCCATGTTCAACGGGGCGCGCATCATCGGCCCGGCCATTGCCGGCGTAGTGGTGGCCAGGATCGGTGAGGGCTGGTGCTTCTTCGCCAACGCCGTCAGCTATGTCGCTGTTATCCTGGGCCTGCTGCTCATGCGCCTGCGCCCGCAGGAAGCCGCGGCCCGCACCGCCTCCACCCTGGACAACATCATCGAAGGCTTCCAGTGGGTGCGCCGTACCGCGCCTATCAAAGCGATGCTCTGGCTGCTCGGACTGGTGAGCCTGGTGGGGATGCCCTATGCCGTGCTGATGCCGATCTTCGCCGACCAGATCCTGCATTCCGGCGCGCGCGGCCTGGGATTGCTGATGGGCGCCACCGGCATCGGCGCGCTGCTCGGGGCCCTGACCCTGGCGCTGAAAGAAGGACTGAGGGGCCTGGGCAAATGGGTGGCGGTATGTTCCGTCGGATTCGGCGCCAGCCTGATCTTGTTTGCCGCCTCGCGCCACTTCTGGCTGTCGGCCGCCTTTCTGGTGCCCGTCGGCTTCACCTTCATGGTGCAGATGGCCGCCTCCAACACCCTGATCCAGTCCATGGTGCCGGACCAGTTGCGTGGCCGGGTGATGGCCGTGTACTCCATGATGTTCATGGGCATGGCCCCTGTTGGCGCATTTCTGGCCGGCGCCATGGCCCAGCACCTGGGCGCGCCTTTGACTCTCGCCATCGGCGGCGCCGCCTGCATCGCCGGTTCCAGCATCTTCGCCGCCAGGCTCCCCGGACTTCGCGCCGAAGCCCGCGAACTGATCATCGCCCAGGCCGTCGCAGGCGGCGATCCCTCCGAGGAAATGACGGTGCGCGGCATCGCGCAGCGGTAGGCGCCAGGCTTTGGGCTTTGGGCTTTAGGCTTCAGGCTTTAGGCTTTCGGCCGTGGCCCGTACCGGAAGGTAGGCTGATGTCTGGCCGTGCGGCGAACTTGTGCGGTTGAGCAATCGTAAAAAAAAGAGCGCGGGGAAACCGCGCTCTCTTTCTGCTTTGCTTTGCCGGCCTTCACGCGCTCTTGCGTGCCACCGTCACCACCGGTTCCGCCGGCTTTTCCAGCGGACCCACCGGCAGCACCGTGCGCCCGAACGTCTCATTGACCAGGATAGCTGCCATCAGATACCAGGCGGTCAGGGCACAGAAAATGCCTTCCCACCCGGCGATATGCTGCAGCCGCACACTGCCCGTCCACACCTGCACGTCCAAAAGGCCGAACAGGATTAACAACGTGGTGAAAACCCACACCAGCGCCTTGCTGTGCCGGAAGGTGCAGATCCACAGCACGAAAGTAAAAATGGTCCACGCGCCCAGCGTGGCCAGCAGCCAGCCCTGCATGGTGGCCGCCGCGATCCATTTGTTCATCTCCATCAGCACCATGCTGGCCAGCGCAATCCAGAACGCGCCGTAGGAGGCGAACGCGGTCATGCCGAAGGTGTTGCCGGTGCGGAATTCCAGGAAGCCGGCAACCAACTGCGCCAGTCCGCCGTAGAACAGTCCCAACGGCAAGGCGGCGCCGATGCCGATCAGCCCGGCGTTGTGCAGGTTCAGAATGAAAGTGGTCATCGCGAAGCCAGCGAGCCCCAGCGGCGCGGGATTCGCAAACTTGGGCGGCATGTAATAGAGTTTCTCTCGCTCATCAGCCATAAGGGGTCCCCTTTGCCCTTCGCCTGGCAGCGAAGTGTGTTCAATTAGAGCGCGGTTGCAGGGTAGCTGTTGCCCGGCGGCCGCGGTTTTCTATCGTCCCACGAGACACTCTGGTTTTCTATCGCACAAGCTTCAGCCGGTTTTCGGGAGCCGGGGATCAGCGGCCACACCGTGCCAGGCAAATCGAGCCGCAGAGAAAAGCGGATTACGCGATCAAAAGGATTTTCGCGGACTGATTCTCCCTCCGCCTGATCCGTCCGACCCGCATAATCCGCGGCTAGCGCGGTTCCGGCGAAGCTGTATCCCTGCGGGCGAGGGCGCCCGCAGGAGCAACGTTCTTGGGAGCTATGAAGTGCAGCCCCAGCGAGGCGCTGGGGCCCACCACTGAATGGATACAGCTACTCGGGAAGCGCTCTAGGTTTTCGCTCGCTACTTGCCCTGTCCTGCGGCCTGGCTCTTCAGGCGCGCGGCTTCGAACTCGTCGCCCTTCTGCCACTCGACCAGTTGCGGTTGGTCGGCGGCCTTCCAGCCCAGGCTCACGCCGAAGCGCGCCAGTTCCGCCAGACCGGAAAAGTCCCAGTCCTGGCGGAACTCATCGCTCGGCTGATGGTAGGTATTGCCGCGCTGCTTGTCTTGTTCCTTGGTCCACTCCTCCGTGTGTCCGCGGAAAATGGAACCCTGCCCGAGAGAGAACGCGGGAACGCCGGTGTGCGCGAAGCTGAAGTGATCGGAGCGATAGTATCCGCCGCCGGGGTCGGGGCGGCCGCGCATCAGCTCGAAGTGGAATTCCCTGGCCGTCTGCTCCAGCACCGGGTAGAACGTGGTGCGCTGGGCACCGCCGGCCCGGATTTGCTCCGGGATGCCGTAGGGCACGAAGGAATCGAAGTTCAGCGCCAGCGCGATGGCGCCCGCGGGAACCGGCGGATGCTGCGCCAGGAATTCCGAACCCAGCAGGCCCTGCTCCTCCGCCGCCACGGCGGCGAAAACCATCGCGCGGCGCGGTTTCACCGCGGAGCGTGCCACCACGCGCGCCATCTCCAGCAGAACGCCGCAGCCGGTGGCGTTGTCCACGGCGCCGTTGTAGATGTTGTCGCCGGACATGCCGGCGTGAATGCCCAGGTGATCGTAGTGAGCGCTGTAGATGACGGCCTGGTCCTTCAGTTTGGGGCCGGCGCCGGGCACGATGCCGACCACGTTGCTGGCCGCGACCTGCCGGACTTTGCTCACCAGGTGGGCCTTCACGCGCAGCGGAAGAGCGATAGGCTGGAAGTCGCGCGATTGGGCGTCCTTGAAGAGTGCGTCGAAATCCTTGCCGCAGGCGGCGAGCAGCTTGCGCGCCACCTCCAGTTGCAGCCAGCCGGCCAGCTTGAGCCTGGGCTGGTGGCCGCCGGCCAGCGCGAAGTGCTCGCCGGACCAGGAGCTCTTCACCACGTCCCAGCCGTAGCTGGCCATGTCGGTCTTGTGGATGAGCAGGACGCCGGCGGCGCCCCGGCGCGCGGCCTCCTCGTACTTGTAGGTCCAGCGGCCGTAGTAGGTGAGCGATTTTCCGTTGAAGAACTTTTCGTCTTCCGAAACCGGCTCGTTGACGAACATGAGCAGGACTTTGCCTTTGAGGTCGGCGCCCTTGAAGTCGTCCCACTTGTACTCGGGCGCGGTGATGCCGTAGCCGACGAACACCACGGGCGCGTCGAGGTCGGAGAGCGTGGCCTGTGAGTTATCGCCGGCCACCACGTCGTCGCCGAACTTCAGTGCGGTGGTTCCGCTGGGGCCTTCGACGGCGATCGTGCTGGCGGGCTCGCCGGCGATCCCCACCATGGGGAACTTCTGGAAGTAGGCGCCGTTGTCACCCCCCGGCTGGAGACCTTCCAGGGCGAAGATGGTGGCCAGATATTCGGCGGCCAGGTCGGCGCCGCGCTGGCCGGTGCCGCGTCCCTCCAGCAGATCGCTGGAGAGAAACTTGACGTGGGCGCGGATGCGTTGTCCGTCAACCGACTGCAAGGCAGCGGCCGGAACCGCGGGCTGTTGCGCGAAGGCGGCGATGGAGAACACGCACACCAGGATTGCTATGGTTCTGCGCATGAGGAGCCTCCCAGGAATTGAAACCGGCCATTGTACAGGCTCCAGGCCCACGGCTCCAGGCGCAAGCCGCCGCCGATTCAGGTTGCGGTACTTCGCCGCTTCCGCAATAATAAGAGTTTGTCTTGGAGTCCCAGGGAAAGCAGGAAAGGACCGACGTTCCGTGTTAATGATCCGACTCTCGCGCGTAGGCGCGCGCAAACAACCGCACTATCGCGTGGTGGTAATCGAAAAGGAGCGGGCGCGCGACGGCCGCTCCGTGGAAGTCGTAGGCACATACAACCCGCGCACTGACCCGCCCAGCGTGGAGCTGAAGCGGGAGCGCGTGGAGCACTGGCTGAGCAAGGGGGCCAAGATGTCGGACACGGTGGCCCGGCTCTGGAAGCGCCCCGCGCCCGCCAGTTCGCAACCCGCGGCGTAGGCCGGCGCCACACCCGGCAAGAAGGAGACAGCATGGGGAGCGAGCCCGTCCGCCCGCGGGCAGAACAGCCAGACCTCCGCGCCCTGGTGGAGTTGATCGCCAGAGCGCTGGTGGACGCACCCGACGAGGTCTCGACCGATGCCTACGAGGAAGACGGCGAGACGGTGGTGGAGCTGCGCGTGGCGCCGGAAGATGTGGGCCGGGTGATCGGCAAACAGGGGCGCACGGCGCGCGCCATGCGCGCCATCCTGGGCGCGGCCGGCAGCAAGCTGGACCGCCATTACAGCCTGGAGATCCTGGAATAGCCGACGAGTTCATCACCATCGCCCGGGTGGTCAAGCCGCAAGGCCGGCAGGGCGAAGTCGCGGTCGAAGTGCTCACCGATTTTCCCGAACGATTCACCCAGCGCCGGCGCCTGTTTGCCTTGGACGCGCGGGGCGCCCGCCGCGAGCTGCACCTGGAAAATTTCTGGCCGCACAAGGGACGCCTGGCGCTGAAGTTCGCCGGGGTGGATTCCATCAGCCAGGCGGAAACGCTGGCCGGGTGCGAGCTGCAGATTCCTTTGCCCGAGCGCGCTGACCTGGAGAGCGGCGCTGCTTACGTTTCCGACCTGGTGGGATGCGTGGTGGCGGCCGGCGGGCGCGAGATCGGGAGCGTGGCCGAAGTGCAGTTCGGGGCGGGCGAGGCGCCACTGCTGGTGGTGCGCCAGGACAAGCGGGAGTACCTGATCCCGCTGGCTTCCGAATATTTGCTACGGCTGGACGCGGCGGGAAAGCGGATCGAGATGACGCTGCCCGAGGGCATGCTGGAGTTGGACGCGCCGTTGAGTGAAGAGGAAAAAGAAAGGCAAAAGCGGGGCGAATGATTGATCGGGTCGTCCCTACGGGACTCGGGCGTTGCGGGGACCTTGCCCAGCACTGCCGTGCTGGGCTACCAGCGGGTCGTCCCTGCGGGACTCGCGCAATCCGGCTAATCGCTAATTGCTAATCGCTAATTGCTCAGAAAATGAAGTTCGACATCATCACCATCTTTCCGGATTTCTTTCGCGGGCCGCTGGACTACGGCATCGTGCGGCGGGCGCGCGAGTCGGGGCTGGTGGAGGTCAGGGTTCACGACCTGCGCGGCTTTGCGCACGACCGGCACCGCACCGTGGACGACCGCCCGTTCGGCGGTGGCGAAGGCATGGTGCTGAAGCCGGAGCCTGTCTTCGAATGCCTGGAGGCGTTGCAAGTGAGTCCACGCGAGCAGAGGATCAGGCAGGGGCCGGAGAGCCGTGGCACACAGGCGTGCAAGGAATCGGTGGTGCTGCTGTCAGCGCAGGGGATGCTGTTCCACCAGCGCCTGGCGGCCGGCCTGGCGCAACTGGAGCGCGTCGTGCTCATATGCGGCCGCTACGAGGGCGTGGATGAGCGGGTGAGCGAGTTCCTGGCCGACCGCGAGATTTCGGTTGGCGATTACGTGGTCAGCGGCGGCGAACTGCCGGCAGCCATCGTGGTGGATGCGGTCACGCGGCTCGTGCCCGGAGCGCTGGGGAATGAAGCGTCGGCGCGGACCGAGTCGTTTGCCGCGGGCGAAGTGAAATTCCGCTTGCCGCTGGATGCCGAGGGCAAACGGATTCCAGATTCCACCATCAGCGCCGGCGGGCTGCTGGACTATCCGCATTACACCCGGCCGGCGGACTTTCGCGGCATGAAGGCGCCGGAGCCGCTGGTGTCGGGCAATCACGAGGAGATACGGCGGTGGCGGCGGCGCAAGGCGCTGGAGAAGACGTTGCGCAACCGGCCGGATTTGCTCAAGCCGGCGGAGTTGAGCGCGGAAGATCGGGAGATGCTGGAGGCTTTAGGCTTTAGGCTCTAGAGCAAGTCCACAGTTGCTGTACCCGTATTCGTCGTAGTCCTTGGTCCGCTTCGCAGTTGTCATCCTGAGCGAGGGCGCACGCCCGAGTCGAAGGATCGCCGCAGCCACTGGCGAGCCCCCATGAAGGCAGGCACTTCGGTGAACGGAGCGCGGAGCGAGTCGGCGATCAGCCCGAGAAGCCTTCAGGCGCACTGGGTAATGGCAGCAGCCCGGGGCTCCTTCGGCTCGGGCGTGCGCCCTCGCTTCAGGATGACACGATCAACTTCCTGCCTCACCCGGACCGGCTGGGAGTAAACCTGAAGCCCGAAGCTTGAAGCCTAAAGCCTAGAGCCTAGCGCCTGGAGCCCGCTGGCTGTTATATTGAAAGTTCGATCTCACGAAGGAAAAGTGTCATGTCTACCTCACCGGTTCTGCAGAAGCTGATAGCGAAAACTCAACGCATCGACCTGCCGGCGTTTGCGCCCGGCGATACCATCCGGGTGCAGGTAAAGATCAAGGAAGGCGACAAGGAACGCCTGCAGGCATTCGAGGGCGTGGTGATCGCGCGCAGCCGCGGGGCGCAGCCCAGCTTCACGGTGCGCAAGATGAGCTTCGGACACGGGGTGGAACGCATTTTTCCGCTCCATTCCAAAGTCATCGACAAGATCGAGATCCTGCGCTCGGCCCGGGTACGCCGCGCCAAGCTGTACTTCCTGCGCGGCCGCCGCGGCAAGGCCGCGCGCCTGAGGGAAGCGGAATAGTCCCGAGTCCCGAGCCCCGAGCCCCGAGCCGGGAGTTCAGTGCTGGAAATCGAATCGCGCAGCGCCTCGGGACTCGCAACTCGGGACTCGGGACTCCGATGCCTCGCGCGCTCAAACCCGACGGCCAGATTTCTCCCTCGGCGGCCAAGATGCGGCTGCTGAAGCGCCTGAAGTGCACCCTGAAATTCGAGAAGCAGGCCTGGAGCGCCGGCGCCACGCTGGTGGCCGGGGTGGACGAAGTCGGGCGCGGGGCGTTCTTCGGCCCGGTGGTGGCGGGTGCGGTGATCCTGGACCCGAACTACCGCATACGCGGCCTGCGCGACTCCAAGCTGCTTCCGCCCGAACGCCGCCAGGTGCTGGCGGAGCGAATCAAAGAACACTCGATCGCCTGGGCGGTGGCGGCCGTGGATGCGGCCCGCATTGACCAGATCAACATCTACCACGCTTCCTTGCTGGCCATGGTGGAAGCCGTCGCCAAGCTGATGCCCCAGCCCGACCATCTGCTGCTGGACGCGGTGCGCATCCAGTACGAGTGCCCGCAGACCAAGATCATCCACGGCGACGCGCTCTCGGCCTCGATCGCGGCGGCGTCGATCGTGGCCAAGGTCTACCGCGACGACCTGGTGAGCCGCTGGGCGCCGGTGTTTCCCGCCTACGACCTGGCCTCCAACAAGGGCTACCGCAGCCCCAAGCACGTGGCCAGCCTGCGCAAGTACGGTCCCTCGCCGCTGCACCGGCAGTCGTTTGCGCCGGTATGGAATGCGGCCCATCCGCAGGAAGTGCTGGAGTTTATGTTGGGGGGAGAAGAAGAATAAGTATCGGTCTATCGGTCTATCGGTCCATCAGTCTATCGGTCTATCGGTCTATCGGTCCATCAGTCTATCGGTCTATCGGTCTATCAGTCACCAATTCTTGGGGACACACGTCGCACTTCCGCCGATTGACCGAGAGACTGATAGACCGACAGACGGGTTCTACATCAAGTCCAGATGAAACTTGCAAATCCGTTCGCCGTCGGGATCGAGTACTTCCAGCACGATGCGGTCGCTGGTGGGAACGTCCGGCAGGGCGAAATTGATCCGGTAAACGCGCTCGTCGTAGGCAATATCGGCGGGCACCCCGATCAGCCGCACCGATTCCGGCTGCACCGCGGTCTGCTGCAGGCCGCGGAAGATTTTCAGTTGGAAGCGCAGCCTGAGCAGGTACTGGTCCGGGGATAAAGTGGTGTGCAGCGCGAAAGGCGAGGGATCGAACAGCTTCAGGTTGGTGGCGGCGCTGACCCGGAATGCCAGCGTGGAAGGATAGTACTGCACGGGAGCGCCGGCGGCATCGAGCAGCAGGTGGCGCTCTCCGGCCAGCCGGCTCTGCCAGCCTTCAAACTGCGGGTTGCTGGCCAGGGCCAGCAGCGAGAGCGGCACGTTCCAGCCCTCCACGGTAAAAAGATCGGCGCCCAGGGGTATACGCGCGTGGTAAACGTGTTCCATTTCTTGGAATGCGGGTGCCGCCTGGGCAGTGCTGTGCGCCCCGCTGCCACACAGCAGCAAACCGACCAACGCGCTACTCCAGATTGCACTTATGCCGCGCGACACGGTACGGTAGAGCGGTCGCGAGCGACCACTGGTGGTGCAACTGCAACTCGCAGGCCACATCTAAGCTGCTCACAGGCTGCGTTGCGTTGGAGAAAGAAAAGATGCTGCGGATGATGTGCGTTACCGCTCACCCCGACGATGAAGCCGGGGGCTTTGGCGGGTCCTTGCTGCTTTACGGCAGCCGCGGAGTCGAAACCTACGTGGTGTGCCTGACGCCGGGGCAGGCGGCTTCGCATCGCGGCGGAGCCCGTTCCGACGCCGAACTGGCCCAGCGGCGGCGAGTCGAGCTGGCCGCTTCCTGCCGCATCCTGAAGACCGCCGGTTGCGAGGCGCTGGATTATCCCGACGGCGCGCTGGACCGCGCCGACTTCTATCGCGTGGTCAGCGACCTGACGCTGCGCATCCGGCGCCTACGGCCGCACGTGCTGCTCACCCTCGGCCCTGAAGGGGCCATCACCGCGCATCCCGATCATTCCATGGCGTCCATTTTCGCCACCATGGCCTTTCACTGGGCGGGGCGGGAGAACCGCTACGTCGAGCAGTTGAGCAACGGCCTGCGCCCGCATCGCGTGCAGAAACTCTACTATTCGACCGCCAGCTTCACCTTGCCGGACCGGCCGCCGGTTTCGCTGCCGCCGGCCACCACGGTGATCGAGATCGGAGACTACCTCGACACCAAGATTGCGGCCTTCAAGGCCCACACCACCCAGGCGCCGCTGTTCCCGCTGTTTGAAAACGCGGTGCGCCGGCGCGGCACCCAGGAATTGTTCCACCTGGCTGCGACCGCCAAACCCGCCGTGCTGATGCCGGAGACGGACCTGTTCGTGGGAGTGGAAGAATAGAAGAATAGTGGTCAGTGGTCAGTGGCCAGTAGCCAGCGGCGGAGCGTTTTAACTGATCACTGATCACTGGCCACTGACCACTGATCACTGGCCACTGACCGCTGGCCACTGACCGCTGACCACTGACTACTGAACACTGGCCACTGCTGACCACTGACCACTGACCACTGATCACTGGCCACTGCTCTTCGCCCGGACGATGTCGCCCAACAAGTCGGGTTTCGCCGTATCGCGCTCCAGGTGCGGGTACTTGTCGCCTTCGTGGTAGTCGATGGAGTAAGTCTTGAAGTAATCGTCGTTCTCCACCAGCAACTGGATGGGCGCGGAGCTGCTCTTGGCGGCCTTTAGCGCCTGGTGCAGCACGTCGGGCGTGAACTTGCGGCCGTTCACGGCGGCGATCTGCATGCCCGGCACAATACCGGCCTGGTAAGCCGGCATGAAGAAAATCGAATCCAGCACGCGATTGGTCTTGCCGTTGATGATCAGGCCGAGCGAATAGGCCGCGTCCACCAGCTCGCGGGATTCGCGCAGGCGGTTCATCTCCGAGGGCGTGTCGTTGTACACCAGCTTCCAGCCGCTGCCCTCGATGCCGCCCAGCGGCGCGTTCGGGCCGACGTAGTCCACGCGGTCATTGAAGAACTTGCGCCAGTCGTAGGCGGCCACCTGGTTCATGGCGGCCACCAGCTCGTCGAAGGTGTAGGGCTTCACGTGCGGCGCCTGGTCGAGCGGCTGATCGGGCGGGCCGAAGAACAGCTTGCAGAAATCGTCCAGCGATTTCTGGTTGTTGCTGAGACGTCGGATGGTGGCGTCGGCCTCGAGCCAGATCAGCTCGCCCTCGGGGTAGAAATCCACGCTGCGCCGCCAGCTCGACCACTGCTCGGGCGCCTCGTACAGGACCTGCGCCGCCACCGTGGTGTCCAGCAGCGGACGCCACTGCCGGCCGGGACGATGCGACATGCCGGCCGCCGTCATCGCCAGATCCTCGCGGTACTGATCGGCACTCAGCAGCCCGCTGCGCGCCGTGAGCACGTCGCCCAGATAGGTGGTCAGCCCCTCGTATACCCACAGCAACTCGCCTTTCATCGGCTGCTCGTAATCGGGCGTGCTCAGGCCCAGGGGACGGCGGTACTTGCCGTTCCACGAGTGCACGTATTCGTGCGGCAGCAGGCCGGCCATGAGCTTGCGCCCGCTGTCGTCAATCAGGCCGCGCTCGCTGGTGCGGCTGTCGTTGGACTCGTGGTGCTCCAGGCCGAAATGCGCCACGTGCTGGCTGAGGGAAAGCAGGAAATGGTAATCGCGGTAATGACGCGCGCCGAACAGGGCGCCGGCCTCGGCCACCAGTTGGCGGTAATGCGCCTCCTCATCGGGGGTCATGTTGAGGGCGGCGGCGCTGTCGGCGGCAATGTCCAGTTCGGTGGGGCGCGCCTCCCCGGCGGGCGAGAGCGGCACCGCCCGGTAGTACTCGCCCATGATCACCGGTGAATCAATGAGCGTGTTCAGCGTCGCCGGCTGAAAAACGACGGTCTGGGATTGCGGCGCCCCTGGCGCCAGCGGCAGCGCGGTGCCGAATTTCCATCCCGCGGGCAGCTTGAGCGTCGGCCGATAGGTGAGCTGCCCGGCAGTGAAGCCGGCGGGATACAGCACCAGCCAGTTCCAACTGAGGACCGCCATCTTGTCGGTGGAGGAGGCGCCGCCGGAAAAACCGCTCTGGCCTGAGACCGGCGCCAGGTAATCCAGCGCGATTTCCAGTTGGCTGGCGCCGGGCGGAATATCGAGATGGATGGCGTACATCTCCACGTCGTCGCGGCGCCACGGCAGCACCCGGCCGCCGGCGGTGAACTTCATCCCCGCCGAGTTGACTATGGGACCGGTGGGACCGTGCTCGCCGGGAATCCACTTCGGGTACAGCAGGGCGAGCGGGCCGGGCGTCACCGGCATGGTCAGCCGCGAATGGAACAGGCTTTGCGCCGCCTGGCTGGCGTCCACTTCGATGCTGATGGGCCCCGGAGGCGCGCCGGCGGGCGCGGGCCGCTGCGGAGCGGCCACGGCAAGGCTGGAGATCAGGACGGCAAGAACTGCGAGCAGCGGGCGAGGCAGACGACAAACGAACATATCGGCTCCGAAAGAAGATATGAGCCGCTGATTGACGCGGATCAACGCGGATCAGGAAATCACCTTCAAGAATCCGCGTCATCTGCGTCAATCAGCGGCCAGTATGGTTCCGCCCCACGCGGAAATTCGAGTGTAGCACAACGGGTTTGATGCTCATGGCGGGCGGAAAACGCGGTGTTATGATGCTGGCCGTGAGTCCCCACAGGCGAGGCAGGTTCATCACCTTCGAAGGCCTGGACGGCTGCGGCAAGAGCACGCAACTGCGGCGGCTGGCGGCGGCGCTGAAGCGCGAAGGCATCGAGGCGCTGGAGACGCGCGAGCCGGGCGGCACCGCCATCGGAGAGCGCATTCGCGCCATACTGCTGGACTCCTCCACCTGCGGCCTGGCCCCGCTGGCGGAAATGGCGCTCATGTTTGCCTCGCGCGCACAGCACATCCAGGAGACCATCCTGCCGGCGCTGAACGCCGGCACGTGGGTGCTGTGCGACCGCTTTACCGATTCCTCGGAAGCCTACCAGGGCGGCGGGCGCAAGCTGGGGAGCGAGGCGGTGCTGACGCTGCATCGCGTGCTCTGCGGAAATCTTCAGCCCGACCTGACGGTGCTGATGGATTCCGACGTGGCGGCCAGCGTGGCGCGCGCCCGCCGGCGCAACCGCGCGCGGGGCGGCGAAGGCGATGAAAACCGTTTTGAGCGCGAGAACCGCGTCTTTTTTGCCCGCGTGCGCGAGGCCTATCTGGCCATCGCCAGGCGCGAGCCGCAACGGGTGTTGCTGCTGGACGCGCGCCGAACCCCGGACGTGGTGCACCGGGAGATCCTGAAGGCGGTGCGGCAGAAATTTCCGGGCGCGGCGAAGTAAAGTCCACCACGGAGACACGGAGGCACGGAGGAACCAATTGGTAATTTGGTAATTTGGCAAGCGAAGTAAAGTCCACCACGGAGGCACGGAGGAACCAATTGGTAATTTGGTAATTTGGCAATTGAGGAATGCTTTTTGGCAGGTGATCGTTGAGCTCCTGACAAATCACCAAATTACGAAATTCCTCCGTGCCTCCCTGTTGAACCTCTCTCCGGGCGCTCTACAATACGCACATGCGAATCCTGTTATTCAGCGGCAAGGGGGGAGTGGGCAAGACCAGCCTGGCGGCGGCAGCCGGGATGCGGCTGGCCGACCTTGGCTATCGCACCCTGGTGATGAGCATCGATCCGGCGCACAGCCTGGCCGACTGCTTCGATCTGGAAACCGAACTGTTTCACGTGCGCACCGCTGACCCGCTGCGGATCAAGAAGGGCCTTTCCATCCAGGAGTTGAACATACAGAAAGAACTGGGCCGCCATTGGGAGGCGATCTCGGCCTACGTCACTTCGGTCCTGCGCACCACCGGGCTGAACGGAGTGCAGGCGGAGGAACTGGCCATCCTGCCGGGCATGGAAGAGCTCAGCGCCATGATGTACATCAACCAGTACCGGCGGGAAGAGCAATATGACGTCGTGGTGCTGGACGCGGCCCCCACCGCCGAGTCCATGCGCTTCATCAGCATGCCCACCACGCTGGACTGGTACATGAAGCACATTTTTTCCTACCAGCGCACGCTGATAAGAGCGGTGCGCCCTATCGCCAACCGGGTGGGGCCGATCGAGCTGCCGCCAGACCGCTACTTCGAGAACATCCACAGCCTGTTCGAGAAGCTGGAGGGCGTGGACGCAATCCTGGAAGACCCGCAGATCACCAGCGTGCGGCTGGTCACCAATCCGGAGAAGATGGTGCTGCGCGAGACGCAGCGGGCGTTCGTCTACTTCTCGCTGCACGGGCTGACCATCGACACCGTAATCGTGAACCGCGTGCTGCCCCCGGAAGTCAAGGACACATGGTTCAACGAATGGCACGCCTCGCAAGAACGTTTCCTGGGTGAGATCGAGGAGTACTTCGCACCCATCCCGGTCAAGCGCGTGCCCCTGTTCGCCCACGAAGTTCTGGGCCGGAGCAGGCTGGAGGATTTGGCGCGCGTGCTATATCCTGACGAAGATCCGGCGGCGGTCACCCGCGCCGACAAGCCCTTCAGCTTCGGCAAGGAGAACGGGATTTACCACGTCCGGGTGGTGCTGCCGTTCGCCACCAAGGGCGAGATCGGCCTGTTCAAGAAAAACGACGAACTGGTGGTCGAGATCGGGACTTTCCGCCGCCACATCGGCCTGCCGACGTCCATGGCGGCCCTGGTCCCGGCCCGGGCCAGACTGGAAAACCGGGTCCTCACGGTCGAGATGAAGGAGGCGCAATGAACCAGCGACAGGCAAGACCACAGCCCAGGAAACCTGCGGCCGCCGCCACTGCGGAGCCCTGCCTCTGCCGCGAGCTCCTCAACCAGTTGCGCGTTTGTTTTGGCGTTCCGCCCGAGGTGCAGCAGCACTTCAACAATTCGCGCATCGAGTTCCTGAAGGGCGTGCGCGCGGTGATTGACCAGAGAATCGAACACCTGTCGGGCGCCGGCCAGCGGGGGACGAAGATCAGCGTGGAGTAGGGACGAGATCACCACGGAGACACGGAGGCGAATTAGGAAATTCCTCCGTGTCTCCGTGCCTCCGTGGTGAAATATATCCATGGGATTTTCCGAATTTCACGGCAATCGCGACGTCGTGGACCGCCTGCGCGGCATGCTGGCGCGCGACCGCTTTCCGCACGCGGTGATCCTGGCCGGTCCGGCGGGCGCGGGCAAGTACACGCTGGCCCAGATGCTGGCCAAGGCCATGAACTGCCTCTCGCCGCCGCCGGGCGATCTGCCCGATTTCTGCGGCGCCTGCCGCAACTGCCTGCGCATGGCACAGGCCGACGATCTCGAGGCCCGCTGCGCCGAGGCCGTCGAGGCCCGCGAAGGCCTGCGCGAAACCGACAGGAAGGAAACCCGCATCCTGGTGCAGACGCATCCCGACGTGCTCATCATCCCGCCCGACCCGCCGCAGATGATGATCAAAGTCGATCAGGTGCGGCACGTCATAGGTACCATCTATTACCTGCCGGCGGAGGCGCGGCGGCGGATCTACGTCTTCACCGCCGCCGCCTTCATGAAAGAAGCCGCCAACTCCCTGCTCAAGGTGCTGGAAGAGCCGCCGGAGTTCGCCACCCTGTTCCTGCTGGCGGAAAATCCCGGGGCGCTGCTGCCTACCATCCGCTCCCGCTGCGTCACCTTCACCCTGGCGCCGCTGGACGCTGCCGAGATTGAGTGCGACCTGAAACAACTGCGTCCGGAATGGAAGCCGGCTCAGCGCGCGCTGGTGGCGCGGCTCTCGGATGGCGCGGTAGGACGCGCCCGGGCCTTCGACGTGGCGGCCTACACGGCGGCGCGCAAGGACGCGCTTACCCTGCTTTCGACCGCCATCCGCGGCGGTGACCATAGCGACCTGTTCCGCACCACCGAAACCTATCGCACCGGCGCCGAAGGCCGGCAGAAGACCGGCGAACTGCTGCGCGCGCTCTATTCGGTGCTGGAAGATCTCATGTTCCTGAAATCCAACACGCCCGAACTGGTGCGCAATAGCGATATTGCGCGGGACCTGGGCGAACTGTCAGAGGCGGTGGATTTTGCCTGGATCAGCGCGGCCGCGCAGCGCATCGCCGAGGTGGAAAGCGGAATGCGCCGCAACCTGCTGCGCGCGCTGTCGCTGGACGCCATGGTGGCGGGGCTGGAGTAGGCGCAAGGCTCAAGGCGCCAGGCTTCGCGCATCCCAGTGCCTGAAGTGTTCCGCCTTTAGGGCGGTTCCACAGTAGATGTGCCCAATCTCTTTTTTGAAAGGGCACGCCTTCAGGCGTGCCGAAGATGGCGCCTATGAAGGCGGCTTCAGCCGCTGAGGGGCAATCCCTCAGGGCCTAAAGGCCACTCATCCCCAGCCGCTATCGGCACGGCTGGAAGCCGTGCCCTTTCAAGGCTGGGGGACACTAACCGAGGAACTGCTGTAGCCTTGCGCTTTGCGCCTCGAGCCTTGCGCCTTGTGCCTTGAGCCTTGCGCTTGCTTTGCTACTCAGGATTGTTTTGAAGGGAAGTCCTGTGATACGGTAAGACCAGTCCACACCTGCGAATATCTCAGGCGTAACTGCAATCTTTATTGGTGTGTGGCATTCCGCCGGGGAGCCGTGTCGGAGAAAAACCGACCGCCGGAGTCCGAGTTCGTGCAGGCTGCCGCGGTCGCAGGAGGCCCGCCAAGACCATGAAGGATTCACTGGATTCCACGGCTGTAGGGAGAGCGCCGGAACCGGAGGAATTCGCCGCCCGCAAGCTTATCCGTCCGGCGCTGAACCGGCCCGAAATGCGGCCCGAGGCGCTCGCGGAACGCCGCGAACGGCCGGAGCGGCTCGAGCGTCCCGCCGGCAAGAAGACCCCGCCCCCCGAACAGACGCACGCCGAGAACTTCTATTACCAGAAGCAGATGCAGGCCAAGACGCCCATGGTTATTGTCATGCGCGATGGCGAAACCGTGCAGGGCGTGCTGGAGTGGTACGACAAAACCTGCATCAAGGTGAATCGCGCCGCCCAGCCCAATATGCTGATCTACAAGGCGGGCATCAAGTACATGTTCAAGGCCAATGAGGCGAAATAGGCTTTCGGCTTTAGGCTTTGGGCTTTAGGCATCCAGCCTCAGGATTTTGAAAGCGCTCAGCGAAAGCTGGGCGCTTGGTGCCACAGGACACCCGCATTCGTCTTCTGTCGTCCGCATTGCAGTTGTCATCCTGAAGCGAGGGCGCACGCCCGAGTCGAAGGATCGCGGCAGCCTCTGGCGAGCCAAGCATGCAGGCAGGCACTTCGGTGAAGGGAGCGCGGAGCGAGTCGGCCATCAGCCCGAGAGGCCCTCAGGCGCAGTGGGTAGTGGCAGCAGCCCGGGGCTCCTTCGGCTCGGGCGTGCGCCCTCGCTCAGAGGTTGTGACTAAATTCAGCCCTCAATCCGCGGCAGCACGCTTTGCTTCTGCGCTGCGGCGTCGGGCCGCCGGCTGAGCCCATCAACTTACAGCGCCATTGCCCTGCTCGTCTCCATCAGACGTTCCCCGCGCCAGCACCTTGTTGGG